>OBKM01000942.1_pt1 | contig 12914 bp, 10 predicted proteins | sample 1519691 | NCBI WGS metagenome assembly OBKM01 (sample SAMEA37050418, study PRJEB22526) | metagenome | biome: saline pan; feature: lake; material: water | place: Egypt | collected 2015 | depth 0.5 m
CCGTCCCACGTGTAGGTGTTCTCGAAAGTGGCGCCGGATTTCGGTCGGATCTCGTCCCCGTCGAACTGCCAGGTGTTGTCGAACGTCGCTCCGGACTTGGGCTGTAGCTCACTTCCGTCCCACACGTAGGTGTTCTCGAAAGTGGCGCCCGACTTCGGCTTGATCTCGCCGGTGCCTTGCGCGAGGCCCGGGAACGCGCCGAGCGCTCCGACCCAAAGAACGAGAAGCGAAACGTGGAGGAGGCGTCGCATGGTGATGTGCAGCTCTTTTCTCAAACCCTCTCATGTAATACTCCTGAAGCGTCACTTCATAGCCAAGGGGCTCTACAGCGGCCTGAGCGATAGATCCACCTGACTCTCAGCCTATCATTAAAGAGATCGGCCCATTAGAGACGCAGCACCCACACGTCCTCCTCAGGCGGCGTGCTGCCCCCAAGTCCCGTATCCTCAATAATCCCGGCGTGCTTGAGAATGCTTTTGTACTGATAGGAAGTAGTCGGGCGGTAATGCTTCGCTTTAACCTCGTCCCACTGGATCTGACCCTGACGATCCATGACCTCTTCAATTCGCTCAGGAATGAAAAAGAGCACCGTGCTTCGATCGTAGTCTAGTTTGCTGCAGGCGCGAGCTAGCTGGTCGAAAGTGGCGCGCCGATCGGAAAACTGCTTGAGCCCCTCGACGATCAGCCGAGCCATCAAGTCGCGCATGACGAGAAGGCGAAGTGCCGCAGCCGCTCGCGGCTCGTGGTCGACAAGCGGCGCACGTTTAGCCCGCTGGTGAACCTCGGCCCACGTGTCGAGGGGCGTATCGAGAATCTCCTTGACCGAAGCGCCAGTCGGCGTCAGACGAGCGCGGTCGCCATCGGTCTCAAGTAGCCCGAGTTGTCGAGCTCCTCGCACTGCACCTTTCCAGTCTTTCGGCATGGGATAGGCGCCGACCCGTTCGGGAAGGCTTTCCTCGTCATACCAGGTGTTCGGCGCGAGGGCGACGACCCAGGCCAGATAGTGCGTCGGAAGATTATACAGAAAGGTGCGGTGGCCAATCGCCTCGCCAGCGGCTTCCATCTGACGCCGAATCGACCGGGCTGGATCACGCCAAGGCTGCCGGGGCAGCGGCCAGTGGACAATCTCGATATCCTCTTTCACGCCGATCAGTCCGATCCGCTGGCGACGCGCGAGGCGGAGGGTCGACCGGCCGAGCGCCGTGCGGTCGGCCGCAAGAAAGCTCAGGTGAAACCCCTCCTGGTAGTGTTGCGCCTGCGCGAGGCCTTTGGTGACATTCTCCTCTTTGGCCTCGACAGCCAAAAGCGTCTCCCCATCGTTGAGCTGGCCAACGAGGTCGGGGTGCACGACGCGGTTCCCGAGGTCGAGCCGAAAGCGCTGAAACGGGCGAAGGCGATCGATTCCTACCAGCGTGTGGTGCGCGTCGGTGTAGAGCCGAGTGATCTCTTCCCCTTCGCGCTCAAACTGCTGGAGGAAGCGATGGACGCGTTGGACGACTTGCGGCTCTTGCATGGAGTGAATTGATGGGACCCTGCTAGATCACTCTAGGTTTTACCAGTAGGGATTAATTGACCAACTCAAGAGTGAAGACTGATCACTGGTAGGAAAACCTACGCAAGAGACGTGAGAACGTCATCCTCCGCATCAAATAATTGATCTATGGCCGCCTCTCCATCTGCTACAATCATCTTGAGTACGCGTCTTCCCATTTCTCCCTTCAAGTGTATCAAACCGCACGAAAAGCGCCGCGCTTCTTGATTGCCCAACGCAATCGGAAGAGCTCGGTCGATCTCGCGGATCTGCTCAGCTGCACTCGCGCTGCAGAAAAACAGAGTTTGTCCTCCTAACTCTATATCTCCAGCGAGGTCGCAAGCCTCTAGATAATCATTTCCCAATAGAACTATTCCAATGTCAAAGGAACGGCCAATCACCCTTCGAAACTCAGAGGGAATCCCTAGCTCCCAGGCCCAATCGCGAATCTCCGTCTTCGGCATATCCGAAAACGTGTACTCATAGGGAGCAATTTCTCGTTCAGCTGGAATCAACCCGTAACCGGCCGAGAGAATCCGAAGATCAATATCATGATTACCTTCTTCCCTCACGGCCTTTACGCCGCGCATCAGCCGCACATGCTGCTGCCCACAATACATTTCTTCAGCGGGCAACATCTGATTACTGAGCTCGCGCTCTCGCTCGTGAACATGGCGCTCTCCCTCTTGGAAATCCCGCATTGTGAGTTGCCCTTCAGCGTGAACGCTTTTCTCAGCCGTGCAGGACGTGACAATGACAATTTTCATCCCAGCGGCCTCGGCTCAATGATAGAGATCAATGAGAGGCTTCGTTGGTCCACTTATTGTTACACTTCCAGGCCTACCCTGGAAGCTTCGGCCTGCAAAACTGGACTTAGCTTATCATAGCAACAGCAAGGACCAAAAGAACGACCAACGTGAACGCGTTAAGACCCATCAGGTATTTAAGACTCTTTCGTGCCGTGGCCGCACGTTTTTCTAGCTGCTTTGCAAGCTGCCCCCTTTCTTCGCGCCCTTCAGCAAGCGCGCCCATGATTTGCTGGCGAAGCTCACTCATCTCATTTTCTATCCTTTCTCCAATCCATTCGACCGACTCGGATAGCTCCTGCTTGATGACATTAGATGACTCCTTGATAAGTTCGCTGTTGCGCTCCTCAAGCTCATCTATCGCCTCGTTCAGACGATCGAGCTGCCGTTCCATTAGCGCATGGAGCTCAGAGACCTTACGGGTCATGTCCCCTAACCGCTTCTCCAGGTCCATTCGGCTTAAGCGCTGGATAATCTCCGCCCCGTTCTTAGTGAAGTCTCCCGCTTCATCGACGATAGCCTTTGACGCCTGAATAAGAGCATCAACCTGATCCTGGGAATTTGCCAGGAGATCTGCCGCACTCTTCATGCGATCAAGCTCGCTGGCTATTTCCTCAATCGTTTGTTCAGCTTGAAGAACTTTGTCAACTTCGTTGGTCATCGCATTAGTGATCTTTTATGGGTGTTTTGGAATCTGGTAGGTCCTTATGAAATTGCATCTTACCGAGCCGCTGGAGCGTGCGAGCCGCCATCAATTTTAACAGCGACCTGCGAGTTGCCGCTTTGGTGGGCCACTTTCTTCGCTTCTCAAGATACGCGCGAGCCATCTCGGCGCTTCCAATCCTACGCATCCCATCTTGCAGCAGCTGCTCTTCTAAGGCCCGCGTCCGATGCTGGGCCATTTCGTCCAAAAGTTTCAAAAAAACGCGTATCTGGATCGCTGTGGGGACGTCTTCCAGCTTTTGAAGCAATAGTTTCGTTTCTTGAATAACGCTCCCCTCTCCTTCAGCCTCACTTCGAATCCGAGCACATGCCGATAGATACCGCAAGGCCAGATTGCTGGGATCTTCGTCCAGCATGCGACGCGTCGTACCGATGAGTCGCTTCGCCTCATCCAGCGTGGAAACTTCATTCAACACCTCGTAAACTCCCTCCAGTTGTACCTGCTCGAAAGGACGATTGACCCATGTCTTCAGCGTAGGCGTAAACTCTGAATCCTGCAGATAAGCAAGAATCGCTTCCCTGAACTGTTCGTCGGATTCAAAATTGCGGCACAGTTCAGCCATTGTTCGGAGTGCCTGCTTGCGTTTGGGAACGATTTCATCGTACACGAAATCCACCATTGTATTGATGGCTGCCTTCAGCACTTCTCCCAATGAATTTTGAGGAAGCCCCTCGGCCATCTCTTGCGCGAACTCCTCAAATTTGTACCGCCGGAGGTAACCCTTCAACTCTAATAGTACGTTAGAAGGCTTCAGATTTCGGACGCGAACGGAGAACATATTCTTTTGCCAGTCGACTGCATAGTCATCAACAACACCCAGCATCACAAGGCGAAAGATTGCCTTCTCTTTCTCGCTACGCCTGCCTCCCCCCTTTCGAAACGGCACTTCAACAGTATTTTGTGCTCCTTCCCCCATTCCTTTAATTGTTGGCGCTAGGTGCTCCTGCCAGAATGCTAAGGCATACTCTTTCTCTTCTTGTCGGTCCTTATATGTGTTGAAGAGAAACCAGAGCTGAATGAGCAGGTCGCCGCGATTCTGCCGGTTCACCCGCTCAAGCATTTCAGCGGCCCTACGATGATCTTTGGTGTTCAAAATGCGCTTGGCCTCTTCCCAGTTATCGTCGCTGTAGAGGATGAAACAGTGTGCTGAGCGCCGCCTCCCATCCCGTCCGGCCCGGCCGGCTTCTTGATAAAAAGCCTCGACGGATTGGGGAATGCCGTAATGAATGGTATATCGGATATTGGGCTTATCAATACCCATACCGAACGACTTGGTGGCGACCAGCTCCTGGATCTGGTCGCTTTTGAAATCACGCTGGACCTCGCGTTTGTACTCCCGCCAGTGATGCCAGCCGCCGCCCACACGTTTCGGCTTGCTACCCGAATAGTAGTTGTTGTGTCCAAGGATATTTGCGATGTGTACAACGCCGAGCTTGCCGTTGACCCACGGGCAAAAGATGATTCCGGCATTGGTGTTACGGCCGCGAGTCTCGAAAAAGGTTTGAGGGTTTCTCTGGAAAATACGCGGAAGTCTTTCCTTCAACACCTTCAGACGTGACACCTTCTTCTGTCGCGACACTTTTTCCACGTGGAAAACAAGCTCCTCTCGATCAAAGGATTGAGGAAGGATGATCGCTTCTTCCTCTTTAATTCCAAGCTCAAGTTGCATATCCGTTAGTACGGCAAAAGATGCCGTGCCGGTTAGGCCTACCAGAGTAGGAGGCTCTCCGCCTTCCGGCGTACAATGCCTTTTAATGTTACGTCCTAAATGGAGATATGAAGATCGGAATTTGTGGCCCCATTCGGATACACAGTGCGCCTCATCAATGACTGCCAGCGAAATCGGCATCTTGTTTACGAGCGTGCCGAGACGCTTACGAAAATCCGACATTTGGAGTCGCTCAGGCGAGATAAAAACAAACGAGAGCTGTCCTGCTTCCACCTCATCCAGCACTTTCTCTCTCTGACCAACGCCTAGCTGACTAGATATGAATCCGACCTGATCGATAGCGAGCTTATTCAGGTTGTCTACCTGATCAGTCATGAGCGCAACCAGCGGGTCAACCACTATCGTCACGCCGGGTAGAAGAAGACCGCTGAATTGATAGGTGAGCGACTTGCCTCCGCCGGTCGGCAAAAGAACGACGGAGGCTTTTCCCTGCAGGAGGCGCGTAATGACTCGTGCCTGCCCATCCCAAAAGTCATACTTCCGAAACACGTGATTCAAGAAGAAGCGAAGGGCCTCGTACTTTTTCTTAGGGACCTGACCCCTGCCTGCTCCATTCTCCTGTGGACGTAGCGCTTCTTCTAGGTCCTCAAGGTTGTAGGTGAGCCGCGGACCCCACGGCAATTTTCGCTTTCCATCAGATTTGTAGCCCTTTCTAAAGGCTGCCCGACGGCCCTTGACATGAGCAGGTAACCGGCTTTCCAGCTCCCCTTTCTCGCCTTTTGAAAGACAAAAGCTATGAGAAAGAATCAAATCATACGTACCAGTCGGCTCACTGACAACCTTCAAAGTCAACCGATTTCCTGGATTGGGCCCGGGAATGTCCTTGGGCTCCCAGAGATAGAGCTCGATCGGAGGAGGTGCTGGCGTTTGAGGAGCGATCACATGCAAGTGATGCCAGAGCGCCATTAGCTGTCTAAAAGCCTCCGGAAGTGCAGGAACGTCCTCCTCTAGACATAGAATCTTAATTGGCCTTTCGGCAGCGCGGACAGAAAGCACGCCTAGCATGACCAGCTGCACGAGTCCTCGCAGGCATTGGTGGGTTACGTGGGGCAGTACCACGGATTTCCACGTAGCTTCGAAAGCAGGATGAGAGCGCGTTTCTTTGATTGTACCAAATGCTTCAAGCTTGTCGAGCTCTTTTTGAGAAAGCGCAGTCTGCCAAGTCTCCTGCAGCCAACCGGCAGCCTGCTCCCGCGCCTTTACTGCAGATAGGTGAAACACCTGCCAGCCATCCGCTTTCAGTGCCTCCTCCCGTATTTCGTCGTGTGCTGCCTGCCCTTCTTCCTTATGCTGGGCACCATCAATTTCAAACACCCATTTCGTCCCACCCACCTGCAACGCAAAATCGACTTTTGCCTCCATCAACTCCGGCTGCTCATCTCCGGTGATTTCACTTATCGGTGCCTGTCGCTGTAGGCATGACTGAAGTGGTGCCCCCATTACCTCACCAAATGCCTCGAAGAAACGATCTTCTTCCGGGCTAACGGTCGGGTCGTTCTGGGCCAAGTTGCCCTTCTTGTTACACCGACCCTCTACCTGCATGCGATCATACGGCTGGTCAAGCAGGATTTCAGATAAACGCAGCAGATCGTTTCCGGAAATAGATGAAGACACAAATTGACGACCCACCCTGCGCTGGTTCGAACCCCCCAACAAATCACTCGTCGTAATCGGCGGGCAATCTGCCAAAAGCCATTCCTCGAAGTCGAGGTCTACGAGCGTAGGGTTGCCGCGCCCGACGATTTTATCTAAGATAGCAGCCAGCGCAACTACCTCACTGTCCTCGGAGTGGTATAATTCTTGGTCCTCAACCTCCAGGAGTGCCCCAGCATGCCGTTGCAAAATCCCATCTATCTGCTGGATAAAAGCTTCCCGATGTTCGGAGAAGCTATCCCAAAGGCTAAAACGACCAGACGCCGTGTAGTGATAGGTTTCAGTGTTTGATTTCATGGCTGCACCCTAAGACAGGAAGTAGTAGAATTAAGAACTGGATCCTTATATCCCTCATGACGCAGTCGCCTTCGTAATCCAATATACATCATTTGATAAAAAATGAGTAGGCTGCGACCAGCTATATTAGCACTCTTATGACGGAGACGGAAAAACCAACTGGTTGGAAGCAGTAAAAGGGAAGTGTCTCTAAATGCAGTGTGTTTTATTTACCCACTTTTTGTAAACTGTAAAAAAGTTCAACTCCGTTCTTCGAGTTGCTATGTGACAAATGTCTCCTACCAATCTCAAAGACTGACAAATGCCCGACCACAACCAAGAAAACCAGCAATCTGAATGGCTCAACTGGTTGCAGACCACGGCTACTTCCTCTACGCGCAGCATGCAACTGTGGCTTTCCAAATCCCGAGCAGAGGTTGAGGAATCGCTCAATCGGAAGACGTCCCTGGCCGGGGGAGATGACATCACCCGCCTGCAGACATCGGACAATCCGCTCCTGACGCTGGACCAAAGAAGCGTTCCCCCCCACATCCGGTCGGCAGCTCTTTACCTAGCCACCGCTTCGGGGTTGTTTGCTAACGCTGATGAAGTCACCCGTTTTACAAGAGACGTAATGGATCGCGACGACGCGGCCGTGCAGCAGTGGCTACGCAGGGTGTTCGATCCCGAAGAGGCCAGGGAAATCAGTATGTGGATGGACACCGCACCCGGTGCCGAGCACGCAGGTGGCTGGGCGCACCGTTTGGACCATGGACATGATTTAAGCGCGCTTGCCACACTTGGTGAAGAGCACGGCGTTACCGGAGCCGTTGAATGGACCAACCACGTCTGGCTTAGAGATTTTTGGACTCCTCATGGCGTGCCGTACCTGCCGGCGGGAAGCGGAAGCGCCTATGAATGGCTGATCGAAGCAGGAGTGTCTCCTGCAACCGCTATGAGCCTTCTCACGGTTAATGCAGCGGAAATGGCTACAGGCATCCTTGCCTTCAGCGGCGGACGCCGATTATACAAAGGGCTAAAATCGTACACAACCGGGCGAGACTACCGGCGACGAGTCGACCGCATACGCCAGCTTGCCCATGAGGGCAGTCACAACGAGGCTGTCCGCCTCGTAGACAACACAGAAACCTTCGCAGTTGGTCAGGAGGTGCCCCGCTTGCGACTAGACCTTGCCGTCCTCTGTCTCGACCAGAGCTTTAAGGTGACCGATGAGCAATTGGCCAGCGCCTGGGGAAGCCGGGCTTTTCAGATCGCGTTCGACTTGTGCCGCTCCTTACCCCATCTTCCAGATGACGTTCCGTATCACGGAGGAACGAGAGTTAGTTTCCACGGGTTTGCTGCTACAATCGCAGCATCTGCCTACTCCTTTCACGTGCAAACTAACCAGTCGGATTGGCAGCAAGTAGTCGAGCGTCTACAGTTCGGCGTCAACAGATTTCTTGAGCTTTCCGCCAAGCAAAGCAAGACGTCATCGCTTCAGCTTAAGGGAAAAGATATGTGGGGATACGCACCCTACTCAGCAATGACCAATCAGCTGATGGCGCTGGAGCTCGTCACAGCCTGCGGAGGCGCCTTAACCACAACCCACGACCCTATCGCGATCCGCCGTGAAATGGAAAACACTCTTATGACACTCAAAGCCGATGAGACCCACCGACCAGTTGCCGTGAAGATAGATGACGAGCTCCAGCGTAGCTATCCACTAAAGAACCCTGGAAGTTCCTGAGAGATGAACGTTTCGGAGCCAGTCAGGAACCTACTCTATTCCGACTGGGAATTGGCCGTGGCTGAAAGAAAGGGCCCTGAGCCGCCACAAGCTCTTCGTAGACGACGCTTCAATGTGGCCGTTTTGGCGCAGCGCTTCTATAAGCCCGGCATCGCAGCATTCGTCGGCCAGTGGTTTCACGGGTGCTCCTCACCGATGGGCCCATCGGTTTCGTCCGCCATGTAGTCGGCCGCGAAGCGAATGGCCGCAAGAATGTCTGCCTTCGATAGATGAGGATGGTCTTCCAGAATCGATTCGACCGACTGGCCGCCGCCAAGCTTGCGGAGGATCTGCTCGACAGGGATCCGGGTGCCCTTAATAACGGGCTTTCCGAACATAACGTCTGGATCAATGGTGATGCGGTCGTGGATCATGATAGCGGTCTTTTGGTGGAGCGCTTTCCGGGTACAGCCGGTCCTGGGTCCATCATCGCGTCGAATGCGTTTAGTGCAAACGGATTTAATCTGGCCAATGATGGCCCCAACGAATGGGCCTCCAACGTGCGACGGGTATCGGTGTCCGCCGGTGTAGAGATGCCTCGGCGAGGCGTCTCTACGGTCCCCGGTTTGTAAGTACGGAGGCCGATGAGCCCATGCACGCGGTTCGGCATCACGTCCCAGGCCTCCAACACCACATACGGCCGCACCGGTCCACAACGTCCTCCGGAATGCCTTAAGAGCGGGCATACTTGATGGGTGGTTCATTTTGATTGCGATGTGGTTATACGACCCGGACTTGTATGCGGAGTTCAACTGCGGACGCCTGCGTGACGACGTACAGCCAGTACTGCGCCCTGAAGGACTGGGCTTTCCCACTTGCCTTTTGGCTCCAACAGCCATGGGCTTATTTCAAGCGCCCTCCTCTTTCAATCGAGGCGACCGGCTCGAAGCGTTTTTCGGGACTCAGGCGGGGCTTTGGAATTGACGAAACAACGTGTTTTGTCGGTGGTTGCCAGCTCTCGTGCAACTCTGTACGAAGAATTGCATCACCATGACAATCGACGATGTCATCAGCTTTAGTGATGCCGCTCGGGAGAAAGGATGCAGCCGTGCCACCCTGTACCGAGCCGCGGATGATGGCCGCCTGAACGCCGTGGACGTTGGGGGGCGTCGGATGCTCGTGCAGGATGAGGCGTGGGCCGATTTCGAGCCGAAGCTCAGAGGCGGTCGCGTGCGCAGTCGTGGGCGCGAGGGCGACTCTCTCTCGCACTCCTCTCGGCAATCGGACACGCATGAGGAAACGCGCACTGAACGCTCTGACGCGGCCGTCGAGGCGCCAGACGCACGCCTTTCGTCCGATCAACAGCAGGCATTAGCCGAAGCCAAACGGCGTCTCCAGGACATCTATGGCGATCGCCTGCGGCACGTCGTCCTGTACGGATCCCGTGCCCGGGGCGAGGCTACGCCGACGAGCGATGTGGACCTACTCGTTGTGCTGCGGGGTCCCATCGACAACCATTACCAGGAACTTAAGCGCATGGCCGACCTGCGCTTGGATCTCATGGAGCGCTATGAGCTCTATTTTTCTTTTCATCCGTACGCGGAATCCGATTTTCAGGACATGCGCCGCCCCTTCATTCAGAACGTGCACCGCGAAGGGATTCCGCTTTGAATGAGGTAGCCGCTGCATACATCAAAAAAGCCCGTGAGAAGCTCCGGGTGGCCCGCTTGCTTCTTCGCGAAGAGGCGGCGGCCGACAGCATCAGTCGATCGTGCTATGCCATCTTCCACGCTGCCCATGCTCGCTCGGTCAGCTCGGTGAATCGCCCCAGACGCACAGAGGCACGCACGACTGATTTTGGACGCGATTCGTCAAAACGGGATCATTTCCCTGGGCGGTCTTCCAGGTTTATTCCAACGCTCAAGACCTGCGCCAGCAGGCTGACTACGAAGCGTTTACGCGCTTCAATACGACCGCCGCTTCGGATCTCTTGGAAGACGCCGAGTCCTTCGTAGACGACGTCGAAACGCTTCTCAAGACGCTTTAACGTTCCCCTCCCGACCGCTAGCTTACTTGCCACTAGAGCCCCCACGTGCTCCCCACCGAAACACAATAGTATGGCCGATCAGTGGAACGTGCTACTCCCCATGGAGATCGACCCGTCCGGTCCGGCGTCGATCGCGGACTTTGCGAGCTGCACCGGCATGGACGCGTATGGGAGCTACGAGGCGGCCCTGGCTGACATCGACCGCTACGACGCCGTCATTGTCCGGGTGGCGGAGCTGACAGATGAGGTGATCGAGCGAGCCCCCCGGCTCCAGGTGATCGCCAAGCACGGCGCGGGGCTGGACAACGTCGACATCGAGGCCGCCTCGCGCAGTAACATCGTCGTCTGCAACACGCCCGGCGCTAACGCCCGCTCCGTGGCCGAACACACGATCGCCCTCCTCCTTGCTGTCCGGCGCAACCTGCGAGCGGCCGACCGGCACGTGCGATCCGGAGGCTGGAAGCGCGGCCGGTTTTCAGGCCGGGAGCTGCTCGGCAACACGCTTGGGCTGTTCGGATTCGGGGCTATCGCGCGTGAGACGGCCGGCCTGGCCCACGGCATCGGCCAACATGTCCTGACCTACGACCCGTACGTGCCGGACGACGAGATCCCAGCGCACGTCGAGCGGGTCGCTGATCTGGCCGCGCTGTGCCGACGGTCGGATGCGGTGAGCGTCCACGCGCCGCTGACCGAGGAGACCCGGCACGCCATCTCGACGCCGGAGTTGTCGACGCTCGACACGGACGGGGTGCTCCTCAACACCGCCCGGGGCCCCCTCGTTGACGAAGCGGCACTGCTTGCGGCGCTCGAAGCAGGCGACATCGCCGGGGCTGGCCTCGACACCTTCGAAACCGAGCCGCCCGGCGGGGATCATCCCCTGTACGCGCGAGACGACGTGATTCTATCTCCCCACATCGGCGGGGTGACCGCGGAGGCGCTCCAGCGGATGAGCACGCGGGCCGCTGCCAACGTCCGAACGGTGTACAACGGGAACCTACCAGAGTCGACGGTAAACCGAAATCAGATCAAGCGAGGTAACCCACGATGAGAACGAAAAACGGACTGCGACGCGCGCTCGAAGCCGGCGAGACCGTGCTGGGAGCGAGCGCGGCGACCTTCTCACCAACCGTAATTGAAACCTTCGGCCTCGTCGGGCTGGACTATGTCTGGCTGGATTTCGAGCACGCGGGACCGAGCCCCTACGACAGCGCGGTCTTCGAGGATCTGACCCGCGCCGCTGAGGCCGCCGACATCGAGCTCCTGGTCCGCCTCCCGGGCCCCCATCCGCCGCTGGTCCGGAAGGTGCTCGATGCGGGCGTTCGGACCATTTTGCTCCCCCGCATCGAACCTCCCGGAACCCCATCCGCCGCTGGTCCGGAAGGTGCTCGATGCGGGCGTTCGGACCATCTTGCTTCCCCGCATCGAAATCGCCGCGCAGCTTCAGCCGGCCGTCGAAGCGGCGTACTTTTCCTACAACGGACGGGTCGGCGATCGGGGCGTCGGCGTGGGCCGCGCCGGCGAGTGGGCCGGTTACGTCGATAGCTACATCGCCAACGAAGACGACGAAATCCTTGTTGGGACCATGATTGAAAACCGGCGAGCCGTCAAGAACATCGAGGACATTCTCTCCGTGCCGGAGCTTGGATTCGCGTTCGTGGGACCGGCCGATCTGGCCCTGTCGCTCTCCGGCGGCGATCCCACGGCCAAGCATCCCGAGCAGCTCCAGGCGGCGATCGATCGAACGCTGACCGCCTGCACGGAGGCGAACGTCCCGATCGGTCGCATCCAAAACGACCCCGCCGACGCGCAGGCCGCCATCGACGCGGGCTATCAGATCGTCCGCATCGGCAGCGATCTGGGCGCCATCCGAGACGTGCTGAGTGGTCGACTCCGCGCCCTCAACCGGTGACCCGTCGACTGCTGAATGACAGTCTCACGCGCCCTCTGTCGTTAGCGCATCAGGAGGAACTGCCGGCATCGTCCCATCTGTCGTTTGCGCGCTCGTAAACTTGAGAACAGCCCGCTCTCCATGGGAACCGGAGAATAAGTCCCAGCGTACTGGAGTCGTCCTTTATAGGATACCCGCCCGGTGAAAAAATCCTTTCTTTTGACAGTCGCCGCGGCGGGTTTTTCTTTGTGAAGACCAGCTCACTTGGGGGTATTCCAGGAGGTGGCTCTCCTGGCATGTGCGCCGGATGAGCCACGGAACTCCCTGTGGTTGGGCAGTGGCTCCCAAATTAACGGACGATGAATCTATCCGGAGCCGAGCCCACTTCCAACCCTTTTTCTTCGCTCCTCTATGAACTTGTGTCGTGCATGCGCTCTCTTCTGCCTCGTCCTCTTCTTGATGGTTCATCCAGCCACCGCTCAGGACGCGGATCAGCCGGACTACCTGGAGGAGCTTGAGGGACTCGAGAACCTT
>OBKM01000943.1_pt1 | contig 12911 bp, 12 predicted proteins | sample 1519691 | NCBI WGS metagenome assembly OBKM01 (sample SAMEA37050418, study PRJEB22526) | metagenome | biome: saline pan; feature: lake; material: water | place: Egypt | collected 2015 | depth 0.5 m
AACAGCGACGACAGCCGTCGCCGACCAGCGACGGCTGTCTCCTCTCCCGGGGAAAGTCAGGTACAATCTCGTCACGAGCTCCCTGAATATCGTCTCACTGGCTGACTAAGCCAGAGTTGACCGAACTCCTACTGCCAACCAAGCTCGTTCAACCATTTTCGCGGTAGTTGCTCCAGCGGTGGCTTTATCAACTCGAAACGCGACAGATATAAATACCTATCAGCCAATTGTAACTATTTTCGAATTGCCACAGTATTTGCGTTAATAATAAATATATAAGCCATTATAATAATGGAAAAATATAATTTCCATGAAAATAGTACTGAGAAATTACAGGCACACAAGCACTACTCTCATGTCCTTCATTAGAATACCACCGAAAGTAACTGTACTCGCATTGCTCTTTGGAATTATTGCCTTCTTTATACTATTGAGCACAATTACATTTCTCATTGAAAGGCTAGAATCCGTGTTCCTAGACACAATTGCTGGTGAATTATAAACCGTTTCCAGAACAATCTCCAGAGCGTTTTGTCTTTACCACACATATCTAACAAACGTATATTTTATCAGTAAATTTCATTATACATATTTGGCAAATAAAACAAATACCGGGAAAGCTTTTTATACCGATATCTAATCTAATATATGGTAGACTTGCGAAGTGACACGGTCACGACGCCAAGTGAGCAGATGCGAGAAACGGCTCGATCTGCTCCAGTTGGCGATGATGTGTACAAAGAAGATCCGACTGTTGAAAAACTGGAGTCACGTCTTGCGACGCGACTTGGGTTTGAGGCTGGGCTATTTGTCCCATCAGGAACGATGGGGAACCAAATTGCAGTTCGGACGCACACTGACCGTGGGCAGGAAGTGATTCTTGACGACAAATGTCACATATATGAGTGGGAGGTAGGTGGACTAGCCCAGCTTTCAGAGGTTCAACCTCGTCCAATCGATAGCCATGAACGGGGTATTCCAGCACCAGAGCAAATTACAGAAGCGTATCAAGAAGAAAGTCTACACAAACCAGGTACCGGACTCCTCAGCTTAGAGAACACACACAACAGTCGGGGTGGGATTGCTATTTCACCAGATCGCATTAATGCTGCCGCGGAGACGGCGCACGACTTAGGGATTCCAGTGCATTTAGATGGTGCTCGGATATTCAATGCAGCAGTTGCCCAAAACATACCAGCAAGCAAGCTTACTGCTAAGGTTGATTCAGCATCTGTTTGTCTGTCAAAAGGGCTAGGTGCCCCAGTTGGATCGGTCCTTGTTGGGAATACAGAATTCATTGAAGCAGCACGCAGACATAGAAAGCTTCTCGGAGGGGGCATGCGGCAAGCTGGTATCATCGCTGGGCCAGCATTGATAGCACTTGAGAATATTGATCGGTTACACGAAGATCACAAAAATGCAACCCATCTTGCAGAAGCACTTGCAGAAGTTCCAGAGCTTGATGTCACATACCCTGAAACAAACATTGTTCTTGTGGATACGACAGACACGGGGATGACCGCTGCTGAGTTTCTTGAACTATGTGATGATGAGGGTGTGTTGGGGACCGAGTACGGAACGTATACGGCTCGATTCTGCACACATCTTGATATTGATAGATCAGATATTGAGACTGCAATTAACCGTATTTCCTCCTTATTTGTCTCTACAGCAGTATAGGCTCGAGGTTAACAACTGATTATTACACTTTGGTTAAGTCTCCTAAATATTTGATAGATCACCAAGATTTAGTCGTACAGTACTTAGGATAAGCGATTAGCATTTGAGATCAGAACTTGCTTTTAAGAGTAGTTTCCTTCTCGACAATTTTATCAGTATTTTAACTCATTGTGAGTGTTCGGGCAATTCCCTCTAGAAGCCCCAATGCCAATGGGGGCAAATATAGTTTAGCCAGAGTGTTTACAGAGATAGCGGATACACTATTGTATATGAGTCGACATACCGTCACCCACGAAGAAGGAGCAATTTATGAATTTGCACCTGACATGGACCCAATCGCCGCCGTCAAACCAGGAACTTCAATCACTATCGAGACCCGAGACAGTCTTGACGGCGAGGTACAGACAGACTCAGACCTTATTGAAACAATCCCAGATGAAGTAAATGCAGCAACAGGGCCAATTGCTGTTGAAGGTGCAACGCCAGGAGACGTTCTTGTTGTTGAAGTTGAGGAGATTCGATTGACCGAAGACCATGGCCGAGTCGTCACCATTGATGGGTTTGGTTTGCTTGATGGTAAACCGGAAATAGAAGCTCCACGCTCTCGCGTCACTCCTGTTGAAGACGGAATAATTTCGTTCAATGGGATTGACGTTGTTGTTGACCCAGTGATTGGGACAATTGGCGTTGCTCCACGTGAGGAAGAATATACAACACTCGTACCTCACGATCACGGTGGTAATCTTGACACAACTGACGTGACAGCAGGTAATACGCTCTACTTTCCAGTATTCCAGCCTGAAGCCATGCTCGCTATGGGCGACTGTAAGGCAGCGATGGCAGATGGTGAAATGTGCGGGACTGGATCTGAAATTGCAACATCAATTGACGTGACTATCGACGTGATTCAGAATCCTGCAATAGACCTGAACCGTCCACTTGTTGAGACGCCAGATAAGTGGAAAACACTGGCCAGTGCAGAAACAATGGAAGCAGCAAGTAAATTAGCCAACCAAGATGCAGTTGAGTTACTTGCTGCTGAGCACGATATGGATACGACTGACGCATATATGCTGTCCAGTCTCATTGGAGGATTGGAAATTAGTCAGGTTGTTGACCCCCTCGTGACAGTGCGGAATACAATCCCAAAGACACATCTCTCTAATCCATTCTAGAGTGCTCGTGAAGTACCCCGCGCACGGTGGCGCGGGGCGTCTGTGTTTAGTCCTGCACTGCTGACGCAACGGACTTTAATTCCTCTCGCGCTCCCATCTCTGGTTGCGCCGACGTTCCGTGTCGGTGAATACCCGAACACAAATCGTGTCCGTGAGAGTCGGGGCCTCCACCAGCCCCCGATGCCGCCCGTCTCACCGTCCGAACTCGTGGAAGGGTTTCGAGAGGCGGCACAGTTCCATACTGTTCGTCTAACCACTCCTGCACAACGCATACCGCCGCCTTCCGATCAGCGTGATCTTGGAACTCACACCGTTTGCATTTGAATCGCTTCTTCTGTCGATTCGCTCGTTCTGTGTGCTGGCACTCCGTTCGTGGACATCGCTGACTCGTGTACTCCGGATCAACAGCGTCTGAAGGAATACCTATATATGGGATGATACTGATTCAAGATCCAGACAACTCCGTGTGAACTTACCCCGCTCTCCTCCGCTCAGGCTGCGCCCTCGCTTTGTTGAGTGCGGTGCTTCCTGCCTTTCGGACAGGAGTTTCTGGTTCCACGACGGCACTTGCAGACACTTCGTGGGTGGCATCCGTGTCCACAGCGGTGTTAGTCTCCACAGGCGTTGATTCGGATTGTCCCAACCCTACTTGCTGGTGACGGTGAGATGGAGTTTGACCGTGGATATGATCCCACTCGAAGCCAGCCTCAGGAGTAAATCCCGTCACAATTCAATGTCTGGTATCAATTTGGTTGCATGGTTTGATGTGGCTGAGTGACCGCTGGATCTCCGTCTTCAAGGAGCGACTAACGGAAGCGAGTAGACAGGGGTAGTTCACTACAGCCTTTCAACCTAGCCATCGTCGGTGAAATCGGTGTAAACGTTATGCTTTCTGGGCCACAATGAGTGTTAAATGTCAACGCATCTTGATTCGTCGAAGCCGGAAAAAGCCGCCCGGACTACACTTGATCGGTTTAGACACGGAGATTCTCCCGCTGTTGGAGCATTACTTGATGATATCTCATTCGATGCTGTGGTCTCGATGTCAGAGAAAAAGCGGTTTGCGTTTTGGATTAACGGGTACAATTTGGCAGTACAGCACTTACTGCATGAAACGTCCAAAGGCCCAACTGACCCTGGTTTTTTTGATCAGCCTATTACAATTGCTGGTCAGCAACTGTCTTTGAATGATATTGAACACGGAATACTCAGAAAGCGCCAGAAATCAAAGCTAAAGTACGAACCATTTGCCTCGGTTGACCTGCTTAGTCAACTAGAAGTGCAGGAGCTTGATCCGCGAATTCATTTTGCGCTCAACTGTGGGGCACGAAGTTGTCCTCCGGTTGTTGTATACAACCCGTCACAACTTGACCCACAGCTCAATGCTGCAGTTGACCGATATCTGCAGGCGGAGACTAAATTTGATGAACAAACAGAGACCGTTACTATCCCTGCAGTATTTGACTGGTTTGAAGGAGACTTTGGTGGACGACCTGGAGTCATTCAGTTCCTTCGTTCACATGGGGCTATCCCGAAGGACTTCTCTCCAGTGATTAAGTACCGCGGTTGGGATTGGGAGTCCGTTCCTCGAAACTTCCTTTGACGCAGCGTCATTTTTGACATTTATGAATTCACCTGAGAGTCAAACCTTGGGAGAGTCCAGCGAACCGCCAGTACGGATTCACTGATTGTTTAGACAGTTGATCTCAGTAGCCAACTCACAAATAGCTGTTATATGTTGTATGATCAAGAGAATTATATTGTTACATGAAAACATACTGTATGGAATGGAACCGTCGTCAGGATCTAGAAGGTGGAAAAGAACTCGGGATCTGGTTACTTCGTGACGAGACGGGAACCGTACACGAAGAATTGTACGTCGAAAGCCACCAATACCGTGGAGACGATTTTGATGTATACACGGCGACTCCAGAAGGGGAGTGGACACATCGGGGAGAGTTTGAAGAGGTTATTGATGCTTTTGACAGTGCACTTAATTACATTGAGCAAAGCGGTCATCCATTGCGGTCGCCGATGACTAATGGATAGGATTCTACATGTTGCCATTTCTGCAAAGCTCTGGGATTGTTGAGGAAGTTTCACGAAAAGAAGTGCTCAGGCACTGGATACGCTTAGAGGCATGTGAGGAACCTGAGCAAAACATCGCTGAAACTGATGATGAGCGCGACCTGCTTGAAATCCTTGTTGATCAAGCAGACGGAGCAAGCCACCACTTGTGGAATCCAGAACCTGTTGCTTGGTATCGATGTCGGTTATCTGAGTCACAATTACGAAACCTTCGTGTCATAGAGTCACCAGACGGGATTGGCTGGGATGCGCTTACGGAAGATGAGTCTGTCATTTCTGCTGCCCAGACAATAGCTCAAGAAACAGTCCCACCAAAGGCAACGGCTGCAGTTGATCTTACGAAAGTTCGGGAAAAAGCTAGAGAGTACCCTACGAACTCAGTTGAGCGAATCATCCTTGTGACACCACAGACACTAGCCAGTCCACGTATTGTCGATGGGAACCACCGGGCAACTGCTGTCGCACTTTCTCTTCTCTCTGGGGTAAGATACGACCCGGTTGAAGCATACCTTGGCATTGCGCCCAGATCACAGTGCAATATTATCAGCCATCTTCGATGGAAGATTCGATATATCTTCGGAGGTCAAATGTGAATCGAACTGAGATTCAGTTCCAAGGCACTAGCACAATTCTTTCATGAACGTAGCTTTTGTTCGAGGAAATGGTTTAACCTACAATTAAACTTCCATAACAAGCCATACCATAATAACATCAGAAGAAAGTTGTGAAGGACAAAGGTTTGTTAGTAGTTATATTCACCATTTGGACGTGAGTTACCCGCTTACTCGCGTTGTCGGCTTCTCAAGGAAGAGTGCTTAGCGCCTGCAATCAGCTAAACAGTGTAGCAAGAATTTACCTGAGCTTTGAATAACGATGAGATAATTGTCGCCAAATGTGTAATTATATTAATATTTGGAGCTATACACATACACTATGTCAAGTGATGACATTGAAACAAAAGCAGAAGAAGATATGACCACAGAGATCGATGAAGGCATTCCCACAGAAGAGGATGGTGAAATGGACGTTGAAACACAGCACAGCATGGAAGCAGAAAAGGACGTAGCAAACTATCTTGAACGACGTCAACCATGGTTTGTGATTGTTGCATCGTTCATTACACTAGGTATTTATTTTCTGTACTGGTTTTACAAAGTCAACAGTCAGATGAAAGCCGCAAATGGTGATGAGAGTTCACCTGGTCTTCGAACCATTGGACTATTTGTGCCAATCCTCAACATCGTTATCCTATGGTGGACAGCACGATCGATTGGTCGTGTAATTGATGAACGAGATGAACTCGCTATGTTCCTTGCAGTATTTGTATTCCTGCCAGCGTTTCTGGGTGTTGTTCAAGGCGATATTAACGCAGTTATTGACGGCCGTAAAAAATAACACAAAATGCCCTAATTAATAGCCTAAATGACACGAAATCTATCGGGGAGGATCACGGCAGGGAGCATTATTGTTATCATCGGGATTGTTCTGCTGCTTTCGACAGTAGGTATTATCGAGATGCGATCAGTATGGGGATGGATCCCGGCGCTGTTTGTTCTTATTGGTGTCTGGGCGTTATTCCGTAGTGATTTTCGCAATCTTGTTGGTCCGGTTATGATCATTGCAATCGCAGGTGCCTTTTTACTCAGAAATGTAGGCATCATTTCGGACAGTGCAATCGGGACGTGGTGGCCGCTATTTATCGTTCTTTTCGGAGTCCTTATCATGGTAAACCGGTCCCGAAGACGTCAGCGGACTCGGCTTGAAGGACATAGTGCGGGGGAGATAACTGCGATTGGGATTTTTGGAAGTGATGAAAGCCGACCTGTGACTGATCGATTTACTGGAGGAGAACTTGTCGCTATATTTGGGGATGCACGACTGGATCTTGAAAACGCAAGTGTTCAGGAATCTCCAGCGATGGTTGAGACAATGGCAGTGTTCGGCGATGTCGAAATTCGAGCTCCTGAAGCATGGAATGTCAAATTACAAACACTGAATATTTTCGGAGATACAACTGATCGACGTCGAGAATCTGATAAGCGAAATGAAACAGACTCTCCAGATTTAGTTGTAACAGGATTTTCTCTGTTTGGGGATATCGAAGTTCGAAATTGAGTGGCTTGTAAAAGTGTACCTACAAAAGAAATGTTGATTCAAATTTATCAAGTCGTAGTCGCTGACAGTTGGCCGGGGACAATGTTAGGGTCAATTCCTGCTGTTTGTAGCACATCCCAGAGTGTGGCACTGTTGCTTGTCACGACAGGTACATTCAGCTCGCTCTCTAGAGATTCAACGCGTGAGAATGTTGGGTAGTTAGTACAGGAAATAAACACTGCGTCGATGTCAGATACACCTTCTATCTCAGAAAGAACCTGATCAGCTGCTGCTTCAGGGCTTAAAGCGCCGATAGCAGCATTATTTTCCAGTCCTCGTCCAGAGATATGTACGACATTGTATCCGAGTGCGTTCAGATATGATCGTTCTCGTTCGACGAGTTCTTGATTGTACGGCGTTACAACAAGGATTTGCGTCTTGTTGAGAGTAGACAATGCTCGGTCAACTGACCGTGCGGTTACAACTGTCGGAACACCGGCTGTCTGTTCTAACTCTGATTCTAATCGGCGTGCATATTCTGGTCCTTCGAGTAAGCTTCCAGTCGTACAAGCATAGGCGATAGCATCGACGGAGGCATCACTGACCCGTTCAACAGCACCGGTCGCTCTGTTACGCATCGATTTTAGATCGGCGGCTGTCACAGATGAAAGAGGCATGCGAGCAACATGCACTGATAAACTGTCGTCAATAGTACGTCCAAATTCCGTTTCCGTTGTTGTGTTTGTTGAGGGGACAACAACGCCGATACGGGTCAATTTACTCATTGGAACTCACCGTTTCATCTTGACGATCATTCTGTCGGTCATCTTCGGATCGTTGCTCTGGAGGCCCATGTCCACCACCACCGGGAGTACGAACTGTCACTGTTGTCCCAGCGTCAACTTTCTGTGTGGATTTAGCTCCAACTGGTGTGCCGTCAATTAGATTTTCGCCCGTTGCTCCGGGTTTTCCACCGGCGCTTCCCTTCGGTGGACTGCGACGTCGTTCAGTGAGCAATGACACCGTTGCTGGAACATCTACCGTAATCGAACGCTCAATTCCCATGCCCCCACGGTATTTGCCATCGCCGCCACTGTCTGGACGTAGCATATACCGCTCAACGTGCATAGGATATTCCGATTCTAGTGCTTCAACAGGGGTGTTAAGCGTATTTGTCATCCCTACGTGAACACCGTCAATACCATCTTTATCAGGACGGGCCCCAAAGCCACCGCCAATCGTTTCATAATACGTAAACTCATTGCCCTGACGGCCGCCAATAATGAGATTATTCATTGTACCTTGGCTCTGTGCGGGTAACTCGTCAGCGAGCGGTTCAGATAGTGATAAAAACAAAACATCAGTAATGCGTTGGCTCGTTTCAACGTTTCCACCAACAACTGCGGCTGGTGGAGTAGGATCTAACAGTGACCCTTCTGGAATCGATATCGTTACTGGGTCGTAGCATCCTTGATTTGGTGGAATATCTGGATCGGTGATTGCTCTGACAACGAAGTATACTGCACTTTTGGCAACCGCCCGGGGAGCATTAATATTACCATCAACCTGCTGTGCGGTGCCCTCGAAGTTGACAGTAATCGTGTCACCGTGGATTCTAATAGTTGCAACAATTGGAACGGGATCCTCCGTTACACCATCTCCCTCCATAGCTTCTTCAGCGGTGTACTCCCCATCTGGCAACTTCTCGATTTCTCGCTGCATTCGAGTTCGCGAATAATCAATAACTGCATCAAACGCGTTCTTAAGCTGCTCGACACCGTATTCATCTGCAATCTCACGGATGCGGTCTTCGCCACGGCGGTTTGCGGCGAGTTGTGCACGAAGGTCCGCTCGTCGCTCACGCTGACCCCGGATGTTTGTCAAGATAAGATTAAGAACATCTTCATCAATCGTATCTTTGCCGCGGTACAGTCTGACTGGCGGAATCCGAAGACCTTCCTGATAGATCTCTGTTGCCCCGGCTGGCATACTGCCAGGAACCATTCCTCCAACATCAGCATGGTGGGCCCGCGATACGCCATATGCAATAATCTCTTCATCAACTGCAATTGGAGACACAAGTGTGATATCTGGTAGGTGGTTACCACCAGAAAATGGATCATTGAGTACCCAGACATCGCCTGGTGAAGGATCACGATTGCGAACTGCTTCTACTGCTTCTGGGAGAGCACCAAGATGAACTGGAATGTGCTCTGCCTGTGCAATCATTCGACCAGAGGCATCAAACAGAGCGGTTGAGCAATCTTGTCGTTCTTTGATATTCGGCGAATATGCGCCCTGAATTAAGACATTACCCATCTCCTCAGCGACCTCTGTCAACCGATTTCGAAGGATCTCAAGCGTCACAGGATCGATATCACTCATGCTGATCACCTTTTGTTAGCTCAAGGGTACCATTCTGGCGAACGATACCACTCCAGTTGTCCAGTACAAGTGTTGTGCTCTCATCTTGTTCAAGGATCGCTGGACCGGAGATTGTCTGCCCAGGTGATAGCTTAGAACGGTCGAATACAGGCGTTTCAACGAACGACCCGTCAATCATCGCTTTTCTCGCTCCTATCCGTGCATCTGTTTTTGGGAAGTCAACGGTTGTTTCAACCGACGGAGGTTCTCCAACAGCGGTCACACGAAGATTAACAAGCTCAATTGGATCGTCCATCGAATACCCATAAGTCTCTGTGTATGCTTCTTTGAACAGCGACCGAAGTTCTGCTTGCGATTCGATATTGCCGATATCAATCGTCAGCTCAAAACTTTGTCCGGCATAACGAAGATCCACAGCACGCTGGAAGTGTAGGTTATCTGTTTCGACACGCGCTGATAAATCAGCTTCAATCTCCTCGAATTGCTCACTTACCTTTGTGAGGTCAAGATCAGAAAGACGGTTGCGATACGTACGAACTGTATCGTGCTTTTCTTGTGCAACAGTAAGGCCCTGCGCAGAGAGCACTCCGGATGCATATGGAATTACTACCCGAGTAATATCTAGCTCTTCAGCAATTGCAGTGGCATGCAACGGGCCGGCACCACCGAACGCAACTAATCCAAATTCACGGGGATCATACCCACGCTCAACGGTCATAGTTCGAATGGCTCTCGTCATCGCTGCATTGACAATACGGTAAATCCCTCGTGCTGCTTCTATTGAATCTTCGAGACCAGCTTGATCTGCAACATCGTTCACAGCCTCCTTTGCTGCGTCGGTATCAATAGTGAGTTCTCCACCAAGCGCCGAATCTGATCCAATATAGCCCAAAACAACGTTTGCGTCTGTCACTGTTGGTAATTCACCTCCCTTTCCATAGCACGCTGGGCCGGGATTTGCGCCAGCGGACTGCGGACCAACACGAAGTGCACCACCTTCATCAACCCAGGCAACCGAACCGCCACCGGCACCAACAGTATTCACATCAACCATCGGCACAGCGATCGGATATCCTCCGATGTCTACATCTGTCGTTCTTGTTGCTTGCCCGTCTCGGATGAGACTTACGTCACATGAAGTTCCACCCATATCGAATGTAATTAAGTCCGCATCACTGCCTGTGACTGCACTTGCTCCAACCACACCAGCTGCTGGACCCGATAGTGCCGTTGTGACGGCGTTATCACGAACGGTAGGGACACTTGCAATACCCCCATTCGATTGCATGATCGAGGGTTCTGGAAGATTCATCTCCTCTGCACGGGTAACAAGCCGACCCAAATAGCGGTCAATCGCTGGGGTCACATATGCATCAACAACCGTTGTTGACGTTCGTTCAAATTCCCGAAATTCTGCAAGCACTTCATGCGAAGCTGAAACATGAGCTGTGGTTTCCTCGCGAAGAATATCTACCACCGCTTGCTCATTTTCGGGGTGGGCATATGCATGGAGTAATGAAACTGCAATACTTTGTACATCGTCGTCCAGCGATGCAACAATGTCTCGAACCTCATCTGGGTCTACTGACTCTACAACCCTCTCAGTTGTCGATCGCTCACTGATCTCATGTCGTCTACGACGAGGAACGAGAGGAGTAGGGCGATCAACATCAAGATCGTATAGACTTGGTCGATCTTGACGGCCGATTTCTAAGACATCCCGAAACCCTTCTGTCGTGATTAACGCTGTCTTGGCACCGTTCTGTTCGAGTAACGCGTTTGTCGAAACGGTCATTCCATGAATGAATCTATCAATCGTTGCTGGATCAATATCTGCTTTAGTGCATGCTTTTTGAATTCCAGCGATAACCCCCTCACTCTGGTTGTCAGTCGTTGGTACTTTCGCAGTCTCTAGATGATCTTTAGCTGCTAATACAACATCTGTAAATGTTCCGCCGACGTCAACGCCGACTCTCACATCTGTCATTCTATGTTCACCTCACAATCCCTATCCGAACAAAGCAATCCATTGGTCATAAAGTGTTTGTGCTGCGATGGCGATTACAACCAGTGCGACAAGGATGCCAAGTATATTTTGCACTGTGCTGTTGGTGTACTTTCCAAGGAGCTTTTCGCTGTTCATAGCATACAGGAGGAAGACAGCGAGTATTGGTAGCAAGATACCATTTGCAACTTGTGCGAACACGATGACATTCACTGGATTAAGACCGATTGTTGAAAAAACAATACCAATAACGAGGATCGTACCCCATATCGCACGGAACCGGGTTGATGTAAGGTCACGCTCCCATCCAAGCACACCAGCAGTGGCATAGGCACCAGCAAGCGGGGCCGACATTGCGCTTGTAAAGCCAGCAGCAAAAAGACCGATTGCGAAGAATTCTGGAGCTACTCCAGCTAGCACTGGATCAAGTTGAGTAGACATCTCGCCTACGTCACCAATCTCAGTACCTTCTGGAAAAACGGCAGCAGCGGTGATCATTATTGACGCTGTGATAATTCCACCAACAACGACAAGCGCAATAGTGTCAAACCGGACTTCGCCGATTTGATCCGCATCCCCCCACTTTTCTTGAACAGTACTGGCGTGCAAGAAGAGATTATATCCAACTACAGTTGTCCCGACAAGCCCAGCAATCAGGAATGCCTGCCCGTCCGGCACCCGGGGAATTAGCCCCTCAGCTATTGCTCCCAAGTCAGGGCGCACAGCAATTGCATTAATCACAAATGCAAGCCCCATAATTACGACGAGTCCAATAAATATTCGCTCGATGAGCTTGTAGTTTCCCGTCCAGAGCAATGCTCCGGCAACAATCCCAATCAGTGGTGACCAAATTTGGACACTTACACCAGTGATTGTTTCTAAGCCTGACGCTCCGCCTGTGATATTTCCCGTCTGAAACGCGGCTGTCCCAACGCCAATCGCGAAGATAATGAGTGCGGCCGTGATAACCTGTAAGATGTAGTTATCAAACATCCCCCTGAGGGCCTCGCCGAGTCCCTCATTGGTGACCAATCCTAGTCGGGCACTCATTTCCTGCAAAACGATTGTGGCGATTACCGAAAAGACAACCGTCCAAATTAACAGATAGGCAAACTCTGCCCCAATAACACTTGCTGTTGTGACCGTCCCCGGACCAACAAACGCGGCGGCAACGAGTGCACCAGGGCCAATCGATCGAAACCAATTCTCTACCGTGTCTACTATACTCATAGTACAAATACACGATACATTTTGATGTGGTTAATATAAGCTTACGCATTAGCGTAAAAATTTCATCAGTTCATGAGTGAAATTAATATGACAGTGAAAGGATTAGTTCAATGCACAAGGTGGCCTCATGCTTAGGAGCTAATTAAAAATCATCTTGGATTACTGAGAGCTATTATAGACACCTGCATCCATTGTCTCGCTATGGTGGGAAATGAGGTCACTCACTCATCTTGGTAGCCGCCTCGCGGAATAGC
>OBKM01000944.1_pt1 | contig 12902 bp, 13 predicted proteins | sample 1519691 | NCBI WGS metagenome assembly OBKM01 (sample SAMEA37050418, study PRJEB22526) | metagenome | biome: saline pan; feature: lake; material: water | place: Egypt | collected 2015 | depth 0.5 m
CGCCCGCACCGTCGTCGAGGAGGTCGACGGCATTCGCGAGATCCGGATCCGACTGCTCTCACAGATCGGCCAGCCGATCGATCGCCCGCACGTCGCCGACGCCAGCCTCGTGACGGCCGACGGCGTCGCGGTCGAGGACGTCGAACCCGAGGTCGCGGACATCGTCGACTCGGAGCTTGCGGGTGTCTCGGACATCACCGACCGGGTCATCGAAGGCGAGCTGACGACGTTCTAGCCCGAACGAAACCGCTTTTTGAGTCGGTCCGTATGTCGATCCATGACGCGAGTGTGTCTGGTCGGCGACGAGGACGTCGAGCTCCGCTATGAACTCCTCAGCCGCGAGACGGCACGCGACGCGCTCGCGACGTACGATCTCGAAACGCCCTACACGAACACCCTCGCGCTCGAAACGGTCTCTCTAGGCGCCGCCGTGGCGCTTTTGAACGATCTCGATTGGTATCTCGCCCGGTTCGCTCGGGCGTCGTTCGTCCTCGAACCGTCCGTAAGCGACGGGGAGTGGCTCTCCCGTGCCCTCGCGACCGCGATCCGCGACGACGAGCTCGATCACGCCGATTCCGGGCGGTTCCTGAAAGTGTTCGGCGTCGACGACGGCCGGCTCCGCGAGCCGATGTTCGTGACGAGAACCGGCTCGGAGCTGCCGACGTACGACCTCCACGAGGTCGACGAAACCCTCACGGTTCGGGTGACGGAATCGGAGTTCGGCGCGTAGCGATCCCCGCGGCGTCAGATCTCGACGCCGCTCGGGATCAGGCTCCGGTCCCGGAGTAGGTCGCCGCCGTCGTCGTAGACGAGAAGCGTCGATTTGTCGTATGCCGCAAGCTCCGTTCCGTCCTCGGCCTCGATGACGAGCCGATACCGGCCGCTCCCGTCGGCCTCGCCGGCGGCGTCGACGACCGCGAACACCGGGTCGGCTCGGGCGTTGAGTTCGAGGACGTACTCGCCGGTGATGCGATCCGAAATGCCGAAAACCCCCATCGGCTCGTCCGCCTCGAGGGTATCGCGCAACCGGTAGGCGATGTCGACGCCCTCGCCGTCGAGCTGTGTCTCGCCGCGATGGAGCCTGGATTCGAGCTCCTCGCGCGGCCCCTCGTAGGTGATCGATACGACTGGTAGGCTCGGCCCCTCGGCCGTCGTGCCCGCCGCGTTCAGAGTGAAGTAATCACGCCGCATCCCTGCTTACCAGAGTGTACGTCCCCCGTACGCATGAACGTAACGCCCCCGTCATGCCCGCCGGACATCCGGGCGCCGGCGACGCGGTGGCTTCGCTCCCCGGCTCGGGGCCCGACCTGCGGCCGTCGGTTACGGCGGCCGAACCCGCCGCAGTTTTATTCCGTCTCCCCGTTTACCCATCGAACAAGACGCGAGATGGAGCGAGACGCCACGTCCGCCCACCCGGACGAACGCGACACCGGATCCCTCCGACAGCGCCTCGCTCGGACGCTCGAATCGCTCCGCGGGTCGGCGCTCCCGGGCGAGCCGTACCGCCCGGGTGAGCACGGTCGGATCGTCGAGGACCGGACGTTCGACGGCGACCGCGTCGAGCGATACTGGCTGAACCCGCCTTTCTCCTACGCGACCGTCACCCACGACGACGAGCGGAACCAACACTACTACCACGCCGTCGAGCCGGAGCTCGATCGCTTCGAGCGCGCGGTGCTCGGGACGCTGTACGACGACGTCCGGGTCCCGCTTTTGTACACCGACAACGACGGCGAGCCACACGAGGTCCTCCGCTCCGAGATCCGGACCCGGCTCCAACGGTACGGCGTCGACGTCGACACCGCCGGGTTCTACCGCCTGTACTACTACCTCTACCGGAAGTTCCAGGGGTTCGGGAAGCTCGACCCCCTGATGCACGACCCCTACATCGAGGACATCTCCTGTGACGGCTACGGGATCCCGCTGTACGCCTACCACGACAGATACCAGGACATCGAGACGAACGTCTCCTTCGACGAGACCGGTCTCGACAGCTACATCGTCCGGATGGCACAACAGGCGGGGCGTCACATCTCCGTCGGCAACCCGATCGTCGAGACGACGCTTCTGGACGGCTCCCGCGCCGAGTTGGCCCTCGGCGAGGAGGTGACCCACACGGTTCCGCCTTCACGATCCGGAAGTACAGCGACGAGCCGTTCACCCCGATCGATCTGCTCGATTTCGGCACCTACTCGCTCGACCAGATGGCGTATCTGTGGCTGGCGATCGAACACAACAAGAACATCGTCTTCGCCGGCGGGACCGCCTCCGGCAAGACGACGTCGATGAACGCCATCTCGATGTTCATCCCGCCCCGCTCGAAGCTCATCACCATCGAGGATACCCGCGAACTGTCGCTGTATCACGACAACTGGCTATCGTGTGTGACTCGCGAACGCCTCGATGAGGCCGCCAACGTGACCATGTACGACCTCCTGCGGTCGGCGCTGCGACACCGCCCGGAGTACATCATCGTCGGCGAGGTCCGCGGCGAGGAGGCGATGACGCTGTTTCAGGCGATGAACACTGGCCATACGACGCTTTCGACGATGCACGCCGACTCCGTACAGACGGTGATAAACCGGCTCGAAAACGAGCCGATAAACGTTCCGCGGCCGATGGTCCAATCGCTCGATGTCCTCTGTGTCCAGCGGCTCGCGCGGTTCGGCAACGAGCGCGTCCGGCGGGCGGGGACGATCGCCGAGATCGAGGGGATCGACCAGCGGACCGGCGAGCTCGATTACACCGGCGCCTACGAGTGGGATTCGGGGACCGACACCTTCCGTGAGGGAACGAAGAAGCTGACTGACGAGATCCGCGAGGAGCGCGGCTGGTCGAAGTCCGAACTGCTCCGGGAGCTCCAGCGCCGGCGCCGGTTCCTCGCGTTCCTCGCCGATCGTGGTATCTCCCAGTACGAGCAGTTCACCGCGATGGTGAACCGCTACTACGCGGTCCCCGAGGAGGTGATGTCCAGGATCGACGACGCCGAGTCCGACGGCGCGACCCTCCCCGACGAGGAGTCGGGAGCGCCCCCCGAAACAGCGCCGGACGGCGGCGACCGTCGGGACGGGTAGATGCTCCGTTTCGTCCCGCTCGTCGTCGCGGTCGCGCTCCTGTCGCTTCTGGCGTCGGCCTCGATCAGCGCCGCGGCGAACGCCCTCGTGACCCGGGCGGCGTTCGTGGCGTTCGGGGGACGAGGGATCGACCACGACTCCGAGCGGGAGACCCTGCTTCGGTCGGCGTCGATCGGCGTTCCGTACCGCGAATACGCCGCCAAGACGTACCTGTACGTGGCCGGCGTCGGCGTCGCCGGCGCGGTGATCGGCGTCTACGCCGGCGCTGCGGTGTTGTTGTTCGTGGCGACGCCGGAGCTCATCGACGCGTCCGCCCTCCCGGACGCCCTCGCCGCCGACCCCGGTCGGCTCGTGTTGTTCCTTCTCATCGGCGGAACCGTCGGCGCCGCGGCGGCGGGGGCGACGAACGCGATCCGGTGGCGGCTCCCGGCGATCCGGGCCGACTCGCGGGCCAGACAGATCGACGCCGGGCTCCCGCGCATGGTCGCGTTCACGTACGCGCTCACCCGCGGCGGGATGTCGTTTCCCGACGTGCTCCGTGCGTTGTCGGAGAACGAACGGGTGTTCGGCGAGGGCGCGGCCGAGGTCGGCGTCGCCGTCCGGAACATGGACTTCTTCAACGTTGATCTCGTGACCGCGGTCCAGGACCTCTCCGACAACACGCCCTCCGAGCAGTTCGGCACCTTCACCGAGAACCTCTCCAGCGTCCTCCAAAGCGGCGGCGACGTCTCGGGGTTCCTCCGCGAGCAGTACGAACGCTACCGCGACGAGGCCGAAGAACAACAGGCGGAGATCCTCAACCTCCTCGCGACGACCGCGGAGGTCTACGTCACCGTCATCGTCGCCGGCATGCTGTTTTTGCTCACGATCCTCCTCATAATCGGGCTCACGGTGGGCGATACGCTCCGGCTGATGCAGGTCCTCGCCTACGTCATCATTCCGGCCGCCAACGGGCTGTTTCTCGCCTACCTCCTCGACGTGACACAGCCGTTGCGCGCCACCGGCGACAAGCGCGGCGGGGGCGACGACGCGACGATGGATATCACCGGCCCGGTCGAGAGCGACGGCGGCTACACCCGTCCCGACTCGAAGGCCAACCACGAGCGCATCGCCGCATACCGCCGCCTCCGACGCATCCGGGCGACGCTCGCCGCCCCGGTCGAGTCCGTGCTCGATCGCCCGCGATTGCTCCTGTACGTCACCGTGCCGATCGCCGTCGTCGCCACCGCCGCCCGGCTCCCGGAGGCGCTCGCCGGCGGCCTCGACGTTCGCCTCCTCGACGACCTGCTCGTGCAGGCGGTCGTCTTCCTGACGGGAACGTTTGCGGTCGTCTACGAGTACCACAAACGCCGGCTTCGCGGGCTCGAAACGGCCGTTCCGGACCTCTTAGAGCGGCTCGCCAGCCTCAACGAGTCCGGGATCTCGGTCGTCTCGTCGTTCGACCGCGTCCGTCGCAGCGACATGGGGGCGCTCGACGAGGAGGTCGACCGCATCTGGCGGGACATGAAGTGGGGTGCGACGACGGAGGAGGCGCTTTCACGGTTCGAATCGCGCGTCCGGACGCCGTCCGTCACCCGCGTCGTGACGCTCATCACGAACGCGATGAACGCCTCGAACGAGATCGGGCCCGTCCTCCGGATCGCGGCCGAGCAGGCGCGGTCGGACCTCCAGCTTCGGCGGGCGCGACGACAGGAGATGTTCACCTATCTCGTCGTCATCTACGTCTCGTTTCTGGTCTTTCTCATCGTCATCGCGGCGCTCGAGAACGTCCTGATCCCGAGCCTCCCGGACGTGAGCGCCCTCGGCGAGGGCGCAGCGGGGGCCGAAAGCCCCCTCGGTCTGGAGGGTGGCGACCGGGACGCCTACCGCCTCGTCTTCTTTCACACCGCGTTGATCCAGGCGGCGCTCTCGGGGCTGGCCGCCGGTGTGATGGGCGGCGGCTCGATAAAGGACGGCATGAAACACGTGGCGATCATGCTGTCGATCAGCTACGTCGTGTTGACGTTCGTCGTCTGAGCGCCCGGCCCATCGCCGCCCTCTTGTCGCCGCCCGCGGAAGGGTCGGTATGACCGATCGGTCGGGCGTCCGCGCCACCTACGAGCGGATCGCCGCCCACTTCTCGACGACGCGGGAGTACCCCTGGCCCGAGGTCGAGTCCTTCTGTGCCGGCCGGGAGGCGCCCCTTGCCCTCGATGTCGGCTGTGGGAACGGCCGCCACACCGAACTGCTGGCCGACCACGCCGACCGCGTCGTCGGCCTCGACGCGAGCCGGAGGCTGGTCTCACTCGCCCGCGACCGGGCCCCCGACGCCGAGCTTCTGGTCGGCGACGCTTCGTCGCTTCCGATGGGCGACGACACCGTCGCGCTCGCGGTCTACGTCGCGACGCTGCATCACCTCCCTTCCCGCCGGCTCCGCCGCCGGAGCCTCGACGAACTCGCCCGCGTCCTCGACGACGGGGGGCGGGCGCTCGTCAGCGCCTGGAGCACCGCCCACGACCGCTTCGACGACGCGCCAGACGCCGAGACGGGGTTCGACACGGAACTCGACTGGACGCTGCCGGACGGCGAGACGGTCCCCCGGTACTACCACATCTACGCGCCGGCGGAGTTCGACGCTGACCTCGCGGCCAGCGACCTCGCCGTCGTCGACTCTTTCATTTCCAGCGGGAACTGTTATGCCGTCGTCGCCCCCCAGTGAGGAACGAAAAGACCCTTATACGGCGTGGTGTTACGCTCGAACGCGCGCCGGTGGTCTAGTGGCAGGACCTGAGCCTTCCAAGCTCATGGCCCGGGTTCAAATCCCGGTCGGCGCACTTCTGTCGTGAGCGGATCGAACGTTCCGAAACGCGGGCACACTCCTCGCTGACAGTTGTACGCCGGGGAAACGCGGTGTCGTACCTGGCTGGGGGACCCCCGGCTGAAAGCCAACAGCTCGGGCCACGGCATCCCCCGAAACGTTGCCATGCGAAGCGTCGTCGACCGTTTCGGCGGGATGCAGTTTCCCGGGTATCGTGTCTCGAAACTCGACAACGGAGACGATCGGCCGGAACGCACTCGGCAGAAACCGCTTGTTTGCCGGTTTGCGGCGCCAGAACACGTGTGGCGTTCACACGACTCAGCGGACATTTATATATTGCCTGCCCATAGCCTAGAAGCGTATATGCAAGATTTCAGCCGACGCCGATTCGTACTCGGTACCGCTGCCGCGGCCGCGACGGGCGCGCTCGCGGGCTGTTCGGGCAACGGTGACGACGGAAACGGAAACGGAAACGGTATGGACGACGGGAACGGCGACGACGGCAACGGCGCCGCCGACGATCCCACGAGCCGCGCGGAGGCGTTCCTCGAGGATAACGACGCGAACGGCTACGACGGTGATATTACCGACGAGCACGGCCAAGACGAGGTCGTCGTGGATGTCGGCGCCGGCGACAACGGCTTCGCGTTCAGCCCCGCCGCACTCGCGGTCGACGCCGGCACGACGGTCGTCTGGGAGTGGACCGGCCGCGGCGGCCAGCACAACGCCGTCTCCGAACCCGGAAGCGACTTCGAGTTCGAGAGCGAGCGGATCGACGAGGAGGGCTTCACCTTCGAGCAGACCTTCGAGGAGGAGGGGGCCGCACTGTACGTCTGTACGCCCCACCGCGCACAGCGGAAGTACGGCGCCGTCATCGTCGAATAACGCGGCCGAACCCGCGTCGTTTTTTATTACTGCCCCCCACCGACAGGTGTGGAACGGATCACCGACCGCGTCTCGAACCCCTTCGGCATGCGAGCCCCCGGCGAACCGGCCGTGTACGGCTACGGCGACGCCAACGCCGACTTTCACGTGATCGGCGCCGATGCCGACACACACGGCGGGGCCGAGACCGGCGTCCCGTTTACGGGCTCGGTCGCCGGTGCGCGGCTCCAGTCCGCCCTCCATGCGGTCGGGTTCGCCGCGGAGCCCTACAGCGACGCGCCCGATCTCGACAACTGCTATCTCTCCTATCTCCGTCTCTCGCCCGGCGATCCGACGGATCTGGAACGATACATCGACGCCGAGCTTCGGGCGCTGAACGCACACATCCTGCTACCGGTCGGTGACGACGCGTTCGAATACGTCCTCAGGGAGTTCACCACGCGGGCACGGTCCGTCCCGTCCGATTCGGCACGGCTGCACGCCGGCGAGGTCCGCGGCCGCGGGTTTCTCGTGATCCCCGTCCGCGAGCCCGCGGAATGGGACCCGGGCGACGAGTCGGCGCTCGTCGACCGGCTCGAAACGCTCCTCAGTGGCGACTACCGCCAGACGAAAGGCGTCGCGACGCGGATCGGTTGACCCGGTCACTCGTCCCCGTCGACGGCCGCCCGCGGGAGCCGAACCCGGAACCGTGCCCCGCCCGCCGGCCCCTCCGAGACCGACACGGACCCGCCGTAGCCGTCGATGAGCTTCCGGACGAGATACAGGCCGATGCCGTCGCCCGGGCTGTCCGCGCCCTGGACGCCGGGATCGAAGAGCTCCTCGCGGACCTCGGACGGGATCCCGTCCCCGTCGTCGGCGATCTCCACCGTGACGCCGTCGTCGTCGGCGCTCGTGGCGACGGAGATCGTCAACGACGACGCGTCGTTGTGAACGACGGCGTTGTCCAGGAGGTTCCGGAACACCTCGACGACGAACTGGTCGGCTTCGACGTACAGCCGATCGTGAATGTCGGTTTCGACCTCGACCTCCGGCGACCCGGACCGGACGACGGACACCCGCTCGCGGAGCACGGCGGCGACGTCGATCCGCTCCAGCGACCGGTCGCCCGTCTCGGACTCCAAAACGACGTTCGCCGTATCGAGGAGCCGCTCGATGCTCTCGGCCCGGTCGTCGATCGCCTCCGTCGGGGTCGGCGACGGGTCGAACGTCGAGGGTCTGATCGCCTCGGCGTGGTTCGAGATCGCGACGATGTGGTTTTTGATGTCGTGTTCGAGCAGCCGGAGAAGGAAGACGAGCGTCTCCTCGCGTTCCTCCCGCCGCGACGCGAGGCGCCGGTTTCTGACCGCCTGTCCCCGGTTCAGCCCGACGAGGACGCCGGCGGCGGCCCCGACGGAGCCGACGAGGACGAACTCGTTGACCGTCCCGATGGTAAGCGTTCCCGAGCGTAGCTCCGGCACCGCCCGCCACAGGACGAGCGCGCCCATAAACACCGTCCCGCCGAGACACCACTTCGCCGCGACGGCACACTGTCCTATCGGGAGGTCGCTTCGAGTAACGACGACCCCCGACATGACGACGATGTAGCCGAACAGGACGTGGACGACGATCCCGAGCACCGCCTGATTGAGCTCGTCCGTCCGGGGCCGGACCGACGCGAACCAAAGCGTCAGCCCGGCGACGGCGAAGGCGACCCCGATCGAACATATCAACAGCCCGAAATACCGGCGGCGCGTCGCCTCAGACATCGGTCGCTGCCGCTCCTCCCGCGACGATCCGACGGCGTTGCGATCCGGGATGGGGGAACATGCGTGTTACGTGTCGCCGGCGTGTCGTCCGCCGTGGCCGTCGGCGTTACGCCGGACACGACCGACTGGCGCGCCCCCGACCGACTCGGTCCGTTCGATCTCGGTGTGCATACGGGGTCTATCGGGTGGATACATACCGTCTTTCGGTGGGATTCAGGCGCCGTTTCGTCGCTCGAAACTGACCGTTCCCGGGGCTGTATGGCCCCCGGGCCGATCCCGAAGAACGATGCGTTCCCCGCACGATACCGCGAGCATGACCGATACGCCGGTTCCACACTTCGAGACCGCCGAGATCGAGGCCGTTATCGACCACTACGACGACCCCTCACACCCGGACGCGCTCGATGTCGAAACGGCACGGGCACATCTGCTCGACGTACAGCAAGCATTCGACCGAAGCTGGGACGATCGGATGGAAGCGGTCCGATCCGGCTCCCTTCCGGTCGCGGCCGATCTCGGCGATGTCGTCGTCCTCCACGACCCGGATCGCCGCGTGTGGGATGAACTCCTCGACGAGCGGACGCTGTACGACAGCGTCGCCCGAACTGTTCTGCGGGTCGTCCACCACCAGGCGGGAACGCGCCTCCTCGATCGCTCCTTCGACGGCACCGACCCGATCGTCGTGGTAAAGCCCGATCGCGCCGCCGCCGGACAGCTGTTCGTCGAGTCGCTGTTGGCCGCGCTCGTGGATCGGGGGCTGACGGCCGCGGAGGCGTGGGCCTACTACGGGATCGATATACGACGCCGTTCGCCCGAGGAGTGGCTGGCCTACACCCCCGCCGAGGACCGGATCGAACTCGCGGACGCCGTCGAACGGGCCCGGGACAAACTCGGGGAATGAGACCAGTCAGTCCGCCGGAATGACAGACTCGAGGTCGTCGATAGCCGGGCGACCGATCCACCGGTCGACGGAGAGCGGCCCCGAACCGAGGGTGAACACCGCCGAAGCCATCCCGAACAGCGCGACGTGGGCCAACACCGGGTCGTCGGGGAGGCCGAACAGGGTCGTCGTAAAGAGCACGAACGAGACGGCGGCCGCGCCGCGGGTGAAGAAGCCGGCGATGAGCGCCAGGCCGACGAGGGCCTCCGTGGCCCCCGCCCCGACGACCCACAACCCCGGATCGACCGGGACGACCGCGGTCAGATCGTATCGCTCGACGACGAGGAGCGCGCGGCCCGGGTCGGCGAGCTTCTGGACGACCCCGAGGTAGACGAAGGTGACGCCCATCCCGACCCGAAGCAGCGTCGGCACGTACCGCCGAACGGGGGCCATCGCGTCGTCGAGAAACGCCTTGAGGTGGTGGACCGGATCGACCCGGCCGTAGTAGGTCCCCGGCGTTCCCGCGACCTCGTGGAGCATCTCGTCCGCGCTCGGGCGCCCCCCGCCGAGCACGAACAGCGCGAGAAACACCGTGACGTACTCCATCGCGAGGATGACGCCGGCGTCGACGACGACGAGCACCCACCCGAAGGTTGCGAGCCCGACCGCGGCGACGATCCGCGTCGCCAACCCGAACAGGAGACAGAAGCCGAGCCCGATGAACAGCACCCTGAAAAGCGGGTTCGCGGTCGGCTCGAAGGTCAGCGTCGGTGCGAACAGATACCCCTGGAACCCGGCCCCGACGAGCGGGAGCCCGATCGCGAGCCGCAACATCCACGGCACGAGATCGCCGTAGCCGGCGAGTGTCTCCCGCAGGACGACGATATCGGCGATCGTCGGCCGGATCCACAGATAGGCCGCGAGTGCGACGACGGCACCCGCCCCGGAGAGCCCGACGATCGCCGCGTTGAGAGGGTCGGACAACACCCCGACGGCGAAGGCGACCGGGTCGAGTTGCTCCCCCGAGTCGTCGGTGACGTACTTGACGTGTGCGGCAGCCGGTCGGCTGGCGACGGCCGCGAGAACGGTGACGGCAGCGACGACCGCACGCGGGCGAACGGACATACACGTTCGGCGGGCGGCGGATATATAGTGTTGCTGTGTGGCCGCCCCGGAACCGACAGCGCCGTCGTTCCCGTTCGGCCCCTGGAGAGCCACACGCCCGGCGGCAGGGATCCGTCGTTTCCCGTGCTACGCTTCCATACTAGCGAACTCGACACCCGTAATCTCGAAGCGCGCGCCGCCGTCGGCACCCTCGATCGCCCGTATCTCCCAGCCGTGGGCGTCGGCGACCTGCTTTGCGATCGACAGCCCGAACCCTGTTCCGCCCTCCGAGGTCGTGTAGCCGACGTCGAACACCCGACTCCGCTCGCTTTCCGGGATCCCCGGCCCGTCGTCGGCCACGTAGAACCCGTCCGGGAGCGCGCCGACGGTGATGGTGACGCCGTCGCCGCCGTGTTCGACGGCGTTCCCCACGAGGTTCTGTATCAGCTGCTGGAGGCGACTGCCGTCGGCCTCGATCGTCCGGTCGACATCGACGACCAGGTCTGCGTCGGCGGTGTCGACCGTCCGCCAACACTTCCGGGTGGCCGCCCCGAGATCGACCGCCTCGAGCTCGCCGATCTCCCGGCCCTCGCGGGCCAGCGTCAACAGATCGTCGATGAGGGTGTCCATGCGTTCGTGGGCGCCCCGGACATCCTCGAGGTGCTCGCTTTCACACTCCGTCCGGGCCAGCTCCAACCGCCCCTGCGCAACGCTCAACGGACTCCGCAGGTCGTGTGAGACGGCGCTGGCGAACTGTTCGAGCCGGTCGTTCTGCCGCGCCAGCTCCGCCTCGCGGGCCCGCAGCTGCTCGGTCCGCTCGACCTGCTCCAGCGCCGCCGTGAGCCCGCCGGCGAGGATCTTCCCGAAGACGAGGTCCTGTCGGTCGAACGCATCCGTGACGTCCGAGCCGGCGATCAGGATTCCGTACTCGCCGAGCGGTAGGTGGAGCTCGCTCCGGAGCGGCGTCTCCGGGTTGTATCGCTCCGGGTGCTCGTGGACGTCGTCGAGGACGAGCGCCTCGCCCCGCTGGTACGCCTCCCAGACGATGCTGTCGCCGCCGGTGAACTCCGGGATATCGCCGAGCAGTTCGGCGACGTGTTCCGTCTCCGCGATCGGAACGAGCGCCGCGCGGTCGTCGTCGTAGAGATACACGGCGTTCGTGTTCAGCCCGAGCACTTCCGAGGCCGCCCCGGCGCCGATCTCACCAATCCCCTCGCGCGTGTCGGCCGCCATCAGCCGCTGCATCGTCTCGTTGAGGCTCTTGAGCCGACACTCCCGGTCCACCTGCTCCGTCACGTCCCGGACGTACCCGACGATCCGGTCGACCGCCCCGGCGTCGTCCGTGATCGGCTTGCAGTCGGCCCGCGCCGTCAGCCGGTCGCCGTCGGGGCGGTCGACCCGGAACTCGATGTCGATGGCCTCGCCGCCAGCGACGCGCTCCATCGCCCCCCGGACACTGTCCCTGTCGTCGGGGTGGACGAGCGCCAGAAACGACGTCGAATCCGCTTCGAGGTCGGCTACCGACCCGCCCCAGATCTCCTCGTAGGCCGAGTTGACAAACAGCATCTCGCTCCAGTCGCCGTCGTAGATGAAAAGCGCGTCCTCGGCGTTCCCGGTGAGCTGTGTGAACTGCCGTTCGGTCTCCTCGGCCGCCTCCCGCGCCCGTTCGCGCTCGACGGCGGTTCCGATCCGGTTTGCGAGCACTACGTGCGTGTCGGCGTCCGACCCCCGCTCGACGTACTCCGTGGCCCCCTCCGAGACGGCCTCGGCCGCGAGCCCCCTGCCGCCGTCGGCGAACAGCACGAACGGCAGCCGCGGCCGCGTCTCCCTGACCGCCCGCAGGAACCCGAACCCGTCCACCCCCGCCGCTCCGTGCCCCGAGAGGACACAGTCGACCCCGCCCTCGCGCAGCCGATCGAGCCCCGCCGCCGCGTCGGTCGCGGTGTCGACCTCGAAGCGGTCGTCCGTCGCTTCGAGCCCCGCCGCTGTCGCCTCGGCGAACGCCGGGTCGGCGTCGACGTGGAGCACGTCGATCGCCTCCGGGTGTCGTTCACTCATACGGTCTGATTAGCGCAGATAGTGCCGCGGAGTATATAAACATTCGAAACGGATCAGCTATAATAAACCGGGGGTAGGGTCGAGGTTTATAAACGACGGCGGTACCGCATTCGATTTATACGCGATACTACCGAGGCGCCGGGACCTGTCCGATACTGAGTGGGTTATGGGTATATAAACGTCGATCCCTATCAGCCGGCACGAGGGGTGGCCAGCAGGTTCCCGCCCCGGATGCCCGGGGACGAGTCGCTATCGAGAAGTGGTATCGTCGGAAATTAGGCGCCTACGGGAGAGTGCCCACCGATCCCGGACGGCGACGAACCGCCCGGAAACCGAGTGGGCCAACTCGGATTTGAACC
>OBKM01000945.1_pt1 | contig 12889 bp, 12 predicted proteins | sample 1519691 | NCBI WGS metagenome assembly OBKM01 (sample SAMEA37050418, study PRJEB22526) | metagenome | biome: saline pan; feature: lake; material: water | place: Egypt | collected 2015 | depth 0.5 m
CGTCATCCTCGCCGAATTGTTCGATAGCATCCCTGACGTATCGATCGAAATGTTCGTCTGGATGATCGACCGGTCGCGGATCAGCAGCCCGTTCTAAGGCTCGACTTCTCACGAGACGAGGCTCCTGTTTCGATGACGTGACGTGCAGACACTTCATGGATGGCATCCGCGTCCGTAGCGGTCACAGTCTCCACAGGCGTTTCTTCGGAGTGACCCACTCCTAGTTTGGAGAGTCCGCGAGAAAGAACGTTCCACGCTGCGTTTGCGTCTCTGTCCGCCTCGAACCCACAGGCCGGACAGAAGTGTTCACGCACCCAGAGCGGTTTGTCAGTTTCGACGCCACACTGGGCGCGCTCTTTGGTGGTTCCTTCGGGCTCAACTTCCACGAAGTGCGTGCCTTCCCGCTTGCACTTGTGACACGGACGACACAGGTCGACGGTCGGGGTCGTCGCACGCTCCTCCGGGCGCAGGTGGTGGCGCTGGACGACCTGGGATCGTCGATCCGATCGTCGGGGACCGCTCACTCCGCTGCTCCGGACTCGCAGTCACAGCCACCCTGCCGAATGAGGTCGACGAGCGCGTAGTCCGTGCCGCAGTCCTCACAGACGGTTCGGACGTCGACGAACAGCTCGTAGTTCCGGTCGGTGACCGCCTCGGCTCCGACGAGCCCGTCGAGCGTCGACTCCGCGACCGCCGCGGTTCGACCCTCAAGCCGTTCGAGCGTCTCTATCTTGGCGTCGGGGTCCGGCGTCCGATCGGAGAGCTCCGCCTCCCGATACTTCGTCAGATAGGTGTGGATCGCCTGATGTGTGACGAAGTTCGATCTGACCTCCTCGACGTCGACGCCGAGCCGTTTGAGCTCCCGCTCCTTCCGAAGCGCGTCCGCCCGTGACACGTCGTCGTCGGTTAACACGCGGTACGTGCTCGCGACGTCGTCCTCGATGACGGCCTCGCCGGCCTCGCGTAAGGCGGCCGCCAGCACTGCCTTGTTGAACGTATCGGCGAGATCACGGAGGCTCGTTCGCTCGCCGGTCTCGCCGAGCCACTCGCGTTCGAGTCGGTCGCCCCAGCCCGTGAGGTCGTACCGTTCGATCACGTTCGCGACCTTGCTGTTCGGCTTCCCGTCCGACTTCGAACTCATTGTCGCGAGTACGCGCTCCGCCGTACAAAAACACCCACCACTGCCGTCGCGGCTCCTCGCCGCCGCCGACCCGGGAACTCCCCTCGGTGTCGTGGTTCGGCGTAACACACTTAAGAGGCGGGTGGGTAACCGACGGTAGTGGCATCCCGACAGGGCGGACCGGGACGCGACGACGCTCCCGGCTCCGGCACGACGGACCCGTTCGGACCGGAGTCTCCGGTGGGCAACCCTCACCACGGGGGTGGCCCGGGCGCCGGTTTCTCACGGTCCGAATCCGACAGCTCCCGGCGACCTCCGCACGGGTTCCATCGCCAAGCGGACTCCGAAGCGAGTCGGCGGACTGCGTCGGACCCGCCGCTTCGCGATCCGGAACTGTACGCGCTCACGGACCATTTCCACGAGCGACTCGGCCAGCCCGGCCGATACGTCTCCACGCGGACGGTAAGCGACGCGATTCGCCACGGCCAGCTCCGCTGGAACCGGACGGACGGCTGGCGATTCGCCGTCGTCCGCGACGGCGTTCGATTCGTCGTCGTCGTGAGCGACACCGAGACGGCCTCCCCCGTCGTCGTCACCGCGTGGACGGAGATCGCCGATCGGGCGGTCGCGCTCGCGTCGCCGCGGTGGGACGCGACCGACGTCGACACGATCGCGGTTCGGACGGCGCTGAGCGAATCGTCGTCGACGCCGATCCCGGACCGGCTCCGGCCTCGCGACGTCTCCCGTCCGTTCGTCGTTGGCGGACACGAGCTCGAAACCGAACCCGGTGAGCCGTTCGTCCGCTGCACACAGTGTGGCCGACGGTTCCGGTCGAAGGACGAGCTCACGGCCCGTCGGTGTCGGTCGTCGAGCGGGCAGTGACCGGCGGGGTTCGGAGTCGCGGACGCTACCTCTTTCCCGATCGACCTCCGAACACGGACGATGGGCGAGGAGACGGAGTCGACCGAGGAACCGACCGGGTCGACCGACACGGAGTCGCACCCGACCGACGAGGAGTCGAGTGGAGAGCTTACGGTGGAGCAGTTTCACACGGCGCTGGAGGCCGAGGGGCGACCGATCGCGACCGCCAGCGAGATCGCGACGCGGTTGGGAACGACGCAGGCGCGGGCCCGGGACGCGCTGGGTGCACTCGTCGAGGGCGGGGACGTTACCCGCCTCGACGTCGAGCGCGATCCGGTCGTGTTCTATCCGGACGATTGGGGAAAGCTGGCGCGTCGCGAGCGCGTCGTCGCGTTTCCGAACCGTCGGGAGATCGTCGTCGACCGACCGACCCAGTACACGCGAGCACGGCTGTCACAGTTCGCCCACCTCGTCGATACGACCGGGACCGACCCGGGCACCCGCGGATATCTCTATCGGATCCGGCAGGAGGACGTGTGGGCCGCGCCGTTCGACGAGCTCGACGGGCTGCTCGGAGCCGTTCGGTCCGTGCTGCCGCGCCGGTTCGAGGGATTGGAGGGGTGGATCGAGGACCAGTGGCGTCGCGCGCACCGGTTCCGGCTGTACACCCACGAGGACGGTTACGTCGTCCTGGAGGCGGCCTCCGAGAGCCTGCTTGGCAACGTCGCCGACGACCACCTCGATGACGACCACCTCCGTGCGCCGATCTCGGAGACGGAGGCGTGGGTGAACGAGGACGCGGTCGCCGGGATCAAGCGCGCGCTGTACGACGCCGGCTATCCCGTCGAGGACGACCGCGACCTCGACGCCGGCGATCCGGTGGATATCGAGCTGACGACGGAGCTGCGACCGTATCAGGAGACGTGGGTCGAGCAGTTCCTCGAGAAGCGGTCGGGCGTGTACGTCGGGCCGCCCGGGTCGGGGAAAACGGTCGCGGCGATCGCGACGATCGCGGCCGTCGGCGGCGAGACGCTGGTGCTCGTCCCGTCCCGGGAGCTCGCGGGGCAGTGGCGAACGGAGCTGCTCGAGCACTCGACGCTTGACCCCGCAGACATCGGCGAGTATCACGGCGGTCGAAAGGAGCTCCGCCCGGTGACGATCGCCACCTACCAGACGGCGGGTATGGACCGCCATCGAAGCCTGTTCGACTCCCGGCGGTGGGGATTGATCTGCTTCGACGAGGCACACCACATCACCGCCCCGGTGTTCTCCCGGTCTGCCGAGCTTCAGGCGACGCATCGGCTCGGCCTGTCCGCGACGCCGGTCCGTGAGACCGGGAGCGAGGAGGAGATATACACCCTGATCGGCCCGCCGATCGGCGCGGACTGGGACGCGTTGTTCGAGGCCGGCTTCGTCCAGGAGCCCGAAGTGGAGATCCGATACGTCTCCTGGCGCGACGAGATGGCCCGGAACGCGTACGTCAGCGCCGACGGTCGGGAACGGCGACGGCTCGCCGCCGAGAACCCGGCCAAGATCGAGGAGACCAGACACCTGCTGGCGGCCCACGCCGGGAAGAAGGCGCTCGTGTTCGTGGAGTATCTCGATCAGGGGGAGGCGATCGCGTCGGCGCTCGACGTCCCGTTCGTCAGCGGCGAGACGCCACACCACGAACGAAGCCGGTTGTTCGAGCGGTTCCGGCAGGACCACGACGCCGCGGGCTCCGGAGCCGACCCGCTCGATACGCTCGTCGTCTCCCGCGTCGGCGACGAGGGGATCGACCTCCCGAACGCCGAACTCGCCGTCGTCGCGTCCGGGCTCGGCGGCTCCCGTCGGCAGGGCGCTCAGCGTGCCGGGCGAACGATGCGTCCGTCGGGCTCCGCGCTGGTGTACGTCCTCGCGACCCGCGGCTCCGCGGAAGAGGAGTTCGCACAGCGCCGGATGCGGCACCTCGCACGGAAGGGCGTTCGAGTGCGGGAGACGAACGCCGCGGAGTGATCAGATATCCCGCCGGACGAACAGCGCGGTCGCGACGAGAACGAGGAGCACGAAGACGGCGAGCAGGAGCGCGGCGTCGAGAAACGCGTACTCCTCGTGGACGAGGATCGCGGTCTCGTCGTAGTATCGGCTCGGCGCGACGAACCCGATCCACTCGTAGTCGGGGTCGACGTTGGACGCGCCCTCGACGAGCCAGAGCGCGAACACCGTCACGAGCGCCGTCGCCTGAGCGGTTCGCCGGCGTTCGGCGGCGACCGACAACACGAGACCGATCCCGGCACAGACGAGCAGGTAGGGGATGCTCAGCAGGTGGACCATCACGATCGCCACCGGGTTGATCGGTTCGCCGATGAGGCGTGACCCCACGAGTACGACTCCGGCGACGCCAACGTTCAACACCGCGAGCGGGACCGCCATCGCGGCCGCCTTCTGGGCGATCACCGACTCCCGAGACACCGGGTTCGACAGGGTGAGATCCAGCTTCCGGCGCTCGATGTCGCCCGCGATCAGACCGGCGCTCACGTACGCGATGTAGATCCCGACCAGCACGACCCAGAAGAACGAGTACATCTCTGCGGCGATGAACCCCTCTATGGTGTGGAGCGCTTCGATCCCGAAGAAGTCGAGCATCCCCTCCGGGAACGCTTCGAGCACGTCCTCCATCGCTTCGGCGTCGTCCGCGAAGTCGGGATAGATCGAAAAGTACAGCACGCCGAACAGCCCGAGCACGCCGACGAGCGCGAGCGGGCCGCGGCGGAGACGCTTCGCCTCGTTTCGGAGGACCGCCGTCATGTCAGATGTCCCTCCTGACGAAGACGGCGGTTGCAACGATGACGAGGAGGAGAAACGTCGCGAGCAGAAGCGTCGCGTCGAGAAACGCGTACTCGTCGTGAAGCAGGATCGCAGTGGGGTCGTAGTAGTGGCTCGGCGTGAGCTCGGCGAGCCACTCGTACTCCGGCTCCATCGCGGCGAGACCGTCCAGCAGCCAGAGCAGGAACACGAGCCCCAGTGTCGCGGCCCGCGCTCGTCCTCCACGATCGGTGACGACCGACAGGAGAACGCCGATCCCGCCACAGACAAGCAGATAGGGGGTACCGAGCAGATGTGCCAATGCGAGCGCTCCCGGATCGAGCGACTCGCCGACGAGCGACGCCCCGACCGCCATCACGAACGCGAGCCCGACGTTCACCGCCACCAGGGGGACCCACAAGGCAGCGACCTTTTGGGCGACCACGGACTCCCGGGACACCGGGTTCGACAGGGTGAGATCCATCTTCCGCGTTCGGACGTCGTCGACGATCGTGCCGGCGCCGACGTAGCCGACGTACATGCCGGCAAAGAGGATCCAGACGAACGGGTAGATGTAGCCGCCCGCGAACCCCTCTATCGTGTTCAGCTCCGTTGTTCCCATCAACTCGAGCACGTAGTCGGGGTACGCTGCCTCGATCGCGTCGGCTTCGTCTTTCATCGCCGGGAAGACCGCGAGAAACATCGCGGACACCATGGCGAGCACGCCGGTCAACACCGTCGAGCTTCGGACCAGTCTCGTCGACTCCGCGCGGAGGATCGCCGTCACGGCGGATCACCGTCCGCGTCGCCGGCGGGGTCACCGTCCGCGTCGCCGGCGGAGTCGCCCGCCGATCCACCGGCGTTCGCGGAGTCGGGTCGGGTCTCCCCCGTGTAGTAGTGTTTAAATATCGTCTCCAGCTGCGGATTCCCGATGTCGACGTCCTCGATATCGAACGTCACGAGGTGGTCGAGGAGCGTTCCCGTGTGACCGGTGTACGTGAAATGAAACGTGCCCTCGACGACATCGAGATCGATCATCTCGTCGGTGGCGAACGTTTGCGTCGGCACCGGTTCGGCGAGCTGCACTCGGACCTCCTTGCCGCTGCGGTTGAGAAGGTCGTCGATATCCTCGAGCGCGACCAGCCTGCCGTCACGAATGATCCCGACCCGGTCACACACCTGCTGGACCTCGCTGAGGACGTGCGAGGAGAAGAAGACGGTCGTGCCGGCGTCGCGCTCGGCCTCCAGAAACGCCCGCAGCCGATCCTGTTTGAGCGGGTCGAGCCCGGATGTCGGCTCGTCCATGATCACGAACGACGGATCGTGCATGAACGCCTGGACGATTCCGAGCATCCGTCGGTTTCCCGCCGAGTACGTCTCGACGGGCTTGTCCAGCGGCGGCGTGAAAAGCTCCAACAGCTCCGCACGCCGCTCGTCGCCGCGCATGCGCGCGAAGTAGTCGAGCACCTCGTTGCCGGTAAGATGGTCGTCGAACCCGAGGCTGTCGGGAAGATAGCCGATTTCGGATTTGACTCGGGTGAGCTCGCGCCGATCGTGGATGTCGGCTCCGAGCACCTCCGCCGTGCCGGACGTGGGCGTAATGAGCCCGAGCAGCATCCGGATCGTCGTCGTCTTTCCCGCGCCGTTGGGACCGAGATACCCGAATATCTCTCCCGACTCGACGCTGAACGTGACGCCGTCGTTCGCGGCGATATCCCCGTAGCGTTTGGTGAGCTCGCTCGTACGGATAGTTGGCATGAGAGGCCGGGTCACCTCCGGTACAGCCACACGAAGACGGCGGCGACGAGCACGGCAACGACGGTGAAGATGAGGATCTCGATCGCCGGCAAGACGTCTTCCGCATCCGTCACTTCGACGGCGACGGTGGTCGGACGGGCCGTCACGGTCTCGTCATCGGGGTCGGTGTACTCGACGGCGACGGTCGCGGGGTATCGGGTGGCCGGCGCGTCCCCGTCGACCTCGAGGTCGAACGCGACCGTGTCGCTCCCGCCGGGGGCAAGCTCCGGGACGACCGTCGCCCGGAACTCGCTTTCCAGCGGATCGTCCACCTCCAGCGTCAGACGGACGTCCCGGATGTCGATGTCGCGCTGGTTCCGAACCTCCAGTTCCAGCGTACCGCTCTCTCCCGCGGCGAACCTCGGACCGACGGCGGTCACGTCGACGGCGTCGCGACGCTCGGCGACCTCGACTCGAACCGGGTCGACCGTCGATCGGTCGTTGCCCGCGGCCGTGCGGTAGCGTGTCGTCACGTCGATCCGTTGAGCCACCGGGTCGGCGTCGGCGGGCACGGTCCCACGGAAGCGGAACGTAGCACTCTCGCCCGCGTCCAGGGTTCCGAGAGCGTACGTTCCGCTTCGGGGTTCGAGCCGAGCATCGCCGAGCGAGAGCACGACGTCGTCGACGTCGGCCGGGCCGTCGTTGCTGACGACACCCGCAATGGCACCGAGTTCGCCGACGCGAAGCGTCGACACCTCGATCGAGAGATCGAATGACTGCTCGGCGGTCGGACGGAACCCGGTCGAAAGCTCCGCCTCCCTGTGCTCGATTCCGTCCGGATCGACGAACCGAACCGATCCCTCGACGGCGACGTCACGGGGGTCGACGTCGTCGCCGACGGTCGTTCGGAACGCGATCGTTCCGTTCTCGCCCGGGTCGAGTCGGTCGATATGCGCCGTGTTCGACGGCGCGTCACCGAACGTCACGTCGGCGCTTTCCGACTCCAGTCGGACCCGGAGGTGGCGTGCCGGCTCGCTGCCGACGTTCGTTACGTTCGCGACGAGCGTCCCCGAGTCGCCCGCTTGAACGTCGCTTTCGACGGTGGTGAGCGCGAACCGCGGCCGTTGCTCGACCGTCACGTCAACCGACCGATCGACGGTCCGAGAACGCTCCTGAACCACGTTGGCGTTCGGCGCGTACTGGAACGTGTGCGAGTAACGGACGGTGACGTCGAGACTGTACTCGCCGGGCTCGACGTCTTCGGGAACGGTGACCGCAAGGGGGGCATCGATCGTCTCGCCGTCCGGAACGGAGCCGATCGACTGCTTGCGCGTGGTGACGTCGAACGGAACGCTCTCGTTGTCGGGATCGACGGTGACCGCTCGCGCCGTCGTCACCATCCCTCGCTGTGACACCGCGCCGGATCTGACGTCGCCGTCGTTCGCGACCTGCAGTCGGAGTTCGTCGACGGTTCCGACCGTAAGCGTCGCGTCAGGGGCGTACACGTCGATGTTCGGTTCGCCCCGAACGAACTGGTCCTCCTGGGCGACCGCGACTCCCGCGGCGATCCCGAACGTTACGCAGAGCCCGACGAGGAGGATGGCGGTCCGTCGGCGCATCTACGCCTCCATGCCGTCGCTGTCGGAGGGGTCCGCATCGCGGTGGAGGACACCGCCGCGAACGGAACTCCCGGCGGTATCGGAGCCGTATCGGCTCCCTCCCCACGTTCCGTGTTTCTCGGGAGACATGATTCGGAGTTCCGCACAAGTCGACTTATCCTTTTGGGCGACCGGCAGTCGAACCCGAACCAACTTACTCCGCGGGTGTGAGATGTGACCATGACTCGGATCCTCGTTGCGGGTGAGACGCTGATCGACTTCATCCCGGAGGGCCGCGGACCGCTCCGCGAGATCGAGACGTTCCACCGCCGGGCAGGTGGCGCGCCTGCCAACGTCGCCGTCGGGCTCGCACGGCTCGACGAGCAACCGCTGTTCTGGACGCGTGTCGGTGACGACCCGTTCGGCGACCACCTCGTCACGACGCTGGCGGAGGCCGGGGTCGACGACGAGTTCGTCGAGCGCGATCCGGACGCGGACACGACGCTCGCGTTCGTGAGCCTGGATCCGGACGCCGACCGCTCGTTCAGCTTTCACCGCGACGGCACGGCCGACACCCGGATGGAGCCCGGACGGATTTCTGCCGAGACGCTCGCCGCGGTCGAGTGGGTCCACGCCGGCGGGGTTACGCTCGCCGACGAGCCGAGCAGGACGGCGACGTTTGATCTCATGCGGCGAGCGAGCGAAACGCCGGAGACGGTGGTCTCGTTCGACCCGAACGCCCGCCCGGAGCTGTTCGAGGACGTCGCGTTCGATGCGGTGTGCCGTCGGGCGCTCGCTCTGGCCGATGTCGTGAAAGCCACCGCCGAGGACCTGATTGCGGCCGGTCTCGTCGACGAGGACGCCACCGATGACGACGCCGCCGAACTCGCCCGTCGCGTCTGTGCCGAGGGGCCACACACGGGGCTCATCACCCGTGGAGCCGACGGAGCGCTAGTCAGGGCGGAGCCGGACGCGCCGTGGAGCACGGAGGAGACCGTCGTCGTCGACCACGGCGGCTACGCGGTCGGCCCCGTCGACACCACTGGTGCCGGCGACGCGTTCACCGCGGGGGCAGTGGCGGCGCTGGCGGACGGGAGTTCCCTCGACGACGCTCTCGCGTTCGCGAACGCCGTCGCCGCCCTGTCGACGACCGAGAAGGGCGCGATGGCCGCGTTACCCTCCCGGTCGGCGGTCGAATCGTTTCGGGACTGACCGAACTCCGAACGCGACGCCACCGCGATCCGGCAGCGGGGCGAGTGCTACACGACCCGGTTCGCGAAGCCGTCGCCCGCCTCCTGCCGCCGGAGACTCTCGGCGACGATGTCGGCGACGCGGTCGGCGTACTCGTGGTGAGCGGCCGCAGCGTGTGGCGTGACGATAACTTCCTCGTGGCCCCACAGCGGCGACGACTCGGGAAGCGGCTCCGTCTCGAACACGTCGAGGGCGGCACCCGCGACCGCGTCGGCTTCGATCGCATCGATGAGTGCGGCCTGGTCGACGATCGCGCCGCGAGCGACGTTCAGTAGGTACGCGTCGGAGCGCATCGTCTCGAACTCCGCCTCGCCGATCAACCCTTCCGTCTCCGGTGTGAGCGGCAGCGCGAGCGCGACGAACCGCGCGTCTGCGATCGCCTCCCCGAGCGCGTCGCGTCCGTACACCTCGTCGACGTTCGCGACGGGGGTCGGCGTGCGCCTGACGCCGACCACGTCCATGCCGAGTCCGCTCGCTCGCATTGCGATCCCGCGGCCGAGTACACCGAGGCCGACGACACACAGTCGCTCGCCCGCGAGTGAGAACGGCTCGTCGGGATCGGGCCACCGCCACTCGCGAGCGCCTTGCTGGTCCCGGTAGACGTGGAGCCGCCGCGCGAACGACAGCATGTACCCCGCGACCGTGTCGCCGATCGCGTCGCCGTGGATCCCCGTGGAGTTCGTGAGCGCGACCCCCGCGGCCTTCAGCTCGTCGAACGGGAACTTGTCGACGCCGGTCTGGATCGAGTGGATCCAGTCGAGTCCGGCGTCGAGAAACGCCTCGTCGTACGCGAACGTCACGAGCGCGTCGACGTCCGCGAGCGCCTCGGAATCTCCGTCTCCGACGAGACGAAGCTCCGTGCCCGTCGCCGTAGCGTCGTCGTCGATCGCGTCGAGAAACGCCCGCGGCGGGAACACGACGTCGACCGACTCGTGGACGCCAAGGGTGAGAGTCATACCCGAGGATCCGAGACCACCGTATTTAAAAGGCGGAGAGACGGTGTGTCCTGCCGCAGCGGGTCACGACGTCGATCGTCAGAATCGACTCGACGCCGGACGTCGCGAGTCGCTTCACCGCAGGAACTCGACCGCCGCGCCCTGTCCGAAGCCGACACAGAGCGTCGCGAGTCCGCGGTCGGCGTCGCGTTTCGCCATCTCGTGGAGCAGCGTGACCGGGAGGCGCGCGCCGGACGCACCCAGCGGATGACCGATCGCTATCGCCCCGCCGTTGACGTTGAACCGGTCCTCGTCGACGCCGAGCTCGCGGCGGGAGTACTCACACTGGGAGGCGAACGCCTCGTTGAGTTCGACGAGGTCGTAGTCGTCGATCGACGTCCCTGCGCGGTCGAGGAGGCCGCGGGTCGCTGGGACCGGGCCGATCCCCATCACCGTTGGGTCGACGCCCGCGACCGCGTTCGTTCCGACCTCCGCGAGCACGTCGAGCCCGTGGTCGTCGGCGAACGCGCGGCTCGTCACGAGCGTGATCGCCGCGCCGTCGGAGATCTGCGAGGCGTTGCCCGCGGTGACCGTCCCGTCGCCGGTGAACGCCGGCGGAAGGTCGGCGAGCTGCTCGACGGAGGTGTCCGGACGGATCCCCTCGTCCGCGTCCACGAGGCCTGCCTCCGTCTCGACGGGGACGAGCTCGTCGTCGAATCGGCCCGACTCGGTCGCTGCCGCGGCGCGGTGGTGGCTCCGCGCGGCGTACTCGTCCTGTGTCTGGCGGCTCACACCGTACTCCTCGGCGACCTTCTCGGCGGTCATCCCCATCTGGAGCTGGAACACGTTGTATCGCTCGGAGAGCTCGGGATGGAGATGTTGGTAGGAGTCGCCGTCCATCGGCACGCGGCTCATGCTTTCGACGCCGCCCGCGAGGATGCAGTCGCGGTTGCCGGCGGCGACCGCGTCCGCCGCGGAGATCACCGCCTGCATCGAGGAGGCACACCAGCGATTGATCGTCGTCGCCGGCGTCGACTCGCCGAGTTCGGACAGCAGCGCGATCACGCGGGCGACGTTGTTGTCCTGCTCGGCACGCTGCTGGGCGACACCCCACATCAGGTCGTCGACGTGGTCACTCGTCAGTCCCGTCTCTGCCAGCGTGTGGTCGATAAGCCGCGTCGAGAGGTCCTCGCTCCGGACGTCCGCGTAGACGCCGTCCTCCCGTCCCTGCGGAGTTCGATACGCGGCCGCGATCACCGGCGTGGTGTCGTCCGTCATGAGCGATCCCAGTTCCGTTACCGGCTTAAAAGGGTGTGGAACGGTGGAAAATCAAACGGTCGTTTATCGGTTGTCGGGTATCGTCGGCAGAACGAGTTGTCGCCCGGTCAGCGGTGTTAACGCGTCACAGTGAAACCGCAGGTGAGGACTCGGATGCGGCAGGGAACGGATCGAGGGTCCGCGGGTCCGGTGCGGCTCGGCTCACCGGTCGTCGCTCGTCACCTCCGATCGCTCCTCGGCGGGCGGTCGTTTCGGCCGGTACGTTCGTCCGCCGTCGAACGAGCGGGTCACCGGATCGCTGACGTACTCCACGATGTACGACGTCATGGCGTGTTACAGAGTAACGTGGTTTGGATATATAAACGCTGCGCTAGAACTGTTTATACACCTATTAATATCGTGTAATTGTGGATGTGAGATGCGCTTAACCGCTTATTTTGTGATGAATGTATGTGTTTTGGTGGTATTTCTCAATAAAGTCTGATTCTAATGCGCGGCGGTGCTGACACGGACGGGAGGGGTGTGTCGTGATCGGGAGTGACGGCCGACTCGTGATCGAGAGACATGACCGACAGAGGAAAGTCGTACGGACGTGAACGGGATCACATGAGTACCGAGGAAGACGACGTCGTGTCGCCAAGCGATCTAGGTGGCGAGGGGCCGCCGGTGGAGGAGAAGCCGTACAAGATCGTTTTCGAGGCGAACAAGTGCTTCGGCGCGGGCAAGTGTGCGGAGGTGTCCGACACGTGGGAGATGGATATCGCTACCGGGATCGCGAAACCCAAGACGTACTACATTGGTGAGGAGGATCTGGCGGAAAACATCGAAGCAGCGGAGGCGTGTCCGGCGAAGAAGGACCGCGGGATCATCCACGTCGTCGATCGACGCACCGACGAGGAGGTCGCGCCGGACCCGCACGGTGATGGTACGCTGTCGGTCGACTGGTGAGCTGGCAACCGCATCCGAAAGGGGTTTGAGCGGCCCCTGAAAAACGAGAGGTGCGCGGGGGTGGCTGAGCCTGGCCAAAAGCGGCGGACTTAAGATCCGCTCCTGTAGAGGTTCGAGGGTTCGAATCCCTTCCCCCGCATTGCTGCTGCGAGCAACCCGCGAGCAGCAGGAATCGAACCTGAAGGGATTCGAATCTTTCCCCCCACATGCCGTGCCGCTCACCGGAACGCAGACAGTACGATGAAGGCGTCATAGCACTGTTCGCACGGATCTGGTTACCCGACGACCCAACCGTCAGAACGAGCCTGCTTCGTGATCGATATCGGGCGTACGTCTCTTATTAGGGTGACTGAGTCGTTTATAAAGGGTTCCGTGGA
>OBKM01000946.1_pt1 | contig 12888 bp, 12 predicted proteins | sample 1519691 | NCBI WGS metagenome assembly OBKM01 (sample SAMEA37050418, study PRJEB22526) | metagenome | biome: saline pan; feature: lake; material: water | place: Egypt | collected 2015 | depth 0.5 m
GTCAAGCAATTATGAGTGCCGAGATTAACACGAGTATTAATTCTGCTAGAGGATCACAGTTTGGAGTAGGTTTAGTATTTGCTGTCGGGATTGTGGCGGTCATAACAGGTATAGTTCATATTACATATACCCCAATCAGCGGAGTGCTAGAGCCATATATTCCAGAAGTCATACAGGGCGCCGTTGGATTTACGGGGACAGTTACTGGGTTTATTTTGATGGTCAGCGGTTATAGTTTACACCAGCGATACAGAGTAGGTTACTATCTTGCTCTTGTATTTCTTCCAATTGCAACAATACAGGGCATTGTTCAGTCAAGCATCGCGTCGTTACCACTAATAATTCTATCGCTGATTGCACTGGTAATCGTACATATAAACCGAAGTCGGTTCCAGGAGCAGGTTGATATGACACCAGCGCAGTTGGCGGCCATGGTAGCACTAGCTGGCGTGCAACTGTATGGAACTGTCGGGACCTATTCGCTTAGAGACCAATTTGATGGGGTAAACTCAGTATTAGATGCATTTTATTTCACAATTGTAACAGCATCGACAGTTGGATACGGTGATATAGAAGCATTGACTGCACAGGCACGGTTATTCACAATTTCGGTTCTGGTGCTTGGAACAGCGAGTTTCGCAGTTGCACTTGGTGTACTGCTAGGACCGATGATTGAGGCACGGCTTGCGGCAAGCTTAGGTCGTGTTCGTGATCGTCAGCTGAGCCAGCTTGAAGACCATATCATTATTTTGGGCTGGAGTGAATTGACAAGCCAGCTTATTGAGGAGCTTTCAGAGAAGGTTCATATAGTGGTCATTGCACGAGAGGATTCAGGGGTCCCGGATATACAAAATCAAGAACGAACAACGCTAGTTGGTGACCCGACAGAAGAAAACATCCTTGAACGAGCTAGAATTGAACGCGCCAAATCAGTAATTGTCGCAACAACAGATGATTCAAAAGATGCGTTTGCGATCCTTACTGCTAGAGAAATCACTGGAGATGCACAAATCATTGCCACAGCAGCGAACTCGGAAAACGTTTCAAAATTAGAACGTGCAGGAGCCAATGTGGTCTTAGATCCGGCACATGTTGGAGCACAGCTGCTCGTAGATTCTACGCTTCGTAACAACGAGTAATAGAAGATCTATATAATCGGTCAGTGGTGGTCAGCAGCTAAGAGTCAGTTGGGGTGTAGTAGTATTCACCCTCTCGTTTCTGCTGTCGGTCGAGCTGGCTGTCCGGCTTGTTGATTCGAGGACGGCCAACGCGCTCATCTCGTCGGAAAGTAATTTCGAGGTTCGAAAGGAATTCGTTCATCCCAGACCGCATATTTTGTGGTGTGCCAGCATGACCGGATACCGCCGGTTCGCCGTCGAATACAAGCAGACGATCAGAGAGAAGATCAATCAGGTATATATCATGGTCGATAACAAGGACAGTCGCATCATTTGATTCTGCATACCGGCGAATTGCGTTCGTTGCTTGGACACGTTGTTCAACATCCAGATGCGCTGAAGGTTCATCGAGTAAGTAAAGGTCAGCATCCTGCGAGAGACAGGCAGCAATTGCGACACGCTGTCGCTCACCGCCTGAGAGTTCAGTGAGACGCTGTTCCATTATCGGGTCAAGTTGGAGTGGTTTGGCAATTTCAGTATTCCAATAGGAGGACCCAAAGTCAGAGGTGATTCCTGACAAGAAAGTGTCAACACGACGGTTTTGATCAATTTCGATATACTGAGGTTTATAGGAGATATCAAGATCCGCATCAAGTGATCCACTATCTGGCGTTAATTCACCAGCAAGCATCTTCGCAAACGTTGACTTACCAATGCCATTTGGACCAACAATGCCCAGCACCTCGTTTTGATAGATCGTTCCTGACTCGACTGTTAGCGAAAACGCGTCTTCACCGTAGCTTTTCTCAACTTGTGGGTACTCAACCAGTTGATCTCCGGTTGTTGTCGTACGAGGAGCATGCTCTTCGAACTCAATCTGTTCTGAACGAATACGCATGTTCTCATTTTCAAGGTATCCAGCAAGGTACTCGTTGATGCCTTTTTTCACCGACTTTGGATCGGTGATTACACCGTAAGCGTTCGGGTCACCATATGCGACATGGAGCGTGTCCGCAAGCAGATCAAGGACGGCAAGGTCGTGCTCAACAACAAGCATTGAGCGATTTGATCCCTCTGCAATATCACGAATCAGACGAGCAGCAGCGATCCGTTGGCCGATGTCGAGGTATGGTGTAATTTCGTCAAGGAAATAGAAGTCAGCATCTCGAGCGAGACAGGCTGCAATCGCGACACGTTGAAGTTCGCCACCAGAGAGATCTTCGATTGGCTGGTCAATCACGGGGCCAAGAGAAAGTCGGTCGACAATCGTATCAAGCTGATTCCGCTCATCTGTTCCAGACAGTAGATCCCGGGTGGTTCCATTAAACTGCTCTGGAATTTGATCAACGTACTGTGGTTTTTGTGCGACCGTCCGGTCACCTTCCACAGTACCTGTAAGATATTCCTGAAGTTGTGTACCACTATATTCACGGATTACAGTATTCCATTCAGGTGGAGATTCCCATTCACCTAAGTTAGGCGTGAGTTCACCTGCAAGGATTTGGACGGCAGTTGTTTTACCGATCCCATTAGGACCTAAAATTCCGGCTACTTGGCCTTCAGCTGGAAGTGGAAGTCCATAAAGTCGGAACGCGTTGTCACCGTATTGGTGAACAGGATCATCGCTGAGTTCTGCTGGGAGGTTAATGATCTCGATTGCATCAAAGGGACATTTTTCAACACAGATACCGCACGATTCACCAAGACAAATCTCTTCGCTGATTCGGATCTGGTCAGGACCACCTTCTTCTGCTTCTTCCCCCCGAATAACAATGCATTCTTTACCTGTCCGGTTTGGTGGACAGTAATTCATACACTCGTAGTTACAACGATCCGGCTGGCACCGTTCTAAGTCAACAACAGCGATACTATCGTCGGTCATAGTTAGAGGATAGTTGCTCCAGTCGTCAGTAGGATGCCCCACGTGATAAACCACAGGCAAAACGTCATGAACACAACATAGAGGGCATCACGGCCGCCACCCCAGTCGTCGTAGAGATATTGGAAGAAAAGCATCTGCGCTCCGATTGCCGCGGCTAGGATAAGGAGTGCAGTCGTGTCAGAGGCAGCAGCATTGAGTGCATCTGCATCATAGGTTCCGTCAAATGCGACAGCATGCGAACCGATGCCAGCAAGGATTCCAAGCAACGTCGTAACTGCTGTGATAACTATTGCTCGGAAATGCTGCTGATCGACATCATCAGCAAATACCATATTGTAATTCCAAGACCACCGATTAAAAGCCGTTCGTTTGCGGTTCGACTAAAAACAGAAAACGGTTACATGAAAGAAGATAATAACTTTCTGGAAAATTTTGTATAAGCTACCCGCCTGACTTGCTTCCGTTGGCCGCTTCTTGAGAACGGGGGCATAGTGTCGTCACCGCACCGCTAAGACCACGACAGGTTGTAACGCATTTGTATACTACTAGTAGCATATTTCTAAATATAACTTCAGATACATTTCTAAGTCTTGAACAAGGATATAAGACTAAATTTGCGATAAGGATAGACCGACAGATATACGAAATACAAATGTTCAAATAATATCTAGAGAATACCAATAGTATATGTGTTGTCTACTATAGGACAAAGATTCTAAGGAGATGCCTCAAAAAAGTAAAAATATATCAGGAGTAGAGCCGCTAAGACTGCCATGGAACTCGGTATCAACCTTTATACGGGTGGGAAACGTGTTATGTTTCAATGGCAGGGACTGACGAAGATAGTCTCGCGGACCTCCCACCAAGTGCGAAGCTTGTCTACAAAGTGCTTGAATATGACGGACCAATGACACAAAAGCAGATTGTAGAAGAGTCAATGCTGTCAGCACGGACGGTTCGGTACGCACTTGAACGACTTGAGGAGATTGGCATCGTGAGTGAAGATGTGTATTTTGCAGATGCACGACAGAACTTATACCGAATAACTGAAGAGTCTCCATCAGACCCGGAGCAAGGGACTGACGCCGGAGCATACGCAGAGTAAGGTGTCTACTGATCTTTCAGGTCAGTAAGTGTTTTGATGGAAATAGTTGCCAAAGATGAAGAGCGCTAAGATTGGATAACAGTACTAATTGATCGAACCACTTCACTGGGGGGTGCATTGAACCGATCGGGTTGGATAAGACCAGCAAAGTACCGTGCAGTCTCAATTAGACGGGGGCCAGGCCGGTTAACATAGTGGTTGCCGTCCATGAAGTATATCTCATTATTTCTGACTGCGGTTAATTCAGACCACTCTGGCATAGTCTGTAGTGTATATAATTGCTTGCAAGACTCATCAGTCGAATAATTACATGGAGCGACGATAATTATATCTGGGTCAACTGACCGAAGTAAATTCCATTCATCTTTTTCTTCTATTTCAGGTGGCTGTGACATATCATCGTATATACCTCCACCAATCTCCACGAGTTCGGGAACCCATCCTCGTGCAATCATTGTAGGTTCAATCCAATCAAGAACAAGAACCGTTGGACGTTCAGCGAGTGACTGTGTCCTTGTTTTTAGTGAATCAAGGCGAGTCCGCAGCTTATCAACATATGATTGTGCTTCCAACCGACGATTGACCGCAACGCCGATATTCTGTATATTATCAAACAGATCCTCAGTTCCTGTCGTGTGAGTGGAAACAATCGACGAATCAAGGTTCATTTCCTCGATCTTTTTTTCGACTGCGAGGGAATCAATCGCGCATTCACCACATAGTGACTGAGTGAGGATTACGTCCGGGTTAATATCTTGAAGCAGGGACTCTCGGAGAGAGTACTGCTCTCCGTCAAATTCTGTAATAACAGGCTGGCCTTTTACAGCAGGAGGATAATCGCATGTATGGGAGACAGCTTCTGGAATTACTCCCAATTGAGTGGAGATTTCTGTCGTCGCTGGAAGGAGTGAGACAACCGTTGGAGTATCCATTATCAGATATTATAGATTTGAGAATATTTGTCTTCTGCATACGTGCAGAAATATTCCGCAGTAAGTGGCTCTCCAGTTGCATGTTCAATCAACTCGTCTGTTCGATACCGACAACCATGTTGATGGATAGTCTCCTGGAGCCAGTCAGTAATCTGATCAAATGACTGGGTACGAACGAGAGAAGAAACATCAAGTTCGGACCTAATCGTATGATTAATCTGTGCTGCTAGTACGCTACCAAGAGAGTATGTTGGGAAATACCCGAACGATCCGTGGCTCCAGTGAATGTCTTGGAGACATCCTTCGGCGTCGGATTCCGGCCGAACACCAAGATATTGTTCATATTTCTCGTTCCATACCGCTGGAACATCTTTAACAGAAAGGTCACCAGAAATGAGATCTCGCTCAATCTCGTATCGGATAATGATATGAAGGTGGTATGTTAGCTCATCTGCTTCAACTCGGATTAAGTTATCTGGATCGACCTTATTGGCTGCTTCATACGCTTCCTGTAGTGGAACCTCAGCGAGTTGTGGAAAATGTTCAGATAAGATTGGTAGAAGTTGCTCCCAGAAAGGTTTTGACCGACCGATATGGTTTTCCCAGAATCGGGATTGGGATTCATGTACTGAGAGGTCTCGTGATTCACCAAGCGGAGTTCCGTACTTGTCTTGGGGGAGGCCTTGGGTGTACCTAGCGTGTCCGAATTCGTGGATTGTACTAGTAAGCGAGTCAAGTGGGTCCTCTTCGTTAAATCGAGTCGTTATTCTAGCATCGAATTGTGTCCCAGACGAAAACGGATGAGGTGCAGTATCCAGCCGACCGCGGGTCCAGTCATATCCTAGCAGATCAAGTACGTCTTCAGCAACACTGTGTTGTATGTCTGAATCGTATGATCCAGTAAATGGGTCAGCAATCTTTGTATCTGCGTCAGCAATATCATCAATCAGTGGAACAAGTTGGTCTCTAAGCTCAGTAAGAATTGTATCAGCTGTCTTCAGATCCAGATATGGTTCATATTCCTCAAAAAGCACAGCGTACGGATCACGATTGGGATCAATGTGCTCCGCATATTCTCGTTTAAGTTCAACCAGTTGCTCCAGGACGGGTGCAAACTCATCAAATGAGTCAGTCTCTTTTGCTTTTTTCCATGCAGGATGTGCTTCGCTTGTTACTTCTGATATCTTCTCGACAAGGTCTGTTGGTACCCGGTTAGCTCGTTCATACTCACGGCGAACTTCGCGAACTACTGCCTGTCTATCATCTGGAAGGGATGCATCATCCAGCTTGTCGAGCCATTCGTCCATTGGATCCTCCGTGAGTAATTCATGCTGTACAGCAGAAAGTGCAGAAAGTTGCTGTGATCTTGCAGGTGTGCCACCTTCTGGCATCATTACTTCCTGATCCCACCGGACAATGCCCGCAGCATTCGAGATATTTGTCATTCGTCGAATTCGGTTTTCAAATTGTGCATACAAATCGTCTGGCATGGATATGGCTATACATCGGAGAGGGATGAATTGTCTGATGTCCAAGATCCAAAATTTTCGAAAGCTCGTTGATATATCCGACGACACTGATGTAGTGCCGAAAGAGAAACACTTTCAGTATCAGTATGTGCTTCACCCTGTTCTGCTGGTCCACAGACAACACAGGTTGTGCCTGCTTGATTAAGTCGACCAGCATCGGTCGTATGGGGTTTTGTAACTAGTTTTGAATCTGTTGTTTGGCTTTTTACAGCGGTGTCTTGCATAAACTCGGCAAACGCTGGGTCATCACATCGCATTGCAGGGAGATGTTGTTCACACTGTATTTCAATATTATCTGATCTAATTATCGACTGAAGGTCCGTTAACTGTTCTGGAGCCGTTCGTTCATCAACCGTGATTGTGCAGGAATCTGGAATAGTATTTGAGGCAGTTCCACCAGAAATCATTGTTGCAGCAATACTACCTGAAAGTGTTTTACCATACACAGTAATTCGGGGAGGATCAATATTGCGGATATCTTGTATGGCATCAGCAGCTCGATAGATTGCATTTGCTCCTGTTTCTGGAACACTGGCATGGGTTCGAGTTCCGGTTGTGATAATTGATAGTTCACGACGTCCACGGTGTGCAATTACGATATCAATTCCAGCAGGTGTTTCGTATTCGGCCGATCCTTCTCCAATAATCGCATATTCTGGTTGATAGCCCGAATCAATCGCATGCTTTGCACCAATTCCGCCCCGTTCCTCACCGACAAAGCTTGTAAATTGTATAGAGGTATCAGGGTCGGCATTACGAAATCCGATCATTGCTGCTGCGAGTGCTCCGGTCATATCTGCCGTCCCTCGTCCGTATAGACGGTCACCCCGTCGTTTGACCACATACTCCTTATGATGTTGCTGCCGGGAAGCGGGCGGGACAACGTCATGGTGACCAACAAATGCGAGTGTAGGGGACCCATTGCCCTTTGTTGCAATTATATTGCCGCCGTTTGGGGCATCATCACGACGAACATCGGCATTGGTATGGTTTAATAGCCATTGTTCAATCTGTATACCCAGTTCGGTCTCATCATCGTGGCTCGGGGTTTGAACTAGTTGACGGGTCAGTTGTTCGATCTCATCCATCGTTTGTTCATTACTGTCTTGGCTGATATGTCCTACTGGTTAGACATGCTTTTTATTCGGCGAGACCCATATTAAACTATGAACGTTGTTCCGGATACGAGCGTGGTCGTTGACGGCCGTGTTTCCGAGCGGATTGAAGCGGGGGGATTTGTTGATGCAACAATCTCGATTCCCGAGGCCGTAGTAGCAGAACTTGAATCCCAAGCGAACGAGGGCCAAGACAGTGGCTGGAACGGACTGGAAGAGCTTCAACGTCTTGCCGAATTAGATGACGAAGGGAAGATCAAAGTTGACTACATCGGTGATCGTCCTGACGCTGTTGAGCGTGGTCACGCTAGTGAAGGTGAGATTGATGCGCTTATTCGCTCTCTTGCTGCAGATCTTGATGCCGTTTTCTTTACTAGTGATGTTGTACAAGCAGAGGTTGCTCGGTCTAAGGGCTTGGCTGTCGAATATGTTGCACCACGGACTGAGACCGTCGAGCACCTTGCAATAGAGGAGTTTTTCAATGAAGAGACAATGAGTGTTCATCTTCGAGCAGGCACCCAGCCTCGTGCGAAACGGGGTACCATTGGAGAGATGTCATATGAGGTAATCGACGAAGACCCGATTACAGCCGAAGAGCTCCGAGAACTTTCACAAGAAATTCGAAATGCCGCCAGGCAGTCGGATGAAGGGTTTATTGAGCTCTCAGAGCCAGGAATGGACATCATCCAGTTCCGAGAATATCGAATTGCGATTGCAGAGCCTCCGTTTTCCGATGGACTTGAGATCACAGCGGTACGGCCAATCGCACAGACAACACTGGATGATTACGAGCAGGCAGAAGAGCTTAAAGATCGATTCTTAGAACGTCAGCGTGGGGTACTCATCTCTGGATCACCTGGAGCCGGGAAATCGACGTTTGCACAAGCCGCTGCTGAGTTTCTAGCTGACAACGATTACGTAGTCAAAACAATGGAAAAGCCACGAGATTTGCAGGTTGGAGACGAGATTACGCAGTATACTGAGCTTGGAGGTGAAATGGAACGGACGGCTGATTCGTTGCTAATGGTCCGGCCTGACTATACCATCTACGACGAAGTTCGAAAAACGGAGGACTTTGAAGTCTTTGCAGATATGCGTCTTGCCGGTGTTGGAATGATCGGGGTTGTGCACGCAACACGTGCAATTGATGCATTACAACGGTTAGTTGGACGCGTCGAGTTGGGTATGATTCCACAAATCGTAGATACAGTAGTGTATATTGAAGCTGGAGAGATTGATACGGTGTACGACGTATACACCGAAGTAAAAGTTCCACACGGATTGAAAGAAGAGGATCTTGCACGACCAGTCATTGTGATTGAGAATTTCACGACAAACGAGCCAGAATATGAGATTTATACATTTAACCGACAGGTTGTTACTGTTCCACTCAAAGAGGGCGAAAATCAACAGTCAGAGCAGGGTGTCGAGCAAATTGCACGACAGGAAATTGAGCGAGAGATTAGGTCAGTCGCCAACGACTACGTTGATGTAGAAATTCAGGATTCAAATCGAGCAACAGTGTACGTATCAGAAAATGATATCTCACAGGTTATTGGACGAGGAGGAGGCAGAATTTCCGACATTGAGGACCGTCTGGGTATAGAAATTGACGTTCGGACGCATGAAGAGCAACCTCAGCCATCAACGAGTCAGCAACCAACATCTGGCGAAGGGATTGTTGTAACGCCCGAGGTGACATCACGACATGTCGTTATTTCAGTCGAAGGGCATGCAGGTGAAACAGTTGAAGTTCGTGCAGACGGTGAATACCTATTTACCGCAACAGTATCTCGTGGAGGAGATATACAAGTATCTCGAGGAAGTGCTATTGCCGATGAACTTGAAAAAGCAATTGATCACCGTCGACAGGTAACTGTCCATCCATCTTGACAACGACCGATATATTCGAATCCGACGTATTCAGACTGAGGGTCCACAGTTTATAATTTGAGACGGCTGGCTGCCTTTTTATACTTATAGGACAGACATTTATGTGATGGTTGACATCGAATCGTTCATCAAGCCGTCTGAAAGATCCTTGCGGTGGCTTGCGTTATTTGTTGCATACGTGCTCGTGTTTTTGTTTGCGATCGGCATCATTGATCTATTAATTGAGATGTATAGCGTGTTTGCGTCAGGGGATTTCACTGACCCAATAGCGATTATTGAGTTAATAGAGATTGTCCTCTTGCTTCTAATCATTCTGGAAGTGCATCGAACACTTATTGCAATCGTGCGGGAAGAGCCAGTAGTACGAATCATTATTGGTGTGGCCATTATCGCGATTGCTCGGCAGGTCATTAGTTTCCGTGTCGAGGATTTTGCAACAGCGAATGAAGCACTTGTTTCCGCAGCAGCATTAATCGGATTGCTCATCGTATTGATTGGCGGATATTTCATGGTTCGCTATCTCGAAGTATCTTCGCCGCACGAAAGAGAACGGTAGTACGGGTTCTGCCTAAAACAGGCAACACATTGATCAGATTATTCTTCAATTTCCTGTGACCATTCAGCCCCAGCACGGAGAATGAAGATCACAGAGGCAGCAACAAATGTGACCAAAGATATAATCAGACTCAGGATTAGGAGCGATGTTGTTACTTGGAGCAACAGTCCGGTAACAATGATACCAATGACTCCGCCACCAAGTGTGCTGAATGCATAGTCCCAGAACATTTCAGACCCATCTCGCTTGGCGTAGTATCCCGAAGAGTCAAATCCCTTCATCATAAGAGCAAGAATAGTCAGCATTGCAGGCATTGCAACAGCAATACCAAATGACTGGGCAAATCGGGTAGCATCAGTTTCTGTGGCAGCACCGGTCAGTATGTACACAAGTGCTACGGCTGCAAGGAACCCAGCGACAATAATTCCAAGAGCAACAGTAAGTGGATTATTTCTCATATGTGATTTCTTGCTTAGCAGTTACATAAGCGACCCGAAACAGTCTCCACTACAAGTGGTATACACGTTCAATTGGAAACTACAGACTACAAATCGGCCTACTTGAGTTAGAACCTGAGATGTGATTACTGATCGGGGAGTTCTTTAACGATTGTGATCGGGATACGTGTGAGCCGGGCAACACGCTCACTAACACTACCGAGTAATCGTCGGTACTCTCCAGACTGTTGTTTCGATCCAAGCACAGCAAGTTCAATGTCATTGTTATCAATGTATTCAACAATAGCTTCATGCGGAATTCCGTCGCGGATAGCAGTCTCAACATTAACATCAGCAGACTGAGCCTGTTCTTTAACGCTAGCGAGAGCTTCTTCGCCCTCTTCTCGAAGCGTTTGTTCTACGCCTTCAGATTCATGAACAAATTCATCACCGGTGTAGGCACCATAGATACTTTCGTCAACGACATATAGAAGATGCAAATCAGCATCATACCGCTTAGCAGCGTCAATGGCGTGTTCAACCGCATTTCGTGTATTGTCTGTTCCATCCGTTGGGAGCAAAATCCGATCGTACATAGTAGATAATTACTCTCCACAGTTATAATTCCACACGTTGAGAAAGGAGGCATGATTCCGCAGTTTTCCGGACGGTCAAACTGAATAAAGTGGATCATAATGCCAACAACTGTTAATGCGAATCCGTAACCCACTTAGATAAGACGGCTATATTTTAATGTGAGCGAGGGTAGCCGAGCCAGGTCAAAGGCGGTGGGCTTAAGACCCGCTCCCGTAGGGGTCCGAGGGTTCGAATCCCTCCCCTCGCATATATCCAATTTTACTAAGTTAACTTTTGCAGGCAAAGTCTCAACCTCACGGAGCGACTGAGGAGAACGACTATTAAGAATGGTTCACAGAAGGATCAAAGTGGATGTCACGGAGCCTGACCCGAGGCCATTGACTGTTCCAGTAGTGCGGTTGAAGTTTATGCAGCGGTAATAGAGATTACTGTGAGTCAAATTGAAGATCGTCTTCGGAATGCACTCAGCCGGCATGATAAATTCCGTAGTCAGAACTCTGGATACGAGTACACAGGGACAGCATTCGATGTAACAGCCATAGTTCGGGATGGCGAATGTCAAGTCCGAGTGGTGCTTCCAGAGCTTGACACGGTAGTTCAGAATGAAACAGTGCCAGATGTTGTTAGATCTGGGTGGAGAGACACGCTTGATCGTCGACTGAAAGATGGACCGAAAGCAGCTGGACTCCAAGGGGATATTGAGTACACGTTAGAGGAAAAGGATACAGTAGTAATAGCTAGATATACATTTACACCAAAATCGCCGAGGGTAATCGGAGAAGAAGTAAGTGCAATCGCAACGTTTGTCGAGGGAACATATGTACAAGGGATTATTCCAGGATACGAGTATGATGAGCCAGTTACTGGACTAATACAGCAGGCAGGAGAGCAAGCCGGAAGTGACGAAATTGATCCAGAAAAAGGAGGAATGCCGCTTTGAGCCCTTCTTCCCTCAAAGTACTTCGGAGCACTTGGTTCAATTTAGAGGCAGAAGAAGGGAGATCAGTTTATCAACTGAAGCTCTCAATGGCGTTGATGCTTTCAGAAAGAACTGACTCTGGTGACTGTGTCGCGTCAATCACAGCAAATCGGTCGGGATCTTTGTTGATCACCTGCTGATAGTTATCATAGACGGATTGAAGGAATTGTGTTTGTTCGAATTTATTTGCCTGATCACTTCGTTGAACAGCCACTTCTGGAGGGAGATCAAGATAGATTGTCAGATCAGGAACACGAGTAAACGGCTCATGTATCGTCTTGATGTATTCAAGAGGCGAAGAAAGTTGATCAGAAAGTGTGGCTGCCTGATATGCATATCGTGAGTCAGCGTATCGGTCAGAGATGACCAACTTTCCTTCTTCCAAGGCAGGTTCAATAACAGAAGCTAGGTGGTCGGCATGATCAGCAGTGTATAGAAACAACTCTGCAAGCGAATCAGCGTTATCAGCCGAGATCGACTTCCTAACTGCATCTCCATACCAAGAGTTTGTCGGCTCACGGGTAAAAACAGCATCTGAGAACTCTGATTGAAGTTGTTTGCACAGGGTGGTTTTGCCGCTGCCATCAATTCCTTCGAGTGTCACGAGCATTATCGTAGTCTCAAGCGGGGAGTTACCTACATTTGTCGTTCAGGTCGGAACAGGCGACAGTCAAAGAGAATGAGTTAATAACGGAGCGTGTGCAGGCGGCATAACGGGTGTTGGTAATACGATTTCGTTATTCAG
>OBKM01000948.1_pt1 | contig 12879 bp, 18 predicted proteins | sample 1519691 | NCBI WGS metagenome assembly OBKM01 (sample SAMEA37050418, study PRJEB22526) | metagenome | biome: saline pan; feature: lake; material: water | place: Egypt | collected 2015 | depth 0.5 m
CGGTCACGGAAGCCACACGGCACGCAGTACTCGATTTTGACGTCCATGTACGTCCGTAACACCGGGAACGGCACAAGTGTTGTGGCTTCCTGCTGAACCCCACTGTCTCCGATGGCGCGTGACTGAACACCGCCGAGGATATGAACGAAGCATATATATTCGCGATGGACCGAAGCGGGTGTATGGCATCCACTTCCCGGGTCAGTCGCTGGCGCTGGCAGGCGTCACGGGAAGTGGACAGTATCGCGGCGTAGGGTCGGACGGGCCTCACCCGTCGGACACCACCGCGGTGCTCACTCGCTTCTTCACCGCATCGCTCTCCGAGTGACCACCCAGCCAATCAACACACCACCAATGCCAGCAGACGACACCTTCACAGTCACACCATACACAGTCGACGGGACAATCGATTACGAAACACTGCTCGACCAGTTCGGGGCCGACCGACTGACACCCGAGCAGAGAGCGCGATTCCCCGGCGGGAGCCATCCACTCGTCCGCCGGGACGTGTTCTACGCCCAGCGGGACCTCGACCCGTTTCTCGACGCCGCAACCAGCGGCCAGCAGCATTCAATCGTGACCGGTCGCGGCCCCTCCGGGCCGATGCATATCGGTCACATCGTCCCCTTCTACTTCGCGAAGTACCTCCAGGACGAGACCGGCGCACTCGTGTACATCCCGGTTTCGGACGACGAGAAGTACTTCGCCAAGGACCAGTCGCTCGCGGAGATCAGCGAGCATACGCGGCAGAATCTCCGTGATATCCTCGCCGTCGGGTTCGCCCCCGAGCGCACGCGCATCGTCGTCGACACGGCAGACGCCGACGTGGTCTACCCCCTCGCCACCGCGTTCGCAGGGGAGGTGACACAGGCGACAGTCGACGCGACGTACGGTGACCCCGAGAACATCGGCCTCTCGTTCTATCCCGCTATCCAGGCGGCCCATCTGCTGCTCCCGCAACTCGTCGAGGGGCGCCATCCGACGCTCGTGCCGATTGCGGTCGACCAGGACCCACACGTGCGCATCTGCCGTGACATCGCAGCAAAGCAGCGGTACGACGTTCGCAAACCCGGGGCGTTGCTGTCGAAGTTCCTCCCGAGTCTCGACGGGCCGGGCAAGATGAGTTCATCCGACGAGGCTCCGAGCATCCGCCTCTCGGACGACCGGGAGACGGTCGCCGAGAAGATTCACACGTACGCCTACTCCGGCGGCCGGACGAGTGTCGACGAGCACCGCGCGAAAGGAGGCGACCCGGAGGTAGACGTCGCGTACCTCCTGCTGTACTACTTCTTCGAGGAGCGCGACGAGGAGGTACAGCGACTCGCGACGGAGTACCGCGAGGGGTCGCTGCTGAGCGGAGCGCTCAAAGAGCGCGCAGCAGAGCAGATTTCGGCGTTTCTCGACGCCCATCAGGAGCGTCGGGCAGCGCTCGGGCCGCTGGCGGAGGAGCTGTCAGCATACCGGCTGACCGAGACCGAGCGGGAGACTGCCCGGAGTCGTGTCGGCTATCCTGACGACGGACTCACGCGCGCCTGACCATTCGCTCCCGCCCTCCTGACGACGGACTCACACCCCCGACCACTCACTCCCGCTGTCCCGAGCAGTCACTCCCGCTGTCCCGAGCAGTCACTCGACCATCGGCGTCCCGTCAGCACGCGGCCCGAGTTCGGGGCCGAATGGCGGGTTGTCGGGGTCGATTCGGCGGAACGTGGTGTAGTCAGTCGAGCGCTCGACGGGCACGCGGCCGATGGCCGAAATCATCTCGACGTACTCCGCGACCGAGCGGGCCTCGCCGAACTCGCCGCCCGCTCGCTTCGTGATTTCCTCCGAGAGGATGGTGCCCATGAAGTCGTCGGCACCACAGGAGAGCATCTTCAGGCCCTGCTCGTCGCCGTATTTCACCCACGAGGACTGGATGTGCTCGATGTTGTCGAGGTAGAGCCGCGAGACCGCGATCATCAACTCGTCCTCGGCGGTGGTCGCGCCGCCGTCGACCATCCCGCGCTCGAACAGCGGCGTGTTCGCATGCACGAACGAGAGCGGGACGAACTCCGTAATCGCGCCGGTGCGGTCCTGCAGGTCGCGAATCCGGTCGAGATGCAGCGCCCGGTGGGCCTCGTTCTCGACGTGGCCGTACATGATGGTCGCGGTCGTCGGCAGTCCGACCGCCGCGGCGGCCGCCATCGCCTCGACCCACTCGTCGCTGCGTATCTTGGCCGGGCAGATGACCTCCCGCACCTCGTCGACGAGTATCTCCGCGGCCGTCCCGGGGACGCTGTCCAGCCCCGCCGCCTGTAACCGCCGGTAGACCGTCTCGTAGCTCCAGTCCGTCCCCCGGCGGGCGTGGTAGGCCTCCTCGGGGGTCATCGAGTGGACGTGGACGCCACCGACACTCATCGCCCGCAACTGCTCGCAGTAGCTGCCGGGGCTGGTCTCGTAGGCCGCCGGCGGCCGGTAGTTCAGGTCGGCCCGGTCGCTCGCCTCGAGCTGCTCGCGGTGCTCGGTGTCGAGCGCGAGCGCTGGGTGGAGCCCGCTGACGGATGTCACCTCGTAGATACCCCGGTCGAGCGCCCGCTCGACGACCCGGCGGGACTGGGCCGGCGTCTTCGTGAATCCCCCGTGGTCCGTGTCGCTGTCGACCCGGAACTGCTCGGAGCGGTCCTTGAAGTTGCAGAACAGACAGCCGGTGTTACAGGCCGTCGTGACGTTGTTGTTGAGGTTGGCGACGAACGTGACCCTCTCGCCGACCTGCTCGCGGCGGCGTCGGTCCGCGGCCGCGAGCACCCGCTCCTTCCGGACGGGGTCGATACCCGGGCTCGATGTCCCCGTCGCCAGCAACTCGATGCCGTCGTCGACCGAGAGGCGCTCGCCGGCGCGGGCCTTCGCCAGGGCGTTCTCGAAGGGCTGGTCGGTCTCGGGGGCGTGTGTGAACTCGAACCGACCACGGGGCACGTTGGTCGGCCGGGACGCATCTGCCATCTGCCGTCCTTTCGGTGTTGACGGACAAAAGCCGTCTGGTCCGGGTGGCCGCCCCGCTACGCCGCGGGTCGCCACCGGCCACCGATCTCCTCGCGCGGGTAGTCCTGGTAGGTGCCGTCCAGAAACGTCGTCACGCGGCCGTTCTCCTCGCTGAGGGTGATCCCCCACAGCACGTTCTCGCGAAGCGACGTCTCGAGCGCGCTCATGTGTTTGGTCCCCATCCAGTCGGGAAACTCGAGATCGACGACCGCGGGCACCTCCTCCGGCGTGGGGCCCCTGACCCGGACCATCTGCCCCTGTATCGTCCCGTCACCCGTCACGATGACGGCCCCGTCACGGCTGAACGCGACATCCTCGGCGACCCGCTTGAACGCCTCCGGGTCGTCGGAGGCCACCCGGCACCGGTCGACCGGCCACCGGTTCTCCCCCAGCGGATCGGTGTAACTCTCGAAGTCAGTCTCGGCGACAATCAGCACGTAGAGGCTTGGTCCGCTCACGTGTTTCTCCTCCCACCGGCCGAACTCCATGCTCAACGATTCCGCGACGTACCGTATCTGGTCCATGAGCGCCTGGCTGGTCGCGTACTTGTCGAGCACCCGGTCACGCGCCTCCATATCTGCCCGTTGCGTCGAACCCGGTTAAGACCCTCGCTCGACGGTCAGAGGTCACTCTCGAAGTCACTCAGCGCGTAGAAACTGTCGGCCCCGCGGTGGTCGAGTGTCTCGTTCGCGAGCAGCCAGTACACCACCGACAGCGCCTTGCGACCCTTGTTGTTCGTCGGCACCACCAGGTCGACGTTGTCCGTGGTGTTGTTCGAGTCACACATCGCGATAACCGGAATGCCGACCGTGATGGCTTCCTTGACCGCCTGTGCGTCACCGATGGGGTCGGTCACGACCAGGACATCGGGCTCGATGTAGCCGTCGTAGGTGGGGTTGGTGAGGGTGCCGGGGATGAAGCGGCCGGTCCGGGCGCGCGCGCCGACGGCGTCGGCGAACTTCTCGGCCGGGAACCGGCCGTACTGGCGCGAGGAGGCAACCAGGATCTGCTCGGGGTCGTAGTTCGCGAGGAACCGCGCCGCCGTCCGGATGCGCCGGTCGGTCATCGACACGTCGAGCACGTACAGCCCGTCGGTGCGCACCCGGTGGATGAACCGACTCATGTCGTCGGTCTGTTGCTGGGTGCCGATGTGAACACCCGCGCCGAGGTAATCCTCGACGGGGATGAGCAGGTCCGCCTCCGCGTCGGACATCACGTCCTCGTCGATTGCCGGCCCCGACTCCTCTGTTGTGGCCGTTTCCTCGCCTGCGTCTGTCGGTTCTGCCTCGGTCTCGGTCTCCTCGGCGACCTGTGCTGCCGTCGTCTCGGTCTCGTCGGCGTCCTCCGGTGACGCGTCGAGACTGTCGTTCTCGTTGCCGCTCATGCGTTGTGTTCGATTCTGATAAGTTCGTTGAGCTTCGCCGTCCGCTCGCCACCGACGGCACCGGTCTTGATGTATGGTGCACCGGTTGCCACGGCGAGGTGGGCGATGGTGGTGTCTTCGGTCTCTCCACTCCGGTGTGAGATGACCGGACTGTACCCCGCGCCGACCGCACGCTCGACGGTGTCGAACGCGGCCGAGAGTGTCCCGACCTGATTTGGCTTGACCAGCACGCTGTTTGCCGCGCCGGCCTCGATACCCCGCGCCAGGCGCTCGGGGCTGGTCACGAACAGGTCGTCACCACAGACGAGTGTGCGGTCCCCGACCTGGTCGGTGAGTCGTGCAAAGTCCGCGAACGCCGTCTCCGCGAGCGGGTCCTCGACGTATGCGAGGTCGTAGGTCTCGACCAGCGCGGCGACGTGTGCGACCTGCTCGTCGGGGTCACGGACCGTTTCACCCCGGTACACGCCGGCGTCCGGGTCGTACAGCTCCGTCGCGGCGATGTCGACCCCCATCCGTAGCTCGAAGCCAACCTCGGTCGCTACCTGGTCGAGCGCCGCGGCGACGACATCGAGCGCCTCGTCGTCGTCGATATCGGGGGCCCACGCGCCCTCGTCACCCTTCCCGGCCACGACCCCGCGGTCCGCGAGCAGGTCCGCGACCGTCGCGTGAACCGTCGCGTTGGCAAACGCCGCCGCCTCGGCGCTCGGCGCGCCGACCGGGACGGCGAGTATCTCCTGTATCGTGGGTCCGCCGGCGGCGTGTTCGCCGCCACCCACGACGTTACCGAGCGGGACCGGAAACGCCTCGCCGCGGAACGTTCCGCCGAGGTGCTGGAACAGGGGTGCGCCCAGCACGTCGGCCCCGGCGTGGGCCGCGGCCATCGAGAGCGCGACCGCGCTGTTCGCGCCGATCTCCGAGAGGTCGTCGGTCCCGTCGGCCGCACGGATGGCTGCGTCCACGCCACGCTGGTCACCCGCGTACACCTCGCCGACGAGTCGGGGCACGACCTGCTCGCGCGCCGCGGCGATCGCCTCGCGGGCGGGCAACTCGACCGCCTCGAACGACCCGGTGCTCGCCCCGGACGGGGCACGTGCCCGACCGAAGCCACCGCTCTCTGTCCGGATATCGGCCTCGACGGTCGGGTCCCCCCGCGAGTCGAGCACCCGCCGCAGGCCGACATCCGTCACCAGCGTCACCGGTGGTCACCCCGGCGGACAGTAAACGGCAACACGTCCGCGTCGTACTCCTCGGCCGCGATGAGAATCGGCTCGGTCTGGTCGGTCTCGACAAGCACCGGCGCGCCGTAGGCAACCTGGAGCGCCCGTGCGCCGATTACCCGCGCCCGCTCGTACCTGTTGTCCGTTCTCATTGGTACGGTGCCACGATATCGACGAGATCCTTGTGCGAGACGAGCATCCGCCGACAGCAGTGCCGCTCGACACCCAGTTCGTCCAGTACCTTCTCGGGGTCCTCGGGGTCGTCTGCCTCGCGGGTGCGGCGCTTGAACTCCTCCCAGTGTTCGCCGACCACGTTGCCACAGGTGAAACACCTGACTGGTACCATCATGGTATCACCTGTAGGATTTCTGGTAGCGGGCGCGGGCTCCAGGGCCGCCCCACTTTTTCGCCTCGCTCTGGCGCACGTCGTTGACCAGCAGCGAGCGGTCGAACTCCCGGTAGGCGTCGCGCAGTTCCGCGTCGTTCGTGTGCTCGACCAGTCCACGGGCGATTGCCGTCCGGGCCGCGTCGGCCTGGCCGACCGTGCCGCCACCCTCGACGGTCACGTCGATGTCGACCCCGTCGCGGACGTTCCGGTCGACAACGCGGAACGGTTCGAGCATCTTCAGCCGGGCCAGCTCCGGGTCGACCAGCTCGACCGGCTGGGCGTTGACCCGCACCTTGCCTGTTCCATCCCGCACTGTCGCGCGTGCGATCGCCGTCTTCTTCTTGCCTGATGTGTTCGTTACCATGTGACGTTCGCTCCGAGTGAGTCGCTTATTTCGCCGAGGGTGACAAACCGGATGTTCGAGAGGCGGTCGAGCGAGGTATCGTCGAGACGCTCGGCCTCGTCGTACGGGTTGCCGACGTAGACACGGACGTTCTCGAGTGCCGTCCGGCCCCGCGGGCGCTTGTACGGTACCATTCCGCGAATCGACCGCTTGAAGATGCGGTCGGGCCGCTTCGGGTAGTGTGGCCCGCGGTCCGAGCCGTGTGCGCGCCGCTCGCGGTACTTCTCGGTGAGTTGTTCCTCGCTGCCGGTGATGACGGCCCGTTCCGCGTTGACGACGGCGATGCGCTCGCCCTCGAGTGCGCGCTCGGCGACCTGCGAGGCGACCCGGCCGAGAATGCAATCGCGCGCGTCGACAACGGTGTCGGCGTCGAACTCGGCGACACTCATCGTATCACCCGCACGTTCGACCCCTCGGGGTTCTGTTCGAGTACCTGTTCGAGCGACAGGGTCTCGCCGACCTGGTCGATCTTCGTCCGTGCGGTTCCCGAGAAGTCAACGGCCGCGACGCTGACCTCCTTGGTCAGGACGCCGCTGCCGAGCACCTTGCCGGGAACGACCACGGTCTCGTCGGCCCGGGCGTAGCGCTCGATGCGCCCCAGGTTCACCTCGGCGTGTGTCCGCCGGGGTGCCTCAAGGCGGTCGGCCACGTCGCTCCAGACGTCGCCCCCGCCGCTCCGGGCTGTCGATTTCAACTCGGCGATGAGACCCTCTAGTCGTGGGTTTGTCTTGCTCATGACTGTCCTCCCGAAAAGTGCAGGGAGCAGGATTTGAACCTGCGGACTCCTACGAGACAGCGCCCTGAACGCTGCGCCGTTGACCTGACTTGGCTATCCCTGCTCGTGCTGGCTGTTGGTGGTGACACACTCAAACCGCTTTCGGTCCCGATGCCGACCTGTGCTCGCCCGCTCTCCGGACGTGCTCGGGGCGTGACCCCGTCGGCATCGGGCGCCTGTCTCATAGCTGGACTGCCTCCCTGAGCTCCCGACCGCGGTCGGCGAGCGTTCCGACGGCCCCCTGGACGAGCTCGTCGGCCGACAGCGAGCCGTCGGTCTCGACGTGGAAGACGAAGGCGTCCTCGACATCCGAGACCGCGAGCCGCCGACCGGGATACCGGTTGCGCAGGTCGTGGTCGAACGCCTCGGCCGGCACCAGCTCGCCCTCGCGTGCCTCGCCCGCGGCGTGCTCTGGTGCGCCCTCCTCGATGACGCCACGCACGATGTGGGGCTCGTCGTCGTCGAACTCGCCGCGCGCGCCGTCGTCCTCGACACGCTGGAGGTGGCGGTAGCCGACGGCGACACCACCCTGGTGTTTGGCGTGCTCGCGGCCGACATCCAGCACCGCGTCGGCCTCGACCTGCAGGCGCTGTCCCGGCTTCAACTCGATGATCGGGATGTTCTCGTCGGCCGGTTCGACCATCGGGTCACTCGACACGAGGTCCCCCGAGTAGGCCGTTCGACTCCCCGAGGACTCCTTGTCGGGGCCCGCCACGTCCAGCGACAGCGTCACCTGGTCGCCGCGCTCGAACTCGCCGGGCGGCGTCGTCAGCGGCACCAGACCGAGGCGAAGCCCGATCTGCTCGTCGAACATCACGCTCGAGTTCTCGATAACGCGGACGGTATCGATACTGAACGTGGGCACGTCCGCAAGCATCGCCCGGCGAATCCCGTTTGCAAACGCCGGCGTCATCGGCCGGGCCACGAAGCGGGTCTCCCGGTCACCGCGCTCGACGAACTGGACCTCGTACTCCATCGTCAAAAGCCCGCGTTCTTCGGTGCACGGGTACCGTCGTGCGGAATCGGTGTGACGTCCTCGATACGCCCGATCTCCAGGCCGGCGCGAGCGAGCGCCCGAATCGTCGCCTGCGCGCCCGGGCCGGGGTTGCCCTGCTGGTTCCCGCCGGGGCCGCGCACGCGGACGTGAACGCCCTCGATGCCCTGTGCGAGCACCTCCTCGGCGGCCGCCTCGGCCATCTGCATCGCCGCGTACGGCGAGGCCTCGTCGCGGTTCTGCTTGACCACGGTCCCGCCACTCGACTTGGCGAGTGTCTCCGCACCCGTCTGGTCGGTGATGGTGATGATGGTGTTGTTGAACGATGCGTGCACGTGGGCGATTCCCCACTTGTCTGTGTCGTCTGCCATTGTTACTGGTCCGCTCGTTCGGGGTGGAGGTCGTCTGTCAGTGGCGATTCCTCGTCGAAGCCGATTGTCGATTCCTCGGTGACCCGCACCGTGTAGGAGGGCACCCGGACGCGTCGCCCCTCGACGGTCACGTGTCCGTGGGTGATGAACTGACGGGCCTGCTCGGTCGTGTTGGCGTAGCCCTTCCGGTAGACCTGGGTCTGGAGTCGTCGCTCGAGGATGTCCGTCACCTCCAGTGCCAGCACGTCGTCGAGCGAGTCCTCGTCGCCGAGCACGCCGATGCGCCGGAGCTTCCCGAGGAACTCCCGCCCCTCGCGCTCGGCCGCGCCGACATCCCCGCCCGCGGCCCCGATGAGGTCACGGGCCGCGCGCCGGTACTGGCGCAGTTCCGACTGGGCACGCCAGAGCTCCTCCTTGTTCTTCAGGCCGTACGTGCCGAGCAGCCCCGTCTCCTCGGCGATGCGCTCGCCCTGGTACGGGTGGTTCGGCGTCTCGTAGAACGGGGTGTTCGTTCCAAGTGGCATTACTCCTCGGCCTCCTGGTCTTCCTTGATCGCCTCGACGTTCACGCCGATGGTGCCCTCGGTTCGGCCCGTCGACTTGGTCCGCTGGCCGCGCACCTTCTGACCGCGCTTGTGTCGGACCCCCTTGTAGGAGTCTATCATCTTCATGCGGTTGATGTCCTGCCGGCGCGTTATCTCGAGGTCGTTGCCGATCTCGTGGGTGGTCTCGCCGTCGAAGAAGTCGTTCCGGTGGTTGGTCATCCACTCGGGCACCTCGTCGGCCAGCCCCTCGACGAGGTCGACGATCTCGTCGATCGTCTCGTCGTCGAGCGCGCCGAAGGTCTCGCGCCGGTCGATGCCGGCCCGCTCGGCGATGATGCGTGCTGTTCGCCGCCCGATACCGTTCAGCTCCGTCAGCGACCGCTCGACGGACTTGGTGCCGTCGAGGTCGGTCCTGCCGATGCGGACGAAGTAGCGCAGATCCTCGTCTTCGTCTCCATCGGCTTGTGGGTCTTCTGCACTCATCTGTGTCCACGTCGTGGCGGGGATTCGAACCCCGGTGGCAGTACGCCACATGGTTAGCAACCATGCGCCTTGGGCCGCTTGGCTACCACGACACGCTCGTACTCACGCCCCCCGCGGGACTCGGGGCTCGGTGCCCCTGCACGATTCTACCTGTATCTCCTCGACACGTGCATTTAAACACAACGGTCCGTGGCGGGTGTGGCAGAGACTGGCTATCCTCTTTCAGCGAGCGATATCCTCGTCCACCGCTCCAAGCCCCAGTTGCTCAACATCCCCACCCCACGCAACGTCGTGTCCGAGGTCAGCCAGATGTTCACGCGTCGCTCGTTCGATACTCTCGTCGGCAACCGGGAGCCCGTGCTCATCGGTCACGTATGTCGTCGGGGTCGTCAGATGCTCGTGGCTCCCGGTAGTGGCCCGTCGCTCCCGTTCGACCTGCTTCATCGTTCGGGCGACTCTGCTCCCAACCTTCCGCAGGTACCGACTGCCACAGATATGCGTACACTGAATAAGCCGTTCCGGGTCACAGCGCACGCTCGACGGCGGCCGCGACGCTCCGGGCCTTCTCGGCCAGTGACTCCCCGACGTGCCCGGCGGTGACGGCATCGTCGAGTTCGTCGTCGTCGACGCGCTCGACGGTGCCGTCGGCGTGTTTGACGACATCGACGTGCAGGTCGACGTACCGGAGTTCGCCGGGGAACACCTCGACCGGCGTGCAGATGTTGACGTAGGTTCCCCGGCGCTGGCCGTCCGCGCCGCGATAGACCGTCGGGTACCACCACCGACCCTCGCGGAACTTCGTCGTCGCGACGTCACCGGCCTGCTTGGGCACCCCGAGCGCGTCGTAGGTGCCGCCGCCGGAGAGCTCCCGTTCGACGGTCACGGTCTCCCCGTCGATATCGGTCACCTCGCCCGGGCCGAGGTCGATGTACCGGCCGTCGGGTTTGCCGTGACCGATACTCACCGTCGCCCCCTCTCGCGGCCCGAACTGCTCGCGGACGGCCGCGAACGGGAACGCCCCGTCCTGGTCACCACGAGCGAGGTCCGGACAGACGGCCTCGACGAGATCGACCGCGGTGCTTGCAGCGTCGGTCGCCGCCTTCGTGCGGTGGTGGCCGGGCATCGTCGGGACGACCTCGCGCCGGCGAGCATCGAGTTCGAACCGGGACTCCCGGCCGAACCAGACCCACCGCGTCGCCTCGCCGGCCCAGTAGGTGTGTGGCGCGGCCTCGCCCGGCGCGGGGGCCCCCTCGAACGCCGAGTCGAGGTCACGGGCGCGCTCACCGAGCGCGTCGAGGGTCTCCGAGAGCGCATCGAGGGAGGCATCGTCCGCTGCCGGTGCCCAGTCGACCCCCCAGCCCTCCGGCGGGTCCGCGGGGAGGATCTCCGCCAGTTCCGGCCCGTTCCCCCCCGTGTAGCCACCGCGCACCAGGTTCGCCAGCCCCCCGTGCATCCGAACCGTCGTGTCCAGAACCGGTCGACCGTCCGCCCAGGGTGGTCGTGGCTCGTCGACCTGCACCCTGAGGCGGTCGCCCGTGTCGACGTGGCGGTCGGTCTTCGAGTACGGCAGGAACCCGACCCCCGGGCCACAGTCGACAAGCGCCCCACCGCCGAGTGTCTCTGTCACCACGCCGGCGTGGACCCCGCCCCGTGGCAGGCTGGCGTCCCAGGCGAACGCGTCCCGACCGGCGTCGAGGAGTTGCGCGCCAACCGACTCGACAACGGCGGGGTCACCGTGTACCCCGACACCCTGGCGGTCCGCCGTCGTCTCGACGGTCACCGCCGGCGGGTCGTCGGCGAAGGACGACTCGAAGCGGTCCCGGATTGCCGGCGACGCCTGGACGACCGTCTCGAAGGTTGCGGTCAGCGCCGTCGCGTAGATGCCCCGGACACGAACCCGACTCATGTCTGGGGGTGTGACCGCGACCGGCAAAACGGCACCGCATCGTGTCCCTGTCGCCGGCGTCTCACAGCGACCGCCGTTCCAGGTCGGGGTCGAGACCCGCGGCGACCAGATCCTCGCGGACCCGCTCGCGAAGCGGCGTCGGCACGGTCCCGCGACCGACTGGGACCGCAGTCTCGTGGGAACTCCCCTCGGGAGGGACCTTCCAGTAGAGCACACACCCGCTCGGGGCGTAGAACTCGATGCTGTAGCGGTCGGCCGCGCCGCGGTAGTGAACCCTGGCGGCCCGCCCCTCGACGCGCCAGCCCTCCTGCTCGCCGAGTCCGGCGAGCGCGTCACCGTCGTCCATGTCACGTCCTCGGCCGCCCCGAACCTACCCGTTTCGGTCGTGGTCGTACCACTCGGCGAACCGTGCGAGCGCACGCCCGCGATGGGAGACGGCGTTCTTCTCGGCGGTCCCCATCTCGGCGAAGGTCCGGCCGTCGTGTTCGAAGATCGGGTCGTAGCCGAACCCGCCGTCGCCGCGGGGGGCGACGATGCGACCGGGAACGACCCCCTCGAACAGCCTGACCGGGAGACCGTCGTCGGCGACCTGGTCGTCGGTCGTCGCGCCGGCACGGCCCCCGACACCGAGGTCCTGCCCGCGGCGCTCGGTGTCGACAGGTTCCGGCGTCGCCTCGAACGGGTCGCCGTCACAGTACGCGACCACGCCACGAAACGCCGCCGTCCGGTCGTCCTCCCGGCGGGCGAGTTCCCAGACCCGCTCGATACCGACCGTCTGCTCGACGTACGAGGAGTACGGCCCCGGGAACCCGCCGAGCGCATCGATTGTCAGCCCCGAGTCGTCGACGACGACCGGCCCCTCGACGTGTCGGTACGCGGCGCGTGCCCCCGCCGCCGCGACCGTCGCGAGGCTGTCGGCCTGTACCTCCGGGTAGTCGAAGTCCACCTGCTCGACGGGCGCGTCGAGGTACTCGCGTGCCTCGCGTACCTTCCCCGGGTTCGTCGTGACGAACGTGACCATACCGCCGGTCGGGACCCGGGTCGAAAGTAGCCGTCGGTTCCACCGCCCGACCGCGCGAACCGCCCTGCCGCCAGATTCTGGCACAACCGTTCCAAAGGTAGTGAACTGACCCCGTCCTACTCCGCTCGGGCTGTGCCCTCACTTCGTTGAGGACGGGGCTTCCTGCCTCTCGGACAGGACTTCCTGTTTTCACGACGCGCTTTGCATCCACGACGGTGGACGAACCACCAATCACGGACGTAGGGAGCGCAGTCTCCGCAGGCGTTCTGATTCGGACTGTTCCAGCCCTACTCGATGGTGACGGTGTAATGGAGTCTGACCGTGGTTATTATCCCACTCTAAGCCAGTCTCACGAGTGAATCCCGTCACAATTCA
>OBKM01000949.1_pt1 | contig 12861 bp, 25 predicted proteins | sample 1519691 | NCBI WGS metagenome assembly OBKM01 (sample SAMEA37050418, study PRJEB22526) | metagenome | biome: saline pan; feature: lake; material: water | place: Egypt | collected 2015 | depth 0.5 m
TCCGAACTCGTAGACTGCACCGTCGTCGCAGCGAACGACGGCCTTCTCCTTCTCAAGAGCGAACTTGTGTGGCTTGTAGGCGAACGTGTGGACAGACTCGATTTCTCGTGCCATACACACAAGTAAGGGGGATACACACTTAAACCTTATTGCACCATGGCGCAACCACTCAGCCAAAAAGAAAGCCGCTGCTCTACGCGAGTACTCGTGGGTCGGTCTTCTCACAGATAGTCTCGAACTGGTCATCCGAGACTGTACCTTTTTCCGTACACGTGCCGCTTCGCGTTCGTTCTGCGAGTACTGCTGTATCGATCCAGTACGTAACCCACGTATCAGGACTATCATCGCGTTTCCACTTTTCAGCAATACGGTACTGCCCGTCTCCGCGTTCGATGATAGTGAATCCGGGCACGGTGGGGTCTCCGTTCTCCGCGAAGTAGGTTCCAATTTCGTGTTCCATAGTAGTGTATAGGGTGGGTAGTTACTTAAGCCTGTCGCTCTTCCATGACTGCTGGCTCCTGCGGCGAGCGTTGTGGGTAGTTTCCGTGACATGCGTGACTGAGATAATCAGACACGTAGTACAGACAGTTCGGGTTGAGGCACCAGTATCGCACCATGTCGGGCGACTCACCGTGTACGTCGTGTCGTCGGACCATTCGGTCGAAAGAGCATTCGGGACACTTGTGTTCGACTGTCTGGACCTTGTAGCCGGATTCTCCGTATCCACGTGTGAAGCTCACACCGTTGTATGGAGTGCTTCGCACAACAGCACTTCGGTCGTTAGCACACCATTCTCGGAGTATGGCCGGAATCACATCTTTTGCCATACCCTTACTTAGTGTGCTACCCTTATAAAACTTTTTGCAGCATGGCGAAATTTCGCAGAAATTCGGACTACGTTTTTTGAACTATTTCCTTCTCCTCCGGTGACATGTCAGTTGTCTACTACTTGTGTTAGTTGGGTGATACATCTCACGATACACATCATGTCAACTGTCTTACAACGTTGGTGCCTACACACTACCTCAAAGTAAGAGCCATACGCTTATAAATGTTTTTGCACCATGCTGCAATCCTCAGTAAAAACGGAAAGATGGCCCGTGAAGGCTCCTCCCGTTGACACACCAATAACCCTAATTTGTTAGCCACCAACCTAACTGACGGGAGAGGGTAAGCTCCCTTGGCCAATTAGGTCGCCTCATACGAGACGTATCTATACGTAGGGCCTACACACTAATAAGGCTTTCGATGTACCCCATCGTATCTTCCGTGTTATGATTCCATATCTCATTATGGATAGGAAAGTCTGGATCATCGGGGGATGACTTGAGTCCTTCTGTGACAGACACGGCAAGGTTGTGGTCGGGACTATCGAACGACCATATATGAGTCTCACGCACCTCGCCGGAACGAGGGTCGGCATGCTGTACCTGTTTGTGAGTACAAGTCACTTGAATCTCTTCACCTCCCGTAGTCGTGAGTTTGACCGTATCGTCTTCACTGATACTCCGCAAGTCGTCACAGTGTTTCTCCATACTTCTATTTGGGGAGATAGCTACTTAAGTCTTCTTGCACCATGGCGCAACCGTTCGACAAAAAAGAAAGCCGATTCTTTAGTGTAAGGTAATGTACACGTCGGGTCCGTCCGAATTGATGCATAACCGACACTCCCCACACTTAACCGGATTGTCATGTCCCTGACTCTTTTGATAGTCGTGTGGGCACTGTACCGCACCTTCGGGGATATCTTCACGGGTCGGAACAGCCGAATAAAGCCGGTCTCCGTATTCGGAAAAGTCGTTAGACTGATTGACGGTGAAGTGTTCACTATCCGACCAATTCAAATAATCACTGGCGGAGTAGGTGTAAACATCTATGCCAGCCGGTTGAATCAGTTTTGCTATACGGTTAACCTTTACGATATCTCCACGGTGTCGAAAGTCTCCCGCTTCGGAAAACCTGACTGCCGTAACGCGGTTGCGCTTACGTCCGACTAAGGCGAGGAAAGCCTTTGCGAACGTGTCGGCGTCTAAACAGTCCCATAGGTATTCCTGACGGCGGCGGTAAGGCAGACTTTGTTTGTACATTTTTTCAGACTTATGTGCGTAACACTTATCCCACGGAACCTGACAGTTATCAGTGTCGGCGTTCGGACAATCGGTGGCACTATTCATATTAAAAATGGCGACACTGTTATCAATCTTAGTGTTACCAAAACTAATGTAGTCACTAAGAATATGCGACCACGCAGTCACGTCGGAACCGGCTTCTTTCATGCGAACCATTAGCGTATCAATCCCGTCAACACTGGCAACGTCGTAGTCCCCGTAAGTGGGTTCCATACTCCTACTTTGGGGAGGTAAGTACTTAAGCCTTGTTGCAGCATGGTGCAAACATCAGAACAAAAAAGAAGAGTGTGTCGGTTACTCGATTATCTTTACTTCAACGTCTTGTGAGGTTTGTAGGTGTTCGATGAATTTGTCTCGCGCCTTTTCCTCCGCTTCTTCTTCACTTTCAGCAGCGACCCACAGCATGTCATCGATGGAAACGCCGTACTCGGTTTCCTCCATTATCCGAAGAGTTGACCGAGGCCTTCCTCTTCTTCAGCGACGATGTGCGCGACGATAGTCGAACCGAGACGCTTGCTGCTGAAGTCGAAGCCTTCACGTCGCATCAGGCCGTAGAAGGCACCCACCTCCTCCTCGGAGACAGTGGCACGGACGCCTCCGGCGAGGTCGCTGTTCTCCGTCTCGACGGAGTTGAGGTTAGCTTTGAGCGACTCACGGACATCCTTCGTCGTGGTGTTGTCAACCATTGCATTTCCTAGTAGGGGAGACAAGTATATAAACCTTTTTGCAGCATGGCGCAACCGTTCGACGAAAAAGAAGACCTGTTATCAGACAGGCCGGAGTCGGCTTTCAGGGAAGTGCCATACCTTTTCGGATGACATGTTTGGGTACACACCTTTCACCACAGCGTCGTCTTCTGGATACCACTCGTTATGTTCTGCGACCGTCTTTCCTGTCTCTTCGATGACACACTCATCGGCTCGTTTGTCAACCAGTCCGACTATCTCAACAGTGTTCACTTCGGGAGAGGCTGTTGGTTCGGTGTCATCGGTCGCATAGTCACCCACTTCAAATGAGTGACTGATTTCGCCGCCAGATTCGGGACTACCTTCTGCCAACTCCCGAAGGTCGTCTCTCACGGCCATGGCTTGATGTACGTCAATATCTGACGAAGAGTCAGATACATGTGCTTGTAGCAGTTCTGTGATCGTGTCAGCCGCCCGACGAGCAGTCTGTTGCTCCATACGCATAATTGGGGAGATACACACTTAAACCTTTTTGCAGCATGGTGCAAAAGCTATGTCGAAAAAAAAAAAGATTGACTCTATTCTGTGAGGAAACTCACACGCTCAACAGATTCGACAGCTTTGTGTTCGTTACAGTCATTCATAAAGTTTTTGAGTCCGTAGTCCTCTCCCATAGGTATATCGGTATTGAAACACAGCCCGATAGCGAACGTTTCTTTACCACCACCGTACACGTTTATGTCAAATATGTCACCTCTTTGATATTCGTCGATTTTTGACAATAGCTTGCTGGCTTGCGCGATAGCTTGTTCGCGGTTTTGCCTTAGTCGCGTACCAACGATAACCTCGAACGCTTCAGTCTCTTGCTCCATACTCTTACTTGGGGAGATACACACTTAAACCTTTTTGCAGCATGGTGCAACCGTTCGACCAAAAAGAAAGCGGAACCTGTTGATTAGTTGACTATACTGATACTGTCGATAACCGTTCGGACTGCCTTCTTGTCAACGGACGACAGTTTACGAGAGAAGTCCACGTACTCACCGATGTACTTTACCCCCTCATTCGGACGGGAGACAGTCGGGGACTCGCCCGACAGAATGACCTCTCGCCGCTCTTGTGCGACACGCACCACGTCGTTGAGGTAACGAGTTAGGATCTGCGAGCGAAGGGACTTGTGTCCCGTGAAGACCGTCACAGCCTCTCGACGCTCGTTGTACTCCGCGAGCTTGAGCCATCCGTATGCGATTAGCGCGACGTTACCGGAATCAGTCTCACGGGTAACGAGACGCTGTTTGGCGTAACTCTCGCCGGGGGTCGCGTCGGTGAACATCTGAAGCAGTTCGGTCTTATCGTCGGTGGTGGTTTCGGCCATTGCATTTCATAGTAGGGGAGAACAGTACTTAAACCTTTTTGCACCATGGTGCAAACCTCACCGCAAAAAAGAGATACTTAAATTATCTGATAGAAGACATCATGTGTTGATATGTTACCACGCTGATAGTCGAACACAATCCACTGAAACATGAACGGCGTAGTAAGGGCTTTCATCGTAGGCATCTTGTTTCGAATTTGTGACACTATCGACTCGTATTTGTCAACTACAACAGTTGTCGGGTGACCATCAAGTCCAAATGCTGAAACGATGTTGGTATCTATACACATCTTTTCAGTAAACCCGAGCATGGACAAAACGAACGGTGCCTTTGCCGGGCCGACTCCTTTCAGGTTGTCGAGTATGAATTTATGTGCCGCGTCGATTCGACCATCTTGAAGCATATCAGCGACCTCATGCCATAGGTCTTCATGCTCAAGTGAATGAACGATGTATTTACTCTTTTGTCTATTGTAATTAACGCTTTTGAGAGCCGTAACGATGTTCTCTTTTGACATGTCATCGACTTCCCATAAGCGTTTGAAGCCCTCTTCATGGATGTGTACGGGCGTTTGAACGCTAATCACAGCGAACGAGTGCGACTTTTGAAGCATTTGTATCTGCTGCTCTCGGTCTGCTGACATGAATCGCTCGCGTGTCTCGGCTAACCTGCTCTCGATCTGCTCGTATGAGTCGCGGTTACGGCGGTAGTGGTTAGTGACGTTCGCCGGTAGTGTCTGCTCCATACCCTTACTTAAAGAGATAGGTACTTAAGTCTTTTTGCAGCATGGTGCAAGTCAGAGTAAAACGAGTTATTGGGCTACGGCTCGTAGCATCCGATACTTGTATTACTACAAGCGTTAGGCTTACTACGTCCGGCCACCCTCGTTTCGAGGCTATGCCTTCCAATCGGCTACTCCTCGACCCTCTACGGTGTCTGCCGACGTGTAGTTCGGGCCTTACGGGACGACCGTCGCATGGCATGGCTCAAGTCGTTCACCGTAATACAGTGGTGCTACCACTACAATACATAGTAGGGGAAGTAAGTACTTAAGTCTTGTTGCACCATGGCGCAACCTCATCACAAAAGATAACTAATTGTGAGCGTAGCGAACTTATCCGGTCGGGGTGGACTGCTTTTTGTGTCCACAGTGTTCACACTTGTATTTAGTTGATACACGTGCGTTGTTTTTCTGGTGCGGGTTCATGATTTCGTAATCATGTGTTTCACTCTCGGGGTTGTCGGAACACTCCTTTTCGCTGTTAGCACAATCGTCACACCTATGTCCGGCGAAGTGCTTTCGTTTGACCTTATCGGAGTCGTAGAACGAATTACAGTCCTTACAGAAGTACACGCTCAACTCTGCCATAGCCGCAGCCATGGCCTTTACTGCGTTCCACTGGTCACCCTCTTCAAGATGACGAGTGACCTTTTCACTAACCGGAGTCTCATTAATATGAGACATGGCTCTATCGATGTAGCCAGAATAGCCGTCGAACCACACAACAACGCTACCACCCTCTTCCGACTGTTGTAGGACAATCTCATGTCCATTAACCTCATACTCCTTATCTCGGTAGGGCATACTCAAACATAAGGGAGACTGGTACTTAAGTCTTGTTGTACCATGATGCAACAGTTTGAAAAATAAAAATCAAAAATTCCGCAGAATTTCGGACTACCATTTTTAGACTTTTTCCTTCTTCTCCGCCGACATGTCAGGTGAGATACACATAGTTGTTGACATATCAGTACGAACAGGTAATGCTACTGACAGACCGATTAGTTCATACACTGGTTGTACGTAAGAGTGATAGACACTTAAACCTTTTTGCACCATGGTGCAAAACTCAAACGAAAAAGGAAGTACTACTTACTCAAACCTTTTGTGAATTTCGATGGTAGGGTTGTAGCCATTTCGATGGCTACCCGAGTATGTGTCAACGTCGGCACCCATTTCACCGAGTCGCACCCACAGGTGTGCGGGAAACGCATCGTCAGCTTTACTGACATTAAAGAGCGTGACCTCTACCCACGCATCACGATTTGTAATCGTACTGGGAGAAATCACGTTCGGTGTATCGACCGATGAGTCCACACCATAGATGAGTCCATCCTGTGAGCGCATCAGGCTTTTCACCTGTCTAACAAATTCTTCGGCCTTCCCCTCGGCATCAGTCTGGTATGCCATACTCTTACTATAGTAGCCATACGTATAAACCTTTTTGCACCATGGTGCAACAGACATCTCAAAAAGAGATTAACATTAGTCTCGTCCGAGTTTTCGAACCTCTTCGCGGTACTCCTCATCCGAGAGCGGCTGACTAAGCGAACCGGAGCCACCCGTCCGTCGAGAGGTGGGCGGCGTCTCACGATGACCGCACTCTTGGCACGTGTCGTAGTACATCGATCCTTCACAACTCGGGATTGGGCAATCACTTCCCATACTACATCAAAAGAGAGGTAGGTACTTAAACCTTTTTGCACCATGGTGCAACCGTTCGACCAAAAAGAGAGTGGCTATCAGTTGAAAACAGATTCGTATATCTCTTCCCCAACTTCAATCGCATCCTCGCACCACTCGGCTTTGCCCCAGTCGTCATGTTCTTTAGCCATTATCAACTTTTGCTCGAAGCGGCGAAGTGCCTCGCACCACATCTCTTCAGCCATGTGAGTAGGAATGACACCTTCGTCCATGCCGTACTCATCCTGTGCGACTTTATCGTACATCTCGGCTATCGCACAAGCGGGGCCGCCGTCACTCGGGATATGACCCGCAGCGTATGCCGGACATCGGTGGTTACCGTTCACATCTGTGCCGACTGCATAGGCGTGTGTTGCCATACTACTTCGTAAGAGGGACGGGTACTTAAACCTTTTTGCAGCATGGTGCAACACTCAAGCAGATAGGGTGGTGTCTCAAGCCAGTGCGTTCCCTATCTTAGAAAGTGTACCAACTGTCTAACACTGTGTCGAGTGAACTGTTACGGGTAGTGCTATCACGCTCTCCACCCATTCGACGACAGAGACCGTAGAATTGGCCGATAGCTGACTCATCGTTCACTTTGACGAGTAGTGTCGTGCCCTGTGCCGAGCGTGCGCCGATGTCGGCAACTGTGTTGAACGCTTCGATGCCGTCAACTGAGTTGAACGCTCCGATGACTTCTTCTGCGCTGTGGGATTCTCCCATACTACCTCTTAGGAGAGATAGGTACTTAAACCTTTTTGCAGCATGGTGCAATCTTCAAACGAAAAATCAAAAATCCGCGCAAATTCGGACTGTGCTTATTCGAGGACTTCGATATCAGTCTCGGGGTCTGCATCAGTTGTGTGAAGTACGACACCTTCACTGTATAACGTGTGTGCGGTAACAGTCGGTGGGAAGCTATCCATCTGATTAAGGCTCGTGTTGTGGCGTTCTGCCATACTACTTCGTAGGAGAGACGGATACTTAAACCTTTTTGCAGCATGGTGCAATTCTATACAGGAGGGTAGAAACCCAAACCGTTCACTTGGCCTATCCTTCGAGACCACCCGACTCGACCCATTTGTTCACGGTCTCCTCATCGCCCCAGCAAGCGGCTGGTGCGTCGTTGAAGAGCCACATGGTCCATTCCTTCATGTGTGCCTCATTCGCCGAGTCAGCGCGTGAGAACGCTCCCATGAGGTCGTTACACAGGACTGCACGCATGAAGCCACCCGGTGGCCGACCCGTCTCCACATAGGAGCGCGCGCCTTGCTGCATGTGTTCCGGTAGCCGTTCCACGTCGATGGCGTTGCGTTGTGCCATACTACTTCGTAGGAGAGACGGATACTTAAGTCTTTTTGCACCATGGTGCAAAGCATGTGTCAAATAAAAAGGTGAACTGTTTTACCGAAGGTAGCTGTATTCGTGCTTTCCGACTTCTGCGAGTTCCGGGTAGTCGCTTGCCAGAGTTGACGCATTAACGTCAACGAATTGGGTGTAATCGATTCCCTTTGAAACCGCACGCATGATGACGGTTACCGCATCTTCTGCCGCGTACTTTCGATGACTCTCGATGTGGCTAATCCCGAGCAGACTCTCACCCGGAGCGACCCGTCCCTTGATAGTTTCGTCAGCTACTTCTTTTCGGACATTTTCGCTTACATCTTCCACAGCTTTGAGGGCTTGTCGTAATCGGACAAGTTCCTTGTCGCTCATGTTCTCTACTTCTGACACATCAAGGTCTTCTAACTCACCGTGGAGACTCCACAGCTTTGACACGGTGGTGTCGCTAACCGGCATAGTCTGACTCGGTCCAGTCGTGGTGGCTTCTTCGTCTTCCATCACATACTACAATAGGGTGGATTAGTATATAAGTCTTTTTGCACCATGGTGCAAAACTCAAGCAAAAAGAGAAATGTCCTACCAGTGATAGTTTCGATCGTTGTGAGATGGCTTGCGTACTGAACGATTATGTTCCTCGACCTCGTAGTCAGGTGTTCGACAATCGTCACACACTGCGTAGTATCCTTTCGCACCACAGCCGTCACAGGTCGGAGCATCTTGTTCCATATTCGTACTTATAGCTACACGTACTTAAATCTTCTTGTACCATGGTGCAAACCGCATCGAAAAAAGAAAGGTGTCAACTATTCTACCACGGTTCGGCTTGTGGGTCTCTTGTCATTTCGTGCTGACGCATGTCCTCGACGTGGCGCTCTTCGCGGCAGTAGGGACAATGATTGTCTTCAGGGAAGACACCACTGTAATCAACCTCGTGCTTCATACAGTATTCTTCAGTCTCTTGTCCGAATCGTCCACATGTCGAGCAACGGAGACGACCACCACTCTCGACAATGCCGTTGTTCTTACCACACGACTCACACTCAATAGCTACTTGGAGATTACCAAGTGACATACTCTATCATAGAAGGGTGGAGTACTTAAACCTTTTTGCACCATGGTGCAAGCCTCATCAGAAAAAAGTGTGTCGTTCACTTGAGTCCGAAACACTCAGCACACGCTGGCACTTGCTCGTGATAGTGCCGTCGCCGTCGCTCGTCGTAGAACTCGAAGCGCATCATCTCGATGCCGCTGTGATCAGAGTCGAAGCAGTTGCCGAACTCGTCAAGGTGTCGCTGGTAGCCTCCTGCCATACAAAATGCTACGACGGTGAAGTACTTAAACCTTTTTGCACCATGGTGCAAACCTCACCGCAAAAGAAAAACCGCTTTCGCCCTATCGCGTGACTTTCGTCACTTTGCCGATATCGCTATATCGGTCGAGTCCGTCGTGATGACCGTGAATGTAGCCGATATCGCTGTACCACGTGTGCGTTGAGTAGCCTTCCTGAAGTTGTTCGACCGGACGAAAGACGATATCACCAAACGATGTGTCTTCGATGATCGCCTCAAATTCGGACTGGCCCAACTGCCGGGCGGCCCGTCCGTTCACGTGGACCGTGACCGAATCCCCTTTGCTAAGGTCTTCCGCACTAACACGCTCTTGAGTGGCTTTTGTTGCCATACCCTACATAGGAGCGTGGGGGACTTAAGTCTTTGTATTTACAGACTTTCTTTCGTGAAATAAAGTGCGATGCTACTCTTTGCACCATGGTGCAAAACTCATCCGAAAAAGAGCGATTCACGTCAGACTACTGACGCCATTCCCACGCATCATGGTCGCTGTTAACTCGAATTATTTCACTGTCTATTCTGTTAATGAAAGACTCAAGGTCAACCGTCGTGTGCGGTCGATTCTCAAATTTGAGGTTTTGGTCATTCTCGAAGACTTGAACTTGAGTCTTTGCGTCCTCATCGACCCATACGCTTTTGACTCGAAGCAGGTCGCCGTGACTGTCGTCAGCCGAAACGTCGCGGTACTGTGCGCCTGCTACAATCGGTGTCATGGCTTTGGTGGCTGCCATACTACTTCGTAGGAGAGACGGGTACTTAAGTCTTTTTGCAGCATGGTGCAAAATTCAGTCCAAAAAAGAGTCAATCAGATTAACCCATTCAGTGGGTTCTCATGCTCGCATGGGAAACTTCCATCAACTTCAGTTTTGTTACCACATGGACACATAGGATGACCGAACCTATCCTGACTGAAGCCGTCAGGTAAGAGATGTTCCGGTATCTTCATTCGTCCATCACCTTCTTAACACAGTAGGTTACTTCAACCATATATGAACATAGTCGGTAGAGTACTTAAGTCTTGTTGCACCATGGTGCAAACCTCATCCGAAAAAAGTGCGCTCGTTATTAGACTTCTTTCTCGTGACTTCGAGGGCCTTGTCTGCCACCGCTTCGGGTGAGGCTCCTGTACGCTCCGAGAGTCGTTCTGCGAAGGTCACAGCATATCCGACCGAGGCGTCGCTCATGTGTCGGGTCTTCTTGTACGCGGCTATGCGAGCATGTCCGGGCCAACTGTCTGGCATCACGTTGGCGAGCATCTGGTCGAGTTCGTTTCGGTAGTCTGCTGCGTTGTGGGCTTCTCCCATACTACAATAAAGGGTACGGGGGTATTTAAGAATTTCGAAGTCACATTCTCTCTAAGGCTGACACTTCAACCAGTTAGCCGATTCAATCGTTGCACCATGGTGCAAACCTCATCCGAAAAAAGAGCGACCGACTTATTCGACAACTGTGAAGCCTTCCGACCGCATTCGAGCCTTTGCGTATCCCCGACCTTCGGGTGAGTCTTTTTCGGACAGGCCGCTTATCTGGCCACTTGTGAAGTGATCAACCTCTTCCCAGTTACGGGCAGCGTCGTACACGTTGAACGAGTAGCCACCGAACCACAGACACATGTGACCTAACTCGTTGAAGCCAGCTAACTTGGCCCCGTTCATCGCATCGCTCATGTTGAGGTCGGCGTTTCTCTCGTTCATGGAGTTACGGCTTACCATATTACAACAGAAGTGACCGGACTACTTAAGACTTGTTGCACCATGGCGCAATTTCGGACAGGAAAGAAAAAATCCGCAAAATTTCGGACTACGCATATAACGATTTAGTGTCTTCCTCCTGTCATGTCAGCGGATTGACACTTCCCTAATACGTCCTTATATGACCTTATACACATCACCGCATTCTTATATCTCCTTATACAACCTAAGTCGATCACTGGCACCTTACCCATATCCAATATACGGGACATATCCTTATAAATGCTTTTGCAGCATGGTGCAAATATAAAACGATTATATGACCTTATATGGATTTACTCATCCTAATATTCCTTATATTGTATAAGGACAAGACTTATAACCCCTATCTGAGCGGTCCTGATTCAAGCCATATAAGTGTTTCGTTCAATTACGGTAGACTTATATATGCCTTTCAGAACGCCCGAGGATGGCTCACATAACGTCTTTACTCACATATGCGCCAAACGACTTACTCATATCTCAAAGAGCGTGACGGTCCTCACAACTCCATGTGAGGCACTTCAGTACATACTCCGATACACGCGAGCGGGCGGGCGGTCGGGTAGTCTCATATCGATACACTTATAACCCCTTTGAGGGCGGTCCTGATTCAAGCCATATAAGTGTTTCGGCAAACCGCTTGCGCGCAAGTTGAGCGACCTTAATTCAAGTCATATGGGTCGTTGTGATAACAGTGTACTTGTATTAGAAAGCTGTATTTGCCTTGTAGTACAACTTTGCTTGTATGAGTCTGTTGTACCACTGGGTAATAATCAAAACCCTTATACCGTTAGCTCCGTTAGGAAGGGTATGGTGTCTCAAACCATAGAAATCGGTGAACTAAGCGAAAACGACGACGTGCCTTACCCGCGCGAACTCATGGAAACCGTGAGTGATCGACTTTCGGCCTTAGGCTACGAAAACAACATAGTTGAGGTTTGTACGGTGCCTTCATACTCCGAATTAAAGACGGGCGCGGGTCGCACGCCGGAATGGGTCGTTGGCTCATACAATCCGGTTAAGGATCTAATCTTCGATGAGGGATTACCCTTCGATCTTAAAGAATTAGCTTCTAAAACCTACGAAAACGTGTACGTTGGTGAAGGTTCGGAACACGTAACGACTTTCGTTAACTATCTGGAGCTATCGGTCGTTGATGTAATTGATAACCTTAACGAAACGGGTCAATTACAGGATGCTGCAAATTACATATCTACAAGAACCGACGACGAAACTTCGGATAACGACGTTTTAGCATACGCTATTTGGACGTATGCAAAGGGATGGGTCGCCGAACGACTCATAACCGATACCGATCGCTACGCCAAACTTTGGGTAACGAACGATCAAGCCGGTCAGGACGTTCGGGATTTGATCGAATCTAAAGAAAAACAGGTTAAATGTGTGACCTTCGCCAAAAATAAGCCCGATCACATTTATTATCAGTGGGATATGAACGGTAAAATTCACTTATCCGACTCATACACCGACGCGGCGGGTGCAGCGATTGAAGGGACGGACATGTGTAAAACCGTTACATATAGATGTCACTCAACGTACCGCGACGAGTCGGGAGATACATACAGATACCTGTGGTGGTGAATTAAAAGCGGTCGTTTCGCTTACTTGTTTCTCTTTTGAATTGTTTGTCTGAGTATGTGATGATTGTTCATTATGTAATTGAGTTGAGTAGTCAGTTGAGTTATATGTCAGATAGTTGACATGTAATTGAGTTGAGTAGTCAGTTGAGTTATATGTCAGATAGTTGACATGTAAT
>OBKM01000950.1_pt1 | contig 12859 bp, 13 predicted proteins | sample 1519691 | NCBI WGS metagenome assembly OBKM01 (sample SAMEA37050418, study PRJEB22526) | metagenome | biome: saline pan; feature: lake; material: water | place: Egypt | collected 2015 | depth 0.5 m
CGGCGAGCAGCGCTGCCGCCCCCGTAATAAAGCCGTCGACGACGACCGGGATACGCCGGCTGGCGGCTTCGATTGTCACCCCGACTAAACCGCCGATTTCAAAGCCACCGACACAGCGAAGTACGTCGATCGGGTCGCTCACGTCGGGACTGTTCACGGCAATCGCCCGCTCGATCGTCTCGACTTTGTTCGCTCTCGTTTCCGGGTCGATGCCGGTTCCGTGGCCGGTGACGGCGTCGACCGCGCTCTCGGTGAGCAGTGCGGTGATCGCCGCACTCGCGGTCGTGTTGCCGATGCCCATCTCGCCGAGGCCGATCATGTTCGCGTCGTCTGCGTGTGTACGAACGACCTCGCGCCCTGCAGCGATCGATTCGATCGCCTGTTCGCGTGTCATCGCCGCCCCACGAACCATGGTGTTCGTTCCGGCGGCGATGCGGTGATCGACGACGCCGGACGGAACCTCGCTGGCGACCCCCATATCCACAATGACGTTCTCGACGCCACCTGCCGCACACAGTGCACTGACGGCCGCGCCTTCGTCGAGGAAGTTTGCGACCATCGCGGCGGTGACCGACTGCGGATAGGCGCTGACCCCCTCGGCGACAACGCCGTGGTCGGCGGCCATCGTTACCACAACCGCGGGATCGACCTGTGGCTCGGTCGTCGACTGCATCGCCGCAATGTCGCTTGCCAGCGTTTCGAGCCGTCCGAGGCTGCCGGGCGGTTTCGTCAGGTGGCGCTGTCGCTCGACTGCGGCCTCGCGCGCGTCACTATCGAGTACCGGAACCGACGCTGAGATCGGCAAGTTGTCTCTTTTATTGTCCGCGTTCATTCCCCGAAGTCCGGCAGGTCGTCGGGCGCTTCGTACTCGGACTCCCACTCGATGTACTCGTCCAACAGCGTGTCACAGACCTGCTGGCCGAGTTCGGTGAGTCCGGCGTTGATCGACGAGACCGTCGACCAACTCGCAAGGCCTGGATGGAGGTCGCGTTCCCTCCAGTCTTCGGGCAGTCCCGGTGCGTGGTAGCCGACCCGGCCGGCGAAATCGTCCCAAAAAAAGTCGAACCGCGAGATGAGTTCGAGATCCTCAACGATCGTCCACTCCTCGTCCGTCATCTTGGCATCCACCCGCCAGTGTTCGAACGCCTCGCGCCACGCGCCGTCGGTCAGCAACTCGTTGAGTTCGTCGCGGCGGTAGTCGGTCTGGCCGACGACCTCGGCGTCGTCGTACTCGTTGGGATCCACATCGCTGAGTTCGGGCGGCCGCGGCGGATCGACAGTCAGGCTCATACTGACTCCTCTCGGCGGGAGAACTAAACACCCTCGGGCGGGCCGCGTTCGTAGCTACTCATCGTACTCTTCGAACGGCGACTCAGCCGAGTCGTCGACGGGCGCGATATCGAACTCATCGGGATCTCTCCCGGCCGCATCGAGGATTTCATCGGAGACGGTGATCGGACACTCAGAGCGAACCGCCAGCGCGATTGCATCGCTCGGTCGGGCATCGAACACCATCCGTTCGGCCTCGCCGTTGTCGTATCGCTCGGCGTCGACTTTGGCGTAGAACGTCCCGTCGGCCAGATCGTCGATCCGAATGCCGTCTACCGCGCCACCGAACTCGGTGAGCATTTCGACGAGCAGATCGTGGGTCAGCGGCCGCTCGAATGGCTCGCCCGAAAGCGCCAGTTGGATCGACTGCGCCTGGTCGGCGGTAATGAAAATCGGGAGATACGACTCGCGGGCGGCCAAAATGACCGCCGGAACGTTGGTTCCGTCCGCGCCGACACCCATGCCGATGCCCGCAACCTCGGCGGTGTTTGTCATACCTCGATGTTTGGGCGGCACGTATGAATAGCTGTTCCCGTCGTGGCGCGTTCGCGGCGATTTCGAGTCCGATACTGGTAAACCCGACGGCCATCTATCGCCGCCAATGAGCGACCCCGGCGACCGGTCGGCAGGCCCCACAGCGGACGGTCAGCCCGACAGCCGCGATGTGGGGGCCGCCGCTGACGGTCAGCCCGACAGCCGCGATGTGGGGGCCGCCGCTGACGACCCCGACGCGCCCAACATGGTCACCGCGACCAATGCGGATCGCGCGGCCGACGCGCCGGGGGAGGTCACCGTCGTCGGAACGGCGCACGTTTCGTCGGCCAGCGTCGACGAGGTCGAAGAGCGAATCGCCGAGGTCCGACCCGATGTGGTTGCGGTCGAACTCGACGACAGTCGCTACCGCCAGCTAAAAGGTGAGGAACCCGACGATCTCGACGCGAGCGACCTGCTTCGCGGCAACACGGTGTTTCAGTTTCTGGCCTACTGGATGCTCTCGTACGTCCAGACCCGTCTCGGCGACCGGTTCGACGTCGAACCCGGCGCGGATATGATGGCCGCGATCGACTCGGCGGAGTCGTTCGGTATCGACGTCGCGCTCGTCGACCGCGACATCCAGACGACGATCCAGCGCTTTTGGGCGCGAATGACGATCACCGAAAAGCTCCGGATGATCGGTGGACTCGCCTTCGGGATCACCGACAGCCGGGTTGTCGGCATCATGGTTGGACTCATGGTCGGGCTGCTCGCAGGTCCCGCGCTCGCACTTTTCGGCGGGTCGGTCGGTATCACCGATTTCGTCTATCTTCGCGCTGCAAGCGCCGCGTTGCTTGCGGTGACGACGACGCTCGTGGTCGATCAACTCGCCCGCGGGCTGTCGGGAGACCAACGGCTGGCGGTTGCGCTCGGCGCGGGACTGACCATCGGCGTCGTTGGCGGCGGCCTGCTCGGCATCGCCGACGGCCTCGTCGGCTCGGTGCTCGGCGGCAGCGTCACGATCATCGGTGGGCTCGCACTCGGCCTCACGGGCGGACTGGCCATGGGGCTCGTCGCCGCCGCATTCATCGGGTTGGTCGGCCCCGACGAACCGCCCGCCGAGGCCGGTCTCGACGAACTCGACATCGAGGAGCTGACCGATGCCGACGTTGTCACGGTGATGATGGAGGAGTTCCGCCAGTTCAGCCCCGGCGGCGCGGAGGCGCTCATCGACGAGCGTGACGCCTACATTGCGCACCAACTCGTCGGCCTGCGAGCCGCCGGAAAGAACGTCGTCGCCGTCGTGGGCGCGGGCCACCGCGCGGGAATCGAGCGGTATCTCGCCGCGCCCGAAACGTTGCCGCCGATGGCGTCGCTGGTCGGCGAAGAGAAAGGCCGGCGCTTTCCCTGGGGCAAAGCGATCGGGATCGTCCTCTCGGTCGCGTTCGTGACGTTCTTTATTCTGCTGGCGATGGCCGGCGTCCAAGACGGCTTTCTGCTTCGGTTGTTCGCCGCGTGGTTCCTGATCAACGCGGTGTTCGCGATGAGTTTCGCGAAACTCGCCGGCGCGCGGTGGTCGTCGGCCGGCGTCGGCGGCGCAGTCGCGTGGATGACATCGATCAACCCCGCGCTCGCGCCCGGGTGGTTCGCCGGCTACGTCGAACTTCGCCACCTCACCGTCAACGTCGGCGACATCTCGACGCTCAATGAGTTGTTGGCAGACGAAACGAAACCGATCGACGAAATCCTCTCGGAGATGCTGGAGGTGCCGTTGTTCAAACTCATCATGGTCGTTGCGCTGACGAACATCGGCAGCATCATCGCGAGCGTGCTGTTTGCCACCTACGTTCTGCCGTTTTTCGGCGCGGAACTCGGCGGCATCGACGGCATTTCGCAGTTGATGATCGAGGGCGCACGGAACAGTGCCGAACTGATCTGGCGGACAGTCCCATTTACATGACACGCACCGTCGCAGACACATGCCCGACAGCCACACGCATATGAGCACTGGATACACACTCGGCGGCTACTCGTTTAGTGAAACGGAAGTACGCGATCTCGCGATCGCGTGGATCGCACTCAGCCTCGCGTTTGCCATCTTTTTCGGTGGCGGTGGGGCGAACATCGCGGCGCTCATCGGCCTCCCGCTTGCGGTGTTGCTCGTGGTGAGCCTGCTGACCGCCGGCGTCGCCTTCCTGCTCCACGAGGTCGCCCACAAGGTCGTGGCGGTTCGCTACGGCCAGATTGCGGAGTTTCGCGCGGACTACAACATGCTGTTTTTGGCGATCATGACGGCGTTGTTGGGCTTCATTTTTGCCGCACCTGGCGCGGTTCATCATCAGGGCTACATCAGCGAGCGCGAACACGGCCACATCGCGATCGCCGGCCCGGTGGTCAACCTCCTGTTGGCCGCGCTGTTCGTCCCGCTCTACGTGGTCGGCCTCGTCGGTGGGATCGGCCTCGTCGAGACGCTCGGACGGTTCGGGATTATCATCAACCTGTTTTTGGCCGCGTTCAACCTGATTCCCTACGGCCCGCTCGACGGCAAAACGGTCATCTCGTGGAGCAAAGCCGTCTGGGCCGTGAGCTTCCTCGTGAGCGTCGTTCTCACGGTGCTGTCGGTACTCATCCTCGGTCTCTCGTTTCGGATCTGAGTGGTTGTTCGTTGCGGCTCCGGTTTTCGTTCCTAGCGCGTGTCGGGCTTTTTCGAGGGCGACCCGGCGCAAACGAGGGCAACACGGCTCGAACCAGGACGACCCGGCGCAAACGAGGGCAACACGGCTCGAATCAGCGTGTTTTTGTGCGCGCCCTCCGGCCGTTGAGACATGACTGACGAGGACGCGACCGACGGGGAACTCACGTACGCCGACGCCGGCGTCGACATCGCCGAAAGCGAGGCGGCCACGGCGGCGCTGATCGGCGCGGTCGGCGAGAGCGCGGGCGACTACGCCGGTTTGCTCGACATCGGCGACCGGTATCTCGCGCTCGCCACCGACGGCGTCGGCACCAAACTACTGGTCGCCGAAGCGCTCGGTGACTACTCGACAGTCGGCATCGACTGCATCGCGATGAACGTCAACGACCTCGTTGCCGCCGGCGTTCGCCCGGTCGCCTTCGTCGACTATCTCGCGATCGACGACCCAGACGAGGCGACGGCCGAACAGATCGGCGAGGGGCTCGCTGCGGGCGCGGCGGCCGCGGATATCGAACTCATCGGCGGCGAGACGGCGGTGATGCCCGAAGTCGTGTCGGGACTTGATCTCGCCGGCGCGTGTGCCGGGTTGGCGGCGAAAAACGCGTTGTTCGAGGGGCGCGCCGAACCGGGCGATACGCTCGTCGGCTGGGAGTCGTCGGGCATCCACTCGAACGGGTTGACGCTCGCCCGACGGGCGGCAACCGCACAGCACGACTACACCGACCGGTTTCCACATTCGGGCTACGAAACGGTCGGCGAGGCCCTGCTGGAGCCGACGCGAATCTACACCGACCTACTCGATCCGCTTCGCGCAGCCAACTCGCGCGGCGCGGCCCACATCACCGGCGGCGGCTGGTCGAACCTCGATCGTCTCGGTGAACACCGGTACGTCGTCGACGACCCGTTCGACGCCCAGCCGGTGTTCGAGTTCGTCCAGTCCGAAGGCGGCGTTTCGGATCGCGAAATGCACTCGACGTTCAACATGGGAACCGGATTCGTTGCCGCCGTTGGCGACGCCGACGCGGCCGCGTCGCTTGCGGCCGACACCGCCGGCCGGGTGATCGGCCATGTCGAGGCAGCGGGCGACAGCGACTCGGGTGCGGGCGTCTCGATTCGCGGGCTCGACCTCTAGAGACGGATCCAAATCAGAGTTCGCCCCTCGTGTGGTGTTCGAGAGTGCTGACGCTCAGCAACCCGAAGCCCACACGCCACGCAAACGGGGTGGTTACAAATGGAGATCCGATTGTCGTGGCGTGTGTTCCTTCACAGTACGCAAGTAATCTATTAAATCGTTTGTGCTTCGGCAGCCTTGACGGAAGAGGACAGATATAAATCAACGAACAGCGTTGGTTGTCAAGGTTACAAATGGAGATCCGCAGCGGACTCTCGTACGGAGATGCATTGCTGGTTCCACAGCGGTCGGCGGTCGACAGCCGCAGCGACGTGAACCTCTCGACACAACTCACGCCGACGCTCGGCCTCGAGATCCCGATCGTCAGCGCGGCGATGGACACCGTCACCGAGAGCGACACCGCAACGGCGTTGGCCCGGCTGGGCGGGCTCGGTGTGATTCACCGGTTTCTCTCGATCGAGGCGCAAGCCCAACAGGTACGACAGGTTTCGCGGTCCGGCTGTCTCGTCGCCGCCGCCGTCGGTATCGACGAGGACTATCTTGCCCGAACCGAGGCGATTCTCGACGCCGGTGGCGACGCCGTCGTGCTCGATGTCGCCCACGGTCACATGGAACGCGCACTCGATGCGGTCAGCGACATCCGCGAGCAGTACGACCCGGAACTCGTCGCCGGCAACGTCGTCACGCCCGACGCCGTCGAGGATCTGTACACGGCCGGCGCGGACTGCGTCAAGATCGGCGTCGGCCCCGGGTCGCACTGCACCACCCGCGAGGTCGCCGGCGCGGGGTATCCACAGCTCACCGCTGTCGACGAGTGTGCTGACCGCGCGCACGAACTGGGTATTACGGTCATGGCCGACGGGGGAATTACGGGCTCGGGCGACGCCGCCAAGGCGCTCGCAGCCGGTGCCGACTCGGTCATGATGGGCGGCTTTTTCGCCGGCACCGACGAGGCTCCCGGCCGGGTCGTCTCGCGCAACGGCGAACGGTTCAAACGCTCGCGGGGGATGGCGTCGGTCAGCGCGAACAACGACCGCGAGGACAAGGAGATCGCGGTCGACGCCGGCGAGGGTGTCGAGGCACTCACCCCGTACACGGGGGCGCTCGAACCGCACACCGAGTCGTTTTTGCAGGGAATCCGCTCGGGGCTGAGCTACTGCGGCGGCCACACCATTTCGGCGGCCCGCGAGAACGCGGTATTCGTGAAGGTCTCGCCCGGAGCGAAAGCACGCGAAAGCGCCCACGGCGTGCTGATCGAGTCGGCCCCTGAGGGAGCAATCGAACCCGAGCCGATTGTGCAGTAATCGGGAAGACACTCGCGGTCGGCGCGGAACACAAGGGTTGTTAGCCGGTCGGCCGAACACCGGGTATGCGAATTGCGAGCCGCGGCCGCGGCGAGGAGGGGCGCGACCGGATGACACTCGTCCCCGAAACCGTCGACGACCTCTGGCACCTCTCGTACGTGCTCGAACCGGGCGATTTCGTCTCGGGCGATACCACCCGCCGGATTCAGCGCGATGACGACCAGATGCGCGACACCGGCGGCCAGCGCGAACACCTCTCGGTTACACTCGAAGTCGAGAGCGTCGAGTTCGCCCGGTTTGCCAACCGGCTCCGTGTTGGTGGCGTGATCACCGGCTGCTCGCGTGAGGATCAACTCGGCCACCACCACACGCTCAACGTCGAAACCCACGAGGAGCTCACCATCGAGAAATTCTTCAAGGCCGACCAGGTCGAGCGGATCAAAGAGGCAGAAGCCGCCGCCGACAACCCGACGGTCGCGATTGCGACTATCGAGGAGGGCGAGGCCTACATTCACCTCGTCAAGGAGTACGGCATTGACGAGTACGCATCGTTCACCAAGCCAACGGGCAAAGGCGAGTACTCGCGGCCCCGTGACGAACTCTTCGGCGAACTCGGCGAGGCGCTCGGCCACCTCGCGGTCGACGCGATTATCCTCGCCGGACCGGGCTTTACCAAACAGGACGCCCGCGACTACCTCGCCGAAAACCACCGCGCGCTCGACGACCTGATTACCGTTGTCGACACGTCGAGTGCGGGTGGCCGCGGCGTTCACGAGGTGCTCAAACGCGGTGCCGTCGAGGAGGTTCAAGACGAGACGCGCATTGCGCGCGAGGCCGAAACTATCGACGAACTTATGCACCGAATCGCCGACGGCGCGAAGGCCGCCTACGGCATCGACCAGGTCGCCGAGGCCGCCGAGTTCGGTGCGGTCGAAGAGTTACTCGTCCTCGACGAACGACTTCGCGACGAGCGACAGGGCGACGGTGACTGGGGGGTCGATGTCAACAGCGTGATCGAGTCGGTCGAACAGAAAGGCGGCGAAATCACGGTGTTTTCCGCGGAGTTTCAGCCGGGCACACAGCTAAAAAACCTCGGTGGGATTGCGGCACTGCTCCGGTACCGGTTGCAGTAAGGGGTCGGACACCGGTCGTCGGAGGAAACCCCCCGGCACGGAGGCGGAACGGTTTAACACACGGCGTTCGTGATTCGGCCGTGAGCAACGCGTCGGCATCGAACCGAACGGTGATTCAGCGCATCGAGCGGTGGCTCGAGTTCGTTTTCTACAGCGGGGTCGAACTGTCGGTTCTCGGCAGTCCCGCGCTTCTCATCCTGTTGTACTTCCCGTTGTACGACATCGACGCCAACGCGATGGCCGGGCTCTCGACGATCACCTTCGGGACGCTCTGGTTGGCGATGTTCCGCGGCGGCTACCTGCCCGCACGGGACTACCCACGGCTCGGCGATTTCAACTCGGTTCCGCTTCGCATAGGGTACTTTTCGGCGACGATTCTCGGGGCGACCTGGCTGGGCGCGTTCGGCTGGCAGCTCTTTGACACGCTCGCTGTCGCCTTGCTGTTGCCAATCGGCGTCACGTGGCTCGCTTTTGCCGCGTTTCCTTTCCTCTGGCGCGGCGAGCGCGTTCGGTAAGGCCCCCGCACGGGGCGTTGATTACCTTCCGGTGAGCGCCTCGCTCGCCGGGGCGAAGTTGATCGGCTGACCGAGCCCCCGTTCGCGGGCGCGGGTGTACAGCATGTGTGCGGCCGCAACCGTCTCGATTCCCGTCCCGCCGCTGTCGAACACGGTGATGTCCGTGTCGGTCTCGCGTCCGGCCGCGGTGCCGACGACGACCTCGCCGAGTTCGGCGTGGACGTGCGTTTCGTCGACGACGCCGGCATCGAGCGCGGCAATGAATGCGCCGGCATCCTGGGTGACGCGCTCGCGGAGATCCGGGACGTAGACGCTGCGTTCGATGGTCGTCGTATCCAACTCCCGCTTGCGTGGGTGGTACTGGCCCATTGCGGTGACGTGCGTTCCCGGGTCGAGCATATCGCCGTCGAACACCGGTTCGCTCGCGGTGGTTGCGGTAACCACGATGTCGCTGTCGACGACCGCCGCGGCGCTCGATTCGACGGCCTCGACCGGGATTTCGAGCGTTTCGGTTAGCGCCGCGGCAAACGCCTCGCGGTTCTCGGGCGTCGGCGAGTATACTCGAACGCTCGAGAGGTCGCGAACGGTCGCGGTTGCGCGGAGTTGTCCACGGGCCTGCGGTCCCGACCCGATGACGCCAACCGTATCCGCATCGGCGCGGGCGAGCGCGTCGACACCGACGGCTCCGGCGGCACCGGTTTTGAACGGATTCAGACTCGCGCCGTCGAGCACGGCGAGCGGTTCGCCGCTGTCGGCGTCGAACAGCGGCGTCATGAACCACGCGTCGCGGTCGCCGAAGCCTGCAGCGTACATGTAGCCGCCCATCACGCCCGAGTCGGGAAGGATAGCGCTGTAGCCTGTGAGCATGCCGGGTGGGTCGTTGCCGAACAGCGCGGTCCGCGGCTTTGCCGGTGCGCCCTCGCCGCGCTGGCGGTAGCCGTCGGCAACGCTGTCGACGTAGTCAGCAGGGCTCGCCAGGCCGTCGATGTCGCTGCTGGACACAAACAGGGTGTCAGTCATACCGCCGCTATGCGGTGAGTCGGCAAAAAACAGGTGGCCGGTGTGAGTTTAGCGCGGCTGCGACCTCACAAACAACAGCAGCCGTCACCAACCGCGGCGAGCGATCAGTCGGCGTTCGCGTGCTGCTGTGTGGATTGTGTGGTTTCGGTCGCATGCGGTTCCGGAACGTCAGGAACGTCAGGAACGTTCACGAACAGTGCGTGGGCGATGATGGCTACTGCGCCCGTCGCGCCAACAGTTACGGCGGCGGTGAGCGAGATGCCTGCCACCCAGAGGGCTGCGGGGACAACGACCATCAGCGCCGGAATCAGGCCGAGCACGTAGTCGTAGTAGGAGGTCATAATTCATTACATACTTTGTGAGAAGAGTACATAAAATTTTCTCATACATGACTCCTGACCACTGGGAACTTACTTTGTGACTTTGCAATAAGTTATAAAAATATACTACCAGGCGCAGTCAGTCTACGAAACGATTTCGGGCGTTCTGCAGGCTGAGTAGTCGATAATATACTGCTACCACGACCCATGCTGGAGGAACTCAGTACTGTCGCTGTCGCGCTCTCTCTATCTCTCTGCCTCTGCCGCGATCGAAGCCGACTAGCCCCGTCGGGCGACGGACTCACCCGATGAGTTTGAAAAAGACCACACGAAGCCCAGCGATGAGCACGCCCGGCAACACGAGCGTAATCAGCACAAAAATCACGTCGAGATCACCGGGAAACACGGGCGTCCACCGCAGCGCAAAGCCGATCAGTGCGGCCAGCACCCACGCGCGTATTCCGAGCGGAACGGCCGCCTTTGCGGACTCGGCCGCGCCCGCGGAGTAGGCACCGATCAGCACTGAGGCGACGAGCCAGCCGAGCAGAAACGGCGCGTAGACACCGAGCGCACGCTCTGGAATGAACGTGTTGTGTTGGATCATGCCGTACGTGAGAACGCCGATAATCGCCACGAGGTCGCCGACGGCGAGTGGTAGTGCCGCCGTATCGACGCGGTCGTCGAGCGCGGCCGGGAGTGCAAGCATACCTGACGGTTCGAGCGGACGGTAAAATCTTCAATGGTTCGCCCCGACGACGGTGTACTCGAACCCGCCATCGAGAACCGACACCTCAAATCCGGCCGTCGCGAGCATCTCGGCCAGCGAAGTGGGCGTGTGGAAGGTTGAATCCATGCCGATTGCGTGCTCACCGCGAGCGAGGAGCCAGCCGAGCGGATGGCCCGGGTCGAACTCGCGAATCACACAGACGCCGCCGGGCCGGATCACGCGTCGGGCCTCGGCGAGTACGGCCGGCCCATCGGGCATGTGATGAAACGCGTCGACGACGATGGCCGCGTCGACCGCGTCGTCACCGAGCGGTAGTTGGCCCGCGTCTCCCTGTATCGCATCGAGTGGGCCAACCCTTCTCGCGTCGCCACCGGCGGCCCCCCGGCGGATTCGCCGACCGGTTTCAGCCGACTGCCGCGTGCGTGCCCGCCGGAGCATTCCGCGCGAGACATCGACGACGGTTCGCTCGTCGGCGTCGACGGCGATCGTTGCGCGTCCGCTGCCGCCACCGAGATCGACGAGCCGGTCGACCGGCCCTTTTGCGCGCGCCAGCGCCGCGTGCAGCGCGTCGTCATCGGCCGCCGGCATGACGATGTCGTACAGCGGTGCCAACCGGTCAAAAAATCCGACGTCGCCCACGCCGTGCATATCGGTCACGAGGACGGCCTGCGATTTAGTGGTTGCTCCGCGTCGGAGGTGAGCGCTGCAACCGCTCCGAGCGTGACCGGGTTGTCTCGCCGACGGGGCCGCACTCGGGCGGTTTCGACCGTCCGTTCATCGACCGAAACCGCCGCCGCCAACAGTCTGACCGGCGTCAACGTTCACGGAGTCACCAACCTACTGCGTGCGTGGAACCGTCACATCGGCCAATCCGGCTTCGATCTGCTCGCGGTTGTCCGCGAATTTGGGCGGCAGCACGAGCGTCTTACCAAGGCCGTCAAGCGGTTCGTCACTCGTGTAGCCGGGGCCGCTGGTCGCGAGTTCGAACAGGACGCCGTTCGGCTCGCGGAAGTACACCGAGCGGAACCAGTGGCGGTCGATCTGGGTGGTCGACCGAACGCCATTGGCGCGGACCGCCTTTCGCATCGCCTCTTGGTCCGCGTCGGTCGGCGTCTGGAACGCGACGTGGTGAACGGTTCCGTGGCCCTGTCGGCCCCCTTCGATTGTCGGGAGAATGTCGACGTATTTTCCGACCGAACCGCTGGCCGCAAACCGGGTTCGCTCGTCGCCCGGCGTATCGCCCGGTGCCTCCTCGGTTGCGACCTCGGTCAACCCCATCGTCCGGAGGAGCGCCTCGGTTTGCACCGGGTCGGCAAGCCAGAGCGTCACCGAGTGAAAGCCACGGATCGCCTTCGATTCGGGAACGAACTCGGTCCACGGAACGGTCGGATCGTCGTCGGGAATCTCGACTTCGACGAGTTCGACCGGCAGGCCGTCTGGATCATAAAACGGGACGACGGTCTCGCCGAACCGCTCTAGGCGGTCGTCGTAGTCGACACCGTACGTTTCGAACCGATCTTCCCAGTAGTCGAGACTGCCCTCGGGCACGCGAAAGGCGGTCCGCGAGACCTGGCCGGTGCCGACGCGTCCCTGTCGCATATTCTCCCAGGGGAAGAACGTCATACTCGTGCCGGGGGTGCCCTCGGCGTCGGCGAAAAAGAAGTGGTAGGTCGATGGATCGTCCTGATTGATCGACCGCTTGACGAGCCGCAGGCCGAGCGTTTCGACCCAGAAATCTATGTTCTGTTGGGGGTCGCCAGCGATGCAGGTGACGTGGTGAATACCGGGTGTTGGTGGCGCGTCGCTCATTAGTGAACGAACGTGCCGACGATACTTTACTGTCTGCTAACCCGGATGTTACCGGCGTGGTTCGTTATTGGCACACAGCACTCTTGTGTGTCGGGAATCGAAAACGGGTATGGCATTTGTCGTTCTCGGCTGGCCCGACGACAAGCCCCGGCTCAGACTCGACTACCGGCGGTTTGCCTATGCGGGCAAGTTCGTCACCGGTCGGCTTGGCGTTGCTGTCGTCCGTTCTGCCGCTGTCGACACGAACTGTGGGGCTGTCGACACGAACCGTGACACTGTCGACACGAACCGTGTTGCTTCTGGTGCCAGCGACGTCGACATCGATCCAAGCCACACCCACTCGTCTGCGTCGTTGCCGGCGCTCCCTGACGGTCTCAGCGAGAGCGATTTCGCCGACGACA
>OBKM01000951.1_pt1 | contig 12853 bp, 5 predicted proteins | sample 1519691 | NCBI WGS metagenome assembly OBKM01 (sample SAMEA37050418, study PRJEB22526) | metagenome | biome: saline pan; feature: lake; material: water | place: Egypt | collected 2015 | depth 0.5 m
TTCCCGCTCGCGGTCGCTGTCTCCTATCACGCAGGAGATCGAGGCAAGAGTGGTGAGGTTGTTCGTGGCTACGTCGCCTGCGGCGTTACTGATCAATCAGCGAAGCAGGTCGAACGCCTCTACAGGAAGCGTTCAGGCATTGAAACGAGCTACCGATTGTTGAGACAAGCACGCGGGATCACGACGACGCGTGATCCCGTCGTGCGGTTTGCGATCATGTTGGTTGCAGCGTTGCTGGAGAACCTGTGGCTCGTGCTGAGGTGGGCGGTCGTCGCCCGCCCGCGGCGGGGCGGGCGCGACCTGCCCGAGGAGTTCACGTTCAAGACGTTCTGTGACTGGATTCGTCACGAGCTGGAAGAGCAGTTGCGTCGACAGTGGAAGATCAAAGCGAACGGAGTTGGTGTGCCGGCGTCACAGGCGGCGGCCGCGGGCTGACCCCGGTCAGCCCACGGCCTGTCCGTTGGGCGGCGAGCAACAGCTTTCGGCAGCTACCGTCGAAATCCGGTCAATCTCGTCTGTTCGGAGCGGTGAAGGGAGGCATCCTCGGTTTTCTCTGCTGGAGCAACCGAGACTGACCATCTAACCATACAGAAGGTGACTATTTCGTGGCGTTCAGGCAGCACTCTCTCGACTCATTTGGGAAGTAACGAATATGCGGGCGTCTCCGTACTCGCGCCGAAGCAAGCCGCCGATAGAGAGCCATGCCCTGCCCCATATACACACGCTCACGACTTTCTATGGATTCCCGGGAAAGTATCAGCAGCAGACTTCCATCCTATAATTGAGCGCCACATTGACCATGTCGAAGGCGCAACGCCGGAGTTGCACCCACTCAACGAGAGTGTGAGCGTATGGGTACATCAGTCCGACGACGTAGAAACACCCGATTCCGTGCGAGAACGTGGGTCTAACCTCGACCGAGAGCGTGGGGATACAACCTCACTACCCCAGGAACTCGGCAACAACCTCCCGTTACTGGATGCCCGTTTTGATGCGCGCGGTCTGTCGGAGTACGCAGAGCGATGGTGTGCGCACATGCGTCTCGGGATAGACGGTAAGACTGACACGCGTGGAATACGACGATTCCGACCGATGAAGAACGGGCGGCATGCCTCTCGGTTCAGCGAGCTCGCTGACGAGGTGAGACACCGACGGAGATTGTCAAAGGCTGTCCGACAGGCGACTATCTTGAACGGGCAACTTGGGACGGGAGGGTATGGCCCTCCAGCCTCGCACAGACGATTCCACGGGAGTGGGAGCGCGATTCTCTCGGTGGAAACGTAGGGGTGAGAGCAACACGAACGTCTCTGCAGAATCTCGATTCATTCCCATTGCTATCGCGCCAGTACTGCCGGGGTTGCCTGTCCTCGCGCCCGGTGCAGCACTCCCCTGCAAGCCCTGGCAGGCTGTTGTCACGAGGGAGTGTCTCCAGCGTGGCGTACACCTCAGCCGTCTGCTTTACGTCCGGTGTGCCGTCACTAGACAGCCCGACCTACGTCGCTACGCTTGTCATAGCACTGTATGCAGGGTGGGGAAACGGGGACAGGGTGAACGGTACACCGGAACGAGACGCTGTAGCTGCACAATGACCGCGTAATAGCACGGTGGGGGGAGCGTACTGAGGACTTGAACAGTCAGTCAGGAAGTGAGTAGAATTGGAGGAAGACACCAGCCGACTGTGTTCCCACAGCTGCACGGATACTCTGTGCACTGGAACCAGGTACTGCCCTCCTGTGAGTCTGGGCACGTTGGTGATGACCAATCCGTTCCTCCTGGTCACCACGACAATCAAGTACTCAGTAGGACCAGCATAATCGAGCGTGCAGACAGGTTATCACCCCACCGTGCTATTCCGCTGTCGTATCGTTCATCAAAGATAGTCCAGCAAGCCACTCACCGAATATCCATCAGCCCGACGCTCATCTGTAGAAGCGAATACCCGCGGTCTCGCCTCTTTCTGGTCGCAGGAGTCAGGTCGTCATTCGGGCGGCTCTACACTCAATCTTCCGCAGGTACCGACTGCTACAGATGAGCGCAGCCCGAATATAGTAATGCAGGACTCAATCTTGTTCTGGACTTCTAATATTATATATGTAGGTAATTCTATGAATTATGTTTTTAAATCCCCCCCACTTGCTTCCAGTGTATGAGCGATGCCTCCACAGACACTACTAGGGAGAAGGGAGAGTTACCCACAATATTCGATGCTTGCACACCTCGACAAGACGTTCTCATTGGAGAACTCGCAGAAGACCAGTTCGCAGCCAGTCTCGCAGACGTAGCACACTCGGACGATGCGCCCGAGGTCTACTCCGACCCGGAATTGTTCTTCGAGAAAACATATCCGACGGATGGACTCCAAGACCTCCTTGGAAGACTCGCCACGCGTTTCGTCGCCCATCATGCCGATGAGTACAGCGGGACGAATGGCGTCCTCCGACTTGATACCTCGTTCGGTGGGGGGAAAACGCACAACCAAATCGCAGCATACCACTTGGCCGAACGCCCCCAATCTGTCCCTGACCTCTCCGACTTCTTTGCCGATGAAGCGACTGGTGAGGCCTACTCGGAGGCTGCTGCGCTAGGCCTCGATGTGGAGACTGCTGTCTTCGTCGGTACCCATGTCGATGGTACCAGTGCGCGATGTGACTACACAGACCCGAACGCGCCGGAAACCAAGACGATGTGGGGGGAGATTGCGTACCAACTGTTTGGACGGGAAGGATACGAGTTCCTCAGAGAAAATGATGAACAGCAGTCGCCACCAGGAAGTCAGAAGCTTGAGCATCTCTTCAACCGTCACGAGGAACCTGCACTCGTCCTTATCGACGAAATCGCAGCTTACCTCGAACAGGCAGCAGCGATTGAGGTCGGAACTTCGACACTCGCCAAGCAAACGAACACCTTCCTGATGTCGCTGCTTTCTGCGACACAGAATACCGACCAGTTGACGGTCGTGTTGAGCATCGCGGACACGGCGTTTCACGACCGAGCTGAAGACGTCCGTGGGCTTGTCTCGGAGACCATCTCCGAATTCAACAACATCACAGACAGAACGGAGGGGTCAATCACGCCGACAGAGGACAACGAGGTCGCGTCCGTTCTTCGACACCGGCTGTTCGAGGATGTGCCGGAGTCCGCACGGACAGCAACAGCCGATACATATGCGTCGTTCTACACTGGCGACCGAGAATCCTTCCCTGAGAGTGCGATATCAATGAACCATCGGGAGCAGCTCGAAGATAGCTATCCGATTCACCCGACAGTCATCGATACGCTCACCGAGGAGCTCGACTCGCTCCCGTCATTCCAGAAGACCAGAGGAGCGCTTCGACTGCTGTCCCGTGGTGTCCACCAGTTGTGGAACTCACAGGAGAACCAACACGAGCGTCACTTCATTCGCCTCTTTGACCTCCATCCATCCGACAGCGACGTATTCACGACGCTCCTCCGACTGTTCGGCTCGGTCGACATGGATTTCGAGGCCGCAATCAAGGCCGACATCTACTCCGATAACGGGACGGCAAATGCTGAGGAGGAGGACCGGAAGTGGACAACTAAAAGTCATCCCCCACTTGGGACTCACCTGACTACGACGATACTCTGGAAGAGCATCGTCAAGGGTGCAGATGGACGGGGAACGACTCGGCGACCAATTCGACACGCAGTTGCTCACCTCGATGTTGAACTTGCTCACTACGATGATGCGCTGAATAACCTGCTCGGTGAGGGACGCCAGTCCGCCTGTTTCTATTTGCATGGTGAGGCTGGTGAGAAAATCCAATTCAAGTCCGAGGCGAACCTCACGAAGCTCATCGACTCAGTAGTGGACCGACTGAAGGAGGGACTAGCTCGTCGACATCTCGAAGAGGCGTTAGAATCCGCGCTCGGGCAGGGAAGCCTGAATGTCATCGTTGGGCCGGAGGAGCCTCACGAGATTGAGGACACAGCAGACGAGGCACATCTTTGTGTGATGGACTTCGACACTGTTAGCGTCCGTGACCCAGAGGACATACCGGAGGTCATCAAGACCCTCTATGAGAACACTGCTTCGTCGAGTGGTGGACAACATTCGCCCCGGGTCTACAAGAACAATCTCACCTTCCTCGTCGCAACCGAGGACTCTGTTCGAGACGCTGAACGGACTGCCCAGCGCGTGGCTGCCATCAAGCACATCCAGAATAATCTGGGGGACGAGTTCGACCTGAACGAAACCCAGCAGGACAAGTTACACGAGCGGCTCGACAAGGCGAAGGGTACGCTTGACCAGGACATCAAGAAAGCCTACACGCACCTGTACTACCCGAGTGAATACGGACTGACACATCGCCGGATTACCACTGACACGACCATCCATCAGGCAGTCATCGATAAGCTGAACGAAGCTGGGAAAATCATTCCCGAGGGCGAGGGTGCTTACGGCGTCGAGTGGTTCGAGAAAACCCTCTGGAATAAGGGTGCGGATTCGATGACGACGCGTGCGCTAGAGGAGCAATTCGGCAAGCGCCGGAACGCCGAGATACTGCTCTCGCCGATTCCACTCCGGAAGACAATCGCTCGCATTGTCTCAGAGGACGGGTACGCATACTGGGATGGTGAAGTCGGTAAAGGGTACTACACCGAGGGGGAATCACTGCACGGACACAGCAACGACCTCGACGATGCACTCAACCTCGAAGCCGGGCTGGACTACCAGAATGTGAAGCTGACGAAGTCCCACCGCGTGTACAAGTCCATCGACAAGCTCGTCGAAGAGGTCGATATTGATTGGGACACGTCTATCACTTGTTCGGACTGTGGGCAGACGTTCGAGACACAGGAGGCCTACGATGAACACGACTGCGGCACTATCGAAGAGGTGACCTGCGACGAATGTGGTGAGACCTTCTCGTCTCATAGTTCGTATCAGGACCATCTTCCCTGTGAGGAGGAAGACAGCCCACTTCCTATGTCGGCGAGTGCTTCGACGTCGTCCCCGGTGCATATCCCCCGAGCGCTCAAAGAGATGCGGGCCGATATAGACACGGCAATCGAAGATGCCCGGTCCGAGTACCGGGGGCATCCAGGTGAGATGATGACTGTGGTTGTCGGCATCTGGATTCGGATTGCTGGAGCTGACGCCTGGAAGGGTGCATGGTTCACTGCAGACAAGCTCAGTGACTCCGACGAATTCGCTGACTACACTTTCGTTGATTTCGAATATGATGCCAACCGTGATGGTTCTGAGGTACACATCGATTTCAACGGTGACCCCTCGGCGTTCGCCGACCACTTCCGATTCAACATGGAGCCGGAGGACTTCTCGTCACCAGGAGGTGAGCGAACTGCGGAAGCCGACTTTAGCATCGAACTGCCCAGCGAAGACGACCCGATGTTGTACGGAGAGACGTTCGAGACTCTCGACGACCTACTGGCTGTGAACAACGCCTTCACGGTGACGATGGAAGCGGAAGTTGAAATACGAGAGCGGGACCAAGGAGGCTCGTAACTATGAGTAAGGGACAAGGTTTCATCGAAGGTGAGTCGTTCGCGTTTACTAGCGGTGTCTACGGTGACCGGCCGACGTTCGTTCTTACGCGTGACCGTGTCGACGACCGAGCAGAAATCACGCTGTACGAACTTGCCCCGGAGGACATCGCCACCGCTCGACAGGAGCGGTTTGACCGCGTCCATAAGTCCACCCGGATTACCACGGTTGAACTTAGCGAGGCCATCATCGGTGGGAAGACTCCGGCGGACCTCAGTAGCGGGGATGACCTTAGGCACGACTGGACGGACTGGTGTGCCATCAAAATCGCTACTCTCCGCGGGAAGCGGTTCAACGAGGTGAGCTACCTCATCCAGTCGACGCTCCGGGAGGCCGGGCTGGAGCCCGAGGTCGTCTGCACGGGCGACCCGGCGAGTCTCTCGCTTCCGGAGGCTGCCGGTGTCCGGCTTTCGATAGCGTTCCGGGCGATGAAGCACGTCCAGCGCCGTGACCGGCTGCGGGCAATCGCCGACGGCATCTCACAGATGAGCCTCGGGGAGTGCTACTACTGGCACGCGAAAGCACGGTCCCCGACCTCGCCGAACGGAGTCAAGGCACTACGAACACTAATGACTGGACACATCGACTAATATGAGTGAAAAAACATCAAAAAAGGCAGAGAAGCACGACTCACCAGATAAAGTTGCTATCGAGGGACAGCTCCCCTTAACCGCTATTGACATAGAAAGCCAAAAGGATATAACGCCGCCTAGAGGGCACGCGTTACAGGGGCTTCACAAATGGTTCGCTGCTCGACCAACCCCTGCATGCAGACTCGCGGTTTTAGCTTCTATGCTTCCTGCAGATACTAGCTCCGATGAATTGTTGAAACTCATGCAGATAGGACGGAGTGAATGGGATTCCGACATTGCTGAAAGGGTGGTAGAAAAATTCTCTCAAGAAAAAGGCGATGGTAGCCTTGATGACCACTATGGGTATCCTAACCCCAATACGCAGACTCCTACTTCTGCACAGATTGAGGACTTACACAATACGCTTAAAAGTACGTGGGACGGCAGTCTACCAACCGTTCTCGACCCAACGGCTGGCCGAGGAGTAATTCCATTTGAAGCATTAAGATATCAGTTACCAACCAAGGCAAATGAACTGAATCCCATTCCGTCGCTTATAATGAAAATGGCTCTTGAGTATGCTCCCGAAGTGGGGTCATTAGAACCTGATATATATGAGTGGAGAGATAAGATACATAAGGAAGCGAAACAGAATATCGAAAAGTATTATCCCACAGAAGAATCTGGTCGTACAATACTAAATTCTGCGTTTACTTATTTAATTAAATGTGACGCCTGTGGTGGTAAGATGCCACTTGTAGGTAAATGGTGGTTGCACAAAGATTCCGACGCCGTCAGGCCAATCTACGACGACGGCGAAGTGGAATATGAACACGTCAGAATGGATAACTCAACCACCGATTTCAATCCTGATGACGCTCCTGTAGACCGAGGAGATGCGGAGTGTCCTCACTGCGGAGTAATCACCCAAGCTGATGGGATAAGAAAGAAACTCCGCAACGACAATTTCGGATACAGCGTATATGGGGTCAATTATGAAGATAGTGCTGGAAACTGGAAGTACAGAGCAGGGTCAGAAATTGACAAACAAGGGATAAAAAAGGCTGAAGAGCGCGTTAACAATGACTTCGATATGTTAGACTTCCTGTCAGAACCATATCAGGGTGGGCGCTCAGACCGAATGAAGAATTACGGTGCTGAGAAATGGCAGGACATATTCAATCCTAGACAATTAGTGGTTCATTATGAGTATCTGCAGGCATTCAAAGAATATAAAGACAAAATACAATCAGAATATGACGAAGAAAGAGCAAAAGCTATCCTAACTCTTCTCACATTCGGTGCGAGTCGCTCGTTCACCCGCAGCAGTAGATTAACTTCATGGCGAGACCGTCGTGGTGCTGGGGCATATATATTCTCTGATAATAATCTGACTATTAGAAGAATGGCTGTGGATAACAATCTAACAGCACCCAGGAAAGGGTATTTGAATAACACAGATAATGTCATAGATTCCTATGAAAAATTGGTCACGTACTTATCGGACTCTCACTCCGCTGAAGTAGCAAATGAAGATGCAGCTAATCTGACCGATTTATGGGAAGCTGGAAGTGTTGATGTAGCCGTTGTTGACCCTCCGTACTACAGTAGCATAATGTATGCTGAGCTGGCTGATGCGTTTTACGTTCTACAAAAAGAGTACATTGGTGAGGTGTACCCAGAGATGTTCTCTTCGCAACTCACCAATAAAGATGACGAGGCAGTTGCTAACCCATCTCGGTTCGAAGAACTCGCTGACGACGAGAACTCTCAAAAAGAACTTGCCAAAAAGGACTACGAGAGTAAGATGGAGTCAATATTTTCAGAGATAAACGAGTTGCTTTCAGAATGTGGAGTGATTACGGTAATGTTCACTCATAGAGATATGGATGCTTGGGACACACTGACGACAGCCCTGATTGACGCAGGATTCAGTATCACAGCCACGCACCCAATAAAAACTGAACCATCTGATAGGGTTGGAGTACAAGGCAAGGCTAGTGCAGACAGTTCAATCTTTTTAGTCGGGCGCAAGGAAGAACAAGGCGATTCTGAGTCCACCCTTTGGGAAGAAATCAAACGGGATATTTACGAAGTCGCAGAAGAAGAAGCTAAGAAAATAATTGATTCAGGTTACAGTGTTTCCAAGACAGACATGGCGATTGCTACCTATGGACCTACTCTTCAAAAATATGCCCGTGAATATCCAGTAGTCAACAAGAAAGGAGAGGTCATCAGACCCCGTGAAGCACTAACCGAGGCTAGAGAAGCAGTTACCGAGATTATCACTGAAAGATTCCTTAGTACTGTAGGGATATACAATCTTGACAAACTTACACGTTGGTATATTTTATCTTGGCTTATTTATGAGAATGATACCTTCCCTTACGATGAGGGCAATCAGCTCGGTGTGGCTGCTGGAGTGGATATTGATGAGGTGAAGTCCTCAACCAAAATTTGGGGCAAAAGTAGAGGTGACATCCAAATCAAAGACCATGACGACCGCGTTCAGGATATAGTACTGCTCAAAGACGATTCGGTCGACAATCCATCGTCGAGAAAGTATCCTGTTGACCCAACCGATACAAGATTCACATATACAATCGATGCTGTTCACTCTGCTATCCACGTTTACGAACGAGAAGGTGCGAAAGCCGCGTGGGACTGGCTCACCGAGCGGAACCTCAGCTCAGACGATGCATTCAAGGTCACTGTGACAGCGCTGCTAGAGGTACTTCCGGAGGACAACGATATGCATGAAACTCTGGTTAACCTAATCTCAGGGGAAACTGGAGAGTATCTTGACCTCAACGTAGACCACATTGATATGTCTAGGGTCGACCGACAGACCTCCCTCGACGACCACACGGAATGAGTCTCCAAGATGTCTCTTGGCGGCCGGTGTACGAGAGCGGCTTCGGCCGCGACGAGACGTTGATGGACGCGTTCTACCGACCCTTTCTCAGCGAGGTCGTTCGGTACGACCGGCTTGCCGGCTACCTGAGTCTCCGTAGTTTCGCCAGCGCGCTCGAAGGCGTCGACTCCCTGTTGGAAACCGAGGGACAGGTTCGCGTCATTGCCGGGGCTGACCTGCAGGAACGAGAGAAGGGCGCGCTGTTTCCCGACAGCGACGAACCGCTCTCTCCGTGGGTCGAGTCCCAGCTCGCCATCATCGGCACGCTCCTTGACCGCGGCGACCTCGAAATCCGGGTTGGCGACCCCGCCCCAGGTGGAGGGATATTCCACCCGAAGCTCGGCATCGGCGTCGACGATGCTGAGGAGCCGAACAAGCTCTCCTTCGAGGGGAGCGTCAACGAGACACTGACTGCGTGGCAACACAACTACGAGCGGTTCAAAGTCCACCGCTCGTGGATGGACGGCGAGCGCAAGTACGTCGAAGAGGATGTCGACACCTTCCAGCGGCTCTGGGAGGATTCTCACCCCTCTGTCGACGTGTATGAACTCGATGAGGCCGCCCAGCAGGACATCATCGAGTGGACGGAGACCGACCACGACATCGAGCAGCACGTCGAACGCGTCCGTCAGCACTCACCGGAGTCGACCCTGTCTGAAGGAGATGCCGCCCAGGTCGTCTCACTCGCCGGTCGGACACCTGGAGGTCTCCACCTCGCCGAAGACGTGAGCACACTCGAACAGATATGGCCACACCAGCGGACGATTTCCGATACTGCGGTGAGCATCTACCCGAACAACCTCCTGTTCTGTGACGAGGTCGGACTCGGGAAGACCATCGAGGTGGGATTCACTCTCTCCCGGCTCATGCACACCGGACGAGTCGACAACGCTCTGCTGCTGGTGCCTGCTGGTCTCGTTCAACAGTGGCAAGACGAGCTACTCAACCGCTTCAACATCCACGCATACTACCACGACCGAGCATACGACGGTGATTATCTGGTCGGTCCGTTCGGTGACTCGAACGCCCATCGTATCCAGCTGGACGGCTGGAAGCAGGCCGAAACGTGGAGCAATACCCCGATAGGTGGCTTCGTCAGGGACCGGGACCAGCCGACGGTTATCATCCAATCATGGCACACCGCTCGAAGAGAGGATAACCAACCACACGTCGCACCTGAGCGAGAGGACACGTTGTGGGACCTCACAGTGGTCGACGAAGCACACAGCGCCCGGGAGGGCACTCAACTATACGACCTCTTCGGAAGGGTCGAAGACGTCTCAGAGTGCATGTACGCGCTCACGGCGACACCGATGCAGCTGAACGTCGGTGAGCTGTATGACCTCCTCCGTCTGGTTGACCTACCCGAGTCGTGGGACGATAAAGAACGATTCGAACACTTCTTCGAAACCCGGCGAGTCCTCGAAGAGAGTCTTCAAGAAGTGAATACAAGCTCTGGTAGCTCCACGCTTGCCCAACAGACGGTTCTTGATTCGGTCCGAGAGGAACTGGAGCTGGGTGACGACGATGAGGGAAGACAGTTGGCCCAGACCCGTATCGAACAGTTCGCAGAGCTACTCCACGACCATATTCACGCGCACCCGGGATACGAAGAACAAGCGCAGGAGGTCGTTGACGAAGCAGATTCACTCAGTCTCAAACAGCGGAAGTCACTGGAGAAACTGCTCGGACTCCGAGAGACATCGTCTCGGTTCGACAATCCCCGCCGGCTTGCGTTCGACTGCGGGACACAAGGGTGGGAAGCACTCGTCGAAGCCTCCGAGTGGGCCACTCCGGTACAGTCCCGTATCTTCCGGAACACCCGGTCGGTGTTAGAAGATTGTAAGGAGCTCGGCTTACTGGAAGATACCGTCCCAAAACGGTCAGTCGAAACCAAGCGTATCGACCTTGGAGAGGCGAAGCCACTGTACGACCGAGTGGAAGAGTATATCGACGAGACGTACGAGGCATCACAGAAGGCGCTGACCGGAAAGGAGAAACTCGCACTGGGCTTTGTGATGACGACGTACCGTCAACGGCTTACGAGCAGTCTCTACGCTATCAAGGAGAGCCTCGGCCGTCGTATCGAGAAGCTCGATGCCGAAGTAGAGGACATGACCGAGGAGGTCTCCAGACTCAGCGAAGATACGGGTGTGACCGAAGCGACGATTGACGAAGTCGTCGGACAGGCGTCCCTCGACGCGTACCGACCGACAGGGAATGTTAGCATCGTAGAACGAGAGTTGGAGGAGCTGCACGACTTCATCGACGAACTCGAGCGCGCACATACCGACCCGAAGATTGTCCACCTCCGAAACGACATCAGGGCTCTTCGACAGGACGCCCGGGACAACATCGTCATCTTCACTCAATATCAAGATACCCTCGACCACATCCGCACCACATTGACCGATACGCACCCGAACGTCGGGACCTACAGTGGCTCCGGGGCTTCCCGCTACAATGCCGAGTCCGACTCCTGGGAGACCGTCGGCAAAGAGACCATCAAGCAGGAGTTCACCAGCTCTGGCGGAACGAACATCCTCATCTGCACCGACAGCGCAAGCGAGGGATTGAACCTCCAGACAGCTGATGCGCTCATCAACTACGACCTGCCGTGGAACCCGATGCGGGTCGAACAGCGTATTGGTCGTATCGACCGGATTGGGCAGGAGAACCCGGTCGTGAAAATCATCAACTACGCGTATGAGGACAGCGTTGACGGTGACATCTACGAGGAGCTTGAGAACCGCCTCGACCTATTCGAGGACGTCGTCGGACCGATGCGTCCCGTTCTCAACAGTCTAGAGACAGACATCAAGTCCGCAGTGATGGGTGGGGAGGAAGGGAAAGCTGCGAGTGAACAGGTTATGAGTGAAGCCAGTGAGCGTGCTGCGGAGGCGAAGGCAAAAGCCGAGGAGGCAGGTCTCGATGAGAGGAGAGAGGAGGTGACGGAAGAATCGCTCATTCAGGATGCGGGGTTGGTCGGCTGGGGAGACCGTCGGCATCCAGCACTCACTGCAGTCGGTCGGACGGAGAGGGCCTACGAGCCAGTTTCCTCACCGACACTCATCGAAACACTCCTCACCCATAGTGAGCGGTTGAAAACAGCCGGTTGGTCGTTCACTGCATTGCGGAACCATGAGAAGGCGGACGAGTTCCCTGGAACAGCCCAAGATGCGTACGTCTTGGAGGGGCCAGAACAAGCGGAGGTCCACCTCCCAGAAACAGTATCGGGAACGGCACAAGCAGAGTTGGGTGACTCCGGAGCTACTGTCGTCACATTCTCCCCGTCAGTGGCCGAAGAATTCCCTTCGATTCGGCTCTTGCTCCCGGGCGACCCACTCTTTGATGGCCTCGTATCTGTCGCGACCGAGAGTGAAGCAAAGAATATCGAATTGGTTTGCGGGTGGAATACAGTCGAGACGGCCCCGGAAACACAGGTCGGGAGCGAATGCGAGGACAGTATTGACGCGGACGTTATAGCTCCGGCAGCTATTCAGGAAGGACTGGATGACCTTCCTGACGGCACAACACTGCGAGACCTCGAGAAGACAAAGCAATTGGTGCTGAAGTGGCTATCGAAGTATTGACACCAAATCGACATTGGTGTCCGAAGGCGGGTTTCTGTTGGCAACATGTAAATTCCTTCGCCAGGTCAGAGATGATTATCTACGAGCGGTAGCGTCCGTTCCCCCGACCCACTCTCTTTTTATAACAGCTCGGCCAGGTCCGCTTCCGACCTCCCGGTACTGAACTGCGAAAATCGGGGTTGTCTGGGGCCAGGATTTGGGTCGAGTCGCCCACGAACCCTCGAATGTGAGGATATTGACACTCGTT
>OBKM01000952.1_pt1 | contig 12850 bp, 11 predicted proteins | sample 1519691 | NCBI WGS metagenome assembly OBKM01 (sample SAMEA37050418, study PRJEB22526) | metagenome | biome: saline pan; feature: lake; material: water | place: Egypt | collected 2015 | depth 0.5 m
CATCAGGATCACCTCCGGGTCCGGGGCGATCGCCCGGGCGATACACAACCGTTGTTGTTGGCCCCCAGAGAGCTCGAGTCCCGAAGTCTCGAGTTGGTCGTTGACCTCGTCCCACAGGGCCGCCCGTTTGAGGGCATCTTCGACGCGAGCATCGAGGTTCGTGTCCTCTCCCTGCACCCGCAGGCCGTAGGCGACGTTGTCGTAGATCGACTTCGGGAATGGATTGGGCTTTTGAAACACCATCCCGATCTGGCGGCGCAGCGCAACCGGATCGACGGCCTCGTCGTAGACGTTCTGGCCGCGAAACTGCAATTCGCCGGTCACGCGGGCGCCTTCGATCAGGTCGTTCATCCGGTTGATCGAGCGCAAAAACGTTGACTTCCCACACCCCGAAGGGCCGATGATCGCGGTTACCTGTTGCTCCGGGATGTCGATGGTGGTTGGCTGAAGCGCCTGCACGTCACCGTAGAAGACCGCGAGGTCTCGGGCCCGGATAATCGGCGTTCCGGCAGCCGAGGGCCGTTCGGACTGGCTGTCGACCTGGGGATCGATTCCGTGGTGGTCAGTCATGTCTTTGTATCGTACCGGTGTCGCAGGTAGACGGCGACAGCGTTCATACCCAACAGTACAGCCAGCAGGACAATAATCCCCGCGGCAGCGATGTTCTGAAACTCGGCCTGTGGTAAACTCGCCCACTGGAAGATCTGCATCGGGAGTGCACTGAAGGGGTCGAACAACGACCGTGGGGGCTGGAACATCGAGGTTGCGGCACCGACCATCAGAATCGGTGCGGTTTCGCCAATGGCTCGGGACAAGGCCAGGATCGTCCCGGTCATGATTCCGGGCAATGCCTGCGGCAAGACCACGTCTCGAATCACCGCCCACCGGGTTGCACCGACTCCGTAGGCCGCCTGTCGGTGAGAATCCGGCACCGACCGCAGTGCTTCCTGGCTCGAGACGATGACAATCGGCAGGATCAGTAAGGTCAACGTGAGGGCCCCGGCGATGAGGCTTGCGCCAAGCTCTAGTGCCCGGACGAAAATCGCGAGTCCGAGTAGTCCGTACACGATCGATGGCACGCCGGCCAGATTCGAGATGTTCGCCTCAATGAGCTGTGTGTACCGGTTGTCGGGTGCGTACTCTTCGAGGTAAATTGCCGCCGCAACACCTAGTACTAGGGTGAACACAGCGGTCAAGGCAATCAACAACAGTGAGCCGATCAACGCCGGATAGACACCCGCGCCCCGGCCCTCCGGCCGGAAGTTTTCGACGAACTGCGAGGGCGGCGACGTGACGAACCGCCAGGTGAGCCAGCCACGGGCCTCGAGGACGACATCGACGAGTAACACGACCAGTGCGACGACGCCGACAAGCGTTGCAAGCACAGTGAGGCCGATAAACACGGCCCCTCGAAGCCGTCGCCGGTCGAATCCGCCACCGAGTGTGAACCGTGCTTTGCTCATGGCTGAACACCGCGAGGTCTTCGGCCTGCGTCCGTGGGAAGGGACGTACTCGATGTGCCGTCGATCATCATTGTGGCGGCGTGATATATCTGGGGCTGCCCTGCGCTCACGTGGTGTGTCCCCGCTTGCTGCCCTTCTTGGAGCCCGTGGGATAGCGATACGAGCACGCCCGCCCGAACAGGACAACGGCGCCGCGTACACCGCCCGTGACACTCCTTGCGGCGAGGCCGGAACTCACAACCGAGCACACCGTTGATTCCAGGCATAGAGAGCTTACTGATACTCCTCCCGGTACCGGCTTTTGATCCACAGGCTTGCGAGGTTCATCGCGAAGGTCATGACGAACAGTGTCAGCCCGACGGCAAACAACGACTGGTAGCCAATCGATCCCACCGATACGTCACCCGTCCCGACTTTGACCATGTACGCGGTCATCGTCTGAATCTCTGCGAAGGGGTTCGTGGCGATCTGTGGCCGCATGCCGGCAGCGAGGGTCACGGCCATCGTCTCCCCGATAGCCCGAGACAGTGCCAGTACGTACGCGGCGACGATCCCAGAGACCGACGCCGGCACCACGACCTGCGTCGACACTTCGTACTTCGTCGCGCCGAGGCCGTAAGCCGCCTGTCTGAGCTCGTCGGGGACTGAGCTCATCGCGTCCTCGCTCAGACTCGAGACCATCGGAATGATCATCACACCGACGACGATCGCTCCGGCGGCTGCGTTGAACGTCCCAACATCTGCCCCGACAGCCTCGGCGAGGGGCCGAACGACCACCGGCGTCACGAAAGACAACGCAAAGAATCCGTACACGATCGTTGGAACGCCGGCGAGGATCTCTAACACTGGTTTCAACACGCCCCGCACGCGGGGCGGGGCATACTCACTGAGGTACACCGCAGCGAGGGTCCCAACCGGAATCGCGACGATACCGGCGCCGACGGTGATCATCAGCGTCCCCCAGACGAGCGGCCAGACGCCGAAGGCAGGTTCCCCACTTTGTGGCGCCCACTCGAAGGTGGTGAGGTATTCGATAACCGAGACGGCCCGGAAGAAGTCGATGGCGCCGGTAAGAAGCACGAGGATGATGGCCGCGGTCGTCAGAATCGTCACGCCGGCTGCACTTGCAAACACTACCCGGGCTGTGGTGTTACGCCAGCCAGTACTTGGATTCGCTGCACTCCTGAGATCGGTCATCCCGTCTGCACCTCCTCGATAGCTGTCAACAGCCGTTCTCGTGCCGATTGAATATCAGGCAGCTCCGGTTGCTCGCTGACTTCCGGCAACGCGTAGTAGCCAACCCGCCGAGCGGCCCACTGTGTCCACGTGATCGCCTCGTCGGGCTCTATAAACCCACCACTGACCCCGGCTGCTCTGGCTTCTTCGTCGATTGGCTCAAAGTAAAACTGTGCGAGTGACGCGACGCGGTCCCGCGATAGGGCATCCTTTCGAACGTAGACGTACATCGTCCGGGACAACGGCCGGTAGGTGAACGACTCAATTGTCTCTGGACTCGGTCGAACACACCCGTCACCATCGTCGACGCCAACGAGCCCGAGATCGGCCTTGTTCTCGAAGTAGAAGCCGGCCCCGCCAAAGCCGAGTGCGTTGACGTCACCGCTGACACCACGGACAATTGCGTTGGTATCCGGCGTCCCGGAGTAGTCGTCACGAATTCGACCCTGCTCTCCGGTAATCGCGTCCGTGAAATAGTCGAAGGTCCCCGATGCGGAGTCTCGTCCGTACAGCGTGATCTGTTCGTCCGGCCATGCCGACCGGATGTCAGACCAGGTCTCGACCGTCGAGTCACGGTTCCAGATCCGTCGCAACTCCTCGGTCGTGAGACACTCACACCACGTGTTCTCGGGGTGTTTGTAGATCGCAATGCCGTCGAGCAACGCTGGAAGTTCGACGTACTCGACGCCGGCTGCAGTACACTGCGCGGCTTCGCTCGTCTCGTCGTCGCCTACTGTCTCTCCGGTCGTAATCCGCCGGCTCGCGTTTTGAAACTCTGTCTCGCCGCTACAGAACCGCTGGAACCCGGCTCCAGTCCCTGATCCACGAACCGAGATGACCGCATCCCGGTTGCGCCACTGGAATTCCTCGGCGATTGCCGCTCCGTGTGGCAACACCGTATCAGAACCGTCCATGATGATCTGCCGGCTGTTCTCTTCGCCACGGGCGAGACACCCTGCTACACCGCCGGTCGCTGCTGCCACAGTCGCGGCGAGTGCGTCCCGACGGGTGACCGCTGGGTCCTTGCCCATCACGTAGAGGTACTTCTATAGTACAGAAGTACTCTACTATTATCGCTATTGACTTCTATATAGAAAATCAAACTGATACGCACAGACACAAACTGGTACCAAATTATGCCTTTACAGCGGTTGAAAATGAAGAGTAAGAAACAATCGTATTATATATCTAGCCCCAGATTTTTATACACGCCACCGAAACGGGTCGTATGGAGACCCGCAAAGTGCAACTCACAGGCGGCTCTACATATACTGTCTCCCTGCCGAAAGAGTGGGCTACGGCAAACGACATCGATTCTGGCAGCCAGGTCGCATTCTACCGTGAAGACGATGCCCTCGTCTTGACCCCTGAAAGCGGTCCCAACCGCGCGACCGGCCGCCTCGACGTCTCTGGACTCACTGGCGATCGACTCGTCAGTGCGGTCATGACGATGTACGTCAGTGGGTTCGACGTGATCGTACTCGAGGCACCCTCGCTGGACGCCGAACAACGCCAAACGATCCGTGATGCAGTTCAGGGACTTGTCGGCGTCGAGGTCCTCGAGGAGGGCAACGACGAAGTCGTGGTCCAGGATCTACTCGACTCCTCCGAACTGTCCATCCACGGTGCCGTGACGCGGATGCGGCTCATCGCCCTTTCGATGCTCGAAGACGCAGTAACTGCACTCATCACTGACGACGACGAGCTAGCACGAAGCGTTATCGAGCGCGACGACGACGTCGACCGGCTGTGGTTCGTCGTCTCACGGACTTTCCGTGGCACGCTCCGGTCCTCTCATGGTGCCGCAGAGCTGGGGCTCTCCCGGGAGCTGTGCTTCGATTATCACTCGAGTGCACGCCAACTCGAACGAATTGCTGACCACGCCTCGAAGATCAGTCAGGTTGCACTCGAACTCGCTGCTGTCCCCGAGTCGGTTGCCGATGCCCTCTCCACACTCCACACTGAGGCACATACAGCCATCGACACCGCAATGGACGCTTTCCTTGAGGAAGACAGCGCACGATCGACAGATCGGTCCCACGATGCCCGGGAACAGATCGCTGGCATCGACGAGCACGCCAAACGTGCTGATGACCTACTCCGTGAGCTCAACCCACGAACCGCACAGTCGCTTGGGCTCGTGGTCGACTCCCTATCACGAAGTGCCGACTACGGCGGAAATATCGCAGAAACAGCGCTGCAAAACGCGGCGCCGAAGCCTCAATCTTGAACGACGGCACTCACCTGTCCGGTCTGTCCGGGCCGGGAGGTGACGCGTGCCTGCCCGACGTCGGTGTCGATGATGGCACCTTTCGTGATGATGTTTCGTCGGGCGTAGTTCGGGTTCGCTGGGTTCTCGAGAACGTTCTCGATGGTTGCCTGCTGTGTGTCGCCCCCGTCGGCGACTGTCGCGACATCGGTCTGGAGTGCCCGGATCTTGGTCTGCCCACCACGGGCGTCAATCGTCTTCAGCCGTGGTGCACCGACGCGGGTCTCCGTGGGCTCGTTTCCGAGTTCGTGCTTTCGCCGATCACGAACCGGTCGTCGCCGGCCGCCGGTTCGTTTCCGTAGTGAACGACCGTGGTCAGTCATGTATGCTAACACAATCACACCGACTACTTGAAAGGATCGAAACAGCCAACGCCCTGATCGTCATGTTCAAGCGCGTGTCGGTGTGATCCTCAGCCGATGGACCTGAAGACGGTCGTTGCAGCGCCGTTTCGACACCGCGGCAGCGACACCCTAACCGACAGTGAATTCATCGCAACCCTCTCGATGGAACTTGACTGGTATACCCCCGAACAGACCCGTCGGGTGATCGACCTTGCCACCAGCGAGGCACTGCTCGATCGGACCGACGGCCAGCTAGTCCCGACCTTCGAGGTCGAGGCCCTCTCGATTCCCTACGACAGTAGCCCAGACGAATCGATCCTCACCGAACGGTCGGTCTTCGAACAACTGCTCACCGCGGTCACCGACGCAGGCATCGACAAACAGGAGGCTGTCGCCGAGATCAATACACTCCAACGGGAACTTGGGGTCACGATCGAGGCTGCCGGTGTCCTGTATGCACACCGACACGGGGTCGCTGTGCCCGATATCGTCGACCAGCTTCGTGGCGACGTCGCCGTTGGTGCTGCGGACTCGTGACTCGGAGCCGGATACTTTTCTCACTGGCTCGCAAACTCTGGATATGGTCAGAGAGGAGATCACCGATGGTGATCGCATCGCGACGATCCTCACTGCCGAGTTGCGCAACCGAGACAGCGGTGGCTACGGACGGCTCGACGTGACGGAGACGGATGGCGTGACTGTGATCCGGCAGACCGACGCGACCGGCGGTGAACTGGGCCGGTACGAGACGGTCGGGGACGGGGTGTTGGTCACCTTCGCCGATGGGACGACACGCCACGTTCCCCGGGCCGCAGAGACAAAGGCCGTTGCCGACGCCTTTCTCGACCGTTCGTACCTCTTGAATCGGCGCCAGCGGCAGCCGTGGCGTCACTACCGTTACGTTGAACTCTAACGTCTCTGCGTCTCCGCCGTAGACCCCGACCGGAACCGACGACCGATCGGTCAAGTACGTCGTCTGGGTCGTCATCTCGACGCCATTGACCGTCACCACGACGCCAACCGTTGCGCCGTCCCCACTGTTCGTGATCTCGATCTCGTGGAAAGCGTTCGCTCCTCGTTCAATCGTCTCTGGAAACGTCCCCCAGTCGACACCGAGCTGTGGCAGTTCGGCTGCCGCCTCAACGAGCTGGGTGGAGATCCCAGGGCCGATCCCAGCAGCCTCGAGGTCGTCTTGATCGGCGGTTGCAATCGCGGCCGGCGTCGTTAGCCCGGCGTCTGCGAGTGTCTGTGCTCGTGTCTGCCCGACACCGTCGATGGCAGTGAGGGCAACCAGGTCGTCCCCGACACCGTGTGCGACCCGCGCCTCGAGGCGCCGTGCCCGGTTCGCCGCTGTCGGTGTCGCAAACTCGCCACAGAAGGCCCGCAGCGCCGACAGCAACCGCAGCGTATTCTGTTTGATTACCCACGCATCCGAACGCAGTGCCGCTGGAACCGACCCGGCCATCGTCGCGTGGATGATCGCAAGCACCTTCCGTCTGCCAGGGGACAGCCCGTCGGTGTCCTCTCCGAGGATCGCATCGACGGCTTCTCGTTCGTCGCTTCGTGCCCGCACATCGTCGAACTCTGTTGCCTGAGCGACGGCCCGCAGCATCGCTGCCTCGGTTGGCGCTTCCATCAGTGTATCCCGGAATCGGGTCGCTGTCGCCAGCCGGAGGTAGTATTGTGTCGTCAGCCGGCCAAGCGGCGTCGGCTCTATTCCCAGTGCACCGTCGGTCGTGAGAAATCCCTGTTCGATTAGCTCGGTCAGTGTTCCTCGAATCTGTTCTGTCAGTGCTTCGGGATCGGTAGAGGCCGTGCGATGCCGGGCTCGGACCGCGCAGAAGGTCGTGTCGACCCAGCTTCCAAGATCCTCGAGGTCATCGAGGATGCCGAGTGTGACCTCTGCAACGAGGTGTTCACCGAGGCTCTCCGTGAGGTGGGACTCGATTTCTTTCCCGTCGGTGAGCAGCCGCCGGTACCGTGGTGCTTCCTCGGTGTCGGCGATGACCCAGCCGTATCCAGTATCGTCGTACCCTGGCCGGCCGGCCCGCCCGAGCATTTGGATCACGTCAAGTGGACTGATGTCGACCTCTCCTTCCAGCGGATCGTGGTACTTCGTATCTCGAAGCACGACACACCGGGCTGGGAGGTTGACTCCCCACGCAAGTGTCGAGGTCGAGAACAACAGGTCGATTTGCCCCTCACGGAACCACTCTTCGACGTGGTTCCGGTCGTGTTTCGACAGTCCAGCGTGGTGAAAGCCGACACCGTCGAAAATCGACTGTCTGAGGGTGTCGTTGTCCAACGACTGTGCGGCCGAGTGTAACTCGTAGTCGCCCCGGGCGCCGATTGTGACATCCCGTGTAGCCAGCTCGTCGCGGGCCCGCTTCGCCGCCGCGACGGTCTCTCGACGCGATGAGACGAACACGAGGCCCTGGCCGTCGTCCTCTAAGTGTGGTACCACCAAATCGAGTGCCCGGTACAGCCGCCGGAACTTGTCGGCGAAGGCGTTTTCGCCGTGGGTGTAGGTCTTGACCCCGGCAGTGAGCTTTACCGGGCGGTACGAGTCGTCGAACGTGAACCGCCCTTCGGGTGGTACATCCAGCCACTCCGCGACCTCATCGATGTTCGGCATCGTCGCCGACAAGGCAACGATCCGTGGTGCCGTTAGCGTCCGTAGCCGTGAGACTGTCACTTCGAGGGTTGGCCCTCGGCGTGGTGAATCGAGCAGATGAACCTCGTCGACGACACACAGGTCAATGTCGGTGATGAACTTGTACCGCCGACTGTCGTGGTTACGGGTTGCCGAGTCGACCTTCTCTGGGGTCATCACGAGAATATCTGCCTGCTGGGCTTTCCGTGGATTCAAGTCTCTGTCGCCCGTGACGACGGCAACGGAGTAGCCACGCTCCTCGAATCGGTCCCAGTCTGCTTCTCGTTCTGCTGTCAATGCCCGCATCGGAGCGATAAACAGCGCCGTACCGCCGGCATCGAGTGTCTTGATGATCGCAGCCTCCGCAATTGCGGTTTTCCCGCTTGCTGTGGGGGCTGCAACGACGATGTTTTGATCGGTCCCAAGCACCGCTGGCAGCGTCTCACGCTGCATCTGGTTGAACGAGTCGAAAGGAAAGAGATCAGCGTAAGCGGGCAGAACCTCGGCGACGTCCATCAGATTGAACCGGGCGCGAGCGACGGATAGGCGTTTCGAAGGTCAGTCCCGCCGGCCTTGAGCGACGGCTGTCTCGCCGACTGGCTCCCGGCCGCTGATCACGGTCTGCCCGTCCATGTATGGCCGCAGGGGTTCGGGGACGGTGATCGTTCCGTCGTCGTTCTGGTAGTACTCCATGAGTGCGACGACCGTCCGTGGCAGGGCAATCCCCGAGGCGTTGAGCGTGTGGAGATACTCTGCAGACTCGTGTCGCTCCGGCCGGTAGCGCAGTCCGGTCCGCCGTGCCTGGAAGGCCCGGAAGTTCGAGGCACTTGAAACCTCTAGCCAGCGACCGCCCTCTTCCGGACCGTGGTCCATATCGTCGGCCGGTGCCCAGACCTCGATGTCGAACCCACGGTAGTGTGGAAAGCCCATGTCTCCAGTACACATCTCGACGACACGGTGGGGAAGCCCCAACCGTTGGAGGACGGCCGTTGCTTCGTCGATCAATCCCTGTAATCGGGTGTCGCTGTGCTCCGGGCGAACGAAGTTGACTAGCTCAACTTTGTTGAACTGGTGAACCCGGGCGTACCCACGGGTTTCGGTACCGTGTTCACCGGCCTCACGGCGGAAATTCGGCGAGTAGGAGACGTGCTTGATCGGCAGATCATCGTCTAAGAGGATCTCATCGCGGTACATATTGGTGACCGGGACTTCCGCGGTCGGCAACAGCCAGAGCGAGTCGTCGTCGTAGGGCTCGTCGTTCGCGCCACCGATCCGGTAGGCGTCCTCGACGAACTTCGGGAACTGTCCGGTCCCACGCATCGAGCGGGCACTCACGGGCAACGGAGGGAACACGTCGACGTAGTCGTGTTCGTCTCGATGGAGGTCAAGCATGAACTGGATCAAGGCGTACTCCAGCCGTGCCCCCTCACCGACGAGAAACTGGTACCCGCCACCGCTGACCTTCGCTCCCCGGGCGAAGTCGATGATCCCGAGCTCTTCGGCGAGTTCGTAGTGCGGTGTGATCGGCGTCGAAAACGGATGCTCCCCATCGAAGCCCCACCGGTCGACCTCAACGTTTTCCGTTTCATCGCTCCCCTGGGGCGCGTCTTCGTAAGGGACGTTTGGGATTCGCAGGAGTGCTGCATCGAGTTGCTCGGCCAGCTCGTCGGCCTCTTCCTCGACGCTTGCGAGTTCGGCTTTGAGCTCTTGTGACCGTTCGATCGCCGCCGCTGCTGCCTCCTCCTCGCCGTCGCGTTTGAGTTTCGCGATCCGGTCGCTGATCTCGTTGCGCTCGTGTCTGAGCTCGTCGCCACGGGCTTTGAGCTCCCGCCACCGCGCATCGATCGTGCGGACTTCGTCGATGTCGACGCCAGGCATGCCTTTTGCTTCGATTGCCCAACGGACACGATCAGGCTCATCACGGAGCAGACGCCGGTCGATCATACACCCGCCGGTTCTCTTGCCCGAGCTAAAATCATGTCGGTGTCCCCCCTGAGAAGACTGCGTCTGCCGCCGGCCCCACGTCGACGCGTTTAACCCCACTCGCCCGGTAATTCTGTAAGAATGACCGCCTCGGCGATTGCTGTCGTTGAATTCCTGCTGACGACCGACTACTACAACGAGACGCGGACGCTCGACGAGAACGACGTTCCACCCCGGTACCGGCGGGTCTTTTGGTCTGATGGTAGTTTCGAACGGCCGCTGTCGGCCACTGTCGGAACGGCGCGGTCGGCCACCGGCATCGAGGAGCCGTGGGCCGCGGTCTCGAATCTGCCGTTTACCGACCGCGATCAGTTCTCCGGCACGCTGTCGATTACCGACCGCGAGATGGCTACGGAGTGGTTCCTCTCGCGGGCCGAGGCCGACCGGATCCAGTCGAATCCGACACTCGCCCACGAGTTTGCCGACCACCCTGATGCACCGGCGGGGATCGATTACGACACGGCCCGTGAGCAAAACCGTCCGATTCGTGCCGACCGAGTTTGGATCGATTCGCTGCTCGAGGAGTACTTCGACGACGAGGAAGACGAAGAGATGCTCGACCTCGTCGAGATCCGGGCGCCAGAGGAAATCGAGATGACCCTCTCGGAGCTTGTGTTGACTGACGATCAGGAAACGGAGATCACGAAGCTCGTCAAAGCCATCGAACACCGCGACTACCTCGCCGAAATCGGCCTCCGTGAGATTGGGAAACTCCTGTTCATCGGTCCCCCAGGCACCGGCAAGACCTCGACGGCCCGGGGGCTCGCCCACGAACTCGATCTCCCCTTCGTCGAGGTCAAACTCTCGATGATTACGAGCCAGTACCTTGGGGAGACGGCAAAAAACGTCGACAAGACCTTCGAGGTTGCAAAACGGCTGTCGCCGTGTATCCTGTTCATCGACGAGTTCGACTCCGTCGCAAAGACACGCAAGTCAGACGAACACGCCGCTGTCAAGCGGGCTGTGAACACACTGTTGAAGTCGATTGACGAAGTCAGTCTCATCGACGACGAGGTTTTGCTAATCGGGGCCACGAACCACCCCGATCAACTCGACGCAGCTGCCTGGCGGCGCTTCGACGAGATCGTCAACTTCCCGAAGCCCGACAACACGATGCGCGCCGAGATCCTCGAGACGATCACCCGATCGATGGAGATTGACGACTTCGATCCCGACGAGATCGCCGATGTCACACAGGGACTGACCGGCAGCGACCTCCGGATGGTTCTCCGGGAGGCCGTGCTCGAAGCCCTCGTCGATGGACGGACCACCATCACACAGGCCGACCTCCTCGCCGCCGTCGAGAGCTTCGAAGAACGCTCGAACCTCCGAAACGTCGACATGATCGATCGTGATGACGACCTTCTCGTCGCCGGTAACCTTGAGGACCACGCAGGCGAACACTTCCACGAGCACTAGTGCCACCGGTCCCCGAACGAGGGATTTTAAGCCGGCACCCGTTAGCCATCCTATGGCACGCCACGTTCTCGTCCCGTTTACCGATTCAGAGGAGGCACGAAAAGCACTCGAACACGCCATTGCCTCTTTTTCGGAGGCCGAAATCACCGTACTTCACGTCGGAAACGTCAACGCCGAAGACGAGGCACCACGGCATCTCGAGGCGGCAGAAGCACTTGCGACCGACCACGGCCGGACCGTGGAGACGACCTTGCTCCGTGGAACACCAAAACACGAGATCATCCAGTATACCGAAGCGAACGACATCGATCACATCGTGATGGGGAGCCGTGGCCGCTCGGGTATGACACGACTGTTACTCGGCAGTGTCGCCGAGACGGTGGTGCGTCGCTCGCCGGTACCGGTGACGGTCGTCCGGTGAGCGGCCACTCAGAGAACTAATACCCATCGGAACCACCGGTCGTCTCCGGTGACCTGACCTTTTATATCGACCACTCAATACTACGGTCATCTTGTCAGTCTCGTTTGGCGGTACGGCGGTTGCGCTCATGGCGCTGCTGTTCTTCGTGGCAGCGATCGTGGAAGGGAGCTCCGGATTCGGCTTTCCAGTCATCAGCACTGTGACACTCGCGTTGTTCATCGACCTGCAGCTTGCGGTCGTTCTCGCGATTCCCGGCATCGTCGCGGCGAACATCAAACTCGCCCGTAGCCTCTCCCCCGAACAAAAAGAGGAAGCAGCGACACGGTTCTGGCCGTTGATTGCGTCGATTCTGGTCTTTTCGGTCATCGGACTGTTCGTGATCGACGACATCCCAGTCAGCGCGATCGAGTTGCTTTTAGGTCTAATTACGCTTGCCTTTGCCGTCTACAAACAGCCCTTCTTCGAGTTACCCTTCGACACCGAACCATCTGAGAACCCGCCTCTTGGCGGCACCGGGGCGATGACCGTCTTGGGTGCAGTGTTTGGTCTCATCTTCGGAATGACGAACGTCGGTGTCCAAATTGTCGCCTACCTCAAGACCCGGCCACTGAGCCATCTTTTCTTCGTTGGTGTCGTCGGGATCGTGTTCTTCGGCGTCAACATCATTCGCTTTCTCGGGGCCGCACTCGGTGGCCTGTACCCGTCACTGACGGTCATGGCCATCGCATTGGGGTTGATGCTGCCTGCATATGCCGGTGCCTACATCGGTGTCCAGTATGGCCGACGACTCTCGTTGTACCGGATTCGCGCTCTCGTCGCAACTGTCCTGACGGTTGTGTCCTTGCGGCTCATCGGGCTCCCGATCGTCCGCCTCGTCTGAGTGCTCACCTCTCAGGATCACTACAGCGTTGTCGCCTGCTGTCTGCGTCACGATCCCCTGGCCGACTCACGGGTTGTCGAGGCGACCACCACGGTGTGTACACGAGGCCCTCGGTCCTCACTCAAGTTCGTAGACGACGACATCGAAGTTGCGGTGACCATTGTCCTGCCGATAGACGGCAA
>OBKM01000953.1_pt1 | contig 12836 bp, 15 predicted proteins | sample 1519691 | NCBI WGS metagenome assembly OBKM01 (sample SAMEA37050418, study PRJEB22526) | metagenome | biome: saline pan; feature: lake; material: water | place: Egypt | collected 2015 | depth 0.5 m
AGACACAGTTCCAACACCCTGCTGCCTTCTCTGAGAACGTTTCTATGACACGCTCATGGATTTGAAAGAACTATTCACGGAAGATCGGGCTGTGTCGCCAGTCATCGGGGTTATCCTGATGGTTGCAATTACCGTCATTCTGGCGGCCGTTATCGGGGCGTTCGTCCTCGGACTCGGTGGAGAAACCCAAGAAACACCACAGGCTAGTCTTAGCTTTGAACTGAATGAGTCTGGTGAGAATGTAACTATTGAACACCGTGGTGGCGACACGCTTGACTTGAACGATGTGAACGCGACGATTGACGGGTCATCCGTTGGTGAATTACCTACTGATGAGGATCTCAGCACAGGTGAGACGTTTAAAATAACGGAAGAAACTCCAAGCTCTGGTGATCGAATTGTGATAATTCATAATCCGACTGACGGACAGATCGCCAGCAGAACGCTGTAAAACAGGCTGAATCAGTAATTGCATTTTTTGTTACAGAACGTACAGATAGTGATGGCTCTTGGGCGACTTCCACCATCGTGGTACATTATGGGCGAATCAGAGTGGATATAACTATAAGTACTATTGACGGACAAAGAACAGACAAACGCTACAATAGTTTTGTTGGAAGACGTTTTCATCAATCATGAATCTCAAAAACCTATTCACAGAGGAGCGGGCTGTCTCGCCGGTCATCGGGGTAATCCTGATGGTTGCAATTACCGTTATCCTTGCGGCCGTCGTCGGCTCGTTCGTCCTCGGACTCGGCGACAGAGTGAGCGAATCCGCACCAACCGCACAGATTAGCTTCGAGTATGATTCCGATGCAAATGATGTCACGCTGATACACGACGGCGGGAGTTCGTTCAGCAGCGATAGTGTCAATCTTATCGGATCGGGAGGAACCGACAGCGATCTTGATAACTGGGGTAACGGACAAGTAAGCGCTGGCGATAGTGTGACCGTTGATATTTCGGGGGAGGATGAAGGTAACACACTACGTGTTATCTGGCAAGGAAGTTCCACGTCAACCACCATCGCCCGTTCGACGGTTCCAAGCGGATTCTAGTCGATAACAGTAGCCTCTGATCTTCCGTTTTCCGTTCATTAAACAACGGCATTTTCACCGAACAGTACACTCCGCCCGCTCTTCTACGAAAACAGCCGCTTCAAATGCGCTTTCGAAAAGAACGAACTCGGCTTGTCCATGTGGACGCCGATTTCCCCCGACAGCGCCGTCAACCCAGCGCGTTGGACGGGTTCGGGAAGCGAGTAAGCCCGCCGGATGAGATGCCCAAGCCGGATTTCCGAGGCGAGCGCCTCGCGCCACGCCGACTCATACACTCCGAGCGAGTCGGGGCGGTCGGGCTGGATGTGCCGCGCCGCACAATCGGCGGCGGTCATGCTGTAGAGAATTCCCCCGCCGGTGAAGGGCTTGGTCTGGGCGGCGGCATCGCCGATGAGAAAGACCCGGTCGGTCGTCACCCGTTCGGGCGGCCCAATCGGAATCGCCCCCGAACAGAAGTGGTCGGTGTCGACGCCGTAGCTCTCGGTCAACTGCTCGAATAGCTCGGTGACTTCGGTTCCCGGCGGGGCGGCCAGTCCGTACTCGACGCCGGCGTCACCGCGGGGAATCCGCCAGGCGAAAAACCGCGGCGCGGTCAGGTGGACGTCGACGCGGTCGCCGTGATCGGGTTCGTCGTCAAATGCGAGCACGCCGTGGAGCGTTTCGGCCGGTTCAGGTAGGTCGGCCGCGCGGCGGACCCGCGAAATCGGCCCGTCGCAGCCGGCGACCATCCGCGCGTCGACCGTCTGGGTTCCCGACTCGCCAGCCACGCGAACCGTGAGGACGACCCGGTCGGCACGCTCGTCGATGTCGGTGACGGTGTGGTTCTCGCGAACGTCCGCGCCCGCCTCGCGGGCACAGTCGGCGAGCGTCCGGTCGAGTTCGACGCGGTCGATGACGTTCGAGATTTCGTCGGGTTTGTAAAACGCGTGGCCGGCGCTGTCGGGGCCGCCGATGTGGAACTCCGCACCGTTGATCCGGTTCTGAAACAGCCGCGCTTTGGCCGACGCGGGAACGTACGCCCAGATGTCGGTGCTGACGTGGCCCGAACAGGCCAAGGGCTCGCCGACGGTTCCCTTTTCGAGCGCAAGCACGTCATACCCCTCTTCGGCCGCCCGGCGGGCAAAGCGTGCACCGGCGGGACCAACGCCGACCACGACGAAATCGTACATACCTGACAGTCGGCGGCTGGACGCAAATATGGTGCGGGTCGACCGACAGGCTCGGCCAACGGGTCAGCGATATGTGTCGTCCTCGCGGACGGCCGACTGTTCGTCCAGCGACTCACGCGAGTGTACGATCACGAAGAGAATGATCCCAATCGCACCGAGACCGACAAACAGCAGCATGCCGAGCGCCAACAGGAGTAACTCGGGACCGACAGCAATCTGGAACAGCGCGGGAACCATACGCCGCCTCACGCAGGGCTGAAAAATAGGTGTTGTCCCCCGCGTGGGGAACTCGGCCGAATCAGTCTTCGACGACGGCGGGAATCGGCGGGGACTCCCACTCGGCGGCCGAGCCGTCGTACAGTTCGAAGACGATGTCGGCCTCGCCGGCGCTCTCTCCCGTGAGGTCGACGGTGTCGTCGTTGTTATCGATCGAAACAACGTCATCGGGGGCTCCATCAGCGAGAACCGTCCGGAGCGTGTACTCTTCGTCGTCGCCGAGTTCGAGAATGTCGCCGTTCGAGTCGACGAACTCCGCGCGGAGCGTGACCGTTTCGCCCGCTGAAAGCGTCGGCAACTGGCCGAACCACTGGCCGTCGAAGGCGTCGGCGATGTCCACATCGGATCCGTCGTCCTCGTCGTAAATCAACAGCTCGTTGACGAGTTGGTACTCCTCCTCGCCGTTTTCGCCTTCGTCTTCGGGTTCCGGTTCCGGTTCGGCTTCCGCCTCGCCCTCATCTTCCGGCGGGTCGTCGTCACCGTTGAGACAGCCAGCGAGCGCAGCAACCGCAGCAATTCCTGTCGACGCGAGTACAGACCGGCGTGTCCGGGAGGGTCGTGCCATTGTGAGCGTACGTTGTCAACTGGCTCTCTTTAAGTTGGCGGTGATGTCTGACACATGAACGACGCCGAGTACACGACAGAACACGGTCGGTTCGGCCGCGCTGAATACCCGTGCGAGCCGACCGTCCAAGGTGGCGGCGGCTCGTGAGGCGAGTCAGTGGCAGCCGCCTCGCTGAGTGTCAGTCGTCGCCAGCGACTGTCGCTGGTTTGCGTCGATCCGAGCGCGGCCCCTCGCGGTCGACGTCGGGCAGGTAGTCACGCAGGTATCGCCCGGTGTGTGAGTCGTCCTCACGGGCGACCGACTCGGGCGTGCCGCTGGCGACGACCTGTCCGCCCCCCTCGCCGCCTTCCGGACCGAGGTCGATGATGTGGTCGGCGTTTTTGACGAGATCGAGTTCGTGTTCGACGACGACGACGCTGTTGCCGTTGTCGACGAGCCGCTGGAGCACCTCGATCAGTTTGCGCTCGTCGGCCTTATGCAGTCCCGTCGTTGGCTCGTCGAGCAGATACAGCGTGTCGCCGGTCTGTTTTTTGCCCAGCTCCTCGGCGAGTTTGACCCGCTGGGCCTCCCCGCCCGAAAGCGTCGTCGACGGCTGGCCAAGTGACATGTAGCCGAGGCCGACGTCTTTCAGGAGTTTGAGCCGCCGGCGAAGCTGCGAGTTGGCCTCGAAGAAGTCGTACGCCTCGGCGACCTCCATGTCGAGGACGTCGGCGATGGTTTTGTCCTTGTAGGTCACGTCAAGCGTCTCGGTGTTGTAGCGTTTGCCGTGACACTCCTCGCAGGGAACGTGGACATCCGAGAGGAAGTTCATCTCGATTTTGACCGTTCCCTGGCCGCCACAGGCCTCACACCGCCCGCCTTTGACGTTGAACGAGAACCGCCCCTTTTTGTAGCCGCGTTGTTTCGAGAGCTTCGTCTCGGCGAACAGTTCGCGAACGTAGTCGAACACGCCGGTGTAGGTCGCCGGGTTCGACCGCGGGGTGCGACCGATCGGGCTCTGATCGATGAGCCGAACGGTTTCGATCGCCTCGATTCCCTCGATCGTGTCGTGATCGCCGGGGTCGACCGAGGTGTTATCGTTCATCTCTCGGGCCAGCGCCTTGTAGAGAATGTCGTGCATCAGCGTCGACTTTCCGGAGCCTGACACACCTGTCACGGCGGTAAACACGCCCAGCGGAACCGACACGTCAATATCGGCGAGGTTGTGCTGTTGCGCACCGCGAACGGTGAGTTCGCCATCGCCCTCGCGACGCTCGGTTGGAACGGGAATCTCGCGTCGTCCCGCGAGGTAGTCGCCGGTAATCGAGTTTTCGGCAGCACAGACCGCATCGAAGTCGCCCTGGACGACGATCTCACCGCCGCGTTTGCCCGGCCCGGGGCCCATGTCGATGACGCTGTCCGCGCGGCGCATCGTCTCCTCGTCGTGTTCGACGACGATGAGCGTATTCCCGAGGTCGCGAAGGCCTTCGAGCGTGTTGAGCAGGCGGTCGTTGTCGCGCTGGTGCAGCCCGATCGAGGGCTCATCGAGGACGTAGAGCACGCCGACGAGCCCCGAGCCGACCTGGGTGGCGAGGCGAATCCGTTGGCTCTCGCCGCCCGAGAGCGTCGCGGCCTCGCGGTCGAGCGTCAGATACTCGAGGCCGACCTCCTCCATGAAGCCGAGTCGTGCGCGGATCTCCTTGCAAATCTCGGTCGCGATCGTCCGGTCGCGATCGGAGAGGTTGTTTTCGATCCCCTCGAAATGCCGGCGGGCGTCGCCAATGCTCATCCGGTTGAGTTCGGTGATCGCGGTGCCGTCGACCAGCACGTGTCGGGACTGTTCTTTGAGCCGCGTTCCATTACAGGTTGGACAGGTCGTCACGGCCATGTACTCCTCGATGTGTTTGCGCGTGCTCTTCGAGTCGGTTTCGACGTGGCGGCGGTCGAGATTGGGAATGACCCCCTCGAAGCGCTTTTCCTTGCGCCGTGTGCCGTTGCGTGTCGTTCGCTCGAAAACGACCTGGCGGTCGGTGCCGTAGAGGAACTGTCGTTGGATGTCGTCGTCGAGATCCTCCCACGGCGTCTCGACGCTCACGCCGAAGTGGCGAGCAACCGAGTCGATCCGGGTTCGGTAGTACGATCGGTTGTAGCTCCACGCCTCGAAGACGTTCTTGAGCGGTTTGGTCGGATCCTGGATGATGAGCGCTTCGTCGACCTCTTTGGTCTGGCCGATTCCCTCACAGTCGGGACACGCCCCGTGGGGACTGTTGAACGAAAACGAGCGCGTCTCGATTTCCGTAAACTGGAAGTCGCTGTTGGGATTGCCGAGCGCCTCCGAAAACTCGACAACGAGTCGGTCGTCGCCCTCGCCGGCGAGATCACCCGTCGATCGTGTGTTCGATCCAATCGGTGGGTGTTCGGGGGGATCGGGAACGATTACTTTGAGCACGCCGTCGGCCTCGTCGAGCGCGGTTTCGACGCTGTCGGCGAGTCGCGAGCGGGCGTCGTCGTCGAGCGTGACCCGATCGACGATCACGTCGATCGTGTGATCGTAGTTCTTGTCGAGATCGGGTTTTTCGAGCGTGAGATCGTACGACTCGCCGTCGACTTCGACCCGCGAGTAGCCCTCGCTGACGAGTTCGTCGAAGCGATCGGCGAACGCCCCTTTCTGGTCGCGAACAATCGGCGCGGCGATTTTCGCGCGGGTGCCGTCGGAAAACGCGAGCAGTTGGTCGACCATCTCGCCGGCACTCTGCTCGCCGACTTCCTCGCCGGTGACCGGATCGTACTGGGTGCCGATCCGCGCATAGAGCAACCGCAGGTAGTCGTGGAGTTCGGTGACAGTGCCGACCGTCGACCGGGGGTTGTTGGCGGCGTTTTTTTGATCGATCGAGATGGCCGGCGAGAGCCCCTCGACGGCCTCGACTTTCGGCTTGTCCATCTGGCCGAGAAAGTTTCGCGCGTACGCCGACAGCGACTCGATGTACCGGCGCTGGCCTTCGGCGTAGATGGTGTCGAACGCGAGCGACGACTTCCCTGATCCCGAAAGCCCGGTGACGACGGTGAACTGCTCGCGCGGAATCGTCACATCGATCTCTTTGAGGTTGTGTTCGGCGGCCCCCCGAACCTCGATGACGTCCCGACTCATTGGATCGAACCCACCGAATAGCGCGCCCCGTCAGTCGGCTCACGGACTGAAACGTACATACCATACACAGCGGTTCGATCGACTTAACGCGCCCGCTCCGTTTTCGAGCGGCAGTCAGCGCTCGCGGTCTCCGACAGAACAAACGCTAAGTACGCCCCGGTCAAACAATCATGTATATGTGGCGTACGGGGTCCAACCGAACGAACAAAACGGTCGTCTGCATCGCCTGTGGGGACTCCGTGTTGCGGTCGGAGGCCCGTGAGTACGACAAGGAAGGCAACCGCTGGGAGCGACACGACAAGCGGTTCGAGCACGTCTGCAAACCCTGTTTCCGCGAGTTGTGTCACCAACCACGAATCGGTCTCGAACCGATGCTCGTTGAGATCGAAGCCGACGGCCTCTCACAGGAGGAGTTTCTCCAGCGGTACGTCGAACGCGCCGAATCACCAAACACGGTCGACGAAACCGATTCCTGACTGGTAGGCCTGTTTCGACAGCAGAGAAACGGTGAGTGCGTAGTCAACTACCCCACCCTACTTCGCTCACCCTGAGGGGTTCGCTCGTGGAGGGTGTCGCCAGAACTCCGGTTCCGCTGACCATGCGAACGGCGAAGCCGTGAGCAGAAGGGGACTCCGCGCTACCGCTTCAGTTGACGCAGTGCCACTGCCCCGACACGTCTTTCTACCCAACCCCCATTGAGCAAACCATGTCAGATGATCAGGCCTACGCCGGCACCGCCGAGGGCCAAGGACCCGTCCGGGTTACCGAAGCCGTCGCCGACCGGCTTGCCGAAAAGCGCGAGGAACTGTTCGAGGAGTTCGAGCTCCGCGATTCGTTTCCGAGCGACGTTCTCGTTGAGGCCCGCAAACGAACCGAGGGCGTCGAAACCGAGATTCAAGAGGAACTCGACGACCGCCAGGATCTCCGTGGGCTGACGACGTGGACGACCGACCCTGCCGACGCCCAGGACTTCGACGACGCGATCAGCATCGACAGAGACGACGAACACTACACGCTGTGGGTCCACATCGCCGATGTCAGCCACTACGTCCACCCCGGTTCGGAGATGTGGGCCGAAGCGCTCAAACGGTGCAACACGATCTATCTGCCCGCCTACACCGTCCATATGCTGCCGCCGGTGCTGGCCGAAACGGTCTGCTCGCTCGTTCCCAACGAGGATCGACTCGCCCACACCGTCGAGATGACGATCAGCCGCGAAACGCTCTCGTTCGAGGAGGTCGACATCTACAAGTCGGTTATTCACAGCGACGAGCGGATGACCTACACGCAGGCCGAAAACCGGATCGACGAGGAGGACAGCCCGCTGCACGCCGAGTGTGCGCTCGTCTTCGAACTCGCCGAACAGCTCCACCAACAACGAAAGGAGGACGGCTCGCTCGTGTTGAACCCGGCGCGTGACCGCGCACACACGATCGTCGAAGAGTGCATGCTGAAGGCGAACAAGGCGGTGACACACGAACTGATGTGGGGCCGCGGCGTCGAGGCGATGTACCGCGTCCACCCCCAGCCAACACCCGATCAGTGGGACAAGGCGCTCAGAGAGATTCAGGAACTCGATGGCGTCTCCATTCCGAGTGGCTCGTGGGACGACCCGCGAAAAGCGGTAAACGCCGCGCTTGAAAGCGCGCCTGGCCGCTCGCTGCGGAAAATCCAGCGTGCCGTGTTGAAAGTGATGCCGCGCGCCAAGTACATGAACGACCCCTTCGGCGGCCACCACGCGCTCAACTTCGACATTTACGGCCATTTCACCAGTCCGATCCGGCGGCTCTCGGATCTCATCAACCACTGGATCGTCCACGAAAACGAGATTCCCGAAAACCTGATCGAACTCTGTGATCGCGCCTCGGATAAACAGAAGGACGGCGAAACCACCGAACGGCTCTACAAACAGTTCATGGAGGAGATCCATCTCGATCCGCACGCGATCAACAGCCGTGGGCTGGAAGTCGTCGATGCGGACGAACTCGCGGAGCTCGATGACGACGAACGAGAAAAGGTTCACGACGTGCCGGCCTAATCGTGGACGAGAAACCGGCCTAACGATGGATCCTGACAGACTCATGAATCACGTACCGACCTAACGATGGATCCCGACAGACTCGACGCACGGCTTGCCCGCGAGTTCGACGCCAGCGACGCCGAGCGCCGGATCGTTGTCAGACAGGCCTGTGATCTCGCCGATTCTGGCAAGCCCGAAGCCGACCGGGGCAGTGAACTCACCATCGACGACCTCGTCCGTCATCTCACTGATGCGCCCGCGGGCTCGACACTCGTCGACCGGTGGAACTGGTGGCTGGGCGCGCTGGAGATCGCCTACGGCGGCTACGACGCGTTTTGCGTCCGCGTTGTGAACGGCTGATCAAAAACACTTGGCGGCAACGGCGGCGTACCGACTGGTTGATTGTGACTTGGTGACCGGCCGCGACGTCGCCACAACCGCGTCGTCACCGAGCCCATCGAGCGCTAGCACGGTTGTACACGGACCAAACCGATGGATGAAAACCCACAGAGCCAGTAGCATCAGCGGATGGAACTGCAGTTTCTCGGCGGGGCGAGCGAGGTCGGTCGGAGTGCAATCCTCGTCAACGACCGCCTGCTGCTCGATTACGGCACGCAAACGGCGACGCCGCCACAGTACCCCGTCGGCGATGTCGATCCCGAAGCCGTCGTCGTCTCTCATGGCCATCTCGATCACGTCGGCGCGGTGCCCGCACTCCTGTCGGGCGACCGCCGACCCGAGATCCACTGGACGGCCCCCACCGCCGAGTTGGCCCAAATTCTTGCGCACGACACGCTCAAACTGCACGGGGGGACGATGCGTTGTCCGTTTACCGACTCGCACGTTGCCCGCATGAGCGAGGTCGACACCCGCCACGGCTACGACGAGCCGTTCGAGGCCGCCGACTGTGAGGTTACCTTCTTCAACGCGGGCCACATCCCCGGCTCGGCGCACGTTCTCGTCGACGACGGCGACACACGCCTGCTCTATTCGGCGGATTTCCATACCGAGGACACGCGGCTCTTAAGCGGATCAACCGCCCGTCCCGATGCAGATGTCGTCATCTGTGAGTCGACGTACGCAAACGCCCACCACGAGGAACGCGCCAGCGTGGAACGACGCTTTGTCGAAACCGCGCGAACGACGATGTGGGAGGGCGGCACCGTCGTCGTACCCGCCTTTGCGATTGGTCGAACCCAGGAGCTCTTGCTCGTCTGTGCGGCCCACGATCTCGACTGCTACGTCGACGGCATGGGAACGCGCGTGCTTTCGATGCTCCGGCAGTATCCCGAGTTCGTTCGTGACGCCGATGCGCTTGCGCGAGCGGCGAGACACGCCCGCGAGGTGACTGGCCGCGACGGCCAGCGCAAGCGGATCGCCGCACAAAACACCGTTATCGTCACCACAAGCGGTATGCTCAGCGGTGGTCCGGCGATGACGTACATTCCCGAGATTCGGACGAACCCGGTCAACCGAATCTCGCTGACGGGCTACCAAGTCGAGGGAACGCCGGGTCGACAACTGCTCGAAACCGGACGGTGTGAGCTCAATGGCGGTTTCTACCCGGTTGCGGCGCAGACGGATCTGTTCGACTTTTCGGCACACGCCGACCACGATGGGCTGCGCTCGTTTCTCGACTCGTATGCGGAGTCGACAGTGTTGGTGAACCACGGCGATTCGTGTGCAGCGTTCGCCGAGGAATTACGCGGAGATGGATTCGACGCAGCGGCCCCGGGTCTCGGTGAAATTGTGTCGTGTTGAGTGCGCGTACGGAGCGATCCGCCAGCGCGGTCGACAAACACTGGTTCTGCGCAGTCGACGAACGCATAACCGACACAGTTGACAAACGCGTGGGCTGGTTTTCGATCGAGGTCGCTTACAGAAAATCAATGAGAAAGCCCCGCCCTTGGGCGGGGATGAATCCGACAATAGCGTTCACAAACCACCCTTCGATGGCACGGCAGGATACTCCACGCTACGTAAACACGGCGACGACCACCCACGTTCCACGGTCACGTTCAAAGCCGCTGGCTTCAAACTCGACACGAAGTACAACCGTGTCCGCCTGTCAAAAGGCGACAACACCAAAGACTACTGGTCAGACTTCATCCTCTGCGGGTACCAGACGCGACCTGACGGTGACCTCCCCACCGTGGAGAACGCGACAGCGATATACTCGCAAACGAAACAGGCGACGGGACGGAGCAAAACGCGTGAGTGACCACGACGACGATCACCTTGCGAATCTCTCCGACGGGGCGGGCTGTGCTGAAGTGTGGGAACACCTTTCTGCACGGCGAGTCGCCGAAAGCGACGAAACTGATCCCGACGCTAATAACGCCGACGTTAACAAAGCCGACGACGCCGACAGCGAAAGCGACTTGAGCGAACTCGCCGACAACGAGACCACCAACGGGGGGTCGTCGGATGAAACTGGACAGAAAGCAGCCACTATTATCGAAATTCGAGGAGAACTGAGGATTACTCAGGTCGCCACCGGCCACCAATTTCCTCTCGGGGATAGTCCTGATATGTCCCATTGAGATACGTGGTGACCCGTCCATCTTCTTCACTGAGCGTGATCGCCCATAGGACATTCCCCCGGAGGGATGTCTCTAAGGCGCTCATGTGTTTGGTTCCCATCCAGTCAGGGAAGTCGATATCCGCAATCGCTGGAACCTCTGCTTGCGTGGGGCTCCGAACGCGAACCATTTGTCGCTGAACCGATCCATCGCCAGTAACGATGATAGCACCGTCTCGGCTGAATGCGACATCTTCGGCAACCCGCCGAAACGCTGAATCTGACTCTAAAACGAGCTTACATCGATTAGTTGGCCAGATATTCCCTCCAAGCGGGTCGGTGTATTTATCGAAATCTGTTTCCGCAACGATTAGAAAATACAAACTTGGACCGCTGACGTACTGTTCGTCCCACTTATCGAACTCCAAGCTCAATGACTCAGCAACGTATCGGATCTGGTCCATGAGTTCCTGACTGGTCGCGTACTTTTTCAGAACCCGGTCAAGTTCTTTCATGGATTTACTTCATAGACGCACCGAGCCGTGTTAAAATCTGCCCATTGTTGCGTCGGTACTCGAATAGTTATTCAACATCGTGTACGAAACTCCTGTAGGGAGCGGTTGCGGATCCACCGGCGTGTAGATGGCGGGAGAATTTATTGTTCGGCGGCCAAAATCCTCGGTATGAACGTCGATGCCGACGCGACTGCGCTCATCGTTGTCGACATGCAAAACGGCTTCTGCAAGCCCGATGGCTCGCTGTATGCGCCCGGAAGCGAGAACGCAATCGACCCCGTCGTCGACCTCACCGACCGCGCGCACGACGCCGATGTCCCGGTCGTCTACACCCGCGATGTCCATCCACCCAAGCAGTTCGACGACGCACACTACTACGACGAGTTCGACCGGTGGGGCCAACACGTTGTCGAGGGCTCATGGGAGGCCGAACTCGTGACGGAACTGCCGGTCGACGGCGACAAAACCGTGGTCAAACACACCTACGACGCCTTCTATCAGACCGAACTCGAAGGCTGGCTCCGCGCACACGCAATCGATAACCTGCTCATCTGTGGCACGCTCGCCAACGTCTGTGTGTTTCATACCGCGGCGAGCGCGGGGCTGCGGGATTTCAAACCCGTTCTCGTTGAAGACGCCCTCGGCTATATCGAGAACAGCCACCGCGAGTACGCCGTCGAGCACTGTGACTTCCTGTTCGGCGAGGTCACGACGCGCGCGGAGCTCGCATTCCAATGACTGCTGTCGACCTCCAGTCGGTGCCTGACTGTCCGGACTGCTACTACGTCGACACCGAAATGTACGACGTGACGGGCTACGGAGCGGTGTATCTCTTCGATTCCGCCGAGCCGGCCGTTGTCGATACCGGCATCGGCACCAACCACGAACGCGTGTTTGACGCACTCGATGCGCTCGACATCGACGACCTCGCCTACATTCTGCCGACACACATCCATCTCGACCACGCCGGCGGTGCGGGCTTTCTCGCCGAGCGGTTTCCCGACGCCGAGGTGCTCGTTCACGAACGCGGCCGTCCACATTTGGCAGATCCAACACGGCTTATTGCGGGCACGAAAAACGCCGTCGGCACCGCATGGCGACACTACGTCGAGCCGAAGCCCGTTCCGGCCGATCAGCTCTCGACGCTGGCCGACGGCGACCGGATCGACCTCGGCGACCGCACGCTCACCGCCCACGCCGCGCCCGGTCATGCGCCACACCAGTTCGTGTTCGAATCCGACCGACAAAGCGTGTTCACGGGCGACGCCGCCGGCATCTACGTCGCCGACCGCGACGAGATTCGCGTCACGTCGCCGCCGCCGCAGTTCGACGTTCAGCAGTGTCTCGACGATGTCTCGATGATCCAGTCGCTCGATCCAACGCGGCTGTGTTTCGCGCATTTCGGCCCCCGCGAGTACGACGCCGCGCTGCTCGATGGCTATAAGCGAACGCTCGTCGAGTGGGTCGAAGCGGTTCGCCAACGCCGTGGCAAACTCGCTGACGACGAGGCGGTGATCGAGCACTTCGTCGACCACACCGAACTCACCGAGATCTGGGGTCCAGAAAAGGGCCACGCCGAAACCCG
>OBKM01000954.1_pt1 | contig 12833 bp, 7 predicted proteins | sample 1519691 | NCBI WGS metagenome assembly OBKM01 (sample SAMEA37050418, study PRJEB22526) | metagenome | biome: saline pan; feature: lake; material: water | place: Egypt | collected 2015 | depth 0.5 m
AGCACTTGCACACATCAGGCCGTCACTACCGGCTTACGCCGGTTTTAAATACTCGAAACGCGATAGCAGTGATGTGGCAGACTCCATCGCGAAGCCTTCCATACCTGCTGAGGCGGTAGTCCGTCCCACCTCTGCCGTAAGGCTATCGCGCCGATTCCAGAGCAACACTACTAGCTGGACCCGCGTACATCGGTTTGGGGAGTTCCAGGCTACCCAGAGTATAGCGCGGCGAAGGCAGCAAATCGCGTTTTTATGTATGGGTTGCCCGACGCCATCATACTATGATCACTCGAACTCAGCAAAAAGAGAATGACTAACAACGATATCAAGAGTGACTGGTTTAGTCCGATCGAATCGGTTGCTAATCTCGATTTGGCGGAGTTCATCAACACAGACGCCCCGATGGTCGTCGTCCGGGACCCGCAACTCCAGCGACGTGACCAGCATGCCAGAGCTCAGCTTCGATCGCTCCCGTTGTTTCAGGTTTTTGGCTTTGACACAGTCGTTCACACGGACGTGTGGGCGAATCGATTCCAGTTGGTAGATTATAACCACATTGCCAGCGAGGATGCGAATCCCGATGAGCTCGCCTTCCCGCTTCTGCACGTCGTGACACAGGAAGGGATCGAAGAGTATGCTGAGGAGCAACTTGTCCGCCGGCTCACCAAACGGGCACTCGAGGAAGGAGGGACGTACGTACTCGTAGCAGACACCGAAGCCCCGAAGACGCCAAAATACACAAAAAAGCCCGGCAAGTCGATCGTCGACGAGTTTGCTGCGATCACACCAACCGACTACGACCATCTGTCGAGTGTCTTCCTTGAGAAGTATCTGGCATCGAAAATCCCCGTTGTGGACACACGAAACGTGTTTTTCCACTCCGCTTCAACGATCCACGATCGGCAGGATGCACCAGCGCATTCAATTGATGCGCTGTTCGACTACACTAAGGCGCCTTCTAACAGTCCTGTCTGGGAACCTGCCCGGTACTTTGTCGAATCGGACCTCGAGAGCGTTCTCGAGGACATGTCCGATCGGCTTCGGGAAGCGCTACGATCGTGGACTGAACGTGGTGATACCCAGAATGTGGCGAACAATCTCCTAGAAGTATTGCAGGTCTGTGATTACGACCCCGAGAAACTCGAAGCGTATCGAAACCAACCCCCCGAAAAACGATGACAGCAGAACACTACCGCTACGCCGACGGCAAACCGAACGCAACACTTGTTAACTACAACACGGTCCGGACTGCCGAACTAAAACTCATCTACCACACGATATCCGACTCAGTTTCGGGAACGGTCAATCTCAGTGGGTTACGAACTGAGTTCACACACGGAGATGACGATCACCTGGAGCAGTGCCTCAAATTCCTCCATGCCTTGGATTTGATTGAACGGCCAGATTCACGGCTCGTGGAGCCAATCAACAAAGATGTCTTCCCATCACTCTCATTTGAGGCGCGTCTTCTCCACCATATCAAACAACAGGAGCGACCACAAGACCACTTGGCCAAGGCTCAGGACATCGCGTTTGAAAACGCACCGCGGACACTGGAGCGTGATCTCCTCGTCACCTACCTGAAGCGTGATGCCGACTATATCAACTGGAATAACACGAAGGTGAATATGTGGTACCGACTGTACGAGGGGATCGGTGCGCTATCATACATCGACTCAAGAGGACTCGTCCTCAGTCCTAACAGACGACTGTTATACGATTTGCTGAAGACGTTCCGGGAGACAGAGGATTCAAACGAGTTTGGAGAGGCGGTCACGTGGATCGAGAACTACTTTATGCGGATTCTCTCGGACCGACCAGGAACGCCGCAACTCCACCAGGGCGTTGCTGACACGCTTCAAAACCTCATTGATGAGGACTTGATTTCGGTCCGAGGCATGGCAGACGCACAGAACGAAGTCAAACTTCCGTCGACACACTCGCGTCACGAAGAACCTGCTGTCAAGGAGTTCCAAATCGAGAAACCCCTCCCAGAGAATCGGTCGAGTTACTACTATCCGCTTGAGCAGTTCACGGAGGTGTCAGGATGACGACGAAGTTGCCTAAAGACTGGGACGACGATGTCGTACGGCAGTACCTTACTCCAGAGTCGCATCAGAAATCGCGAGAGGAGTTTGAGAAGACGCACATCAACATTGATAAGATCAAAGCTGATTATCTCTTCCCGCACCCCTCAAACGACGATTTCGTTACTCAAGAAGGGTTCAGGGACGCGATCCTGCGATCGAATATCGATGATGACAATCGTATCTTCATTCTTCGAGGGGAGACTGGAAGTGGGAAGAGCCAGCTCTGTCAGTGGCTCGAGTATCAAATTGGAGATCGTAACTCCGGCGTTGACGATACCCACGTAGCGCTGCACATCTCCCGGAGCCAGACACGGATCGAAGATATTGTCGAGATACTTACCGAACCCGTCGATGTCGATATTCAGGTTGGGAACGTGGAATCGCTTGATCCGGAGAAGGTTGCCGATGCGATGGTGACCAATCTTGATGCGTATGCTCCCACGGCATTTCAGGAACTCTCGCCTGATGAGGTGGAGGCACTGATTGAAAATCGGTCTGGGACGGACCTCCGGTCGATTCTTGAGCAGAATATCGCTGAATACCAGAAAGCAGTGGCGAGTGATGATGAAGATGAAATTCCAGACTTACTTGACGAAGAAGATTACCGTGAGCTTGCGATCAGTGCGTTCGGACAGGCTCAGGGTGGGAAAACGATCTTCTCGACTCTGCTTGGATTCCTCCACGACGAACTGTCCGGAAAACTCAACGTAGGCAATTTCCAGGACAAGCTAGAACAGATCTCAGACGCATATGCAGCGGAGGGCCTTCGGCCGGTTCTGATCTGTGAAGATCTTACGACGTTCAGCGTGCTGAAAGAGCAGCTTCTGGATCACATCTTCCAGTTGGACAGCGGCCATTACGACGTTGTCCTTGGATGGACAACCGGCTGGGAGAAGGATAGTCTCGACAAGGCCCTGGGGACCAGTGAAAACACGTACACGTACATGAAAGATCGAGCTGAGGGGTACCTCAGCACGACTGACGAGAGCGGACAGGCGTACTTCCTCACCGAAGATGTGACGGTTGAACTCGCCCGAAAATACGTCTCCGTGATTCGTGAGGAATCCAGCGCTGAAACTACAGAGTCCATACCGGAGGAAGCGTTTGATGGATTGTATCCGTTCAACCCAGAGTTCATCCGAAACGCGTACGAGCATCTTATTCAGGACGGCAACGAGCGGCGGACACCTCGGTTGTTGTTGATTCGTATCGTCCGAGAGTGTCTCACATCTACTGCACCGCCGTTCGACTCAATTGACGGTAACCCTTACGTCAAACAGTTCCCAGTACCAGTCTCACTAGATCTTCCAGCAGATGTTCAGAATCTCGCAAAGTGGTACGGGATTCCGTCCGCTGGGCAGAACATCCAACTGCCGCGTGGGATTTTTGAGACATTCGGAGTATCAGTACCCAACGGGGTAATCGAAAACGATGATCCAGTCGTCATTCAGGGGACGGGAGAGAGTGTCCGGCGGGACTTCCTCCTTGAGCAGACTGAGGGACTTGCTGAGCCTGGAGCAACAGTTCGCGTCAAAACCACGCTCAACGGCCGTCCGGAGGCGGATGTAGACATAGAACTTGACGGGGAACCAACCGCGTTCACCGGAGACGATGGAACCGCTGAAGTACAACTACCGGACAAAGAAGGAGAGGTAACGATCGCTGCTCGGAAAGCCGATCTTTCCGATCGAATAACCTTTACCCTGGGTCGTGATTCGATGAATCTCTCGGCGCGGCCTTCGAAACCAGAAGAAGGCGAAGAAGTCACGATTACGGCGAGAGTAAACGGTGAACTGACTCAATCTGTGGAAATATTCAAAGACGACGAGCGATTCGGTACGACGGGTGCAGACGGTACCATCTCGATGACAGCGGACGAATCACCAGAGATAACGATTCGAGGTGAGTTTGAGGATATCGAAGACACCCGAACGATCGATGTTATCTCAGGTGGCAATTACCCTGTCGAGACAGATTATTCTCCCGATGAGGTTGATCAACGCCGATTCGAATACGAGCAGTGGCTGAAAACCGGTGCGGAGTACAATAGCTCGGGAACACTCCGGAGTGGTGCGGTTTCGGTCTTGGAGTCCTGGTTTGATCCAACTCGGCTGGCGAACCCAAATGCCTCTGCGACCGGTGTAACCGGAATCTACTACGCTCGTGGATCGGAAACGCCAGTATCGATTCAGTCAGTCGATGAGCGAACCGGCCTAAGCATCGAGCTCCCATTCGGAACAGAGCACAACGATGTCTACGAACCGCTGCTCTGGTGTGGGATTAGCGCAAACGACTCGCTGCCCGCAGAGGATCAGTACACCCTGAACTACGACCTGTTGCGCGGTTGGGCAACCGACCAGGTTGCCGAGCTCCGACAGTCAATGCGGGACGAGATTGAAGAGCAACTCCCGGAAGATTGGACAATCGAGGAGTTTGTGATTGTCGCTCAGTATCTCCTCGCAAACGCTGGTGACGGAACAACCGACCTTTCGCGAGAGCTTGTATTCCAGGAGTACACCACACCCACTGGATACGACCATCCGATTCGAGAACGCTTCAGCGCGGACCACTCGTACAGAGAAGCATACAACAACCTCACCAAGTCGAGCAGTGTTCCGACGGATCTGGCAGAAGGTTTCTTCAAGCTGAAAGATAACTTCGTTGACAACCAGCGCCTGAACGAAGCGTACGAGGCTGTCGAGTCCAATCTGGATTCATACATTCGTGAGGCGATGTACATTGACGACGACCTGCCGGATGCATATCGCCTGGGGACGACACGGTCGAACGCATCAATCCGGCTGGAACCTGTATTCACGCGGGTCAAAGAGTGTGCACAGGAGCTGCAGTCGCTCGGTCCGAACGACATCAACCATATCGAGAGGGCAGTTGAACGAATCGACACCTGGTTCGATGATTCTCACAGCGTTCCGCAACTACGAGAACTGTACGAGCAGCTTTACGACGCGATTGGGACGATGGATATCACCGTCAAACAGCGATGGGACGAACAACTGGATCGACTCGAGTCAGGTGAGGACATCCACCTAACTGCGTTCCAGAGTGATATCGAAGAGTTCCGCGAGGTCCAATCTGCAACTGGACCGGAACTCGTACGGTTGCTCCACAGATTCGAGGAAAGCAGAGCCAAGCGTGTTGAATGGAAAATCTACGAAGCAATCGATGAAATGATACAGGCAGCGAACAGTGTCGACGTTCCGGAGACATCGACAGAACTCGAAGACACAGTCCGGAATTCCGACGAAATGGAGGCGCTCCTGAATCGTCGTCGATCGATCGAAAAGGCGGTCGGAGGTGAATAAATATGGCCCAGTCTACAGACCCCCTCAGCGAACAGATCGGTGAGATAGACTCGAAGGCCGATCGGTATGAAACTGCAGTAAACTTCGAAGCAAAAGCACAAAAGTACCAGAACCAGCTCTCATCTATCGAAACAGAGCTATCCAGGCTCGAACAGCGTGTTGAGCGGATGGAGTTTCTTTCAACGGTGCTCGTGGACGTGCTTGAGGAACAGCCAAGCCCACCGTCGGAGGTGGAAAACGCGAGGAGCCGTGTTCAGACGGTTATTGACCACGATGCCGACTACTATTACGAACTGGTTGAAGACGGTGACGCGAAACAGTATGAAAGTCGCGTTCAGCAAGTTCAGTCGAAGGTCAAAGGCGCAATCGACGTTCTCAACGACGAGTTGCGGAACGTCGAAGACAGATGGACACAGCGAGTCGCTGCGGCACGAAACGTCCAGAAACTGTTTGGCGATTCGCGAGACATGTCGAAGACGTTCAACGACATAGAGGCCTTCGTACGGCGGCGGATGAAAGACGACTCAGAGTCCTTCTCGTCACTAAATGCGGAATGGCAAGGGTTGATCAAGAACTGGGAGCGAAGCGGCGCTGACTGGGACACGTTCCAGTCCGAGTATGATCTGTCTGATCGGACGATCCGACTCTTGAAAGAACTTGCAAAGGGCGAGGAAGTAAAACTCGAGCAACTGGATGAATCGACAATTAAGGAACTGTTCTCCGTTGACGACCTCAAGGACGTTGCAAAACTCACGATCTGATCGATGGACGAACCAGTTCAACGAGCCGAGGAGATGGTCGACGCGTACAAGAACAACTTTATCGGTCGTGTCGGCCCTGCGGGACGTAGCGTCGCTAACCGGTTCGAAAATACAGCAGGAACGGATGAATCATTCGTGGGGATCCGTGGCCCGTATTTGCAAGCCCTCGACGTGCAGAACTGGAGCGACCAGTCGTGGGAGCAGTTCTGCCGGACAGAGGATATCAACGCTCTGATCCAAGACACGTTTAGCGATCTCGGCTTTCGGCGGCTCTATCGGTTTCAAGAACGTACCGTCTCTACAATCAAAGAAGGGCATGACACCGTCGTTACGGCAGCAACTGGCCGGGGGAAGACCGAAGCCTGGTTGATCCCGATCCTTGATCAGATTCTCGAACAAAAGGGGAATGAAAACGATCAGGGAGTCAAAGCGCTGTTAATTTATCCGACAAAGGCACTCGCTCAGGACCAGTTCAAACGACTCGTACAGTATCTCTACCAGATCAACGAAAAGTGGCCCTCGTCAGAGCAGATTACGATTGGTATCTATGACGGGGACACGCCAACGAACGTCGGATCGAACGCACAGGGCTATCTCCAGTCGTCATTCAAATATTTTGAGTGCCCCGGACGGAACGAAGACCTTGCGAAGTGTCGGAACTGCGACCAGGGTGTTCGAATTCATCACGCCGGCCAACGGTACGAACTCCAGCCGGAGAAACGGAAATGTGTCGACGATGTTCCACTGGAGTTCATTCAGCTTACCAAACAGCAAATCCTCTCTGAGGGCGTCGATATTCTCTTGACGAATCCGGATACGATTAATCGGAAACTAATCAACGTCAACGCTCCTGACGAGCACGGGACGTTCATCTACGAACCAGACTTCCTGGTCTTTGACGAGGTCCATACGTACGATGGCCTGTTCGGCAGTTTCACTGCAACGCTCACGAAGCGTCTACGGGCGCTACGGGAACAGCGTGACTGTGATGATTTACAGGTCATCGCAAGCTCTGCAACTGTAGACAACGACGTAGAACTGTTCCGGAAGGTGAGCGGAGCACAGACAATCGAATACGTCGACGAGAATCCTAAATCAATTGATCCGGACGCGGTTTCGACCGTACCCTCCAGTCTCATCGATCACGAACTAACCGAAGAAGATATGCTTGCGTTTGCTCGAAACAAGCGTGTTCCACCGCCGCTTTCGGGGGTCGATTTTGCTGTTGACTCGGAACAGTACGACGATGACCGACTTCGCGAGCTTCTACAAGAAGCGCTGTTTGATTACCTGACGGGGGACTCCGATGATCCGGTCGTAGAACTCATCCAGTGGATCCATCAGGAGTTATCAGACAATCCACGTCCGTACGGAGAGTTCAAATCCGATATCAGCGCAGAACTTGATATCGATGAGGAGACAGCTGACCAACTTCTCAACACTTTCCAGACTCTTGGGACGTTCTCGGGGCTCCTTGAAAACCGAACACACCTGTTCTCGTGGCCAATCGACGGATTCTATGCGTGTGCCTCGTGCAACGCAGTGTACCGCTCTCCACAGGAGTCCTGCTCAAGTTGTGGCTACGGGTTCGTCACACGAAGCACCTACTGTCGTAGCTGTGCTGACGAAGCACTTGTTGCCTGGTACTGCCCACAGTGTGAACAGCTCAGCCCATACCAGCCATCAGAGGAGGGCGAAAAGACAGTTGAGAACGAGCATTTCTGCCAGCGATGTCAACATCACCGAGGAGAGCGCATCCGGACACTGAGAGTGACGTTTCACCCAACTCTTGAGTGTGACTCCTGTGGGCACGTTGAAGAACGGTCTCCAAAACAGGTGTGTGACGAGTGTGGCACCGACATGGTTCATACCGATCCCACAACGCACACCTGTCCGAACCCTGACTGCGAAACAACGGAAGCAGCGTTTGACGGGTGCTCTGTCTGTGGCGGAACACAGCGGCCAGTAACCGGCGAGGGAAAGATCACGTGTCCGGATTGCGGACGAGAGCACTCGGAGGCGACGACGTGTCCCTGTGGGAAAGAGCTTGTTCAGACGAGATATCTACCGTGGGTCTGTCGGAACGACGACTGTGATCGGACGTACTTCGAAGACCCACCTGATTCCTGTGGCTGCGAATCGTCGCACACGTTCACAAAACAGGGGCTATTCGAAGTGTTCCGCGATGTGTACTGCGAGGAGTGTGACACAGCGTTCATTGGCGAGCGAGCATGCAACTGTGCTGTTGATGGCCAAGTTCGGGAAGGTGCTCATAACGCGTATCAGACGTTCGAGCCAGACGGATCGATCAGGTCCATTAGCAGTATTCCATCAGTCGCTCCGTGTCGACATGGTGGGTTGCCGTATCATCCAGATCGTCGATATGATGAACTCATCCGAGGGCCTGGGAACCTTGCCGTAACGACCTCACAGTATCTACTTCGTTCAGTCGCGGATGATGCGGGCGTTGAGGCAGCAAAGCAGTTGTCGTTTGCGGACTCGCACCGTGACATGAAGGAGTTGGATCGGGATTTCCGTGATCCCGAGGTTGGGACACTCCTTGACCAGTGCTTGCTCGAGGGGATTCAGGGAGCATCCGAGTCCTGGGTTCCACTCGACGAAATCCTCTCGGCGTCACTGCAGCGGATCGATGACTTGCAAGCGGAGTTGGCTCCCCCACAGGACGTACAGAATCTCACCTTTGATCTCCGCTCAGAACTTGTTGGTAGCGCCCGGCGGCACATGGATACTGAAAGCGCAGTTCGGGATCGTCTACAGCGGCGGGCAATCCCACACCGGTACAGCCCCCGTTATCGTGAGTTTGGTGGCTCACTGGCGGAGGCCGGCATCCTCGACTACAGACTGAATCCGGATGTGTACGACCAACTTTCGCGACGAGAGCAGACAGTGGCAGAGGACTTAGTCGCATCCGGGACGGACATTCCCATCGACAATCTAAGCGTTGCATCAGAGAGCCCGACTGAATCATTAGTCTCGGAACTTACACCAAGCGATGCGTTCCGTGTCGAAAATGACTATGTCGGATTTGCACCTGCTGCAGTCCAACTAACGATCGCCGGCAAAAGTGACAGTCTCAGATACGACCCATCGGACGGAGCAGTCGAGCACACTATTGAGAGGCAAGTTGGGGTTGGCGATGCGTCGACCGTTCCTTTCCAGACATCAGTGCAGGAACTGGCGGATCCGTCACATCCACGGTTTACAGCCCGTGCATACCGGGCACTGTACTCGGAGTCTCGAATCCTGTTGAGTCGTGTGTATCACGGGATGACCGACAAGCGGGAACGCCGTGAACTTGAGTACCTGTTCCGTGAAGGGAACTACCCGAACTTCCTCTCGTCGGGGCCGACGATGGAGCTGGGGGTGGACATCGGTGCACTTGACTCTTTGCTGCTGTACGGGACGCCGCCGAACATGAACGCGTATCTGCAGCGCATCGGTCGAGCGGGACGGAGTTCGAACACATCGCTTGTCCATTCGGTGAGTCAGCGGAACCCGATTGACTACTACTATTACGACCAGCCAACGGATCTCATCGCTGCCGATCCACAGCCGGTTCCGCTGAAAGAGTTCAATCAGGAGGTGCTTCGGATCTCACTGACGTGGGCTGTGTTCGATTACATCGCTGCAAACTTCGTCATTCCCTGGGATGTCGAACGTCGAGGGAGGTACAGTACCGTCACCGGTGGCGACACCTTCGAGCCAAGAGCACCCCAGCTCTCCGACGACGCAGCAAAACTGACACACGTCATGTCCGCGCGAACGACTGCGCTTGGCATGGACTCGGAGCAGTCCCAGTTTGATGTCCTCGAGACCATCGTCCACGATTACCGATCGGAGATCGAATCCTATCTACAGTCACTGCTACAGTACAAATACTGTCCGAGCTGCAGTCAGAAGTACGAACGAACGAATCCGATCGATCGCTGCGAATCGGATGGCTGTTCTGGTGAAGTCGTCGATGCTGTCGAAGAATTTGGAGACTTAGCTTCGGAGGCAGTGGACGAGTTCGCGGAGCGATATCTACACGGGTTCGAAAATGCGCTTGAAGCGCTTCAGGACGAACTGGACGAACTTGATCGTCGGGAATCGGCGATCGAACACGATAAAACGACAGCTAATTCGAGACGGGAAGCACAGCGCCTCCGAAAGGAACAAGAGGAGTTACTCGACAGAAAGTCCGCGCTTGAGGAACAGAAAGAACGGCTCGGAAAGCTCTCGTATGTCGACTTTCTCCGGGAATCCCGGCAGAGTCGATACGCATTCGATATGCGAACGGTCGACGAAAGCGTTCCTGTGTCTCTCGTCGATAGCGGGAGTGATGGCTACACCACACGGACCGTTGGGGAAGATGATGGGCGGTCGATTCGCATGGCAATCAGCGAACTACATCCAAAGGCCGCGTATCTTGACAGCGGTGACACCTATGTCGTCTCCCATCTCGGAACAGACGACTACGACTCAACCGAACTGCGAAAGCGAGTTCGCGATGCCGGTGCTGGAGCCCTTGCTGAAGAATACATTTGTCCGTCATGTGGACAGCCGTCACCCTCACCGACCCCTGTCTGTGACTGTACGACTGACGAAGAACCGACTCCAATCCAGTTGGTATCACCGGAGAGCGTGACCGCACACCGGTCTGATCTCCTCATGTCGAATGGTCTGCATCCAGCTCGTGAGCTCTATGAGCAGACCAACAGTGAAGTCCAGAACACGTACGCCGAGCGAGAAACGGAGATTCTCTCTTTCGACGCCGACGAACAGTACGAGATCCAGTCGGCAACAGGTGATGGACTTGGATCGATTCAGTACGGTGAGTTCACTGTCCTCGTCTATACCGACGCGTACGCAGCGAAGTACAAATCCGGCGCGATTGATGAGGAACCGTCGTCCTTCGAGGTCTGTGGTGATCCAGAATGTACCGGTATTTTGTATGAGTCAGACGGCGGAACCGCACACTGTAGCGCCGACTCGGACCACGATCCCGATGGAGAGGAAGGGACAACATTAGCCCGTCTGGGATACGCGTATCAAACCGACGGTATCCGGGTCGACGTTGGGAAGTTAGAAACTTCCCACGCCCTTGCGCATGGGGCTCGCGTGGCGTTGCAGTTCCTTGGTGGTGTGAGCATCCGTGACTTGGCAGAGGTCGTTCACGAGAACGACACTATGGTTGATATCTTTGATTCACAGGAAGGTGGTGCTGGGATCGCACAACTGCTTATTGACGGAGACTCGGGAGAGAACTTCGAGACTGCAGTCGAGCTGATTTTGGAACAATTCGAATGTGATTGCGGCGGTGGTTGTCCGCTCTGTCTGTATCAGTACGGGTGTGATACACGCAACCGAAGTGAGACGTTTGACCGGGATGGTCTTCTTGCGATACTTAAAAGAGGTGTATCGATAGAGCGAAACCCCTGACAAGGCGGCCGATATTTAAAATCATCTAACTTCCGTTAGGAACGTGTCATAGAACCATTCGCATGCTCTTTTTTTCAGATAGAACAGTGCAGATCGACCGGCACGTAGACATGCGCACGTACCTTTTTCGGCCTCGGGTGCCTCCGGCACCACTCTCTGCTCGCGGGCAGGTGCTCGCTCGCACGGCTCGGGAGAGCAGCGCTCTCCCGGTGGCGCAAAAAATCTACGTTAAAAAAGGCCGACGGATCGGCCTGCGGCCTCACCGTCGGTGAACCGCTCGCTGCGCTCGCGGATGCTGGTGGTGGTCAGTACACCTCCTGTACGTACCGTTTGGCAGAGGACCACGCTCGCAGCTCGGGAACAATTCTATGACACGCTGTCCGTTAGACCAAATCAGCATGAGTCATCTCAGGGAGGGTGATGAAGTCCGTATTGATATTCCCGATAAGACAGATCCAGATTACAACGAATTTCACGATCAGAAGGGAGTTATTGTGGTCATTATTCAAGACGAAGCGGATGATCTGACTGGGGATGCCAGAGATTCAAATATTTATCGAGTCGAATTAGGTGACGGAAGAACTGCTGATTTTCGTTGGCGCGATCTTCGCCCTATTTAAAAATAGCAACAAACTAATTAATCAGAAAGATGGTATAGTTACCATGGACGAGTTTGATGTCGTAGTTGATCTCTCGGAATATCTTGATAATAAGGATTATCGCTTCTTTGTTGATCAAACCGGCTACTCTTCGGACCGGGTGTCAAATCTCGTTGATCGTATTGATAATTGTGAACCGAGTGTTTCAGACGGACCCTTGTGGGGTTGAAGCCCGACTCCCGAGAGCGGTCCAAATCCGGGGATGCTGTTTCAGATGGACCCTTGTGGGGTTGAAGCAACAGCTCCCATAGGCAGGACGCAAGTTGGGCCAAATAGTTTCAGATGGACCCTTGTGGGGTTGAAGCAGCAGTGGCGGGATGGCCGCGTCGATGAACAGGCCGTTTCAGACGGACCCTTGTGGGGTTGAAGCGACTGTATGCACTCGCACGACCGGGTAGACGAGATTGTTTCAGACGGACCCTTGTGGGGTTGAAGCCGCGATCTGGACTGTCGTGGTGCCGAGTCTCTGGTTTCAGACGGACCCTTGTGGGGTTGAAGCTTAGCAGGCACGGGCATGGTGTTGGCAATGGCCGGTTTCAGACGGACCCTTGTGGGGTT
>OBKM01000955.1_pt1 | contig 12830 bp, 15 predicted proteins | sample 1519691 | NCBI WGS metagenome assembly OBKM01 (sample SAMEA37050418, study PRJEB22526) | metagenome | biome: saline pan; feature: lake; material: water | place: Egypt | collected 2015 | depth 0.5 m
TACTCGCTTCGCTTCGCTCGTTGAGGCCGGGGCCTCCGCGCTACCGCAGGGTGAAGAGAAGCATTAAACACCGCGCCACGATAACGGATAGTATGAGTCAACAGACGACCGCCCGCAGGTGTATCTCGTGTGGGATCAACGTGGTCGGGACGAGCGCCGCCTCGTTTGCCTGTCCCGACTGTGGCCACCAGATCCAGCGGTGTGCGAAGTGTCGCAAGCAGAGTACGCTGTACGAGTGCCCCGAGTGTGGGTTCACGGGACCGTAACGATGGGGAAAGTCGCCGCCGAGCTCAAGGTGATGCCGGAGAACCCGGACGTTGATCTCGACGCGCTGCAAGACGACCTCGAGCAGGTCCTCCCCGAGGGTGCGAAAATAAACGGGTTCAAACGCGACGAGATCGCGTTCGGACTGGTGGCGCTGTTGCCGACCGTGATCGTCCCCGACGAAGCCGGCGGGACAGAGGCCGTCGAGGACGCGTTCGCCGGCGTCGCGGGCGTCGAGAGCGTCTCCGTTGAGAACGTCGGACGCTTGTAACGCGTCCGGAACGCTCCTTTTAACACCCGCCCCAGTGTAATTCGAATAAGAATGCCCAACTCGAACGGACCACAGCAGGGAACTCGACACAAACTCCAGAACGAGCCACGCGATCGCGGAACGTCACCGCCACAGCCCGCCGTCGAGGAGTTCGAGACAGGACAGTCGGTACATCTCTCGATCGATCCGAGCGTCCAAGCCGGACGGTTCCATCCGCGGTTTGCCGGCCAGACCGGCACCGTCGTCGGCCAGCAGGGCGACTCGTACAAGGTAGAGATCACCGACGGCGGGACCGAGAAGACGATCATCGCGGCGCCGGCACATCTCTCGACGCAGGGCTGACCGATGACGATCTTCAAAGAGACGGTCGACGAGCAGTACCTGACCGTCGCGGAGGCGAAGGCTGTCCTCGAGCGTCTCGAGACCGAACGCGCAGCCGAGGACCGCGAGATGCGCTACGAGCTCTCGCGGGCGATCGAGCACGTCAACCGCTTCGCCGAGCTCGAGCCCGAGGAGGCCCGTGCGTTCGTCGACGATCTTCTTGAACTCGAGAAAGTCGACGAGAAGACCGCACACAAGATCGTCGATCTCAAGCCCCGAGACAGAGACGAGCTCCGGGCCGTCTACGCACAGGAGCGGTTCAGCCTCTCCGGGGACGAGCTCGACGAGATTCTCGCCGTCGTCGACCGACACGTCTGACGATCCCCGGCTGATCGCACCCGTGGGACCGGGTTTAAGTAACGGCTGGGCGTACCAACATCGTATGAGCACCACTGACAGCCAATCCGGTACCGTGTTAGATGTGTTACCCCACGGTCGGACCGACGACGACCGCCCGGGTTACGAGCGCGAGCCGCTCGCGTACGCGGTCGACACCCAGACGTTTCGGCTGTACGAGCTGGTGGTCGAGGACGCCGACGTGTCGATCGGCGACGAGCTCGCGTTCGACGACCCGGCTGTCGGCCGGTTTCACGAGATCGAGTACGACGAGCTCCCGAGCGGAGCGGCCTCCGAGCTCGAGTACCTCATCGAGGATGTCGTCGAGGACGAGAGCGACCGGTTCGTGTCCTTCTACAACGACGCCCAGCCGATCACTCTCCGACTCCACCAGCTGAACTTGCTTCCGGGGATCGGGAAGAAGCTCCGCAACGACATCCTCGACGAGCGCAAACGCGAACCCTTCGAGAGCTTCACGGAGCTCGAAGACCGCATCGACGGCCTCCACAGTCCCAAGGAGGTGCTCGTCGAGCGCATCCTCGAAGAGCTCAAAGAAGACGATCTAAAGTACCGGATCTTCGTCGATCAGGACGGATGACCGGCCGAGATCCCGACGCCCTGCGCGCACGGGCCGGCGTGGCCGGGGATCCGCGACAGGACCAACACTTCCTGGTCGACGACCGCGTGCTCGATCGGTTGCCCGGGTACGCACGGAAGGCGGGTGCAGATCTCGGAGACGTTCTTGAGATCGGGGCCGGTACCGGGGCGCTCACCGACCGGCTTCTCCGGGCCGCGGATCACGTGACCGCGATCGAACGCGATACCCGTCTGGCGGCGTTTCTCCGCGAGGAGTTCGACACAGCTCGCGCCGCAGGCCGGCTGACGGTACTGGAGGGAGACGCCCTCGACGTCGACATCCCGTCGTTCACTGCGAGTGTATCGAACCTCCCCTACGGGATCGCGAGCGAACTGCTCTTTGTTCTGCTCCCTCGACGGCGGCCGCTCGTCTGTACCGTACAGAAGGAGTTCGCAGAACGGCTCGTCGCCGACGCCGGCGACCCGGAGTACGGCCGGCTCTCGGTGACCGCCGGCCACTACGCCGCCACGGAGATCGTCGAGACCGTTCCGCCGGAGGCGTTCGATCCACAACCGGCAGTCGAGAGTGCGGTGATCCGTACCCGCCCGCACGATCCCGACTACTCGGTGCCCGACGACGCGTTTTTCGGACGGTTCGTCCGTGCGGTGTTCACCCAGCGTCGGAAGACAGTCCGAAACGCCATCCGGAACACGGCACACATCTCCGGACTCGGGGATCCGGACGCGGTCGTCGACGCCGCAGACGAGAGCCTGTTGTCGCGACGGGCCGGCCAGCTGACTCCGGAGGCGTTTGCCCAGCTCGCCAAGACGGCGTGGACGACTGGCGACCCGACGGCGGAGTAACGATGCCAGACAGGCCGCGCCTCGCCGACCTGCGGGATCTCGATCGGGTGTACGGCCCCGCGGAGGACTCGCGGCTGCTCGCTGCCACGGCGGTCGATCGGATCGATGCCAGCGACCGGGTGTTAGACGTCGGCACCGGCACCGGGTACGTCGGAGACCGTATTGCGTCCGAGACCGGAGCCGCGGTCGTCGGTATCGATCTCGACCCGGCTGCGTGTCGGCGCGCATCTGAGACGGGGCTGCCGGTCGTTCGTGGCGATCTCTGTGCTCCGTTTGCAGCGGGCGCATTCGACGTCGTCGTCTGTAATCCCCCGTACCTCCCGGCCCGTGAGGACGGCTGGGACGATCCGATGGCACGAGCGATCGCCGCCGGGCCGAACGGCCGTGCCGTCATCGATCGACTGCTCGAGACCGTCGGCCGCGTGCTCGCCCCTGGCGGACGGCTCTTTTTGCTTCTCTCGACGGTTACTGGTCCGGCCGCGGTTCGGGAGACCGCCCGGAACGCCGGGCTCGAGACGACGCAGGTCTCGGAGCAGGCCCACCCGTTCGAGCGGCTGCTCGTGTTCGAGCTGCGTCGATCGTCCGAATAACCTGAAAGAATATATTAGGATAGGAAATATTAAGCGGCTACATCTCGGACCGTGGAACAATGACAGAGCGACTATCGACGACGCTGGGACTGTACCCGCTCCCAGACGAGGCGAAAGACGAGCTTCGGGCGTTGAAAGGCAACCAGAAAGCGGACCTCATCGCTGGCGACGAGCCCCCCGAGACGAACGCTGTGTACGACGACGTACGGGCACAGCTGCTCGACCGACAGAACGGGGCTAATCTCGATCTGGTCGTCGAGGGACAGGCACGGTGGGACGACATGCTCGCACACCCGCTGGCCGTCGCCGACGCGGTCGAGACTCGCGGGCTCGTCAGATACTACGACAACAACAACTTCTACCGAGAGCCGGTCGTGGCCGACGCGCTCTCCCCGACGGAAGACATCGCCGAGGAGCTGGCCGCCGCGCGGGAGCTGACCGACGCGCCGCTACAGGGGGTGCTCCCGGGACCGCACACGCTCGCGGATCTGGCGACCGACGAGTACTACGGCGACGAGGAGCGCTTCCTCGCTGCGGTCGCCGAGTTCCTCGCAGCCGAGGCCGCCGCGTTTCCCGAGCTCGATGCGGTCTTCCTGTTGGAGCCGTCGCTTGTAACCGCGCCGCCGACCGACGGCGAGCGGGTTCGGGACGCGATCGACACGGTCGCAGGCGCGATCGACGCCGATGTCGTCGTGACGCCGTACTGGGGCGTTCTCGACGAGCAGACCCACGCACACGTGCTGGATGCGGGGATCGACGGGCTGGGATACGATCTGGTCACAGCCCCCGACGAGGCGACGTACCTGGTGCAGGAGTACGGCACGACCGACGACGTGGCTCTGGGCGTGGTCGACGGACAGAACACGCTCGTCGAGTCGCCATCGACGATCACAGAGCGGATCGACTGGTTCACCGATCGTACGCCGGCCGCCTCGTACGATCGGATCTACGCCACGCCCAACACCGGCCTGTTTTATCTGCCGACCAACCGGTTCGCCGAGACGCTGCGTGCACTCGGAGCGGCGACGACGGAGGTGCCGGCATGACCGACACCCGCGCGCAGTTCCGACCGGTAGATCACCCACACGAGCACTTCCTGCTGACGACAGTCGTCGGCTCCTATCCAAAGCCTCGCTGGCTGCACCGGGCTAGGGATCTGCTCGAGGACGACGACGCCAGCTTCGACGCCGCAGATCTCGCCGAAGCACACGACGACGCCGCGCGGCTGATCACGAACGAACACGAGCGGGCCGGACTCGACGTGGTCGTCGACGGCGAGATGCGGCGCCCGGAGATGGTCGAGTACTTCGCCGATCGGATCGAGGGCTTCGAGTTCAACGGGCCGGTCAAAGTCTGGGGCCACAACTACTTCGACAAGCCAAGCGTCGTCGACGAGGTCGGCTACGACGAGGAGTGGCTGGTATCGGAGTACGAGTTCACCAGCGAGGTCGCGAGCCAGCCCGTGAAGGTGCCGATCACGGGACCGTACACGATGGCGAGTTGGTCGTTCAACGAAGTCTACGAGAGCGAGGCGACACTCACCCAGGAGCTTGCAGGACTTGTCGCCCAGGAGGTCGAGGCCCTGGTCGAGGCCGGGGTCCGGTACGTCCAGATCGACGAGCCGGCGCTTGCGACCACGCCGGACGATCACGCCATCGTCGGCGACGCACTCGAGCGGATCACCGCCGACCTTCCCGAGGACGTCCGTGTCGGGCTGCACGTCTGTTACGGCGATTACTCGCGGATCTACCCGGAGGTGCTCGAGTTCCCGATCGACGAGCTCGACGTCGAGCTGTGCAACGGCGAGTACGAGCAGCTCGACGTGTTCCAGGAGCCGTCCTTCGAGAAAGATATCGGGCTCGGGGTCGTCGACGTCCACGTCTCTGAGGTTGAGTCCGTCGCCGAGATCAAACGCAACATCGAACGCGGGCTGGAGATCGTGCCCCCCGAGCAGCTGACGGTCAGTCCCGACTGCGGGCTGAAGCTGCTCGATCGCGAGGTGGCCTACCAGAAGATGGCAAACATGGTAACCGCCGCCCGAGAAGTCGAACGAGAGCTCGACGCGGGCGAGCTCGTGACGCCGGCCGTCGCCGACGACTGATCGGCCGACGGGTACGACTTCGGCTCGCCGAGATCCGACGCCGGCGGGGACTCCAAACCCACAAGGGTGGTCGGCCGTAGGGAGAGACATGGACCCGCGAGAGCGGCTCGCTCGGCGCGATCTCGATTACGATCCGGCCTCGGTGACGATCGACGACGCCGACGCCTTCGGGCTGCTCGCTCCCGTCGTTCAGGAGTGGTGGCTCGATCAGTTCGGCGAGTTCGTCCCGCACAATGACGGCTTTTTCACCCCGCCACAGAAAGAGGCGATCCCGCTGATCCACGAACGAACGAACGCTTTGATCGCTGCCCCGACCGGCTCTGGCAAGACGCTCTCGTCGTTTTGCAGTATTATCAACGAGCTGTTCGAGCGCGACCGGGCGGAGGGACTCGAAAACGGCGTGTACTGTCTGTACGTCTCGCCGCTGAAATCGCTCGCAAACGACATTCACCGGAACCTCACCGAGCCACTCGACGGGATCACCGAGCGGCTCGCAGACAAGGGCGAGTCAGTCGAGCTGCGCCACGCGATCCGACACGGAGACACGAGCGACAGCGAGCGCCAGGCGATGCTCGAGGAAACGCCACACATCCTCAACACCACGCCGGAGACGCTCGCGATCCTGCTCAACTCCCCGAAGTTCAAAGAGAAGCTCCGAACCGTCGAGTACGTGATCGTCGACGAGATCCACAGCCTCGCGGACAACAAACGCGGCACCCATCTCGCGGTCTCCCTGGAGCGGCTCGAGCAGCTGGCCGAGTCCTCGCCGACCAGGATCGGCTGCTCGGCGACGGTCGAGCCCCTGGAGACGATCGCCGAGTTTCTCGTCGGTCGAGCCGAGCCCGGTGGCGAGTCCCGCCCGTACGAGCTCGTCGACACGCGCTTTCTCCGGGAGTTCGACATCGAGCTGACCTGTCCGGCCGACGATCTGATCAACACACCCGCCGGGGTGGTCAACGACCGCTTTTACGAGCAGCTCGACGAGCTGATTCAGACACATACCACGACGCTCGTGTTCACGAACACCCGCTCGGGTGCCGAGCGGATCCTACAGAACCTCCGCGAGCGATACGAGTACGACCCGGAGAACTCGGCGGCCCACCACGGCAGCCTCTCGAAGCAGAAACGCCAGGCCACAGAGCGGGCGCTGAAAGAGGGCTCGGTGGACGTGGTGACGACCTCGACGTCGCTCGAGCTGGGGATCGACATGCCGTCGTTGGATCTGGTCGTCCAGGTCGGCTCGCCGAAATCCGTCGCTGCCTTGCTCCAGCGTGTGGGACGGGCGGGACACCAGCTCGGCGAGACGGTCACCGGACGGGTGTTCGCGCTGGATCGAGACGAGCTCGTCGAGTGTGCGGTGATGCTCGAGCGGGCCGCCTCCGGGTTCGTCGACCGGGTGTTCGTGCCCGAACGCGCACAAGACGTGGCCGCCCAGCAGGTCTACGGGATGGCGATCAACGGGCCGCGTCCGGAATCCGAGGTTATCGGGGTGCTCCGGCGTGCCTATCCATACCGTGCGTACACCCACGAGGAGTGGGAGCAGCTCGCCCGGTATCTCACCGCCGACTACGAGGGACTCGAAGATCGCAACGTCTACGCGAAGATCTGGCGGGACACCAACGACCCGCCCAGCGGCGAGCACCACTACGAGGCGTACCCGGTCGGTGAGCCACTGATCGGCAAGCGGGGTCGGCTGGCCCGTGTCATCTACATGACCAACATCGGGACGATCCCCGACTCGTTTAGCTGTGACGTGTTCACGAGGGGTGACGACGAGTGGGTCGGCCAGCTCGATGAGGAGTACCTCGACACCCTGGAGACCGGCGACGTGTTCGTGCTCGGCGGCGACCGGTACGAGTTCCGGTACCGCCGGGGCTCGAAGGTGTACGTCGACCCGACCAGCGCCCGGCCGACGGTCCCATCGTGGTTCTCCGAGCGGCTGCCGCTCTCCTATGACCTGGGCCGGGAGATCCTGTCCTTCCAGCGGGAGCTGCTCGATCGGCTCGGCGAGGGCGGGCGGGCGGCGGTCCGGGTGTGGCTCCGGGAGTTCCCGATCGACGAGCACAGCGTCCGGGCGATCACCCGGGCGTTCGACGAACAGACCCGGTACGCCGGTCCAGAGAGCGTGAGCACGCCCGAGCGGCTGGTGATCGAAGAAGAGCTCGATCAGGAGGCCTACGAACGCCACTACTACGTCCACTCCGGGTACGGCCGGCGGTTCAACGACGGCTTCTCGCGGCTGTTGGCGCGTCGGTGTGCCGAGGAGGCGACGGCGAACGTACAGGTGGCGGTCGCGGACAACGGCTTCACGCTCTCGTTGCCGCTCAACCGGAAGGTCGACCTCGCGGGGATCGTCCGCGCGCTCGACCCCGACCGTGTGCGCGATCAGCTGCGGGCCAGTCTCGAGGGAACGGATCTGCTCCAGCGGTACTTCCGGATCAACGCCACCCGAGCCCTGATGATCCTCAAACGGTACAAGGGCCACGAGAAATCCGCCAGTCAACAGCAGGTCGACAGCGACATGCTCCTGGGATTTGCCAGCGACCTCGATGAGTTTGCCGTCATCGAGGAGACCTACCGGGAGATTCTCGAGGACAAGCTCAACGTGGCCGGCATTGAGGAGGTCGTCGGTGCGATCGACGCCGGCGAGCTCGCGGTCGAAACGGTGCGGGTCGACTCTCCCTCACCGACGGCGTTCGGACTGGCGACGCTACTGGCTTCGGACGTCGTGCTGGCCGAAGACGAGTCGGCCGTCCTGCAGGAGTTTCACGAGCGTGTGCTTGCGGAGATCGACGACGTCGACCGAGAAGACCGGCTGCGGTCGGATTGACAGCCTCGGTGTCGCTCGGTTCACACCGACTCAGTGGCCCGACCGAGCTGTTTATCGCCGCAAGGGGTAGCGACGAGAGTGTCTGTCCCCGAGTACAGTTCAGGAGATACTGTTCTCGACGATCGCGTCGGGTATCACGGGTGTCGTTCAGCACTGGTCTGAGACGGGTCGAGGCCGGCGGCCTCGCGTCTGCTCCGGATTCGTCGTTCTGTGGTCGACGTTGGACCGGCCCCAGAATAGCCGTCGACCATTTTTTATTCACCGGTCGTTCATATAGCGTATGACCGAGTTCGAGGGGCTCGATCTCCAGTCCGTGGAGAGTCAGCTCAAGGAGGAAAGCGGGGACGACCCGGCGGAGGGAGGCGACGACCCAGAAGCCAGGCTCGTGCTCGGCATCCTCGACGGGACGACGCCGGACAGCGAGTGGATCGAGCTCGTCGAGTCGGGAGCCGTACTCGTGTTGAACGTCGAAGGAGATCTCAACGAACTCGCCGCGGGATTCGGCCGAGAGATTCACGCACAGGGCGGCGAACTGATGCACTTTCGTGACTTCCTGCTGGTCGCGCCGCCGGGAGTCGAACTCGACACGAGTCGGCTGTAGCTCACCCGAGGAGCGTGATCGCGTGCCCGTCGGGGTCTCGAAGCCTGACTGCCGCCTCCGTCTCTGTTGTCGGGCTCTGGTCTCCTGGCGGCTCCGAAAGCCGTTCGACCGGCGTTGTCTCCGGGACCGACTCGACTGCAGCCTCGAGGTCGGACACCGTCAGTCCGAGATCGACGTGCACACCGCCACGGGCGTCTGCGATTCCCAGACGCGGCTCCCACAGCTCGAGATCTAGCTCGCCGACGCTCAGGCGAACTCGGTCGTCTCCTCGGTCGGTCGGGTCGGCGCCCAACTCCTGGTAGAACTCGACAGCAGGCCCGAGCGACTCGACCTCCACGGCCACCTCGAACACGCCGGATATTCCCGGACCTTCGACGGCAGCCTCACCGAGCTCGACACAGTTGCCGTCGGGATCGTAGAAAAACAGCGACCGTCCGGTATCGAACTCGTGTTCGACGAGATCAAACCGATCGTCGAGGTGGTCGTACCACTGCTCGTACTCCGGAGCCGGAATCGAGAGCGCGTAGTGGGTGTGCAGGCCACCCCGTGGAACTGACCCGGGCGACCGCAGGATCAGATCGTGGTCGCCAGCCGCGAGCACGACCGCATCTGGGTCGGACTCGCGGCGATCGAGGTCGAGAAACGCCTCGTAAAACGCCGTCGCGCGATCGAGATACTTGACTTCGAGCGCGAGCCACGCGAGGTTCTCGATCATGCTCGGCCCTACGGTCGGCTCGCTGTTAGGCATGACGGGTCTAGGGTCGAGAGGTCAGCGTGCCCCGTATCCGGGCATGCTCGGCCGAGCAACCCGTCAGGATCGACACACGCGGGGGGTTGCCTGCCCGACGCGCTACGCTCGGACGCAGAGCTGGGCGAGCTCGTCGATCGGGTCCGGCCCTGCCGTACGCGCTCGCAAGCAGGCCTGCGGCGTTGCAGCTCGCCGACGGGGCGTCGTTGCGCGGCTATCGATCTGAGCCGTCTCTTCGGGACCGCTCGAGACGAGCAGGCGAACGTCGGTCAGTCTCGGTACGCATCCGGGCTGAACGCTGTAGCCTTCCGTCTGTACTCCTCGACGGCGTCGATCGCCCACGCTCTGACCGTGGGATCCGTAGACTCGACGGCTGCCTGTATGAGCCCACTGTCGTCGCGGAGCAACAGCGTAACGGTCTCGTCGCCGACCGTCGCCGCCATCGGCACCTCGCCGTCGTGGACCCAGATGCGTGCGTTCTCTGCAGCGGCGAGATCCCTCAGCCGCTCCCACGAGCGCTCGTCAGCAGCCAGTGCGTCGATCGTCCCGGCTCCGAACACTCCGCGGAACGTCTGTTCGCCCGCCTCGACCCGGTCGGTGACAACCGCAAGGCTCTGTTCGTTGAACGTGTGTGAGACTGCACGAAGGTCGGCTGTCGAGCCCATCAGGTCGAGCACGCGCGAAAGCGGCGCAGTGGGCTTTGTCGGACTCGGGGTCGTGATCGTCGCGTCTGCGAGCCGGTCGAGATCGAACGTCATCGCCTCGGTCGGCAGGTACTCGATGACCCCTCGGAGCTGGTGCTCTGTCTCGACGGTCGCGAGCAGCTCGGTGACCGCCTCTGCGACCAGCCGACCGGTCGCGGTCGCGACGTAGGCGTCCGCAGTCCGACGGACCCAGGAGCGCTCGCGAAAGTCCTCGAGGATCCGTCCGAGCGTCGCCTGCGAGGCCCCGATAGCCTCGCCCAGCTCTCCCCGGGTGTGAGCGCCCTCTGCCAACAGCTGCAACGTCCGCACTCGGTTCTCCGAGCGGGCGAGAAACTCGACATCCGCCAGCGCGGCGTCCATATCTACGACACGGCCGGCGGCCACATACGCCCTTCGCACCGTGCAATGATTGCACGAGCTGAACCACACGCCCGGCGAACGCCCCTGATGCCCCGTGCAATTTTTTATAACTTCGCTTATGATTGTCGGGCCCTTACGAATGGTGTGTTCAATTTGGCGAGTGCATCGAATACGATCGGGGTCACGCGCGGCCAGTGGCGATGACCGGAGCAGGACGAACGGTCGGACTGTTCGTGGTTGCCGCGGTGTTGTTCGGCGGAACGTTCGTCGCGGCGAAAGCCGGGCTCGCGTACCTCCCGCCGTTGTTGTTCGTCGCGATCCGGTTCGATATCGGTGCACTCGTGCTCGTCGGCTACGCAGTCCTTGCGATGTCGCGGGAACAGCTCAGGCCTCGAACGGTCGACGACGTGATCGGCATTGCGGCGACCGGGCTGCTCGTGATCGGACTCACGAACGCCTTGCTGTTCGTCGGCCAGCAGTACACCACGAGCGGCGTCGCGGCGATCATATTCAGCCTCAACCCCATTCTCACGCCGGTGTTTGCCGCCCTGTTGCTCTCGAACGAACGACTCACCGTGCGCGGCGGTGTCGGCATGGGGTTGGGCGTGGTCGGCGTCGCGCTCGTCGCAAGTCCCGGCGGGGGAGGGCTGACGTCTGGTGGCCCCGGCGTTTTGATCCTGTTTGGCGGGGCAGTCGCGAGTGCCCTGGGAGCTGTGGTGATCCGACGCGCTGACGCTCAGCTCTCGAGTACCGCCCGGACGGTCTGGGGGGTCCCGATTGCGGCGGCGTTTACGCATCTGCTCAGCTACGCGGCCGGCGAGTCGCCGAGCGCGGTGTCGATCACGCCGACGGCAGTGCTCGCGCTCGCATACGTCGGCGTATTCTCCGGCGCGATTGCCTACCTCGCGTACTTCGCGCTGATCGACACGACCGGCGCCACGCAGGCGAATCTCGTCTTCTATGTCATCCCGGTAGTCTCGGCCGTCGGGGGGTGGCTGCTCCTCGGAGAGTCGATTTCGGCGGCGGCAGTCGCCGGGTTCGCTGTCGTCGTGACCGGCTTTCTGCTGATCGGCAGTCCCGCGATTGCCCGTGCCGTCCGTGCGAGGCGCGGCCACGATCCCCCGGAGACACCTGGGGCCGAGCCCGGCGAAACCCCACCGGAGTCACCCGCAGACTGACCGGCTCTGGACTCGTGTCTGTGACCGCCGGCGAGATCGACACCACCGCTCGCAGTCGGGTCGACGGGGTGCTTTTTTATATGCCGTCCGTAGACTCCGTATGGCAGCGGCACTGCCCGGAGATTCCCGGGTGATCGACCGATTCGACGGTGGGGTCGGGTGGATCGCACAGCCAGACGAGACGATGCGTCGAGCGAGTCACGCCCTCTCGACGCCCGGTGGGGTCTGGCTGGTCGATCCGGTCGACTGTACTGGTCTCGAGGAGTTTCTCGAGTCGTACGGCGAGGTGGCTGGCGTGGTCGTCTTGCTCGACCGACATCGCCGCGACGCCGCAACACTCGCTCACCGACATGACGTTTCGGTGTGGATCCCGACGTGTATCGACGGCGTCGCCGCCGAAATCGGGGCGCCTGTCGAGCGGTTCCGCCGCGAGCTGGCAGATAGCGGCTACGTTGTCCGGGAGCTGATCGATCGACCGGGGTGGCAGGAGACGTTTCTCTACCACGCAGACCGCAACGTGCTCGTCGTGCCGGAGGCGCTCGGGACTGCCTCGTATTTCACGACCGGCGACCGTCCGGTCGGGGTCCACCCGGTGTTGCGACTCCGCCCGCCGCAAGCGGTCAGGAGGGTACGTCCCGACCGACTCCTGGTCGGACACGGCGCGGGGGTCCACGAGAACGCAGCAGCACACATCGACGACGCCGTTGAAGGCGCCCGCCGTCGGACACCCCAGCTCGCCGTCGAGACGCTCCGGGAACTGCTTCGGTGAGTGCACCACACAAGAACGAGCGGGTTGTGTCGGCAGCGCAGCCCCGTCCCGCCCGGTAGACGTTGAGTACAGCGCCAGACGGCTCGTCGCCGGCCGCCCTCGCCCTCGGCCGTACCCGCTATCAGAGAACTAGCAGCGAAAAGAACGGAGGGGGCCTCCCCCGGCAGCTCTCCGAGCAGGAGACAGCTACCTCTTGGCGCAGGCTCAGTCGATCGTGTCGGCCCGCGTGTCGGCGTCCTCGGGATCAGTGACCGGAC
>OBKM01000956.1_pt1 | contig 12791 bp, 11 predicted proteins | sample 1519691 | NCBI WGS metagenome assembly OBKM01 (sample SAMEA37050418, study PRJEB22526) | metagenome | biome: saline pan; feature: lake; material: water | place: Egypt | collected 2015 | depth 0.5 m
GCAACGAGCGTGGCGACCGCGTTCTCTGGGTCCACGCGCTCGTGCTGTATCCCCGCCGGTGACAGGAGGGCTAAGCCACCACGTCCAGAATCGTGCGAACGAGTCACTGACACGAGCGTAGGGCCGTGGGAGGTGCGTCACCCGACTGTACTGCTGGCCGCATTGACGGGCGTGGTTGCCGGTACAGCTATCGTGGTAGCCGACGAGCCAACGACCGACACGAGGCCAGATCGGGAGCCCGAGGACCACTTTCTCTTCAGGGGCACAGGCTCGTTCGGATGATTAGCGGAATCTTCGGCCCTCCACGGCTGGAGGCTCCCTCGGATACCATATCCGGGAAACTCAAACCGGTCACGCGTCACCGGCCGGTCGCACCCGGGCTCGCGCCACCGAATCACATATGCCTGAGCCGACCGAACTCACACGGGAGATGGGTGAAGCCGCGGCACGGAGTCGGGGCGAGCCGTCGATAGCGGCCGTGGCCGGCGTCGAGCGAGCATCGCTCGGCTCGTTTCCGACGGCCGTCGAGGCCATGCCCGACCTCGGAGCCGCGCTCGGCGTGCCCAACCTGTACGTGAAACGTGAGGACCGGAGCGGCGAGCCCTACGGCGGGAACAAGGTGCGCAAGCTGGAGTTCCTGCTCGGCAGGGCCCTCCAGCGGGGCTGTTCGACGGTGGTCACGGGCGGTGGTGTCGGGAGCCACCACGTGCTGGCGACCGCCGCCTACGCCCGCGAGATCGGTCTCGAGCCGCGAGCGGTCCAGTTCCCGCAACCGGCCACCGACCACGTCCGCGCGAACCTCCGTGCGCTCGCGGGGCTGGAGCCGGAGCTTCGGCTCGTCGGCTCGCGGGCGCTCTTTCCGGCGGCACTCCTCCGGGAGCGGGTCGCCGCCAGGTTCGGTGATCGCCACTACGTCCCGGTGGGTGGCTCGTCGCCGCTCGGGACACTCGGGTTCGTGGACGCGGGGCTGGAACTCGCCCGACAGGTCGAGCGCGGTGAGCTCCCCCGGCCGGACGTGGTCCTCACGCCGGCGAGTAGCGGCGGCACCCTCGCCGGCCTGCTCGTCGGGCTGGACCGGGCGGGTCTCGACACGCGGGTGGTCGGCGTTCGCGTCGCCGGGCGGTACGTCGCCAACCGGCCGCTCGTGGCCCGGACCGCCAACCGGACCGCGGCACTGCTCGGCGGGGGTGGCTACCGCCCGGGCGATATCACGCTGCTCGATGGCTATCTCGGCTCCGGCTACGCCGAGCCGACACCGGCCGGTGACCGCGTCACCGCGGTCGCCGCCGACCACGGTCTCGAACTCGACCCGACCTACACCGCGAAGACTGTCGCCGCGCTCGCCGGCGAGTTCGACGACGAGCGGGTGCTGTACTGGCACACGCTCAGCGAGTCCCGCCCGGAGCCACTGTCGGCCGAGGCGGCGCTCGAACGGTTGCCCGACGGCTACCGGCGCTTTCTCGACTGACCGCCGGCCTCGCGCGCGGTCAGGTAGATGCCCGCGAGCACGACGACACCGCCGGTGACAGTGAACGCGGTCGGGGTCTCGGCGAGGAAGACACCGGCGAGCAGTGTCGCGCCGATGGGTTCGCCGAGCAGCGAGACCGAGACGAGACTCGAATCGAGGTGTGCGAGCGTCCAGTTGATGACGGTGTGACCGAGCAGGCCGGGGCCGGCAGCGAGACCGGCGAAGACGAGCCACTCGCTGGCGGGGTAGTCGACGAGCGGCCCGCCCTGGAGGACGGCGACGACGAACAGACAGGCCGTACAGACCCCGTAGACGATGACGACGTATGGGACAAGCGCGACCCGCTGGCGGAGTGACCGGCCGGCGAGCACGTAGCCGGCGGCGGTGACCGCGCCGACGAGCGCGAGCGCGTTGCCGAGCAGCGGGTTCGGGCCGACGAGCACGCCCCCGAGCAGGTCGCCGAGTGACATCGTTGCCATCCCCGCGACCGCGACGACCACCCCGGCGACCATCCCCCGGGTGAGGCGCTCGCGCAACAGGAGCCACGCGCCGACAGCGACAAAAAGTGGCTGTGCCTGGACGAGTGTCACGCTGGCGGCGACGCTGGTCCAGGCCAGGCTCTCGAACCAGGCGGCGAAGTGGACCGCGAGCGCGATGCCCGCGAGCCCCGCCCCGAGCAGGTCACGGACCCCGAGGCGGCGAAACTCGGACCGGTAGCGCCAGGCCGCAACCGGAAGCAGAGGCAGCGTCGTAAAGAGCACCCGGTAGAAGGCCGCGACCGTCGAGGGAGCGCCGCTGAGTCGGACCAGCACCGCGCCGGTACTGATGGCCACGACCGCGACAGCGAGCGCAGCGAGCGGCGGAACCGCCGGCGCGTCGGACACGCGGGTGGATGCGTGACGAATGCACTTGTCGGTACCGGTCCCCGGGTCACGACCGACTGTCGGCCGCCGACCCGTCATCGTGGAGTGTCCACTTCGGCTCGATGCGGTTGTTGGCGACCACGGTCAGGTCGCCGGTCTCCTCACTCCGGACGGTCGTCCGGCGGATGCCGACGTGTTCGACGACGCCGGTCTCGCCGTCGGCACTGACCCGGGCCCCCTGGACGAACCGGTCGTCCTTGATCAGATAGAGCCCGGCGACGAGTTCGCCCAGCGCCTCCCGGAGACCGAACGCGACCGCGAGCGCGAAAAAGCCCGAGGCGGTCCCCAGAGCGGTCGCCAGTTGCTCGAACCCGAGCAGGGCAAGCGCGACCAGACCGACGCCGAACCAAAGCACCACCCGGAGGAGAAATTCGAGCGTGCGTTCCTGTGCGGGGCTGCCGGCGACCATGTGGAGTCGCCGCTTCAGCCGGCCGACGACCAGCCGCACGGCGACAGCAGCCCCGAGCAGGAACAGGACCGCGAGCGCCACCCGGGGTGTCGCGTCAACCGCCGCGTCCGCGAGACTCTCCAGCAGTTCCGAGACGAGTGACTGCAACTCGGCCATGTCCGACCGTCGCCCGCACACCTGAAGTGTCTTTGCTCGCCGCCAGACTCAACAGGTCGGGCCCCGCAGGTCGGATATGGAACTCGAGGACCTCGTCGACGAGCAGAACGTCGGCGGTCGCGACAGGCTCGCTCGCGCAACACTCGCCGTTGCGCTCACCGTCGTTGCCGTTCGGGCACTCCGCACCGGGCAACGGACCCGCGGACTCGTCGCCGGACTGCTCGCGGTCGGGTTCGGCCTCAACGCCGTCACCTGCTTCTGCACGGTCAATCGACTACTCGGGCTCGACACGACCGGCGACTGACCTCACCTGTCGAGGCGCATCCGGACGGCAACGAGCGGGACACAGGCGAGTGCGGCGAGCACCCCGACGGTCGCGAGCGTGCCCGGTGTAACGGTCGTTCCGTCGACCCCCGCCGCAAGCGCGACCGGGTCGGGAACGACCGAGAGGGCAGGAACCGCGGTGAGTCGAACCGGGCCCGCCGCGAGCGCGGCGAGCACCAGCCCGACCGCACCGACGAGGGGCGGCTCCCAGATGGTCGGCCGCACCCGGAGGCCCCGGCCGTAGCGACCCCGCCACAGCGCGATACTCGCCCCGAGTGCGACGAGCGTGGCCCCGAGCGCGGCCCCGAGCCCGACGGCGAGCGCCAGACCGACATCGAGGGCGGCCGCCCAGCCCGAGTCGGCGAGAACGGCCGTGGGACGCTCCCCGCGGAGTGGGCTCGCGGCCCGTGCCCAGGGGTCGACACCGGCACGGGCAGTCGCCCCCGCGAGCGCGAGGCTGGTCACGAGCGCGACCGCCCCCCGGCGCCGGTACGCGCGGGCGGTCGTGGGGCTGAACCGCCCGTGGTCACGGTCGGCGAGAAAGAGCCCGCGGGGGAGCTGTGTCGCCGCCCGGGCGCAACCCGCGGCCGTGTACAGTACCGCCACGAGCAGACCGACCAGGAGACCCCGCCACGCGACTCCGCCCTCGATGCCGGCCGCGGCGGCGAGTCCCACACCGGCGACGAGGGTCCGGTTGCGCCACGAGCGGGTCCAGCGGCCCGCGACGTACTCGAGCGAGCGACTCGCCCCGTCCGCGCCGGTGACCAGCCCGTAGACACCCCGGCCCGTCGCCGGTTCCTCAGTCGTCTCGTCGCGCGTCGGCGGACCGCGAAAGGCCGCCTCGGCGTCGGTCACGACCGGGTCACCCTGCCGGTGTGCCACGCCGCGGGCCGACCGCTGTGCCTGCCCCGGCTCGGGGCGCGGCTCGGGTCCCGTCTCGGCGGTCTCGGCGGCCACGCCCGACTGCCGGCGGTAGGCCTCGTGGCCGAGGTCGTCGTAGGCGCGGCGGCGCTCGACGCTCGTGAGCACGTCCCGGGCGGTCAGGAGCTGCCGGAACCGCCGCTCGGCCTCGGGCTCCGGGAACTCACTCGCGTCCGGGTGGTGCTCTTTCGCCATCTCCCGGTAGGCCCGCTCGATGACCTCCGTCGAGGCGTCCTCGGGAACGCCGAGCAGGTCGTAGTAGCTCTCGAACTCGAACCCCTCCGGTTGCTCGGCCCCGCTGTCCGACCCCATCGGTATCCCGGTTTTCGAGCGCGACAGGAAAGTGTACCGGTCAGTCCGGGTCGAGCGACGTCCCGTCGGGGCGCTTTGCCCCCTCGGAGTCGTGGACGACGACGCCGTCGGCGTCCACGGGCTCGTAGGCCTCCCGGACGGCGATTGCCTCCTCCAGTTCCCGCACCGTCCGGCGTTGTAGTGTCGCGGCCAGTTGTTCTGCGTCCTCGCGGGAGATCTCCCGGCCGAGACCCTCGCACTCGTGGGCGCGGACCAGTCCCGACCGGTCGACCGCCTCGCCGGTCGGCTCGCTCACGCCGCCGAGCGCGAGACTGAACGGGTAGGTCTGACAGACAAGCGGCCGGTCCTCGTGAACGGTGCAGGTCCCCGTCTCGCCGTCCTCGTAGAACCGGCAGTCGCCGCAGTCGTCGGTCGCGAGCGCCCACTCGAAGGTCTCGCCCGATTCGTCGTCGAGCCCGTACGGTGTCGGCCGGGCCACGTCCCGCCAGCCCTCGGCCTCGCGGTCCTGCAGGCGGCGTATCTCGTCGGGAAACACCGTCGCCGTGTGCGGGTCGTCCGGTTCGGCCCGACAGCAGGCCCCACAGCGGGTGCACTCGAAGCCGAGTGACTCGATGGCGTCGGCCAGGTCCGCGACCGAAAGCCCGCGGGCACGTTCGAGTTCCGCCTCCAGGGAGTTCACGAGCCTTGTTGGTCGCCACCGGACAAAAACGGTCGGTGTCGCGGGGGAGTTCACATCCGGGGCCAGGCCGCGAGCGCCCGGCGGAGACCGGCGACAGACCGTATCCAGCGGGTTGCGATGGCCTTCTTGAGCGTGCGCGCCGGGAGGCCGCCGACCGTCGAGACGACGGGGAGCCCGGCGATGTCGTGTGCAACGGCGTCGTCCCCGACCGAGACGACGGTTCCCTTGTGGCTGTAACGCCACTCGTCGAGGTCCGCCCCGCGGACGGCGCGGGCGACGTTCCGCGCCGCGACCGGGGCGGCCTGCCAGGCGGCCTGTGCGGTCGGCGGCGCGTGACCGTCGGGTTGCTCGACACGGGCACTGTCGCCGACCGCGAACACCCGCTCGTCCGAGGTCCGAAAGGTCGGGTCGGTCTCGAACCGGAAATCACGCTCGTCGGCCCGCACCTCGGCGTCCCGGAGTTCGTCGTGGCCCGCGATACCACCCGTCCAGACCAGCACGTCGTACGCGTACTCCCCGTCGGCGGTGTGGACCAGTCGGTCGTCGACACGGGAGACGAACTCACCGGTTGTGACGGCGACGCCGTGCTCGGCCAGCAGGTCCCGAAGCGCCGCCTGCAACGACGGGTCACTCCCGGGGTAGATCTCCGCTTGCCCCTCTATCAGGCGCACCTCGACCGGTGTCTCGTGCTGGTCACGGAACGCCGCCACCTCGCCGGCGACCTGGATGCCGGTCAGTCCCGCGCCGCCGACGACCACCCGTGCCGGGTCCTCTGACGTGGCCTCGCGGGCGGCGCGGTCGAGTTCGTCGTGGATTGCAACGGCGTCGTCGAGCCCCTTCATCGTGTGGGCGTGTTCCGACAGCCCCTCGATATCGAAAAAGGCAGTCCGGGAGCCGAGACAGACGAGCAGGTAGTCGTACTCCAGTTCCCCCGACGCGAGGTCGACAACACGGCGGTCGGTGTCGAGTCCGGTCACCCGGGCCTGGACGAACTCGGTCTCGGCCGACTTGACCCGCTCGACCGGCACCGTCAGGTGCTCGCGGACACCGGGGTCCCGGATACATCGGTGGGACTCGTGCAACACGAGGTGGTAGTCCACGTCCGACACCCACGCGAGATCGAGTGGTCCGGGCGCGCGTTCGAGATGCTGGACCGCCCGCGCCCCCGCGTATCCCGACCCGAGCACGACGACCCGAGTTGACATACACCACGGTCAGGTGCCCGCGGTACAAGTATCCGGTGCCGACCGTCGGAGCAGGGGGCGTGGTGAGACGGTGACACGAACCCGACGGGTTCGCCGAAAAGCGCCTGCACGTCGACGATACTGACCTCCGCAGGGTCGTCGGCCTGCTTTGCGTCGAACGGGGTGAACACGCCCTGGGGTGGCCGCGTGTCAGACGTCCCGGGTGGCCCGTCCGACGAGCATAATACCCTCGCGTCCCGATAGTATCGCAGGATGCGGCCAACGTACCGCGAGGCCACCGGATGAACGGGACACCGCCGCCCGGTGGCGATACCGTCGACGCCCTCGCGCTCCCGTCGGCAACAGTCGACCGTGCGACACAGTCCGCGGTTCGTGACGCAGTCGGGTACTTCGACCCGGCGCTCGTCGTGATGCCCGGGCCGCGGAACCCACAGGGTGAGGCGGTCGTCCGCGAGGCGGCTGACTGTCCGGTCGTGCACCCGCAACTCGCCAGGCGCGACGACGGCATCTGCCAGTACCGGTACACCGCCGACCGTGGCGTCCACGAGGCGACCGACCCGACGGGGATGGCGCTCGACCTGCTCGCCGTCCAGGGGCGGGACCGACTCCCCGAACTCCGGGCGGAACTGGCCGCGGGCGAGCGCCACACCGGCGACGCCGCTACCTTCGTCGTCGTCCCGGAACTCGCGGTCGAGTGGGAGACGGCCTCGCTCTCGGCCACGCTGCCGGCCGCCGACGAGCTCGCGGCGATTGCGGACACCCTCCCGGAACCGGTCACCGTGCTCGCCGGCGGGCAACCGGCGGGCTACTCCCACGAGTGGGAGCGACACGCCGACGGCAGGTCGGTGACAGTTCCGGTTGCCGGGCTCGGTGCGACCGAGCGGGAGGACGCGGGGTTCACGCGGTGTGCGTGCACGGCCGACGGCCGGGTCGCCGCGACGGCCGTCGACGCCGACGCGTTCGGCCTGCAGGCTGTCACCGGCGTCGGTCGGGCGACCGCGAGGCGACTCCACCGCGAGGGCTGTCGGACGGTCGAGGACCTGCGGAACCTGGGACTCGACGACCTGACCGACCTCGGGGGTATCGGCCGCACCACCGCCGAGCGGATGCACGCCCACGCCGACGTGCTCGCCTCCGGGGAGCCGCTCGTGATGACGAACGAGACACCGGTCACGACCCGTGACGACCGGCCGCCGCTCTGTCTCGATATCGAGACCGACGGGCTCTCGCCGACGATCGTCTGGCAGATCGGCGTCTACGACCCCGCGACCGACAGCCACCAGGCGTTCGTCGAGACCGAGCACCCGACCGACCCCGGGCCCATCATCGAGGCGTTTGTCACCTGGCTGCTCGCCAACCACGGCGACCGGACGCTGCTGACCTGGAACGGCCACGCGTTCGACTACCGGTACCTCGGGGAGTTTATCCGGCAGTACTGCCCCGAGTACGCCGACGCCTGGGCGGAGATGTGGACCTACGACCTCTACCAGTGGGCCGTCCGGGACGGGAACGCCCTGCTCCCCGGGCGGACAAACAGGCTGGCACACGTCGCCGAGGCGCTTGGCTACGACGGGGTCGACACCGGCCTCACCGGGGCCCAGACCGCCGCCGCGTACCAGCAGTTCGCGCGGGACGAGGTGGAACCCGACTGGGAGCGCCACCGGGCCTACTGCGAGGACGACTGCCGGGCGCTGTGGCACGTCTACCGGGCAATCCGCGACGCGCCGCGCCGCGACACGACAGACAGCGGGACCGGCGGCGCGGCCGGCCGGCAGGCGGGACTCACCGACTTCTGAGTATGACTGAGACACCGACAGACGTGCCTGGCATCGACATCGACGCATCGACACTCGTCGAGACGTTTCCGCGGACGGGGCTCACGCCGGCCTCGGAGTTCGTCGAGATCCTCGAGCAGTCGGCACGGCCGGCCGAGACCGTCCCGGCGGGCGAGGTCCTCCGACCCGGCCTCGCGGCGTCGTACCCCCACGACCCGTTCAGCCACCAGGCCGCCGCGCTCGACGCGCTCGCGGCCGGCGACAACGTCACCGTCGCCACCTCCACGTCGAGTGGCAAGACCCACGTCTACGGTCTCCAGATCGCCCGCAACCTGCTCGATGCGGGCGTGTTGAACGCGGATGGGACCCGGGCGGCCGAGCACAACGACGCCTCGACGGCGCTGTGTGTCTACCCCCAGAAGGCACTCGCGAAGGACCAGCGGGCGGCACTCGAGGCGCTCTACGAGCAACTCGGCCTGGACGTGCGGGTCGCCATCTACGACGGCGACACCGAGGGCGGCCGCCGCGAGATCCGCGAGCGGGCCGACGTCATCCTCACGAACTTCGCCGCCCTCAACGTCTACCTGGAGCACCACGACAGGTGGAGTCGGTTCTACAGCGCGCTCGAACTGGTCGCGATCGACGAGTCCCACACCTACACCGGGGTCCAGGGGATGCACGTCGCCTGGATTCTCCGCCGACTCCAGCGCGTTGTCGCGTACTGGGGCGGTGACCCGCAGTACACGCTCACGTCGGCGACAATCGGCAACCCGGCCGACCACTCGCGGGAACTCGTCGGCGAACCGGTTACCGTCGTCGACGAGGACGGCTCGCCACACGGCCCGCGCGAACTCCTGTTCTGGAACCCGCCGCCGCGGGACCGGGAGACCGAACCCGGGGCAGAGGAGCCGGGAGAACCCGTCACCGGTGACGAGGACCCGCCGGCAGACGACGAGTCGGTCACCGACCGCGTGCCGGCGAGTGTCGAGGCCCCGAAGCTGTTCGGAGAACTCACCGCGCGGGAGATCCAGACGCTGCTTTTCTGCCCGAGTCGGAAGCTTACCGAACTCGCGGTCCGGCGGGCCGAGAAACACCGCCGCGGTAACGCGGGCGGGTCGGCGGGGAGCCTGTCGTCGTACAACGCCGGCCTCGGCCGGAGCACGCGACACGCCCGGGAGCAGCGGTTCAAGACCGGCACGCTGACCGGGTTGGCGACGACATCGGCGCTCGAACTCGGTATCGACATCGGTGACCTCGACGCGACGGTCCTGATGGGCTATCCCGGCCAGCGCCAGGCGTTCTGGCAGCGGGTCGGTCGTGCCGGCCGCGAGGGCCGCCGCAGTCTCGCCGTTCTGGTCGGCGACCACCGCACCCTCGACCAGTACGTTCTCTCTCACCCCGAATACCTGCTCGAAACCGACGTCGAGGACGCTGTCGTCGACACCTCGAACAACGCGGTCTTTGCGACACACGTTCTCGCCGCGGCCGACGAGATCGCCCTCGACGAGACCGATATCGACGCGTTCGCCGGGGGGGACCGTCTCCGCGCGGCCGTCCAGATGTGGCGCGAGGCCGGCTTCCTCGAGGGGTATCTCGACGCCGCGGTGCACTACTGTGGCCCGGGTCGGCCACAGACCCGCGTCAACCTCTACGGGACAACCGGGACGGACTTCCGACTCACCCTCGCCGACGGCGTCGACACCGACCGGTGGGGACTGCCCGACGGTCTCGACCTGGAACCGGTCGAGCAGAACCGCGCGTACCGGGACTACCACGAGGGGGCGGTGCGACTCCACGACGGCCAGCAGTTCGAGGTCGTCGCCGTCGACGAGGACCGCCCCCGGCCGGTCGTCGAGCTCCAGCCCGTCGACTGTGATTACTACACCCGCACCCGGACCAGGGTGAACGTTCTCGACGCCGAGTCCGAGCGGTCCCGCGAGGTCAACGGGTTCACGATACACTTTGGCCGCGGGACGGTACTCGTCCACCACCACGCCTACGACGAGCGCTCGGTCGAGAACAGCCAGCCCGGCCGACAGGGCGTGTCGACGGGGTCTCCGCCACTCCTGATGGACACGCAACTGTGCTGGGTCGAGGTTCCCGAGCGGGTCGAGCGGGCGCTCGCCCGGAAGTACAGCGACCACGGCGTCGAGACGGGGGTCGACCCGGACGAGACAGGGATCACACATTTAGGCTACGTCGCCGGCCTCCACGCCGCCGAGCACGCCACGATACAGACCGCGCCGCTCGAACTCCGCGTCGACAAGGCCGACCTCGGCGGCCTCGCCACGCTCGTGCTCGACTCGCACTACGCTCGCCCCGACGACGACATCGGTGACAGCGTCGGCGAGTCGTTCGAGGCCGCCGAACGGGCGCTGACCGAGCGGGCACGACAACTCGACGGGTCCACCACGTCCGGCTGGTTCATCTACGATGGGGTCGACGGCGGTCTCGGCTTCGCCCGCGCCATCTACGAGCAGTTCGAGGCACTCGCCGAGCGCGCCCGCGACCAGCTTGCAACCTGCCGGTGTGGCCGGCCGAACGGCTGTCCGGCCTGTACCTTCGACGAGAACTGCGGCAACGACAACAAGCCGCTCCTGCGGGCCGCCGCGGTCGACGTGCTCGACCAGTTGCTCGGTGACGCCGACCGCGAGCGCCTCGAAGCGTATCTCGATGACTCCTACGGCGGCGACCGGCGACCGGTCGTGTTCTACTCCTGATACTGATTACTGCGACTGTGTACCGGTACGACCGCCCATCGTCGGGCGGTCGATACCGGAACGACTCGCAAGACTCAGTACGAGTGGTCAGTCCGCGCGGTTCCAGAACCGCCGGGAGTGGCCGGCGACGGTATCCTCGGTCGGCGTGCTGGTGGCGAGACTGACCACGACGAAGACGGTGTAGGCGACGAGAACGCCGACAAAGCCGTAGTGAGCGCCGGCGGTCAGCCCCGGCGGCAGGACCTCCAGGAACAGGAGAATCGTGATCCCGGGGCCGAGCGCGAGCGAGGCAACCGCGCCGGCGGCGGTGCCGCCCTCCCAGTAGACCCCGAGAAAGACCGGGGCGGATGTCGTGGCGAAGCCAACTACCGCGAACGCGATAAGCTGGAAGATGCCCGCGGGCTCGACAAGCGCGAGCACCACCGCAAGCGCGATGAGGCCGACCAGAAGCGCCTGCGTGACCCGGACCTCGCGGCGCTGGCTGGCGTCGGGGGCGAGAAACTCCCGGTAGACGTCGCGGCTCAGCATCGAACTCATCGTGAGTGCTGCCGAGTCGGCCGTCGACATGATGGCCGCGATGGCACCGGCCATCACGATACCGAACACGACCGGGTGCAACAGCGTCTCGACCAGCAGCGGAATCACGTAATCCGTGTTGTCGACAGCCCCGAAATCGAGAACCCCGACCGACCAGACACCCAGCAACGCGCCGAACAGGTAGATCGGAATCGCCACGAGCGCGAACAGGAAGCCGGACTTGCGCATCACGTCCGGGTCCGAGGCCGAGAAGTACCGCTGGATGTTGTGCGGGTAGCCCGGGACGCCGACGGCAAACGCGAGCGCGATCGTGATGACAAACAGCGGCGACCAGGCGTCGACGGGGCCGGCGAGCTCGAACAGCCCATCGGTCTCGGCGCGTGCGTCAGCGGCGATGGCGGTGCTATCGAGCGAGACCATCACGTACGCGACGACCCCACCGAGCACACCGAGCAGGACCGTCGACTGTATCGCGTCCGACCAGATGACCCCGCGGTAGCCCGCGACGTGGATGTACACGAGCATGAACGCGGCCATCAGCAGGACGGCCGCCTCGTAGGGAATCCCGAGCAGGACATCGAGTGCGACACCGCCACCGATGAGCTGACCCGCGACGAGCGCGGTCATGAACACGCCCGTGACGAGGAGGTACGCGACCCCGGCACCCGGGCTGTCGTAGCGCTCGCGGATGTACTCCGAGGGCGTGACGATGTCGTGTTCGCGGCCGATATCGACGAGCGCGACGCCAACAGTTGCGAAAAACAGCGTGTACAGCACCGCCGCGATCGCCAGGAAGGAGAACGACCCGAGTCCCGTCTCCGAGGTGTCCGCGCCGATGCCGAAGACGGTGAACGCACTGAGCACCGTTGCCGCGAGCGTCAGCGCCAGCACGACGGTTCCGACACTCCGGTTTGCGATGTAGAAGTCGGTCGGGGTGTACTCGGTGAACCGCGAGGCGTAGACGCCGACGAGTAACACCCCGAGCAGGTACAGCCCGAAGACGAGCTGTGCGGTCGTGACGACCATCACTCCACCCCCGTGTTGGCCCCGTTGGCCGTGGTCCAGACACTCACCGCGACCCACGCGAACACGAGCATGACCGCGACGAGCCCGAGCTGGAGCCACAGCCAGAGCGGAACCCCCAGGTACAGCGTCGTGACACTCCCGACCGACGGGAGCTCGGCGACCAGGTCGAACAGGTACCACTGGCCGACCGCGAGAGCAAGCACCAGCACCACCACGACCCCGAAGGTGTACTTCGCGCCCGGTACTGTCGTCATGCGAGACGGAAGGAGTCTCTCGACACGCATCTGAGTAGCAGTAGTCGGGCCTGCTCGGGGTTAACTCCTGTGGGCTCTGACC
>OBKM01000957.1_pt1 | contig 12788 bp, 15 predicted proteins | sample 1519691 | NCBI WGS metagenome assembly OBKM01 (sample SAMEA37050418, study PRJEB22526) | metagenome | biome: saline pan; feature: lake; material: water | place: Egypt | collected 2015 | depth 0.5 m
GCAGCTAGATTCGTTCAGCCAATACTATCAAGCATAATTTTGCCACAGAGTATAACCACCAGTCTTAGCTAAAGACGAATGTTCACACCAACAAAAGCGAGTTCATCAAGGAAGCCTGCCGATCGCATCTTCGCGAACTTAATAACGACACAGCAATCACTGCGCTTCGCCTCGAGCAACTACTCGCGCAGGCTGAGCAGAGCCACCAATCAGATGCTGATATCGATGCCGAGCTCACGGCACTCGGCGAGAAAGTCGATGCAGACGACCTTGAACGGGCCGTCGAAGAGGCCCGTAAGGAGACGGCCACGCAAGTGTACGGATCTGATTCGTGAAGATCCTCGATACGAATCTGTGGGTATTCGGTACACTGGGAACCAACGAACAGGCAACCGAATTACTCACGCACAAAGACACTCGTGAGACTGTCCAACAAGATTGATAATCTGAGTGTGGATATCGCCCGCAAGCGCAAGCATCGCATTCGCTCGTTCTTTTGTCGCCATCCCGTCCTGATAGTACGTATGAGCGCGATTTTCGTTCCAAAGATCTTCGAGTTCCATCGCAACCTCCTCGGTGATGAATCCAACATCTGCGCTTCGATTGATTGCGGTCGTGTGCGACTGTGGCGGCTGGGACGGATCGTGGTGACCCTCCGTGATCAACCAGAACAACAGTGTGCGTTCGATTGAGGTGAACGCAGCCTCGATTGTGAGCGTATAGTACCCATCTTCACACAATGTCCCAGCCCCAGAAAGCAATCGACACGCCTTCCGGAGTTGGACGAGATCGGCACTAGCGACATCCAATCCTTCTTCGGATATCTGTCCACCGCGGCGGAAAGCATCCTGTGCGTCCGACAACCGCGGTTCGATGTCGTCGTGATCGATCGGCATCTCTACGCACCTCCGTGAGGTTGCGTATAGATATCTTGGCGTAGCTCCTGTAGTTGGGGAGACGTCGTGAGCACTAGCCCTTCATCAAAAATATCTGTGAGTTCAGTGCCGTGTGAAACAGCAGTTTCTGGCGTCTCAACGAGGATCTCGAACTCATACCGATGGCCGTCAAACGATTCGTCTTCAATATCTCGTGCAAGAGACGTACAGATGCGTCGTCCGTAGGTGAGGTCTCCATCAACGATGACAAGGAGGTCAATATCACTTCGACGGTCTGCTGTTCCGCGGGCGACACTGCCGAAGAGAATGGCCCCAACGAGTTCGTCGATCTCTTCGCTCTCTTGAATACAGGTCTCAAGCTCGTCGAAATAGGCCCTAACTGGCTTACGGAACTTCGACTGTGGTATCAAAAAAACGGGATCTGGTCGCTGAAGATGATCGGTATCGATCGTAATCCGAGCAGGTCTGTGGTCACTCACAGCGACCACGCCGAGTTTCTTAAGCAGTGTGAGTGAACGTGAAACCGACGAGATATCTGCGCCCGTGATTGACGCGAGTTCCTGCTGTGTGAACTCTTCGAATGGGTTGTTCACGAGGTGGTGGAGGATATCCTGCATTGCCTGATAGCGGAAGACCCGCTCCTCTGGAAATGGAAAATCGAGGAGCACGTTCGTTCCTTTCATAATACGCAATTAATTGTATGATATGAAAACTCTTTGGATGGCCTTCCGAGTCAGCTATCCTGAACTCACTCGTTCATCCGGGAGTTGCGTGACTGACTACCGTTCCTGAGACTATTGCCTACATTTCGTGACCACTCCCGCATGGTCTCTCGCCCAGCTGCTCGATGTGCGGATCGTCACTATCGACTACCTCACCAAAAAGTCGCTCCCTCCACTGACCGAACACCGACCACCGAGGGGAACGTTCCGCACCCGCCGAGAACCACGAGTGAGTGAACTCCGGAGTGACATGCCGCAGTTGTTGAGACGACGGAGTGACCTCGACATCGAGGCGCCAGTGTTCTACGGCAGTGGTGGGCAGGGTCCGTGTTACGTGCCGGATCGAGCGGGCAACGACGAGTACGTCGACGCTCTCGACACTGACTACGAGTTCGGATAACGGTCTTCTTCGAAGCTTTCAGTATTTTCGTAGCTTTCACACCGAACGCTTTTTACAATAGATACCGTATTCATATCCAACGATGTCGATTGACCGAGATACCTTCGAAAACACGAGCAAGGAAGAGCTTGCGGGCCTTTCGATCCCGGATCAGGTTCTCGGATTTCTCGCTACAAACGAAGATCGAGCATTCAAGGCACGCGAAATCGCCTCCCAGATCGGTGTCGACGAGGGGGCGGTCAGCACCGCACTCTCACGGTTGAAAGACCGTAGTCTGGTCGAACATAAAGCGACGTACTGGGCGGTGACTGATGACACAGAGCGCCTCAAAGGATACAGCGGGTACGAGCGGGCGACCGCCCTGTTCAACGATCAACTAGGTGTGGAGAACAAAGAGACGTGGCGCGAGCATGCACCTGATGAATCTCACCCAAGCGTCGGGGACGAACAGTGACCGACGAAAAGGCACCAATTTTCCCCGCGCCACCGTGCGCAGGGTAATATTCAAATGATCTGAAAATGTACCTTGGAGTAATGAGAACCGTTGAATCGATCTCTCTCGAGAGCCACTTCGATATTGATACTGTCCGAGCTGTTCTCCGAGAGCATCCAGTCCGGCTCGCGATTCTTTTCGGTTCGCACGCCACCGAGACGACCCACGATACGAGCGATATCGATATTGCGGTCGAGTTTGACGAACACGAGCCGGCAGATCGGGAATACAACGACGTGTTCCTTGGGTTAAGCGTCGATCTTAGTGACGAACTGAAGATGGATGACATCGATCTCGTTGATCTTCACGCAGTCTCTCAACCACTCGCAACTGCGATATTCGAGAATGGGATCCTCTTGATTGGCAATAGCGACCACGCCGCCGAACTACGCCGTGAACTTACAGCGAACGGGAACGACCAGCAAACGCCTCGTGAGCGGCTTGATACGGCTCTCGACAGAATTAACGACCATCTGGATACTGATAATTCTGGACTCCCTGCCACTGGTGACGTAGAGAGCGACAGATGACAGACGAGGGCCTCCCGGCAGATCGGCTCAATAAGATACTTACTGCCATCGAAACAATCGAAGAAAGTCTTGGTGTTCTTGCTCGCAAACAGTGCGTCGATCGTGCGGAGTACAAGACAGACTCGGACACACGCGATATCGTCGAACGCCGGTTTGTGAAGATGACCGAGGCAGCGATCGATATTGCCGAAGAAATCGTCAAACATGAACAGGGCCATCCACCAGAAAGCAACCCGGCATCAATGCGGGAACTCGGTGAAATAGGCATTCTGTCGGGATCGCTGGCCGAAAAGATGGCACAGGGCGCTCGATTTCGGAACGTGCTTCGTCTCAAGTGCGGGCGACGTATCCAGCGAAGTCATCGAGGAGTACATCGACGCCCAAGCAGGTGAGTAGTCATGCAACGGAGCGTCTCAACCACGGTGCGGGTCAAACTCCACTCGCTGACCAACAGGAAGGCTGACCTGCTCGCCCGTGAGTACGAGGCGTTCCAGACCGAGGTACACGGCGGAAACGCCGACCTCTATTCCGCGACCGACCAGCAGGCGTCGAAAGTTCAGCGACAAAAAGACCCGAACCCCGACACCGAACAACCCGTCGTCCTCCGCAACGACGTGTTCGACGTGTCCTACGACGAGGACACCGTTCTCTCGTCGTGGTGGGTGAAAGTCCCCGTCTACGACCCCGAGCGCGGACGGGGCAACTCCATCTGGTGTCCCGCCCACGTTCCGCACAAGGACGAACAACTCGTCCAAGAGGGCGATATTCGGGACAGTGAACTGGTGCGCCGTGACGGTGACTGGTACGTCCATCTCGTCGTCAAGCGGTCTGTGACCGTCCAAGACGAGTACGACGACGTGCTGGCTATCGACATGGGCGCACGCTGGGTCGCTACCTGTGCGTTCCTTTCCGACCGCAAAACCACGTTCTACGGCGAGGAAGTTCGTCGCATCCGCGAACACTACAAGCAACTGCGGAAGTCCATCGGGAAGGCGAAACCTCGACAGGGACAGCAGGTGGTCGAGCGGATCGGTGACGCGGAAGCACGGAAGGTGGACGACCTCCTGCATAAGATTGCTCGTTCCGTCGTTGAAGATGCTGAAGAACGGAACGCGGTTATCGTCGTGGGCGATCTCGGTGGGATTCGCAAGGGCAACGACAAAGGGCGGTACGTCAACGACAAGACCCACAAGATGCCGTTCGCCCGCCTGCTGAACTACATCGAGTACAAGGCCCACGACGCAGGCATCGACGTACAGTTGGTCGAAGAATACGACACGTCGAAAACCTGCAACCGCTGTGCCTGCGAGGGCGTCCGAGAGACGCAGGGACGCTTTGAGTGTCCCGAGTGTGGGCTGGACGACAACGCCGACAAGAACGGTGCGCTGAACATCGGCAAACGAGCCTTGGGCAAGTTCTCGAAACCGCTGTCCGAGGCGGGGGCTGTACTGGCACAGCCCGAAACGCAGGTCATCGTCCCCCGTGACGACGAACCTGCGAACCTCCCGCTACGTGTGGATTCAACCCCCAGTGGGGGAACCCCACGGCTTTAGCCGTGGGGGGATGTCAGGTACCAGATAGAAAAGGCAACAACGAGTACGTTAACGCCCCGACAGCGACTACGAGTTCGAGTAAGCGCAGAACATCACTGCGACGACTGCTATTGTTCTTCAAACCAATAGTATAATAGTATTGGCCTGTATACCAATAGATGAGGATGGCCTCACCGACTGGCGACGACCTTGATGGCGTAAGCGAGGGGCGAAAGTACCCCGACGGGACTGTCGTCCGTGTGTTCTGTATGCGGACGGACCGTGACGCATACCCGTGTGGATGGGCCTACAAGCTTCACTACGGCGCAACAGAGCCGAACCCGCCCCACACGCTTGATGATGGGACGATTCGTCGGTACGACAACTCGCATGAGGACACGAAAGGGCACGAACGACACGTCGCACCGGACCCCGACCCAGACAGCATCACGTTCCCCGGGATGGTCGAACTCTGGGAACGGTTCTGGAGCGAGATCCCGAAATCCGCCTTCGAGGTCAAGTGAGGCCATCATACCACGGTGATACCATGACCGATACCACGCCGCCGCTACACCCGATGGAGCGCGAAGAGCTTCGGACCGAATCAACCCTCGTTGTGACTGTGAAGTCGTCCAGTGAGTTCCACGACGACATTACTGACGAGATCGAGACGCTTGAAATGGGTGAGGCAGTAGATTCCACGCCAACACTCTCATTCACCAGCTACGACGATCTGATGGAGACACTGACGCCGCGCGTTCTCGATCTCATCGAAACCATCCGTCAGGAAGAGCCAGCCAGCATCAACGAGACCGCACGGGTTGTTGACCGGGACGTAAAGAACGTCCACGAGGAACTCAGTCGGCTTGCCCAGTTGGGCGTCATCTTCTTCGAGGAAGATGGCCAGCGTAAGCGCCCGATCGTCTGGTTCGACGAACTCGTCATCACTCTCCCATTCGATCCAGAAACTGGTGATACGGTCACCGCCGTGCCTTGACAGTCCCTTTCGCGTGGATGTGTCTTGGCGGAATTCTTTTTTGATGATACGATGTGGATCCACGTATGGAACCGAATGGTAAAGTCCGTTGCCTCAGGAGTGCAGGACTAAACACGGATGCCCCGCGCCACCGTGCGCGGGGTACTTCACTCGTTTAACACTGAGCAACGAAGAGTTGTAGTCTCCCCGACCCTTCACTCGTCGCCTACGTCATCTTCATCAATGAACGCTAAGTCCGGCGAGTACACCTCCTCTGTGAAAATGAACTGCCTGTCCTCGAGCCGCTTGTTGTGGGTGTCTGAGGCGTCGACCTCAAATGAGTCAGAGCAGGCGTTGACTGTCCGCCCGAACCACGTCGCGCTCGGCTCCTTGAGGTCCGTCTGGGCTCGGTACCATTCGAGGAACCGCGAGCGAAGCAACGTCATCGAAATCGAATCCTCCGACGATTCGACAGTCACCTGCTCGAGGAACGACTTGACAGCCGCCTCGTAGCGTCCCTGATGGCTGTTTCGATACCGGGTTGCCCATGAGGGAGTAAAGTCGTACTCGATGAAATCATTACCCGACTGGTAGTGGACCGTTGTATTCAACAGGTAGTGCCAATGAGTCAGCGGGAACGGCTTTCGCACTTTCGTCCGGCCGCCAATTGCGGCACTCTTCGTCGGCTGTTCGCGAATGACATCGCCGTTCGATGACTCCAGGACATACGACGACCCGTGCTTGCGGACCCGCGGGAGGTCGTACTCGTAGGTATCGACACTCGCGCCAGCAGGCCCCGACGCAACGACCGTGCCATCGACGAGTAACTCCTGGATGTCATCGGGGGTGCGGCGCCATCGCGCCTCATCCACGCCCTCGGGCAAGACGAGCGTAACATCCGGAGCAAGCGTCACGAGCCCGTCGAGATTATACGGAATGACGCCCTTTCCATCGGTATCTTTGATTGGCTCGGGGAGTGGCCCCATCCGGTCAGCGTCGTTCAGATTTTCGAATTTTCGCTTGGCGCTTTTTTGTGAGGCGGTGACGATCATGACCGGGTACTCTGAGTGGGCGCCACGGGCGAGATTCGTCAGCAGTTGGGATGGCTTCGTGTCGTTTTCGACTTCGATCTCATGACAGTAGATCTGCCCGTTGTATTTGCTGACGATGTCCGGCCGTGACTCGTCATCGAACACCGTCTGTTGTGTTGGGTCCGTGCCCTCGAAGTCGTGATCGACGTCCTGCTGGTCGATTGCGAGTATCTTGTGTCCGTTTCGGAGGAGATACGAGACCCACTCAGAAACCAACTCTTGGTGGGGTTCGGACTCCTGGCGATCATTGTCGAGTTGATTTTTCAGATCTCCCGACTGTTCGGTTCCGTAGCTCTGCCGGGTGCTGTCTGCGCGTTCACCAAGTTTGTGGACCGTTATTTCAGGCGCATCCGCAGTTGAGCACCCCTCCCACAATGAGAACTCGAAGAACTCCGGGATTGCCACGTGAAAGTGGAGCAGATCTCGTTTGTGTAGCCTGAAGACACCATAGCAGCCGAACAACTCTCGATACCGCGCATCCGGATTCATCCGAGCGTTCAACAGCGCGTGGTATTCCGCTACCCCTGATTTCAGATCCTCCGTCGTTGTGTTCCGGGCGCTCATCTCATCCATCTCCTCAATACGCTGTGCGTATGGCGTATCGCGAGCGTTCCGGCGATGTCGTTCAACTGGCAGGTCGAAGTTGTCAGTGATGTCTTTGTGATCGAAATACGAACTCAGCCGGAAGTCCGAGTCGACCGTGTCAGCAAATGTCTCGATGTCAGCATCCCTGATGATGCCGTTGCCGGTCCCGAAGACGACGAGTCGGCAGGTCCCAAGGTAGTCATACGCCTTTTTATCCCCGACTTGCGTTGTGATGGTGCTAACGTCGTAGGGGACGCCGCGGTCATTCAGCGTCGTGACGAGCTCGTAGACCGCGCTTTGTTGCGAGACATCCAGGTGTGTAATACTGACATTCTCTGACAACAGGAGTCGCGACGTTGGCCGGGGGAACAGCCCGAGCGGGGTTAAATCAAGATCAACGATTTGGACCTTGATGTACGGCGGTGTGTTGTCTTCGATGATCTGCTTCATTTTCTCCGCAATCGAACTGGGTGCCCGGCCGCCAGTGGTTGGGACTCCGTCAGCAGCCTCGTTCCACTCTGTGAGGTCCGGGCCGGCTCCGAGCGCTTTCTGTCGGGCCCGCTCGTGATTGCGGTCACTAGAGTACCCGATAAAGAAGTGATCCTGTTGGTCTTCTCCAGGAGTAATTTTAAATTCGACAGCGTCAAGCGCCGGAATTTCATCCGATAGCTGTTCTCGGACACCATCAAGCGGCACTGGCGTCTGTGGACGATCGTCTGCGTTGTTCTGCCCATCATAGATGATCCGGGTCGCGGCGGTCCGACCAGGGCCTTGTGCGGGCGCCTGGTCACCATCGCGGACATACGGACCTCCGATGGACGGTGGAAGTTCTGTTGACATGTTTGTGCGTTGTATGTACCGAGGTTATGCGGCGTCGGCCTCGCCGTGAGCCCAGGCCAGTGAGCGGTCCATTGCTGGAATCCGCCACTCACGGCCCTGAAGCCCAATTAGTTCGCCGTTGTCGGTCGTTTTCGGGACGATACGTGCTGGAAGTCGGCGACCAATCGGTGCCAGTGGCGGCACCTGACACTCAAGTTGATCATGAAGCCAGGCGTCGAGTACTGCTCCACAGTGCTTTGTGCCAGTTCCGGTCGCAGCCACCGTGTAGGTCTCAATGAACGTCGCAAGTGCGATCTCGAGGTCGGTTTGGAAGCCCGGCGAATGTGACCACTGAGTCGCCGGATGCTGCGAGCGCAGTCGAGATCCGTCTCGAAAGAGCACGGTTGCGTGTCCCCGAAACGTCGGCCACACTGGATAGACCGGCCGGTGGACATACCGGTATGTTGAGAGGCACTCAGCCTCGGACCCGTAGAACTCAAGTGAGCGATCCGGATGATACACCGTTACGGCGTCGCCTTCGTGTTTGAGTCGCGGCGTCGCATACGACAGCGCTTCAAGCGGTGTTGAAAGCGCTCCCGCAGCCAGACAGGCGTCTCCACTCCGAAGTCGTCGGGTAGTGCCTGCTCGAACTGTCCACGTCGGCGTCACCGCGTCGCGAGCGGCGAGGACAACTCCGCCTCGTCCATCTGGAACCGGATCCGGAACGGTGTACACTACCGTTTCACCCGATGGGAGTACCTTGGCATGCGGGACCGCAAGTACGCGTCCAGCCCACGTCGCTGCTGACGCTGACGGGGCCACAACAAGCAGATGACTGCCCGCCCGGACCGCTCGATTCGCAGCCATGATGAGTTCGCCGGCTGTTTCAACCGCTGGATCCGCTGGCAAGGCCGTTGGATCGACGATGACGACCGGGGCTGTCTTCCCGTGTGGGCCGCCTCGAAGGTGTGGGTCACCGCGATGGCGATCCGCGATACGAGTTCCGTGGCCGGTTAATTCTCGACACCAGCGAGACAGCCACGGAACCAGTGATGCCGGCGTGGCGGCTCTTTCAGTCGATTGAGAGCGAACCGAACTCGCGGTCGGTTCTCGAATCGTGTCGGTCACCTCAAAAACCGGCGCCGATCGAGGTCGCTCAGACGGCCACGTGTGGCCCGCATACAACGGGAGTACCGACAGTAGCGATTCGAGTCCTGACGTCGACAGCCGCACCGTGGGTTCGATATCGAGTGGTCGATACCACTCCAAGTCGCGCCGGCCAGCAAGCAGGCTGTGGTACTCTCGGTCACTTGTTGCCACGTCCATTGCCCGCCGTGCTGCCGGCGATGCCGCCGAGAACTCTTTGAGCCCGTCTTCGGTGCTCTGTCTCGATGTGCTTACCGCATGTAAGACGGCGATGTCATCGGTTGGACGAAGCGGCGAGTCTCGAGTGGTCCAATGGCGTGAGAGTAGCTCGCGGCTCGAACAGTACCCAGCCGAAAGCGCCTCCGAAAGCCCATCTGAACGTGGATTCGCCACCGCGTCCGTAGTCGCATACCGCCCGATAGGAGTTGGCCGAGGGCGGTCTTCAGCGATGCGGAGTACCGCAGTGAACCGATCACCACGATCCCGAGAGAGCAGGAGTTGACAGACGGTTGGTCTCGCCTGTTGGTTGTTGGCTATGATTACGTCAGCAAACACGCTCCCAAGGGCTGCTGGCGATCCTGAATCGCGGACAACGCGGGCGGTCTGTAGTGGTGCCGTCCCGAGTGGCCGCAGGTCATATGCTCCGCGCTGTAGTCCAACCCAGTTCGGTAGTGTTGTTTCTAACCCTGCTGTGAGCCGATCGATTAGGCTGTCGTCATCTCGATTCGGCTTTTCATCTCGTCCAATCGGGTCAGCGAAGACGACATCAACGTATCCGTCTCGGGTAACCGCAAGCAGCTCTAGCCAGTCGCCATCCGTCAGCGCAGCCTCAATCGCGGCTGTACACGCCGGCCTAAGCGAGCCATCTATCCGATAGCGACGCTCGTCTAACCCGGGCAACAAAATTCCGAGCGCGTCAGAGCGCACGTTTTGTGGCCGATTCTTCTCATCTTGCTGGACCATATCTCAGTTTTGGAGTACCGCCAAGGCTTCCGCAGTCCACGACCGGTTGAGGTGTCCGCCCCGTGGTTCGACATCGAGCTCGGCGAGTGCCCTGCCAAACCACGACCGGCTGATCGATTGTCCGGTGAGATTCAGATGCCAATCGCGGAATGCGTCGAAGAGTTCCGATTTGGCGAGCGACGCGTCTTCCTCTGCCGTGAACGTAGAGATGAACTGCTCTACAGCAGCCTCGCAGGCGTCTCGGTGAGCGTCTGTCCCGTTGACGACCGGGAGAGACTGGATTCCATCAGCCCCCATGTAGCAGACTCGCACCGCTGTGGTCAGCGTGTTAGGGTTCGACCCGACGGCCGCAGCGATATCGATGGCCCTCGAGATGTCGCCACCGCAGGGCTCGATCCGCCAGACAGTCGGATCTGCGAGCAGTTCGTTGATCTGCTCGATTCCGTCGTCGTCGATCGCTACCGTGCGCGCCGATTCGTCGGTGACGTATTCGATCGTGTTCGGTTCCTTCGGCATTGCTCGCATGGCTCGTCCCGCATACGCCCGGCGGGGCACAGTCGGGTTGGCCAGCGATGTTTTGGGGTTTCTCTCCATCTGCATGCCAAACTCCGTAGGGTGTATAAAAGCGCGTTACCCAGAATCGCGGCTCGTCGATTCGCATAAAAGATTATATTCCCCCGTGACGAATGGGCGCAGACTTATCAACTAACAGACATTCTGGGGAAAAGAGCTATACACTATTCGACAGACACACAACTAATGAGCAGTACCATACAGCATCTCAACCAAAACAAAACACGGATCCATCGTAATCGGGTGTTTGAAATCGACCCAGAAAAGCTCTACTCGTCATCAGATCTGGAACAAATAACGGAATGGAACGAACGCGTCGCTTCGGGGGACGTGTCTGAACCACCTGTTTCTACCTCTTATGAGTTGTATCGTGAGTGGTACACTTTCGGACGTACCTGGAAGATGTGTCTGTCTGAATTATACTGTGTAATCCAGTATGGTATCGCAGTAATGAAAAACGAAGATCCGTCCCGAATGGGCATCTACAATGTGAGTACCATACATGAGTGGTTTCCCGATATTAAAGACAGAGAGACAATTCGAAAGTACCTAGACATGCTTGTCGAGATCGGGCTCTTGCGACAACTCCCTAACAACACCTACAGAAAAGCAGACAAGTCTCTCGGACCAATATTTCAAACACTGGCGCGTGAAGGGCATGAGCACGTTGATGACACGGTTTTTGAGGATTTTCCGGAACAGCCATCTCGTTCCATACTCCAACCGCAACAAGCTACCCCTCTCTCGATATCAACGCTCAAATGGTACTTCTCAAACGAACACATTGTCGGTTGGTTGTTACTCACATATATTGTAGGTCTCATGGTCAAGTTGCTTATTGGGGTCGCACTAACTGGGACCGTCACAACAATCGATATTGTGTTCGCTGGGGTCGTGACGTGGCTCGGGCTCATTGGGCTCATCGCACTCTGTATTGGACTCCTTCGACGTCGATACGACGGCATCGTATCGCTACATCGGTATCGGACGATGTAGCGTCTTCCTGCTGAGATAGAGACGATCTCGCGTCACAGATTCGACAACGCAAGCAATTACAGTACTAGTACCAAAAATCGGATATATTTGCTGCTGTCCTTCAGTATGTACGCTATCCATACGAGGATTGACTCCTGTGTGTTCCCATGGTAGATAGGATGTCCACGCTACATACAACTACACACTAAATCGCTTGACGTAGGCGACCCACACTACCGTGTCCCGATTGAATATAATAATAAGAACCAGCCAATCAAGTTGGGTGTCAAAGACAGGTGTTCCTGACGGCCACCGCGGAGGGGAGAATATCAAAATACGATAATATCGTGCCGATCATCTCGTGGATACATGGCTCTTCTGTGGTTTCCAATAGGAGATGGTAACGTCCTGGACCGTCTGATCGGATCGATCATCGAATTGTTCCATGGCATCTCCTTCTTCAATCTGGTCTTCAATTTTTCGAAGCGAGACAGCGTGGGATTGTGTGTAAGTGAGATAAGAGTTCCATTGATGATGACAGGGTCTGAGTTGACCTCCTCACCGATCTACTCAGACTTCGCGCCCCCTAGAAAGGTTCGCGCATAGCGGGCAGGCTTGTGTATGAACTCAGTCTTGGACCGTCCCGGATGAGGGATGAATGGTTGGCCGTCTAGATACTCGTGATCGTCGTACCGTCGCTTTTCAATCCTCACGGGCCGTTCAGTCTGTTCTTCGTACCCCCGTGTTGGCCGGCGGCAACCCACAGGCGGAAGCCCCATCTGCTACCGCATGCCGTTATTATTGTTATTATCAATCGGGCAGCCGTAGTGTGTCCACTCCCCGTATACGGATTTAGTGTCTGATAGGGGTGTTCCAACACACACTAGATCGTCGTAGAACACATACTAAACAGTTTTAGTGTTTATAAATGAGAAAAGAAAAACAAGCTATCATACCGCTATTTCGGCCACAAATACTACGTGAGATTAGGTTAGAAACTCATACAGAGTGTTTTCTCAGACACTCGTGGTAGAGTCTCACATCGGCCAGCAACATACCTACGAGAGATGTTGCCAAATCGTCGTCG
>OBKM01000958.1_pt1 | contig 12779 bp, 12 predicted proteins | sample 1519691 | NCBI WGS metagenome assembly OBKM01 (sample SAMEA37050418, study PRJEB22526) | metagenome | biome: saline pan; feature: lake; material: water | place: Egypt | collected 2015 | depth 0.5 m
GCATCCAGTTGAGCCCGATGACGTTCGCGACCCCGTCGACCGCGTGTCCCCAGATTATCACGAAGCCGGCGAAGCCAGTACTCTGGTTGATCGTGGGATTGAACCCTTCGATCAGCTTCCACGTCGCGACGGTTGCTGCCGTCGCGAGCACGAGCGTTACGACGAGTACCTGTGGATAGACGGTGACGTAGTCGGTGGCGACAGAGAGGTAACCGAGATAGCCGACTGTGACGACAGCAGCAACCGTTCCCATACCGAACAGCGGACGCGCGTAATCGTCAGTCAGGCCACGCTCAGCGGCGGTGTACGCCGCAACCACGCAGGCCAGCGTCACCGCGAACACGACGAAGTAAATGAACGGGCTGATTATCAGTGCGCTCCACGGGAACTCGATCAGCGCGGGCTCGTTGGCACGGGATGCGGCGATTCCGGCATCCTCGACGGTTCGAAGTGCGCCGCCGAACAGCATGAACGGGAACAGCGCGTAAAAGAAGCGGAACTCGTCGCCGATCTCCAACCGGCGGAGCAGGAAGACAACCCCGATCAGCATCGCCAGCAGGATGAACACGTAGCTCACCGTCGAAACCGTGGTGTATCCCGGTTCCGCGACGACTTGGCCGGCGGCGATCGCGTCCCGACAGGCCGAACTGCTCATCAGTAGCTCGGTCCCGCCGCTTTCGGGCCGGACCGCACACTGTGCGCCCTGCCCGTCGGCCGCCACAGGCCCCCAAAAGTACTGCCAGAGGAACCGGTCGTATACGGTCCGCGGGGAGACGACCGCGCCGACGATGAGGAGTCCGGTCACGAGCGTGACCCCTGCGGCCCACGCGCGCTCCGGCGAAAGCCCCAGTCGCTCCTCCACCCATGAACTCATATCAAGGGATCGGGTGCTTGCCGAGTTGAGAGTTCCGGTCGCGGGCGGGCACCGGACCGCCCCGTTCCCGGCTCGGCCGGCCGCTCGGTTCGCCCGCCGGGCGTCTCAGATTGGGGGTCCTTGGACCTCGTAGTCCGTCCCAAGAATAATCATCGTTTGTGACCGCGAGAACCCGTCCATGTTCCCGATCTCTTCGAACATGAGCTCCCGGAGGCTGTCGGTGTCCTCGGCGACCACCCGGAGGATCACGTCCCACTCACCGGTCGTCAGATGGATCGCCCGGATGCCATCAATGTCCCGGAGCCGTTCGAGCGCATCCTCCTCGCGGCCCTGCTCGACCCGGAGCCCGACGAGCGCGCTGACCCCATAGCCGACCGCCTTGGGATCGATGTCGGCGTGGTACCCCTCGATGACCCCTGCCTCTTCCAGCCGACCGACACGATCGTGGACGGTAGCACTCGACATATCGATCCGCCTTGCTATCTCCGAGAACGGCGTTCGCGCATCCGTCTGGAGTATTCGGAGGATCGCCCGATCCGTGTCATCGAGTTCCATGGTACACAATAGTTGTCGTCCGTCTTTTCGTTTGCGCTCCACGTACCTGCGTCGAGGCCGACCCGACTGTCGACGGAATGGAAACTCGAAGAATTAAGTGTCTATGAAGTAACCTGCTGACGATGCCCTCCAGACGCCCCCTGATGAAACGTGTGTTTGCGCTCGCTACCGGCGGAACGGTCCTCGCGTCGGCGCTCGGAACCGCGGCTGCGTCGGACGATACGACGGCGGAAACCCCGCGCCGACCCGCGGATGCGCGACGGTCGGTCGACCGGTCCCGCTACACGCCGTACGACGCCAGCATCGTTGCGGACGGAGACACTGTGCTCACCGCGACCGCAGACCCAGCTGTCGTCTCCACAACCGGGCTTCCGTCCCCGTTGGCGACTCGGCTGCTCGACGCTCAGCGGCGTGCCGACGGAGTCTCGGTCTCGGACGCCACGCGACTCACTGGCAGTGCCGTAATAGGCGATGAGACCGTCGAAGGAGCGGTGATCGCCTTCGGCTCTTTTGATACAGACGCGGTCGCGGAGGCGGTTACGGAGCGCGCTGAGTCCGTGCGCGAGCACGCGGACGGATCGAGTCGCCGACTCGTCGGAACCGACGACCCGTTCGCCGTCGCGATCGATGACGCCGAGGTCGTGGTCGGATACGGTCCCGACGCGGACCGGGCCGGTGAACACGTCGATGCGGCGCTCGACCGGGTCGACCGTCGCGACGAAGCGTCCGCGGACTACGGCTCACTGCCGTCTACTCTCGCGGGCGACGCGGTCGTCTACGCGGACCTCGGTCCGGCTGGGCGGCGTCGCGTGCGGCCGCACCTCGCGGAGGCCCCGGACGCGTTATCGACGGCGCTGTCCGTCGCGGGTGCTGCGGGGATCGCGTTGCGCACTCGGCAGGACGCGTCCGCGAGTCTCCGCTACGGTGCCGTCGCCGATCCACGTCGGCTTACGCGTGACCACGTCGAACGACTCGCGGCTGAGGCGGAACGTGGTGCCGACTCGCTTGACGAGACGACAATAACTCGTCGGGGTCGAACCGTCGTCGTTGACGCGGCCGCGGACAACGACTCCCTCTTTGCGGCCCACGCTGACCTTCTCGGCGAATCGGTGAGCACGACCCGCGACATCGACATCGCCTGATCGGTACAACAGGCTGACAGGATCGGTTGGGGACCGACCACGTTCGCTAGCGACGCCTGTCTGTATAAATTCCACTACAAAATACAATGATTTAAGTTACAGTATTCAGTTATTACGATCGCATGCCAATCGGCCCCGTAACGAACGTGAGCAGGCGGCAGGTCATCGTGGTTGTCGCGATCCTCGCCGTCGCTGCCGGTGCCCTCCTTGCACCGCAGGTGTACAGCACAGTAACCGAATCCGATGGAACAGTCGCAGTTGTCGAGATCGACGGCACGATCTCGACGGGGATAGCCCAAGATGTTGAAGACCAACTCCGCGACGCTCGAACGAATGACAGCGTCGATGCGGTCGTACTCGAAGTCGAGAGTGGAGGCGGTCTTCCAGCACAGAGCGAGCGAATGTACGCCGCCGTTGACCGGACCGCCGACGAGATGCCGGTGATCGCCACGGTTGACTCTCTCGGTGCGTCCGGCGCGTACCTCGCCATCGCGCCCGCCGACGAGATCTACGTCGCACCCTCCGCTCAGGCAGTCGGGAGCGTCGGCGTCGCCGGCACCGCGCCGGCCCCGAGCGGGCCAAACGAGGGCACAACCGGCCCCGATAAGAACGCCCCGAGTCCCTCGGAACAACGCGAACGCCAACAGGTGCTTGCGAACCTCTTCGTTGAAAACGTCATTGAACAGCGCGGCGACGAAATCGAACTCGACCGTTCAGAGATCGCACACGCTAACGCCTACCTCGGAACCGAAGCGGTCGATAACGGATTTGCCGACGAGTTCGGGTTCGTGGACGACGCGATCGAGGACGCCGCCCGCGAGGCGGGTCTCGAGTCGTACGCGGTCGACACCCACCGGACCGAAGCGCCGGGCGGGCTGGAGCTTCCGCTCATCGAGAGTGACGACGGCGAGATCGTCGTCGCCGACGGTGAAACAACGCTGAACTCCGGGTTGATACTCGCAGTCGCACCCCACGTCTGGGACGAGACTGTCGGTGAGGACATCGAGATGCGAAGCTACTCTGGAGCCGATCCCGCCGTTGTTGACGACGACGGAGGTGATGACGAATGAGCACAGTTCGAACCGCGCTCGGTGTGTTCGCGCTCGTGTTCGCCGTTACGCTCGGGGCGGTCGCGGTTGCCGGCGTCGTCCTCGACGACGGGACCCCCTCGAATGCTGAGATAGAGACGGACCACTGGGAACTCGATAGAGTGAGCGATTTTGCCGAGAGTGACGGCGAGATCACGATGGAGAGTACTGAATCGGAGAACACGGTCGTAATCCACGTCGGTGGTGCGGCGGCAGCCGGCGGCGGTGGCGAGCCGATCCCGATCCCGATCGACGAAGAGACTGAACCGACCGAAGCGTCTGTCGGCACGATCGGCGGCGCGGAGCGTGATGTCGGGCCGCTGGCCTCGACGCTCGTGGCCGACGGGCACGATGTCGTCTTTTACCAGGACGAGTTCGCCGACGGCCCCCTGTTTGAGCTGCTAGCCGATGCCGACGCGTTCGTGACGACGAACCCGGCTGCGCTCGGACCCGCGGAGGCCGACGCCGTCGAGGAGTTCGTTGAGGCCGACGGCCGAACGCTGGTTGCGGCCGATCCCGGCAGCGCCGGAGCGGTGACCGAGCTCGTCGGATCGCAGGGAGTGTACGCCTCTCCCGGCTACGTCTACGACATGGACGAAAACGACGCCAACTACCTCAGTCCGTTCGTCACACCCGCTGCGGACACGGAGCTGACGGACGGGGTCGAACGAGCCGTGTTCCGCGGGGTTACGCCCGTCGGCGTCGCTGCCGAGCAGGGTGAGAGGCTCTTTGAGACGGGCGAAGACGCACAGCTCTCGACGACGCGAGAGTCCGGAACATACGGTGCCGCGGTGACTGCCGGCGATCTGGCGGTACTTGGTGACTCGGGCTTCTTGTCGCCGGAGAACGCACACCGCGCGGACAACGATGCTCTGATCGGTAACGTTGCGGACTTCCTCGTCACTGGCGAGGAACCCGACGTGGAGCCGACACCGCCGGGCGCTGAGCCGATCCCACCGGGTGGTGAACCGATTCCGCCCGAGGAAGAGCCCATCCCGCCTGAAGACGGTGACGAGGAGGAACTCCCTGGTGACGAGCCGGACGACGAACCACCAGAAGAAGACGATACCGACAGCAGCGACGAATAGGCTCGTAGCTACGCGTTCACTCCACGTTTTTTTATATAAATTGGGGCTGCCGTGAGCGTCAGTCCGCGCGGGCGGTGTGGTCGCCAGCGGAGACGGCCGCACGCTCGGACTCCGTCACCTCGATGCCACGGCGCTCTAGTTGCCGGATAAACTCGTCCTCGCTGAGCCCCGCTTGTGCCGCTGCCTGCGAGAGCGTCAACGTTCGCGCACCGTACAGCGTCAGCGCACTCGACAGCCCGTTCGTTGCCATGGCTACGAGTCAATCGTGAACGAATATGAACCTTACTAATTCATTCAGGATCATGATACACCTTATATGATAATATGTAACGTGGCTAAAACCGGTCGAATATAAGGATTTCCGGCTGATGCGACACCGACAGGGTGTCGTCGGCGATGGACCCCGCAGGAATTATGACCCTCTACGGCCGAGACAGGTGTATGGAGAGACAGCAGATAATCGCCCTTCTGTTCGCGTTCCTCATGGTGAGTTCGATGGTCGCGTGGGGCGTCAGCATCATCTGATCCCGTCGGTATCGGCGTTCGAGTTGGCTCTGCCCTCGTGGTTCACGACGGTCGCGGGCGTTCTCAGCCGTCGCCCCAGACGTCCGACAGCGGATGGTCTCGTCGCTTGTCGGCGTCGGTCTCGGACCTCGTTCGGGTAGTTGACTCCGTCGTGTCTGAACGTCCGGAGTCGCTTGTCGCCGCCGACCGCGTCCGGTTCGACGGCTCGGAACGTCCCGAGCGCCCGTCCCGCCGCGTCCGTCCGGGGCCGGCGGGATCTGCGTCGATTCCGGCTAGCGCGGCCTCCGGGTCGAACTCCGGGAGCGCGGGCCGTGTCATCGCGTCGATCTGGTCGCGGAACCACGGTGGGGTGTCGGCTGCGGCTCGGTCGAAAAGATCGAGCAGAGAATCGTCGGCGAGATACGTCGCACCGTAGTCGTCCGGCGCGCGGACGACTCGTCCACACGCCTGTATCACCGTCCGTAGCGCAGTCCGGTGGTACCACGCCCACTGGTCGTCCGCCAGCCGCCGCGCGACGCGTGAGTCGTTCGTGTTCCGGTATGGTGCCTTACAGACGACCTGCCACCGGCACAGGTCGCCGTGGAGGTCAAGCGCCTCCTCCATTTTCACCGAAACGAAGACCTCGGGTTTCGCGCTTGCCTTCCACACTTCGAGTTCCGCATCACGGTTCGACCGAGTGTGTCGCCGAACCCGTGCGGCGACCCCGAACTCACCGAGCCGCTCGACGAGCTGTTCGGCAATGTCGTACGAGTGGGCGTGGATTAGCCCCTTCTCGTTCGGATGTTCCGCCATCAGCCGAACGACCAGCCGAGCGATGTCGGGAATCGTCTCGTCCCGATGCTCGTATGTCATCGACCCCTGTGTGACATCGTACAGTGGTCGGTTCTCCACGGGGAACGTGTGCTCGACATCGACTAACGCGACGTTCGCGGGGTCGAGCCCGACGCCGCGACAGAACGCGTCTTTCGAGAGAATCGTCGCCGACAGCAACGCGAACCGCTCACCGCGGTCCCAGACGGTGTGTCTGAGGTAGCGTGCCGGGTCGAGCGGCTTGATGGCGAGCGCCGACCCCTCGCCGCCGGACTGGTCGACGACCCACGTGGTCGGGGAGTCGATATCACGGTAGTCCTCAAGGAACCAGCCGAGCTCGGAGATCAGCTCCTGGAGTCGGTCGCGGCGGGCGACCTCCTCGCGGCTCAACTCGGGTCGGCCGACGAGTTCGTCTTTTGCTCGCTTTGCGACTCCTCTGAGCGTCTCGACGAACCGGGCGGTCCGATCGAGTGCGTCCTCGTCGTCGTCAGCGTCACGCTCGACGTCGGGGATACCGACCTCGTCCCACACTGGCACCCGTTCCGGAGACAGCTCGATGGTCGCGTACATCTCTGCCCATTCCGCGAGCCCGTGTGCCTCGTCGACCACGACGACATCCCGTTTCCGGAACGTCTCCGACCCGGCGGTTCGCATGAAGTACGCGAGCGTCATGGCGGCAAATCGGCCACCGGAGGCGATAGCGCGGTCCGAAAAGTACGGACACCGGTGTTTGATGCTACAGTCGAATCCCTGTTCACGGACACACGGAGCGCGGTCGACGGGCGTATCGTGTTCGCCCGGGAGGATACAGTCGTAGTTTGACTTCCCGCGGATCACGTTTAGATCCGCAAGCAGGTCGTCAGTCGCCACGTCGTCGAGCTGTGACACCTGCGGGGTCGTGTAGTAGGCGTCAGTTGGATCGCTCGGGGCCGCGTCGGCGACCTCCCGGGCCGCCCCCATCACGGCGCGCGCGAGCAGCGACTTACCGCTGCCAGTCGGAGCACGCACCAACACTACGTCGTTGCCGGCGGCAAACGCGTCGCGTATGTCCGCAAGCGCCTGTTCCTGCGTACCGCGAAACGACGGCGCAGGGAACTCCGCGGGGATCCGGTCGGGGTCCACACAACCCTCTCGCGCGCTCCCGAAATTAAACCCTCGGAGTGGACGCCTCGTCGAGGCGAGCGAGTCACGCCTCGCGTCGGTCCGGGGAGTCACCGCTCGTACCCTCGTCGGATCCGGCTGTGTCCCCAGACTCGACGGCGTCCGCAGACCTGCTGGCGTCCGCAGACCTGCTGGCGTCCGCAGACCCGTCGCCGTCGTCGCTGTCCGTTCTGTCCTCGGTCCCGTTTTGTCCCGCCTCCTGATCCGCGTTTTGAGTCTGATCGCCGGCTCCCGTATCGATCCCGAGAAGCCGGTTAGCGACGGCTTCGAGCGCCACAAGCGTCGTGCTGACGTAGAGCCCGGCCAGGAAGACGAGCCCGGCAATGACTCGCTCACGGGCCACGGCGCTCGCCGGCTCATCGGTCATCGTGGATTCGGTCCCGAATCCCAGAAACGCGAACGCGAGGAGGTAGACCCCCGCGACGAGAGGGAGCGCGGCGATGGTGCGGCTGAGCACCTTGAGCCGGTATCGACCGTGGTCGTCGAACCGGCGAGCGAACGTCGTGAACGCGTACACGGTCGCACCAAGGAAGCCGAACAAGTACACGTACGGTGGGATCGCTGTTTCCGGGTCGGGCAGCGGTACCGGCACGACCGTGTTGAGAAATCCGGGAACCCCCGCCGTCGAGACCACGACCGCGAGTACGGTCGCGACAATGAGTCCCCAGTATACCACTCGCCCGCCCCGGGTTCCGTACCAGTCCGAGTGCTCCGTGTTTGATTCTGTTGACATATCTGGGAATAGAAACGAACCGGATATAAAACTCCTGCCGGCCCATTCACTCGATTCCGTCGGCCCCAAGCGGACGGTCGAACCGGTCCGGGCCAGTCGTCGACGGAACGCAACAGTACCCGTATCAACGTCTGCCGACGTTTTCCACTCCGTTCCACGACCCTCCGACGCCGAGTGTCGTGTGTCTGGGGAGTACGAATACGGCGCGAACGGTCCGTGGCGAGGGCGACAACGGTCGAATCCCCGTAACAAACGAACAACTACCGGATCGTTTATGATGATTCGGGGGTTCGCAGTCGGTATGACTTGGCAGGAGGCTGAACGCGAGTTCGTGGACGACGCCGTCGCTCACGAGACGCTCCCTCGAACGTTCGAGCGGTCCGCCGAACGGAACGCGGACCGTGTCGCACAGCAGTACAAGGGCGGTATCTACGACCGGTCGCTCGTCACGGCGGGGGTCGTCGACGCCGCCGCAGAGGGAACGTACGCCGACCTCACGTACGCGGAGATGCGAACGCTCGTACGACACCTCGCCACCGGGTTCCGCGAGATCGGCGTCGAGGCGGACACCCGAGTGGCGATCTACGCGGGGACCCGCATGGAGTGGGCACAGACCGACTTCGCGGCGCTTGCGGCGGGCGGCGTCGTCACGACCGTGTACGCCTCCTCCTCGCCGGATCAACTCCGCTACCTCCTCGAAGACCCGGAGGCGACGGTCGCGGTCGTTGAGAATCGGGCGCTTCTCGACGAGGTGCTCGCCGTTCGCGACGACCTCCCTCACGAGTTGGATGCGGTCGTCTCGATGGACGATGTCGACAGCGATGAACTCGACGACAACGACGCCGACCTCGTGTATACGCTCGGGGAGATACACGACCTCGGTGCGGCGGCATTCGACGAGGCAACGTACGAGTCGTGGATCGACGCGACCGATGTCGACGACCTCGCCAGCCTCATCTATACCTCCGGCACCACCGGGCAGCCGAAGGGCGTTCGACTTACCCACGCGAACTTCCGCACCAACGTCAACCAGTGTTACAAGCGGTTCGCCGACAGGCCGGACCGTGACCCCGACGCGCCGGGGATTTCTCCGGAGACGACGACGCTGTCGTTCCTCCCGCTCGCACACGTGTTCGAGCGAATGGCGGGCCACCACATGATGTTCGCGGCGGGCGCCACGGTCGGCTACGCCGAGAGCCCTGACACGCTCCGTGACGACTTCCAGTTGGTCCGGCCGACAACGACGACGAGCGTTCCACGCGTGTACGAGAAGCTGTACGACGCGATCCGGGAGCAGGCGTCGGAATCGGGCGTCAAAAAGCGGATCTTCGAGTGGGCCGTCGAAGTGGGACGGAGCCACCACGAGGCGGAGAATCCGGGTGTCCTGCTCGACGCGAAGCGGTCGCTTGCCGACACGCTCGTCTTCTCGTCTGTCCGGGAGGCGATTGGCGGCAACGTCGATTTCTTCATTTCTGGCGGCGGGTCGTTGTCGGCGGAGCTATGTGCGCTGTATCACGCGATGGACCTGCCGATCTTGGAGGGGTACGGACTCACCGAGACCTCACCTGTCATCAGCGTCAACCCGCCAGAGGAGCCAAAAGTTGGTACCATCGGCCCGCCGGTCGTCGACACCGAAATCGCCATCGACGGCTCGATGGTCGGCGAGGAGGTTGCGGGTGTTCCGGGTGACGTGGGCGAACTCCTCGTCCGCGGACCACAGGTGACGGACGGCTACTGGAACCGACCGGACGCAACCGCGGATGCGTTCACCGAGCCGGAACGATTGCCTGACGGGGTTGTCACTGCCGGAACTCCCCCTGCCGATCGTGACGGCAACCCGGACGATCCGTGGTTTCGTACCGGTGATATTGTCCAACTGCGTCCCGACGGGTACATCGCGTTCCGCGAGCGGGCCAAGCAGTTGCTCGTGTTATCGACCGGCAAAAACGTCGCGCCCGGACCGATCGAAGACCGCTTTGCCGCCAACGAGTTCGTCGAACAGTGTGTCGTTCTCGGTGACTCCCGGAAGTTCGTCTCAGCGCTGTTGGTTCCCAACTTCGAGCGCGTCGCGTCGTGGGCCGACACCCGGGGGATCGACCTCCCGGAGGACCGCCGGGCGATCTGCCGGGACGACCGCGTCCGCGAGCGATTCCAGGAGGAGATCGACCGCGTGAACGAGGAGTTCGAGTCCTACGAGCAGATCAAAAAGTTCCGACTCGTTCCCGAGGAGTTCTCCGAGGAGAACGATCTGCTCACGCCGACGATGAAAAAGAAGCGCCGGAACATCCTCGACCGCTTCGCCGACGACGTCGAGATGATCTACGAGGAGGACGGACGTTAGGCAGACGACGGCGGCTCGGCGTGTTCCGGGTCGGGAGATTCGGCGTCCCGGGGAGGCGACGTGGTGTCTGTGTCGGCTGGCTCGGTGTCTGCGTCAGCCGACTCCTCCCTTTCGACCGATCGCCCCACATCGGCGGGTTCGGCCGCGTCGGCCGGCTCTCCGAACGCGTACACCGTGTTGTGACTCGTCACCTCGACATCGAGGAAGTCCCCGACCTCAACGCCGCGCTCGGCCGCGTTTTGGACGATTATCTGCCGGTAGGCCGAGTCACGGCACTTCACGGAGTCGCCGGTTCCCTCCTCGACGACGAGCACCTCGCGGGTCTCGCCGATCAGCTCCTCGTAGGCCTCGGCGACGACCTCCATTTTTAGCTCGGACATCGCCTTCGAGCGCTCCTTTTTAATCGTTCCGCCGAGCCCCTTCATATCGGCGGCGTCAGTGCCGGGACGCTTCGAGAACCGGGTAACGTTGATCTTTTCGGGTCGGATCTCGGCGAGAAGCTCCATCGACCGTTCGTGGTCGGCGTCGCTCTCCGTCGGGAAGCCGACGATGAAGTCAGTCGAGAGCGTCCAGTGGTCGAGCCGCTCATCGAGCGTCTCGACGACCTCACGGAACTTGTCAACCCGGTGTTGTCGACGCATGTCGGCCAACACCTCATCCGAGCCGGACTGGACCGGCGCGTGGATGAAGTCGTACAGCTTCTCGTTGCGGGCGAAGACATCTGCCAACTCCTCGTGGATTCCGTGGATCCCGCCCGGATTTGCCATGCCGAGCCGTACCCGGAACTCGCCGTCGATGTCACAGATCTGGTCGAGCAGCTCCGGGAGCTTGCGATCGCCCGTATCCCAGCCGTAGACGCCGGTGTCCTGACCGGTGACACGGATCTCCTTTGCGCCGGCATGAACCAGCGCACGGGCCTTCTCGACGTTCTCCTCAATCGGCGGCGAGTCGACTCGCCCGGTCGCAAACTTCGTGATACAGTACGAACAGTTGCTCATACATCCCCGAGCGATGGGGAGGATTCCGACGACGCCGTCGAGAATCGGCTCCGTGTCGGGTGTGTGTGTTGGACACTCTCCGTTGAGTACGTGGTTCGGCACCTCGTCCCAGTGGAGTACCTCAGCATCGATACCGGCCTCACGGAACTCCTCGCCTTGCGCGAGTGCCATACAGCCCGTGACAACGAGTTCAGTCGTCTCTGAGGCCAACTCCTCGGCCCGGCGGAGCATGTTCCGTTCGGTCTTCTCGACGACGGTACAGCTGTTGAGGATGGCGACGTCGGCGTCTTTGGGGCTGTCAACCGGTCGGTGCCCTCCATCGCGGAGGGCGCGCTCGATCGCACGGCTCTCGCCCCGGTTGGACGTACACCCGTACGTCTCGATATGGTACGTCGCCATGAGTTGTTCGTGTTACCCGGTCAGCAGGCAAAAGGGCGGCGGATCGGGGGACGCGACGAGTCGATCAGTCCTCTGCGACGACGGCGGAGTGGGCAGTCTCGGTGCCGGAGTCCGACCCGGCCGTCGACTCCGTCAGGTCGGCGATCCGGTACACCGACCGCCGCGCATCGGTCGGACAGAGTCCCTCCTCGACGAGGCCAGCGTCCACGAGCTTCTCGATTGCGAACCGCACGGTGCGGGTGGAGAGTCTCGTCTCCTCGGCGAGCCCGGTCTGGTCGAATCGACCCTCCGCATCGAGGACATAGTAGACCAACTTGGCGCTCGGCGGGAGCGGTTCGAGGCGCTCACGGGGTTTATCGCCCATACACCATCGACGGGAGAGAGGAGCATAACCGTGGTCCGGGTGTGCGTATTTAGCGCATAACCGACTGCCGGACGCAGGTGGCATAACCGGGTCGACCGGCACCACCAGATTATTTTTCCCACGGTTCGAGGATGGGAAGCGATGCCCTCCACCACGGACACGGCCCTCGACGGGCTTCGACGGTCGGTAGAGGAGTACACGCCCGACGGAACGATCGGCCGTCTCGCGCTCGCCGCGGTCGCCGCCCCGGTCGCAGGGGGTTCGCTGTTCCTCGCGGCCGGGTTCCTCCTCGCGTGGGTCCCGATATCGCTGCTTATCGTTCCGCTTGCGGCCGCGTTCGGGAGCGGTCTCGCACTGCTAACGTTGCTCACGATCTGGCCCGTGTATCTGTCGGCCATCGGGCGCGTCGACTCCCCGGCCGAGTACTCCAGGGCCGTCAGGAGCCGTCCGTCGGACTCCCGTACCGAGCGAGTGAAACGGGAGTATCGGGAGGGGTCGATATCGGAGGCGGAGCTCGAATCCGAACTCGACGCGATCCTTGACACTTCGAGCGACGACCCGCAGACGCGTGGCGTGGACGCCGAGCACGCCGACGAGCCCGACCGCGGATCTCGAACGAGGACGAGGGAGACGGAACGGAACGGTTGAACCTGTCGCCACGAGAAACGTCATGTGATCACTTGGCTCTGATGGGATGAAAG
>OBKM01000959.1_pt1 | contig 12764 bp, 10 predicted proteins | sample 1519691 | NCBI WGS metagenome assembly OBKM01 (sample SAMEA37050418, study PRJEB22526) | metagenome | biome: saline pan; feature: lake; material: water | place: Egypt | collected 2015 | depth 0.5 m
GTCCAGGCGGCGTAGGAAAGGTAGCCGGCGGTCGTGTGTTTGACCCCCTTCGGCTGCCCGGTCGTCCCCGACGTGTACATCAGGAACAACATGTCCTCGGCGTCGCGGACGACTGGCTCGACCGATTCGCCCTCGTAGTTGGCCACGAGGTCGTCGTAGTCGAGTTGATCCTCGCCGAGGTCGTTGTCGAGCTCGTCGCCGAGCCGATCGACGACGACCGTCGTTGTTTCGTGCTCGACGCCTTCGAGCCCCTCGTTGGTCTTCGAGATGTGATCGAGGGGATCGCCGCGTCGGTAGTAGCCGTCGCAGGTGATCAAGTACTCCGATTCCGCCGATTTCATTCGGGTCGCGAGCGCGTCCGCGGAGAAGCCGGCGAAGACGACCGAGTGTGGCGCGCCGATCCGCGCACACGCCAACATCGCGATCGGCAGCTCCGGCACCATCGGCATGTACATCGTGACGACGTCGTCCTCCTCGACGCCCAGATCGCGCAACGCGGCCGCGAACTCGTTTACCTCGCGGTGGAGTTCCTCGTAGGTGTAGCTCCGCGTCTCCCCGAGCTCCCCTTCCCATTGGATCGCCGTTTCGTCGCCTCGCTCGTCGAGGTGACGGTCGAGGCAGTTCGCCGACGCGTTGAGCTCCCCGCCGGTGAACCACTCGTAGAACGGCTCGTCGTCGTCGACGAGCACGTCGTCGTAGTCGCTGTCCCACTCCAGAAGATCGGCCGCCCGCTCCCAACAGTCCGGCCAGTCGTCCTCGAACTCCTCGTAGATCCCCGGATCCGACACGTTCGCCTGCTCGACGAACGATTCCGGCGGCTCGAAGGACTCCTGCTCCGCGAGCCGGGCTTCGAGTTGTGTTTCCTCCGAATCAGACATTACAGCGTACAGAACAGATCCAACACTAATAAACGGGGGGTCTAAGCATACAAACCGCGGTGTGGACGGAAGCCCAATCTATACCCTGTTTGTCGACAGGAACCCACACTGAAACCGACTGACTGCGGGGCGAAATAGACGAACGGTCACTCCCCGGATCCGGCAGGCGTGGCCCGGGTCGGTAGCCGAGCTACCCGAAGGCTTTTTATTGTCGTTTCGGCGCGCCCGGTGCACGCACCGGAACGCCGATCAGTCGTCGGCGTCCGCGCCGCCGATGTGTTCCCTTGTATGGTCGAAAAACGACGAGAGAAGCTTCCGCTCGGCTTTCCGGAGGTGGTTGTGCAACGTCGGCGAGGAGACCCCCATCGAGTCGGCGACCTCCTCGGCGGTCGATCCGCGGGGCCAATCGAAGTAGCCGGCGAAGTACGCCGCCCGGAGGGCCGACCGCTGTTTGTCCGTGAGCGACTTCGAGAGGGAGTCTTGGAACTCCGCGAGCGTCTCAACCGGCCGGTCGACGGAGCGTTTCGACCGCAACGACGTGTCCGGAAACGCAGCTTGAACCCCCCTGAGGACGGAACGGACGCCGGTCCCCTGTGCGATTTCGGCCCGGATCGTCTGCTCCCCGGAGTCGGCGACGCCCTCGCGGATCGTCGCCCCGATCTCGGTCAGTTTCAGGGCCGGCGAGCCGCCCTCGACCGTGAGTTCAAGCAGCGACTGGCCGTCGTACTCGCGGATGTATCGCCCGTCGGCGACACCGGGGGCGGCCGTCGCCGTGTCGAGGAACGCGTTCGGCGGCGCACCGGAAAGCGTCGCGTAGAACAGGAGCGACCCCTCGGCGACCGGGACGACGGCTTCGATCGAACAGCGACAGCCGTGTTCGGCGGTGGCCGAGACGAGAAAGGCCGCGTCGTCGGTACAGTCGAACTCCAACTCGACGACAGTGTCGGCCAACAGTAGCTTCCGGCGTTCGATCGCGGTGATCGCGTGGCCGACGTGGGCCCCGAGATCGGACAGAAGCGTCCGCTCCCGGTCCCCGAACGCTGCTCCGCGGTCGGTGAACGCAACGAGGACGCCGTATGTCGTTTCGCCGTACGCGAGCGGAACGAGCCCGGTCGCGCGGGTCTCGGGGAGGTCCTCGGCCGCGAACGGGCCGAGGACATCCGGCGGGAACTCGCTGCCAGCGACAGTCGGTTCCCCGGTCTCCAGTGCCGAGGATAACGCCGCCGATTCGACGTCGAGTGTCGAGTCATCGACGACGGGCGCCCCGGCGGCTTCGCGGGGGCTGAGCGTCGATTCGCCGGGGTTGACACCGCCGATCCAGGCGGCGAGGTACGCGTCGCTGTCCGCGAGCGACGCACAGATCGCGGCTTCGATCTCCGAGCGGGTCGAGGCGTCGATGAGTTCGCGGCCGGCGGCGTTTATATCCGCGACGAGCCCTTCGAGTCCCTCGAGGGTCTCACAGCGCCGCGCGAGTGAGCGCTCGCGACGGACGCGTTCGGTCACGTCCGTCGCGACGATGACGACGAACTCCGGCTCGCCGTCGCCGGCGGGGGCGACGGTCTGTCTGACGTGGACCCGGTCGCCGCTCTTCCTGCGGAGCGTCACCTGTCCGGTCCAAGGGGTTTCCTCGGAAACCGCCCGACGCAGTCGCTCGTAGTAGGCCTCGGGGTCCTCGCCGGAGCTGAGGATGTCCGCTGCGGACCGCCCGAGAACCTCCGTCTGCGTGTACCCGACGAGGTCCTCGAAGGCTGGGTTTACGTACTCGATCTCGCCGTCGAGGGCGGTGAAACAGATGGGCTGTCCCGCCGCCGCGACCGCCCGATGGAAGCTGTTCGTCGTCCGGCCGTCGTCGGCGTCCGCGGCCCAAGCGACGACGACGAAGCCCGATAGCGGGTCGGAGCCGCGGCTCGAAACGAGCGCGGAGAGCCTGCGCCGGTCGCCGTCGGAGCGGCGGAACGAACAGGTCTCGACGGTGACCCCCTCGCTGCTCGCCGAGTCGAGGATCTCCTTCGGTCGAGCCCGCTCGCGGGCGTCGGCGGCGAACAGCTGCCCGAACGAGGACCCGACGACCGAGCCCCGCTCGCGGCCCAACAGCTGTTCGATCCCGCCGCTGCTCCCGACGATCCGTCCGTCGGGGTCGAGTTCGAGCCCGACCGTTCCGAGCGCGTCGTCGAACGGGAGCCCGCGCCCCCCCGACGATAGCCGATCGGAGTCGGAGAAGGCGGCGGCGATTTCGGCGTCGTCGGCCGGGTCGAGGTACCGATCGAGCGCTTCGAGACGGTCCCACCCGCCGATCGTCCGGACGATCCGCGGGTCGACGCCCTCCTCGACGAGCAGTCGCTTCGCGAAGTACCGGCGGAGATCGCCGCTCGAAACGTCGGCGAGCCGATCCTCACCGGCGCGGGCGGCGACCTCGGAGACGAGCATCTGAACCCGACGCGGCGTGACGTCGATCAGTCGGCTGTCGGGGTCGACGCCCTCGGTTGCGGCGTACTCGTCGATCGAACGCGCGAGATCGGCCGGGAGGTACGTCCGACGGGAAACCGTCCCGTCGCCGTCGCGAACAGGGAGAAAGTGATACACCGAGCCGTCGAACCGTCGGCGATCGACGTCGCCGGGGCGTATTCGGGTCTGCTCGCCGGGAAGCACCCCCGCCTCCCCGATCAGCCGAACGACGAGCCGCTCCCGGGGCGTCGTCGCGGCCTCGCGGAGGCGTTCGTACCCCCGTCGGTCGAGTCGGGTATCCATTTCGTTATTTTATTTTGTTCCGAAATATTAACTCCTTCGACGCGGCGGCCAACCGGACGGGTGGAACCGGAGCGTTTCGGTACATCAGTTGCTGACGGGGACAGTACGGGACCGGCGGGCGGATGGGGTGACGCCGCCGGTCACGCGGTTCTTGTTTCGTATTTCCTCATTTACGCGAAACAGCTACCCGGGTCCGGGGTTCGGGTGGGTCCCGTCGGCGAGGCGTGCGCGGAGCTCCCCGACGATCTCGGGGTTCCGGAGCGCGCTGATGTCGCCGAGTTCCTCGCCGTTCGCGACGTCCTCCAGCAGCCGCCGCATGATCTTCCCGGATCGGGTCTTCGGGAGTTCGGGGGTGAAGACGACGCGATCCGGCGTGGCGACCGTCCCGATCTTCCGGGCGATCGCCGTCACGATGTCGTCTTCGAGGGCGGCGTCGCCGGCGTGTTCCCGTTCGGTGCTGGCGTAGACGATGAGCGTGTCGGCAGTGCTCGCGACGGCGGCCTCGGCGATCCCCTCGACATCGACGACCGCGGACTCGATCTCGGTCGTCCCCACCGTGGCGTCGCCGACGTTGATCACGTCGTCGACGCGCCCGAGGATCGTGACGTGGCCGTCCTCGTCGGTCTTTGCGCCGTCGCCGGGGACGTATACCCACTCGTCGGCGTCCGGGTCGGAGTATTCCTCCCAGTACTCCGAGATGAACCGCTCGTCGTTTTTATACAGCGTCCGGAGCATGCCGGGCCAGGGCCGGTCGATCGTCAGGAAGCCGGCCTCGCCGGACGGGACATCGTCGCCCGCACCGTCGACGACCCCCGCTTTGATGCCGGGAAGCGGCGGCCCGGCCGCCCCGGGCTTCATCGGTCCGATCCCCGGCAGGGTGGTGATCATCATCCCGCCGGTCTCGGCCTGCCACCACGTATCGACGATCGGGCATTCCTCGCCGCCGATGTGCTTGTAATACCACTTCCAGGCCTTCGGGTTGATCGCCTCCCCGACTGTGCCGAGCAGTCGCAGCGAGGAGAGATCGTGCTGTTTCGGGTACTGACTCCCCCACTTCATGAACGCCCGGATCGCCGTCGGCGCCGTGTAGAACACGTTCACGTCGTACCGTTCGATGAGCTCCCAGATGCGGGTCTTCTGCGGATAATCGGGGGTGCCCTCGTACATGACCGTCGTCGTCCCGAGCGCGAGGGGCCCGTAGACGATGTACGAGTGCCCCGTGATCCATCCGATGTCCGCCGAACACCAGTAGGTGTCCTCGGGTTTGATATCCAACACCGCATGCGAGGTCCAGGCGGCGTAGGAAAGGTAGCCGGCGGTCGTGTGTTTGACCCCCTTCGGCTCGCCCGTCGTTCCCGACGTGTACATGACGAACAGGTCGTCCTCGGCGTCGCGGGCGACCGGCTCGACGGACGCCCCCCGGTGCTGGTCGATCAGATCGTCGTAATCGTGTTGTGCGTCGCCGAGCGAGTGCGGCAGGTCGTCGCCGAGCCGATCGACGACGACCGTCTCGACCTCGCGGCCACTCCGCCGGACCGCGCGGTCGGACTTCCCCTTGTGGTTGAGCGCGTCACCACGTCGGTGGTAGCCGTCGCAGGTGACGAGATACGCCGAGTCGGCGGACTCCATCCGTGTCGCCAGAGCATCGGCCGAAAAGCCGGCGAAGACGACCGAGTGTGGCGCGCCGATCCGCGCACACGCCAACATCGCGATCGGCAACTCCGGGATCATCGGCAGATACAGCGTGACGACGTCGTCCTCCTCGACACCCAGATCGCACAGTGCGGCCGAAAAGGCCTCCGTTTCGCGTTTCAGGTCGCCGTAGGTGTAGGTCTCGGCCGCGCCGCGTTTGCCGACCCACCGCAGGGCGGCCCGGTTCTTCCGGCCGGCGTCGACGTGTCTGTCGACGCAGTTGTGAGCGGCGTTGAGCCGCCCGCCCGGGAACCACCGGTATCTCGGCGCGGCGGAGCTGTCGAGCACGTCGTCGTAGCCGCTGTCCCACTCTAAAAGATCCGCCGCCCGCTCCCAACAGTCCGGCCAGTCGTCCTCGAACTCCTCGTAGATCCCCGGATCCGACACGTTCGCCTGCTCGACGAACGATTCCGGCGGCTCGAAGGACTCCTGCTCCGCGAGCCACGCCTCGAGTTCGACCGGTTCCCCGGTGTCCATTGCCGGTGGTTCGGCGACCCACAGAATAAACGTTCCCCAGCCGTCGCGGGCGGTGCAGACGCAACTGGTATGATCGACCGCGCCGGAAAGTCGCCCGATGGCAGCCCGAACGATCCTCGTCGCCGGGACCGCGAGCCACGTCGGCAAGTCGACGGTCGCGGCCGGGCTCTGTCGCCACCTCGCCGACCGGGGACTCGATGTCGCCCCGTTCAAAGCACAAAACATGTCCAACAACGCCCGAGCCGTCGCCCGTGCCGACGGCGACGGGTTCGGCGAGGTCGGCGTCTCACAGTACGTCCAGGCGGCGGCCGCGGGCGTCCCGGCGACGACCGATCACAACCCCGTCCTGTTGAAGCCCCGCGGCGACGGCGAATCGCAGCTCGTTCTCGATGGGAACGCCGTCGGGCACTTCTCCGCCGAGGAGTACTACGACACCCACTGGGACCGGGCGACGGCGACCGCCGCGGCGGCACACGAGCGGTTGACGGCGGCACACGACGTGGTCGTCGCGGAGGGGGCCGGCTCGATCGCGGAGATCAATCTCCACGACCGCGATCTGGCGAACGTCGAAACCGCTCGGTTCGCCGACGCCGATGTGTTGCTCGTCGCCGATATCGAACGTGGCGGCGTGTTCGCGTCGATCCTCGGGACGATCGAGTTGGTCCCCGGGGACATCCGAGACCGGATCCGCGGCGTCGTCGTCACGAAGTTCCGCGGCGACCGCTCGATCCTCGAATCGGGGATCGAGCGGATCGAGGCCGAAACGGGCGTCCCCGTGTTGGGGCTGTTGCCGTACGACGATCCGGGACTGCCGGAGGAGGACAGCCTCTCGTTGCCCCCGACCGGCTCCGCGGGAACGGTCGGCGACGACGACGGCGTCGACGCCGGCCGTTCGGTGACGATCACCGTCCCCCGGTTCCCGCGCGCCTCGAACGTCACTGACATCGAGCCGCTCGCGCGTATGCCGGGGGTTCGCGTTCGGTTCGTCCCGCTTGAGGCGCCGCTTTCGGGGGATGCGGTCGTGCTCACCGGTACGAAAAACACCGTCGACGACGCGATCGCGGCCGCCGAGGCCGGCCTCTACGACGAACTCCGGGCGTTCGAGGGGCCGATCGTGGGCCTCTGTGGCGGCTACCAGCTGCTCGGCGAGCGGCTCTCAAACGCCGCGGTCGAGGGGACCGGAGAGACGGCGACCGTCGACGGCGCCGGACTGCTTCCGATCGAAACCCGGTTTAGCCCCGACAAGACCGTCGAGGCGGTCGAACGGCGGCTCCGCGGCCGTGGCCCGCTCTCGGGGACCGAAGGCAGCGTTTCGGGCTACGAGATACACATGGGCGACAGCCACGCCCTCAACGACGTCGAACGCCCCTTCGACGGCCGTGGGGCGGTCGACGGCGACGTGTTCGGGACGTATCTCCACGGCCTCTTCGAGAACCGCTCGGCGCGGGAGGCGTTCGTCGATAACGTCTACCGGGCGGCGGGGGCGGAACGGCCCGACACCGACGGAACGCGGGAGTCGCCGTACGACCGCGCCGCCGAGCTCGTTCAGCGGATCGACCTCGACCCGTTCGGACTCTGATTCCGCCTACCGCTCGCCGACAGTCACGTAGAAGGGGACGGTCTCCTCGCGGCGGTACTCCCCGTTCGCGAGCTGGTCGGCCGCGTCCCGGCCCATCGCCCGCCACTCCGAGCGGAGCGCATCGAGCGCCTCCTCGGAGCCGGCCATCGTGGGGCGGCGCTCGCGCAATCCCGCGCCGCTTGCCCGCCGCCCGACGGCTTCGACGTCCCGGTCGCTGTAGGGCGGCTCGACGACGAGCGTCTGCTCGTAGCGACGCGTCCGAACGTCCGAGAGCCCGGCGTCGCCGAGCAGCGCCGCCGCGTCAGCGCCGAGGGAAACGTCGGTGGCGGCGCCCGAGATGTACCGTTCGCGGGCGCGGCGCGCGAGGTCGGCCTCCGCCGGCACCGTGGATTCGACTTCGACCGCCCCGTTGTCGGGTTCGATGCAGGCGACGCGGTCGGCGGCGACGCGGGCGAACTCCCGGACGGCCCGGCCCGGGTCGGGGAGGTTTATCAGGAGCGCCTGACAGACGACGAGATCGACGGCTCCGTCGGGGAACGGGAGTCGATACGCGTCCCCACGGACGGTCGGCGGATCGAGCTCGGCCAGCAGCCGACCGTCCCGATCACAGCCGACGACGACACCGGGACACTCCTCGCGGAGCACCCGCGTCAGCGCGCCCTCGCCGCAGCCGACATCGAGGGCGCGGTCGCACTCGCCGAGACCGAGACCGGCGAGCGCCTCGCGGCTGTCGGCCCACATCCCGCGGCGCGTCGTCCGCAGGTACTCGGCGTCGAAGGTCCGCATTGGCGTCCGTTGAACGGTCGGGTACAAAACGCCGGCGCACCGGACGTTAGGCCGCCCGCAGCTCCCGAACCCGCTCGACGTTCCAGGCGAAGGACTTGCCATCCTCGGTCGGCGTCTCCAGGACGAGCGGCACGTCCGCGACCGCGTCGTGGTTGATAAACGCCTCCATCCCCGCCTCGCCGATCTTCCCCTCGCCGACGTGGGCGTGTTCGTCCTTGTTCGTCCCGCAGTCGTGTTTCGAGTCATTGAGATGGACGCAGGCGAGCCGCTCTCGGCCGACGGTTTCGTCGAAGGCCTCGAACGTCTCGTCGACGCCCTCCGGCGTCGAGAGATCGTAGCCGGCGGCGAACAGGTGCGCCGTGTCCAGACAGATCCCGAGATCGAGATCGCACCGATCGAGGACGCCGGCCAGCTCCTCGAACGTGCTGCCGAGTTTCGTGCCGCCGCCCGCGTCGGACTCGACGAGCACCGTAACGCCGTCGGGGACATCCAGTTCTTCGAGCGCCGAGGCCGCGTTGTCGAGGCCGCCCTCGACGCCCGCGCCGGTGTGTGCGCCGAGGTGGACGTTGACGTAGGGAATAGCGAGCGTCGCCGCGGCGTCGACCTCCGCCTGCATCGAGGCGATCGACTTCTCGCGGAGGTCCGGCTTCGGCGTACAGAGGTTGACGAGATACGAGCTGTGGATGACCCACGGGCCGAGGTCGTTGGCCGACGATGCCTCCCGGAACCGCTCGGCCTCGTCGGCACCGATGTCCGGGTCGCGCCAGACCTGCGGGGAGTGGGTGAAGATCTGGCCGCAGTTGCCGTCGTACTCGAGCTGTTCGTCGACCGCGTTGTCGACCCCGCCGGCGATCGAGGCGTGGGCGCCGATCCGAAGCATATCGGCACTCGGTGGAGACGGCAAATAGGGGTTCGGGTTCGACGGCCGAAAGCGACGCAGGCGGTCGAAACTGGTCAGGCGGTCGGATCGGTCCGGTCGCGGACCCAGCGGTCGTCGTCGTACTTCCGATCCCGGAGCCGCGCCGCACGCTCGCGCTCCTCGTCGGTCCACCCGCCCGGTTCAGCGTCGGCCCACGAGGAGAGCGTCGCCGTCAGCCGATCGACGAACGCCGAGCGATCGGCGTCGACGCCCTCGATGTCGGCGAGCCCGCAGACGCGCGCCTCAAACGCCTCGGGGTCGAGTGGCGGGTCGACGAACGGGGCGAGATGCGCCGCCGGATCCGAGGCGAACGTCAACGAGCCGTGCTGGACGATCGCCTCGCGCGTTCGGTACTGGGCGTTGCCGGCGACCTTCCGGCCGTCGGGGGCGACGAGGTCGTGGGCGGGGTCGAGCGCCCGGAGGTAACAGAGCGGCTCCCAGCGCGCCGTCCGCTCGGCGTCCGCGAAGTCGATCCCGGCGCCGACGGCCTCGAACGCGGCCAACACCGGTTCGAGCAGCTCCCGATAACACGCCGTCACGTCGCCGGAAAAGGCCGACTTCGGCGCGACGATCGAGTACGCGACGTCGCCGAACCCGTCGTGGTAGATCGCGCCGCCGCCGGTCTGGCGCCGCGTCACGTCGATCCCCGCCTCGTCGCAGTACTCGCGGTCGACGACGGCGGCGTCGGTGCCGTAGCCGAGCGAGACGGTGCTCGGCGTCCACCGGTACAGCCGGACGGTCGCCGGCCCGCCCGCCGCGACCGTCCCGGCGGCGACCTCGTCGAACGCCATCGCCAGCGCGCCGTCGACGCGCTCCTCGGGAATGAGCCGCCAGTCCATACCCCCTTCGGGACCGGAACGGACAAAACGGCTTTCATCGACCGGGTTGCTCCCGGTCATCGAACTCGTTCGCCGCGACGGCGATCCGGGCGAACGCCGCGGTCCGGATCTCGACCGCGTCGAGACGCTCCCAGAGCTCGTCCGGGACCACGGAGAGCCGCGACGCGAGCCGTCTGTCGACGGCGATGTCGGCCGCAAGCCGTTCGACGGCCGCGAGCCCGCCGGCGGCCGCGATCGCCTCGGCTGCGCTCCGTAGGTCGTCGGCGCGGTCGAGGCGCTCGGCGTTCCCCAGACGCGACTCTACCCGGTCGATCCATGCCTCGATACCCTCCGGGAGCCCCGTTTCGATCGGGTCCGAGCGGACGATCTCGACGGGTCCCTCGACCGGGCCGGGCGGGACGGCGAACCCGACCGCCGTCCTGCCGGCGTCGATCCCCGTCGTCAGCCCACGCTCGTCCCACCCCTCCTCCGCCCGACCGTTCACCCGGGGCGGCCAGATCGGCCCCTCGAAGCGCGGCTCGATCCGCACTTCGTGGGGGCGCTCCGCTTCCAGGATCACCTCGACGAACGTCGCGTGGTCGCCCCGGATCGTCGCGGTCGTCGCCGTCGGCATACCCGGTCTGGTCGCCCCATCGGTTATAAATCCCTGCTCGGGCCACGGGGCGGGATCCGAAACACGGGTGCCTCAAGCCACCGTTCGGCCGTATCACGGTCGGGGAACCGATTACAGGCGAGCGTGATCGGCCGTTCGACGCGTCCGACCCGGACGAGCGCGAGCGCTGCCGAAACCGGGGCCGCGTCCTCGAAAGCGGAGGCATCGCTCCCCGGAACACGCCGGGCGGCCGCGTCGGCCTTCGGGCGGATCGTCCCGAGCAACTCCCGTCTGGCCGTCCGTTCCGCGTTCCCGAGCCGGTCTTCCAGGCGGAGCCGTCGCTCCCGGGTGTCGCGAGCCGACCGGGCACGGCTTCGCGCCTCCGCGAGCCGCTCTTTCGCGGCGGCGTGTTCGGTCTCCGCCTCCGAAAGCGCGCGTATCGCGTCCCGGTACTCACGGGCCGCCGTGTCGCCGTCGGCTTCGCGTACCCGCCCACGGAGTGTCGCCACGCGCTCGCGTTTCGCCTCCAGTTCCGCCTCCGCGTCGGCGACCCGTCGGCGTGCATCGGCGCGCGCCGGGACCGGATCGGGAGCCGAGCCCAACTCGGAGCGCAACGCCCGCAGTTCCGCGTCGACGCTCGTTTCGATACCCAGCGACCGGGCCGCGGCAACGAGCGCGGCTCGGCGGCAAAGTGTCAGCCCCGGGGCGACGACCCGGACGTGCTCGTAGAGGGTCACAGCTCCCGTCGTTTCAGCGTCTCCGGGTCCGGGTGGGGGCGTCCGGCGGCGAACGCCGCGTACGGAGTGGTGGCGTTGTCACGGTCCTCGTAGTCGGCGACGGCGTCGCGGACCGGTTTCGGCACGTCGCGGAACTCGTTGAACGGGCGGGTTCGTTCGAGTTGGACGTCGTTCGGGTGTTTCGCTCGGAGCCACAGCGCGAGAAACGCGCCGTGTTCGGTCTCCTCGAACAGCGCGGCCCGGCCGAACTGCCGGACGACGGTCGAGTCGTGCGTCCGGCAGGCGTTTCGGAGCGACGCACGCGCGTCCCGTGAGTACGTGACGACCAACAGCACGGACAGTTGCTTGCTCGCTTTGCATCTTAAAATTAGCCCACTATTCGACGGATGAAACGGTCGGCGCGTCGACGCCGGTCAGCTCCCGAAGCCGTTCTCTGGCCTCCCGCTCGGAGGCTGCGACCACCACCGTGCCGTCGTCGGACCGGTACGCCGAAAGCTCGCCGTCGAACTCCGTCGCGAACGTCCGCACCGTCGCGCGGACCCGCCGTTCGCAGGTTTCGAGGTCGGTCTCGCCGGATTCGAGCGCCGACAGCGACTGTTCGATCCGTCGAAGCGCCGCGATCCGGTCCATCTACACCGTCCTCAGGTGATCCGTCGTCGGTTCGTACACGTCGCCTTGGCGCCTGAGCTTCTCGATCTCGTGTTCGGCCTGGGAGCGCTCCATCCCCACCTCCTCGGCCCGGTCGAGGATCGTCTCGATCGGCGCCCCCTCGTCGTACTCGGACTCGATCTCGCTGATCAGCGATTTGATGTTCTTGATCCGGTCCCGTTGGGTCTTGCTTTGCCCGGTCTCGACGACATCGGCGTCGAACTCGCCGGTCTCGGGGTCGACGCCGATGTCCTGCAGGCACGACCGGACGATGTCGATGACGCGTTTCGCGTCGCTCTCGTCGACGGTATCGGAGAGCCGCATCCGCGCCGAGGCCTCCGAGAGGCGCACGAGCGCCTCCAGCTTCCGGGCGGTCACCGGCACCGGGGCGTCCTCGTCTTGCCCCTTCGCACGCAGGTCGACGTAGAAATCCCGGATCGCGTCCTTCGCCTCCTCGCTCATCATCGGGTAGCAGTTCCGCTTGGCGTAGGCGATGTACTTCCGCAACAGCTCGGCGTCGATCTCCGGTTCGACCTCCTCCGTGACGTTGTCGACCTCCTCCGCGGAGACGTTCGACGTCGTCGTGTTCTCGCGGTGGGTGTGGAGCTCGCCCGCGTAGTTCGTGTTGATGATGTGCTCGGCGAGGTTCGCGTCCTCCTCGGCGTCCGGTTGATCCGTCACCGTGAAGATCAGATCGAACCGCGAGATGAGCGCCGGTTCGAGGTCGATCTGCTCGCCGATCGGCTCGTACTGGTCGAACCGGCCGTACTTGGGGTTGGCCGCGCCCAAAAGTGAGCACCGGGACTTGAGGGTCGCGTTGATGCCGGCCTTGGAAATCGAGATCGAGTTGTGGAGTACGACGCCCTTGC
>OBKM01000960.1_pt1 | contig 12760 bp, 10 predicted proteins | sample 1519691 | NCBI WGS metagenome assembly OBKM01 (sample SAMEA37050418, study PRJEB22526) | metagenome | biome: saline pan; feature: lake; material: water | place: Egypt | collected 2015 | depth 0.5 m
GGGTGACCGACAGAACTGCGCTGGCCGAGCCTCGTTTGCGAGCGCCGAGAGACAGCGTCTCTCGTTCAAATCTCGCCGTCCGCACAGTATCACATGGATGCGAGCGACATGAAAGTCGCTCGCGGTGTGTGTTCCAAAGAGGTGCGCTGGCCGAGATTTGAACTCGCCGAGACGGTCCGGGCCTGTGGCCTCGCTTCGCTCGGCCATTCCGGGCGTGCGACTCGTCTGCTCAAATCTCGCCGTCCGCACACAGTATCACACGGATGCGAGCGACATGGAAGTCGCTCGCGGTGTGTGTTCCAAAGAGGTGCGCTGGCCGAGATTTGAACTCGGGTTAGGACCGTGGCAGGGTCCTGTGATACCACTACACCACCAGCGCGCACCCACAACTACTGCCCGAGATGGATAAAAGCGTTCCGGAACCGGCGGGCCCCGCCCGGGGCACACAACCTCTTTATTCGCGGTGCGTGTTGTGCCCGTATGACACTCGATGGGGCCGACGAGGTCTGCTACGAACCTGACCCCGACTCCGTCCGGGGGAGTAACGTCCACGCGTTCATGCGGGAGTACGGCATCGACGACTTCGAGGAGCTCCACCGCCGCTCCGTCGAGGCGGTCGACGGCGTCGAGGCCTCGGGGCTCGACTGGTTCTGGGACGCGGTCGTCGACCACCTCGGCCTGGCGTTCGACGAGCCCTACGAGACCGTCCGGGACGCCAGTGACGGCCCGCAGTTCACCGACTGGTACGTCGGCGGACGGCTCAACATCGCCCACAACACGGTCGACAGACACGCCCGGCCGGACTCGCCGAACCGCAACCGGGTGGCGGTCATCTGGGAGGGCGAGAACGGGGCGGTGCGGGAGCTGACCTACCACGAGCTCCACCGACAGGCCAACCAGGTGGCAAACACCCTCGACGCCCGGGGTATCGGAACCGGCGACACCGTCGGCCTGTACATGCCGATGGTTCCCGAGGTGGTCTCGATACTGTACGGCTGTTTCAAGCTCGGCGCAATCGCGGTGCCCATCTTCTCGGGCTTTGGCACCGACGCCACGGCGACCCGCATCGCCGACGCCGGCTGTCGCGTGCTGTTCACCGGTGACGGGTTCTACCGCCGCGGCGAGGAGATTCGGCTGAAGCGAGCCGCCGACGAGGCCATCGAGCAGGCGGGACAGGTCGAACACACCATCGTCTACGAGCGCCTCGGCGGAACAGGACCGCCCTGGGACGAGGGCCGCGACGAGTGGTGGGCGGCGTCGGTCGGCGAGGCGGATGACAGCTACGAGACACGGTCTCTGCCGTCGAGTCAGGAGTCGATGCTGCTGTACTCCTCGGGCACGACCGGCGAACCGAAAGGCATCGTCCACACCCACGCCGGCGGGCTCGTCCAGCCGGCAAAGGAGGTGTACTTCGCGTTCGACCACCGACCCTCGGACCGGTTTTTCTGGGTGTCCGATATCGGCTGGATGATGGGGCCGTGGACGTTCATCGGCAACCACGCCCTCGGCGGGACCACCTTCGTCTACGAGGGCGCACCCGACTATCCCGACCCCGACCGGTACTGGGAGCTGATCGACCGCCACGGGCTGACAGTGTTCGGCGTCTCGCCGACCGCCGTTCGCACGCTCCGCGAGCACGGCGACGAGTGGCTGGCGGGCCACGACCGCTCGACGCTCCGATTGCTCGGCTCGACCGGCGAGCCCTGGGACCCCGAGTCCTGGCGGTGGTTCCACGAGCAGGTCGGAAACGGCGACATCCCGGTCGTGAATATCTCCGGCGGGACCGAGATCTTTGGCTGTTTCCTCCAGCCCTTGCCGGGACAACCTCTGAAACCCTGCACGCTCGGGGGCCCCGCACTCGGGATGGACGTCGATATCGTCGACGCCCGCGGCGAGTCGGTCGTCGACAGCAACGAGCGCGGGTATCTGGTCTGTCGGTCCTCCGCGCCGTCGATGACCAGGTCCCTGTGGAGTGGTGACAAGCGCTACCTGGCGGAGTACTGGTCGCGGTTCAACGGGCTCTGGAACCACGGCGACTGGGCACAGGCCGACGCGGACGGGTTCTGGTTCCTCCACGGCCGCTCGGACGACGTTCTCAACGTCGCCGGCCGCAAGGTGGGCCCCGCGGAGGTCGAGGCTGCACTCGTCGACCACGACGCGGTCACCGCCGCCGCGGCTATCGGCGTCGACGACGAGACCACCGGGACCGCTATCGTCGCCTACGTGCAACTGCAACCGGGCAAGACGGGCGGTGGGTCGCTCCGCGAGCAGCTGCGCGACCGTGTCGGTGCGCAACTCGGCAAGCCGTTTCGCCCCCGCGAGGTGCTGTTTGTCGACGCGTTCCCGAAGACACAGAGCGGCAAGGTCGTCCGCCGACTCGTCCGGGCGGTCCACGAGGGTGACCCGGTCGGTGACCTCTCCAGCATCGAGAACCCCGACGCGCTCGAGGAACTCGCCGCGGCGCGGTGACTGTCAGCCCTCGACGCGCGCGAGCGACATCAGCGGGTAGCCCTCCTCCATCGCCATCTCGGCGACGACCCGAACACCCGCGCGCTCGACCTGGACCCGAACCTCCATGAACCGGCCGGTGAGTTCCGCGTAGGTGGCGGGGCCGTCCGCGATTGCCGCGGCGAGCGTGTCGGTGTCGATATCGACCTGCACCGCCTCACAGTGGGGCTGGTTCTCGATGGCGGTCTCGATGGCACGCGCGAGCGAGTCCGCGCTCGCGGGGCTGACCGGCGTCCCGGCGAACTGGTGGTACAGCGCTCCGAACTTGATACCGGCCTCGAAACACGCCCGCTGTGGGTCTGTCGGCCCCTCCGGGTCTCCGCTGTTCATACCGGTGGTTGGGTTCGCGGGCACAACGACCCACCGGTAGCGGCAACGCGGTCCGGCAGCCACCGGAGACGACCGTTCCGTTCCGCCGGTACTATATTTACCGGGGAGAAACAACCGATTTGTGACTCACCCCGCACCGGCGAACCCGGGCGAGTCCCACACCCACAGATGATCGACCTCGTGGACTCACTCGTCGACACGGCACTCGCGTGGGCGGAACTGTTCGGTCTGCCCGTGCTCTTTCTCATCTTCATCTCGAAGGGGATGCTGGTCGGCAAGATCTTCCCGACGAGTGTCTTCCTGCCGGGCTACGTTATCCTGACGAGCGCGTCGACGACGTGGGCACTCGTTATCGCCATCGTCACGGCGGTCGGGTACATCGTCGGCCAGTACGTGCTCTTTCTGGGCACGCGCACCTACGGTGTCACGTTCATCGGACGGCTCCCGTACGCGACTGTCGACCCGGACGACGAGCGCTTCGCGCAGTTCGACGAGTGGTTCCGGAGCTACGGCGGCCCCTCGATCTTCGTCACGAACTTCGTCCCGTGGATTCGTGGCCTCGTGACCATCCCCGCGGCGACGAGTTCCTACCCGACCAGCCAGTACCTCCTCTACACGGGTAGCTCGACGGTCCTGTATCACATCGTCTACGTCGGGCTCGCACTCGCCGGTCTCGAGGTCGTGACGCGGGCCACCTGAGCGAAACCGTGTGCTACTTGCCGCTGCTGGTGCTTGTATCGACCGAATGCGGGTACTGCTCACGGGCGCGGGCGGACACGTCGGGCACACGGTGTTCGAGCGACTCCGCGAGAAGTACGACTGGCAGCTCATGTACTACAGCCAGCCCACCACGGATCCGGGCGTGCCGTACTACACCGGTGACGTGCAAGACCCCGCGGACGTCGAGCCGGCAGTCGAGGCTGTCGACGCCGTTGTCCACCTCGCGGGTGACCCGCGGCGAGACGCCCCCTGGCGGAGTGTCCTCGGGAACAACATCGACGGCACCTACACGGTCTACCGGGCCGCCGCCGAGGCCGGTGTCGACCGGGTGGTGTATGCCTCCTCGAACCACGCCGTCGGCGCGTTCGAGACCGACGAGCGCACCCCGGCGATCTACCGCCCCGACGACGACTTTCGTCTCGACGGCACCGAACTCCCCCGCCCCGGTAACGAGTACGGCATCAGCAAGGCCACCGGCGAACTCATCGGTCGCTTCTTTCACGACGAACACGACATCACGGTCTGCAATATCCGCATCGGCAACCTCAACGAGGACCACCCGCCGGTCGGCTACGAGCGCGGCCAGGCGATGTGGCTCTCCCCGCGTGACTGTGCCCACATCCACGACCGGGCGCTCCAGGCCGACTACGGGTTCGAGATCGTCTACGGCATCTCTGACAACGACCGCAAGTACTACAGCCTGGAACGCGCCAGGGAGGCACTCGGCTACGAGCCACGCGATAACTCCGCCGAGTGGGACGGCACCGAGCGGATTGCCTGAGCCTTGGAGGGTGTGACGCTCAGAACACGTACTCGCGGACGAGCCGTTCGAGCAGACTCCGACGCCGGCCACCGCGGGTCTGGACCATCACCACCGTGCAGCCGACGGCGTCGACGAGGTCGTCGGCGATGCTCCCGCGGAGTTTGGACTCCAGTCCGGTCGGCCCGACACCGACGAACATCAGGTCCGTGTCACGGGCGAACCGAGCCATCCCGCTGACGGGGTCGTCGGTCTCGAGAACGGTCGACCTGACCGGCACGGTACAGACCCGCATCAGTTCGTTGTGGTATCGCTCGGCGCGCTCGCGCTGACTGTCGGTCGCGTCCCCGGGTAACGCGCGCAACAGGTTGATACTCGCCCCGGCCTCCTCGGCGATGGCGTCGGCGAGCAACAGCTTCAGGGGGTCGTATGAGTCACCACCACGGTTCGTGACGGTGACCTCGTCTATCTCGTCGAACCCGCGGTCCTCGACGAGCGCAACATCACAGGGGGCGTGCTGGAGGAGCCACTCGGTCTCGCTCGCGCCGAGCAACCCCCTGATGCCGTCGCTCGTCTGGCGCCCGGTGACCAGCAGGTCGATCCCCTCGAAGGTGGCGAAATCGACGATCGCCTCCTTGTGGTCCTCGCTGACGATCTGTCGGTAGCTGAACTGCGTGTCGGTCACGTCGTCCGGAAGCGCGTCGACGGGTTGGCCGCCGGAGGTCCGCGCGCCGTCGTCGAGTGCCTCCTCCGGGAGCCAGTCGGGCGCGTCGTCGGTGTTGTCGGGGAGCCAGTCGGGCAACGTTTCCGTGTTGCTCGGCCGGTCTGACGGGAACAGGTGGCTCGGCTCGTCGCGGAACTCGACAACCGAGACAGCCGTCGAGCGGAGCCGACCCAGGTCCGAGGCCACCCGGAGCATGTCGCGGCGGGCGCGGTCGTCGGTCCCCTCGGTGAGGGCGACGAGCACGTCGTACTCCCGCTGTGACTCGAACAGTTCCCGCGTCCGCTCCAGCGTGGACTCGGCGATATCCTCGCGAGCCCCGGTCTGCACGGCCCCCTCTCGGTCGACGTTCTTGCGAGCGTAGGCGTAGTAGTAGACAACCGCAACGCCGGTGATCAGCCCGGCACCGAGGAACGGGACGGTCCCGATCTGGGTGAGCACGACGAATCCGCCGGCCATCCCGAACAGCTGCATCCACGGGTACAGCGGAGCGGTGAACTCGGGGTTGTACTCGTCGATCGCGCCCTCACGGAAGCCGATGAGCGCCAGGTTCACGAGGATGAACACGAGAATCTGGAACGCGCTGCCGAACTTCGCGACCTCCTGAATCGGGAGGGTGGCGATCATCACCAGCATCAGCCCGCCGGTGACCCCGACCGCGAACGCGGGCGTGTCGAACCGCTCGCTGACGGTCTCGAAGTTCGGCGGCGCGAGGCCGTCACGGGCCATCGCGAACGGGAACCGCGAGGCCGAGAGCAGGCCGGCGTTCGCCGTCGATGCGAGCGCCAGCAGTGCCGCAGCCGTCACGCCGTACACGCCGACAGTCCCGATCGCCTGGTCGGCCGCGAGTGCCATGATCGCCCCCTCACCCTCGTCGGTGAGGTCACCGGCATCGATTGCCGCATCCACGTCCACGATGCCGATGGCGACGTACACGACCGCGACGTACAGCGCCGTCGTCAGCACCAGCGAGCCGACCATCGCGCGGGGAATGACCCGTCCCGGGTCCTTCACCTCCTCGGCGACGGCCGCGACCTTGATGACACCCGCGTAGGAGATGAACACGAGCGCAGTTGCCGCGACGAACCCGCCAGCGCCGCCGTCACCGGGGTTGAACGCGCCGTCGACCTGGCCGAAGTCGATGCTCGTGAACCCGCTGACGACGAACGCCCCCATCACCACCACCATGATACCGACGATGATGAACTGCAGACTTCCGGTACTGGACGTGCTCACCACGTTCAACACGATGAAAAACAGGCCGACCAGAAGCGCCAGCGGCACGATCGGGTCGCCAAAGAGCGGTACCGAGACGTCCTCCAGCGCCGGGAGAACGTAGATCACGTACGGCGCGCCGCCGACGAGCGCGAGTGCGCCCTTGAACGAGAGCATGAACCAGTTTCCGATACCGGCAAGCGTGCCGAAAAGCGGCCCCATCCCCCGCTCGACGTAGACGTACGAGCCGCCGTCCTCGGGCATCGCCGTCGCCATCTCCGAGGCCGACAGCGCCGCCGGCAGGATGAGTATCGACGCGACCAGAAACGCCGCGACGACAGAGGGTCCACCTGCCTCGATGAACGCCAACCCGGGCAGGATGAAGATGCCCGACCCGACCATCGCCCCGATGGCGATCGCCGTCGTCGCCGGCAACCCGAGGTCCCGCTTCAGTCCACTCGCCATCGGGTCCCTCCTGTGGTCTCTGTCTGGTCGCTCGATACCCGCGCCTGTCGTGTCTGTCTCCCTTGGTTCATAACTCGCACTCGTGTCGGCGTGTCCCTGGCATCTGTCCTCGACTCGGGTCCGAACTACACGTCCCCCTACCGGGTTCGGGTTCGGACAACCAGTTCAGGTCTACCTTCCTATCGCACCCGATTGAATTTATGCCTTACGTACGCGGGCCGGGTCGACCGCCACGAACGTGGCTCGAACGCACCGGCGCGGCCGCCCCTCTGTCGACGCCCGATACGCGGGGTCGCCGCCGGCGGTCGCAGACATATCATTTTATATCCGGGGCGGTCGAATCACAAACGAATGAGGGTTTCAGACCTGCGCGTCCGGAACTACAGGAGTATCGAGGACACCGGCTGGGTCGACATCGACGAGTTGACCTGTCTGGTCGGTCGGAACGAGTCCGGCAAGACCGCGTTCATGCGCGCGGTCGAGAAACTCAACCCGGCGTACCGGGCCGGCGAGTACGAGCCCTACGAGGAGTACCCCCGGACCGACTGGGCCGAGTACAGCGAGACCCACGACGACGACCCCGCGGTCGTCGCCAGCGGGCGATTCACCCTCGACGAGGACGACATCGAGGCCGTCGAGGAGGAATTCGTCCCGGACCTGCTCGCCGACACCGAGGTCGTCGTCCACCGGGACTACGCCAACGAGTTCCACTGGGAGGTCCCGCTCGACGAGGCGGCCGCCCTCGAGTGTGCGCTCGATGCCTACGAGTTCGACGACGGTGTCACGTCGACACTACGCGAGGCGACATCGCTGTCGGACCTCGATGGGGAGGCACGGGCCGCCGTCGAGGCGGAACTCGGCTCCGACCCCCTCGACGGACTCGCCGAGATCGTCGGCGCGGAGGTACTCGCCGACCGGCTACCGGAGTTTCACTTCGTCGGCGAGTACTCGGTCATGTCGGGAACAATCGACGTCGACGCGATGCTGGAGCGTCGCGAGTCCGGCGATATCGACGCCGGCGACCGCGTGTTCCTGTCGCTGCTGTCGGTCGCGGGGCTCGAACTCGCGGATCTCGAATCGGTCGACGACTGGCGACAGACCACGACCCGCCTCGAGAGCGCCTCCAAGACCGTCAGCGACGCGGCGATGGACTACTGGAGCCAGAGTGGCAACATCCGCATCCGCATCGAACACGCACAGGAGGACGACGGCACCGTCCTCGAGGTCCGTGTCGAGAATCTCGACCACGGTGTCACCGTCGCCTTCGAGCAACGCTCGCACGGTTTCCGTCGGTTCTTCTCGACGTTTTGCCAGCTCTCGGCGTTCCGCGAGCGCGAGGACAACGTCCTCCTGCTCGACGAGCCGGGTATCAACCTCCACGCCCGCGCCAAGCAGGAGTTTCTCGAGTTTCTCAAATCCGAGATCGCCCCGAAAAACACCACCATCTACACCGCCCACTCGCCGTTTCTCATCGACAAGGAGAACCTCCACCGCGTGCGGATGGTGCTCGACGAGCCGGTCGGCGACGAGAACATCGTCTCGGACGTGGGTGCGGCCGACGAGTACACCCGCTTTCCCCTGCGGAACGTCTTCGAGTTCGACCTGATGGACACGCTGCTCGTGCATCCACAGGTGCTCCTGGTCGAGCAGAAGGCCGAGCACATCTACCTGTACGTGCTCTCGCAGTTCCTCCGCGACGCGGACAAGACGGGACTCAACGGCCGCTGGACGGTCGTCCCGATACAGAACGACCGGAATGTCCGCTCGTTCGTCTCGCTGTTCGGCGAGGAGACACTCGACGTTGCCGCCCTGTTCGACGACCAGCCCGAGTGGAAAAAGCCCCGGCGCGGTCGCGACGCCGAACCGGACGAACTCGCCGACATCCCGGTCGAACTCGTCTCCGAGTACACCGATGTCGGGTCCGGCGCGACAATCGAGGATATTCTCTCGCGGTCGTTCTACCTCGAACTGGTAAACGGCGCGTACGCGACTGAGATCACGGCCGCCGACGGTGCCCCCGACCGGCTCACGGCGGCGGACCTCGAGGATGGCCCTGTCGTCGAGGCGCTGGAGGCGTACTTCGTGGACCACGATATCAACGACGGCGTGTTCGACCGGTCCGAACCGGCGCTGTACCTCCAGCAGAACCGCGGTGAACTCGCGGCCGAACTCGACAGCGAGAGCCGCCGGGCGTTCACCCGGCTGTTCACCGGGCTCGACAACGTCCTCGAATCCTTCGAGGGCGTGCAGATACGGGACACGTCGTTCCTCGGGTCGATATTCGGCTAAAAAACGCGGGTGGTCTGACCGGTTATCGGGCGCGACCGACCTCGGGCCGCTCGAGCTTCGAGGCGTCGAACTCGCCGCCGAAGTCCGGTCGCCGGGTGGTGATGTCGTCGTAGATGTGGATCTCGTCTTCCTGGTAGAACCGCCTCGCGAACTGACCGTCGGCTATCAGCTCGACAGTACCGGTCGACAGTGGCACGACGAGCACGCCCTCGTCGATCTTGCCGTAGACGAGCTCCACGAAGCTGATTCCGCCACCCGAAAAGCCCACGATGACGTCACCGGGGTAGATCTTCGGGTCGCTCATGTTCGCCGGCGTGAACGGCTCGGTCCCCGAGATGACGAGGTCCTCCTCCTCGACTCCGTCTACCGGCAGGTCGTCGAACGATGCGTCGCCGTGGACGATGATGTCCCGTCGCCCATCTTGGATTCGTTGCATAACATCTGAACCTTGTGCGTTCACCCACTTATACGTTCTCCATGATCGCTCGGGTACGACCCCGAATCGAGGGTGTTCACCCGACTTCCGGGGGACAGATGTCCAGTTCCGACCGCGTGATGAGCCCGTCCTCGGCGCTGTCGATCCAGACCCGGACCGGCGTGCGCTCGTCGTGGGTGACCACGACGGTCGTGTTCTGTATCTCGACGGAGACATCGGTGTTGTCCTGCTGTCGCGCGGAGGCCTCGAGCACGGCCGGGTCGGAGACGTTGAACTGTGCCTCGAACCCGTCACCGGTGGTCGCCGCGTCTATCGAGTGCATCGCCGCCACCGTCGTGTTCTGCCCGATGCCTCCGGGTGCCTCGTGACCGACCTCCGGCGCGCCGTGGAACGCCTCGCACTGGAACTCCGCCGGGACGCTCGCGGTCTCGCCGTTACCGGGGTCCGCGGTGAAGACACTGAACAGCCCGTACGACGCGAACACCACCGCGACGAGACCCATGAGGCCGAGCAGGCCGAGAAACAGCCGATACTTGTTACTGGGGCCGTCGTCGTCCATACCGATGGTTCGTGCTCCGAATCAAAAGGGCAGCGGTCGACCGGCGCAATGGGGCTCAGTTCGACTCGAAGAACTCCTCGAGGAGCTTCCCCTGCGCGGTCCGGAGGTGCTGGTGATAGGTCTGTCTGGAGATACCCATCGAGTCCGCGAGCTCCTCGCCCGAGACCGGGCGGGGAAACTCGAAGTAGCCGCTGTGGAAGGCGGTTTCGAGTGCGGTGTGCTGGCGCTCGGTCAGCCGGTCCGCAACCGCGGTCGTGAACGTGGTTGTCGGCTCGGGTTCGCGCTCGCGCTCGCGCTGGCGAACGAGATTGACCCCATCGTAGGCCGCCTCGAGTTCCGAGAGCACCGCCCGGACATCCCCCTCGACCGGGAGTTCGAGGTGCAGCTGTGCGGTTCCGGACCGGCCGGAGACAGACAGGTCCTGCAGCGTCGCGCCGTACTCGGCGAGGTCACCGAACGCGTGGCCGTCCGCGAGCGCGACCGAGACCGCGACCTCGCCGTTGTGTCGCGCGATGACGTACCCATCAGTGATCCCTGGCGGGTCCGTGAGCTGTTCCTCGACCGCCCCGTCGGGGTCCGACAGCGTGACGAACAGCCGGACAGAGCCGTTCTCCTCGATTGTCGCGCCGTCGTAACTGACCGTGCTGTCGGTCCGGGCTGCGAGCTCGACAAGCGGGAACTCGCTGCCGGCGATCTCGACACCGAGCTCCGTCACCCGGTCTGCCGTGAGTCCCTGCTTGGTCTCGACCGCGTTCAGCCCGCTCGCGACCATCTGTCCGATTGCCTCGAACACCTCACACTCCCGCCGGTCGAGCAACTCCGCGCGCTCGGCGTAGACAGACAACACCCCGTAGGTCGTCCGGCGATAGGTGAGCGGAACGACCGCCATCTCCGCGGCGTCGAACCGCCCGGGCGCGACCGACTGTGGAACGCTGTCCTCTGCCGTCGGGACGATGACCTGCCCGGTGTCGAGCGCGCGCTCGAAGACCGTCCCCTCGAACTCGGCACTGCTCCCGGACTCGACCTGGGTCGTGCCCTTGCAGGCACGGACGGTCATCCCGCCCGCGACCTGTGACTCGGCCATCCAGGCGTGACTGTACCCCTCGGTCGTGGCGACGGTCTCACAGACCTGTGTCTCGATCTCCCGGCGGTCACCGGCCGCGACCAGCGCGTGACTCACCTCGTTGACCAGGTTGCTGACCCGGCCGAGCACGCGCTCCAGCGCCTGTCGCTCATCCCGGAGCGCGTCGGCGCGCTGTCTGGCGAGCCCCTCTGCCTTCTTGCGCTCGGTGACATCCTCCTGAAAGCCAACGAAGTGGGTGACCTCCCCGTCCTGCGAGAGCGGCGCGAGGGTGACGCGGTTCCAGAACGGGGTGCCGTCCTCGCGGTAGTTGAGCAACTCGACGGTCACCGGCCGCTCGTCGTCGACGGCCTCGGCCAGCTCCGCGACGCGCTCTCTGTCGGTGTCGGGCCCCTGGAGAAACCGGCAGTTCCTGCCCAGAACCGCCTCCGTGTCGTACCCGGTCAGCTCCGCGTACCCCTCGTTTGCGTAGACCAGCGGATTATCCGGCAGCGATGGGTCCGAGAGCGTGATACCGACCGGGGCCTCCTCGACCGCTCGGACAACGTCACCCGCACTCGGCTCCGGTATCTCTGCCGGGGTTCCGGCACGCCCTGTCACGAGTTCCTCGACGGTCTCGCCCAGTCGCTCGGCCGCGTCCTCACCCCCCTTCGGGATGTACGCCGACACGTCCGCGTCGAGATACCTGCTCGCAACCGCCTCGCTCCCGCGTGCGGTGTAGACGACCACCGGGAGGAACTCGGCTGTCGACCTGAGCTCGCGCGTCAGCTCCAGCCCGTTCCCGTCCGGCAGCTCGTGCTCCGTGACGACGACATCGGGCCGGCTGTCCTGCACCCGGACCTGCGCCTCCGACAGCGAGTCCGCGACGGCGACCTCGTCGAGCCGTGCCTCTAACGTCGACACGGTGTCTCCCACCGCCGAACTCCCGTCCACGACAAGGGCTCGTGCTCGGGCCATACCATCCACAACGGCCACCGGGCACATATAGATGCACGATACGGGCCTACGAGTCGTCGAGTTTCTCCGCCGCCTGGTAGGTGGGGTGTGTCGCCAGCAACACGATGAACACGCCAAACAGGGCAAACACCACGTTCCCAACGCCCGGGAGCTCACCCCCGAGCAGTGAGCCGACGGTATTGAACACGATGAGCATCAGCCCGATGATGATCGCGAGACCGCCCGCCGCCGCGATGCGCTTCAGCCGTCCCGTGTCCGTCGTCCGGATCTCGAACATGCCCGGAGGTTGTGCGACGACCAGTATAGCTGTTACGCCCGCCCGCGGTCGTGACGCGTGACACTCCCAGAGTGATGCCTCTCGGCGGCGTGAAAGAAAAGAAAACGGCGTGGCTGGTCGCGTTAGTCGTCCGCGGGGATGGCGTCGCCGGTCGCGCCGAACGTCTCGCCCTTGCTGATGATGTCCTGGTTGTTAACCGCGTAGCGGATCACCAGGAAGGAGAAGGCGTACTTGGCGACGATGTCGAAGGCACTGTAACCCCACGAGGTGATGCCGACGTCCTCGATGACGCCAGCGCCCTCGTTACCGAGTGCCCACCAGATGGTGTAGCCGAACCACAGGATGACCGTCAGCCAGCGCAGGAGGCTGAAGATCTCGTAGGTGCCTGCGGCCTTGGCGTCCTGGGGCCACTCGACGATGAGGATGTAGAACACCACTGCCA
>OBKM01000961.1_pt1 | contig 12756 bp, 12 predicted proteins | sample 1519691 | NCBI WGS metagenome assembly OBKM01 (sample SAMEA37050418, study PRJEB22526) | metagenome | biome: saline pan; feature: lake; material: water | place: Egypt | collected 2015 | depth 0.5 m
AGCCCCACGGCGGTGATGGATGCAGCCTCGATTAGGTGGCCGACTGTATACGCGGTGTATGCCTCCCAGACAGCCGCCCGCTCGAAGGGTACAGCCGAGACAGCCGTGACGTCGATTGCCGGCAAGAAGACGTACAGCGCACTCGGCCACATGCCATAGACGAGACAGAGCCCGGCGACCCCGATCATGGCAACCGATTGGCCGCGGTTAGCGTCTTTCACGGAGCCGGTGTACTCACCCTCGACGAAGGCAAACCATCCAAGCTTGACGTAGGACAACACGGTGCCGACACTCCCGATCATCAGCATCCACCACAGTACCTCGTAGTTGCCGCCGATGTACCCGGCTGCGTCGACGACCATGCCCTTGCTCACGAAGCCGTTGAACCCGGGAATGCCGGAGATGGCGAGGGCTGCGATGGTAAACGTCACTGCCGTAACCGGCATCTTCCGCCCCAACCCACCGATGTCGTCGAGTGATTCTTTCCCGGTTCGGTAGATAATCACGCCGACGGTCATGAACAACAACGCCTTGTACAGGACGTTGTTGAAGACGTGCCCGAAGGCCCCGGCGACGGCCAGGTCACCGGCAGCGAGGTCGGCGCCAGTGATTGACGTCACGGCTCCGGTCATCCCGATTCCGGCCACCATGTACCCGACCTGTGATTGGATGTGGTAGGACAGCAGCCGGCGCATATCACTCTGTAACAAGGCCGTGTAGGCCCCGAAGATTGCCATCGCTCCACCCATGTACGCGATGACGATCACTTCCCCAGGGAACGCCCGGTGGAGTGTGTACACGCCGGTTTTGGTGGTGAACGCACACAGGAAGACACTGGCGGCGATGTGCGGGCGAGGGTAAGTGTCGGGCAGCCAGGTGTGTAGCCCGATGAACCCAACGTTGACGCCGATTCCGAGGACCGCAAGCAGCGTCGGGACCGTTCCGTCGACGATGCCCTCGGTCGCCGAAAACAGGACACTACCGGTAGCGACGAACTGCCAGATCACCGCTGCGAGCAGGAGGCTCCCTCCGATGCCGTGGAAGATCGCGTACCGGTAGCCGGCCCGGATAGCGCTCCGGCTTCCGTAGTGCCAGACCAGCAGCGTACTCGTCACGGCCATCAGTTCCCAGTAGATGACGAGTACGAGCCAGTCACCAGCGAGGACAGCACCGAGGCTCACGCCGACGTAGGACAACGCGTAGGCGGTCTGGGTCGGTGTCGCCTCGCTGGCCCAGGAGTACGCGACGGCGCCGGTCCCGATGATCCCGAATATCAGCGCCATCAGCCGCGAAAACGCGTCGACGTTGAAGAAGACGACCTCGAAGACGCCGAACAGCTCGACGGGGCCGAGATACGTCCCTGGCGGGATCTGCCAGGCGATCCCGACGACCGACGCCGTCGCGAGCATGCCGACTGTGTGGCCGATCCGTCGGGGTAACAGCCACGTGAGGAGGGCTGCCCCGAGGACGATCGCAGGCGGATACGCGGCTGCGAGTGGTGTCATCTACCCAACCACCTCCGTGAGATCCACCCCGAGACGCGCCTCGGCGATCTGAATCGCGAGTTCGAGGACGCCAAGTGCCCCCGGAAGTACTCCGAGTGCAACGGCACCGGTGACGATGACGGTGATCGGCAGCAACATCAGCCACGTGGTCTCCGTCCACGGCGTGTGCCGGTCCCAGCCACCCGGTGGCGGGCCACCGTGGTCGGCCGGCTCACCGTGGGGCACGGTTGTGTCGCTTGGGTGCCGGTCGACTGCGTACCCGCCGTCGGTGCGTGGAGCGGGTGCCGGCTGTCCCCGCGGGGTTCCCCCAAGACGGTTGTCGACGAGGGGCTTTGCGTCGTACTGCTGTGGTGATTCGAAAAACGCCGTGTAGATGATCGGCCAGAAGTACGCGATGTTCAGAATCCCCGAGACGATCAGTGCACCGGCAAAGGCGATCCCAGCGATGTGTGCATCGAGCGGGATGCCGAGTGTTCCTGCGAGGAGCGTTGTCTGCCCATTTATACTGACTGCCCCGACGATTAAGTAGAACTTGCTGACGAAGCCGACAACGAGCGGGAGACCGGCCATTCCGGCGGCGGCAACGGCAAATGCCGTCATCGTCAGTGGCATCCGTTTGCCGATCCCCGCCATCTTCGATATGTAGTCGGTATGCGTCGCGACGTGGATAGCACCAGCACAGAAAAACAGTGTGAGCTTCATGAATGCATGCGCGGGAATGTGCAACAGCCCCCCGACGATCCCGTAGGGCGTCAGCAACGCGATCCCCATGATGATGTAGGACAGTTGGCTGGCCGTCGAGTACGCGAGCCGGCGTTTGAGGTGGTCCTTCCGCAGCGCGATCACCGACGCGGCCAGGAAGCTTGCTGCCGCAAGCGCCGCCAACGGAATATGGACGCCCATCGCCTCGACCAGTGCTGGCTCGAAGACATCGAGGACCGTGCGTGCGACACCAAAGGCCCCGGTCTTGACGACCGCCACCGCGTGTAACAGCCCCGATACCGGCGTCGGCGCGACCATCGCATCCGGCAACCAAGAGTGCAGGGGCATGATCGCCGCCTTCGCACCAAAGCCAAGGGCGAGCATCCCGAATGCAACCTGTGCGAGCAGCGGATCGGCCTCGAACAGCCCCCGCAGTCCCGTTGCCGTCTCGCCGAAGCCCACCGTCGCCTGCCCGCTGAAGGCCCGTGTTGCCCAGTAGGTGATTGCCGTTCCTCCAAGAAGCAAGAACCCACCTCCGAGGAACAGGTACGCGAAGTACTTTCGGCCCGCTGCACGGGCCTCCTCGGTCTCGTCGTGGGCGACGAGCGGATACGTGACGACCGACAACAGCTCATAGAACAGGAAGACAACGAGGAGATTCTCCGCGAAGGCAACGCCAACGGCGGCAGACAGCGCGGCCGCGAACGCGGCGAAAAACCGCGTCTGGCCGTGCTCGTCGAGTCCACGCATGTACCCGGCTGTATAGAAGGCTGTAAACACCCACAGGAAACTCGCGAGTAAGGCAAACAGCATCCCGAGGGCGTCTGCACGAAGTGCAAGCTCGATGCCGGCGACAAACTCACCGAAGGACCAGACGTACACGACCGGGTCACGGCCACCCCAGCCGAGAACTCCGGGGAGCATGCTGGCAACGAGTAGCAGCTTCACCAACGCGGCCAGCACCGACCAGGCTTCACGGACGTTCGGCCGTCGATGCGAGAGCACGATCAAGACGACCGCCAGGGCGGAGACGAGCACTGCAGCCAGCGGACGGGGGTCGGCGATCTCGGCGCCGGTCACGACCCGTCACCTCCGATCTCGGGGGTCTCCTCGAGAACCGCCTCGACGACCGGTTCGACCGCCACCGTGAGTTCAGCCCCCGCAAAGCCAAGCCCAACGGACATCACGGCGGCCGTGACCGCGAGGCCGAGCATGCCGGCTGTCACTGTCGGTTGGCGGTCGGTGCCATCGTCGAGCCGGGGGGCCGTTGGCGCCGAGGAGTAGACACCGCCGTCGGCGGCGATCCCGGCCGCTTCGTCTGTTGGAGCGCCACCGGCCGGGTGATCGACATAGAGTTTCTCGATCAACCGGACAACGTACAGCAGCGACAACAGCGTACTCGCAAGGACGACACCGACGATCAGCCACAGTCCAGCCTCGACGGCACTCACAGCGAGATACCACTTCCCGATGAACCCGATCGACGGCGGCACGCCGACGAGGCCGATTCCGAGGACAGCCGTGGCTCCGGCGAGGTACGGCCGCTGTTTCGCGAGTCCTGCATAATCGCTTACCAACCGAGCCCCCGTGCCGGCAGCCAGCGCGCCGATAGCCGCGAACAGCCCACCTTTGAGGAGGGCATGTGCGCCGAGGTGGATCACCGCCGCGTAGATTCCGAACCGCGTCGCCGCAGCGCCGCCAGCCGGGTGCACGGCGAGTCCGACCGCGAGGGTGACCAACCCGAAGTGCATGACCGACGAGTACGCCAGTACCCGTTTGACGTGTCGCTGTGTCGCCGCAAGGAGACCACCGGCAACGATACTCAGCGCAGCAACGGCAAGGAGGAGATCGAGTGCAAGCGGTGCAGCCTCAAAGAACGCTGGCCGGTAGACAACGAGCATGATGCGAACGAGGGCGTAGGCTGCTGCCGTCGACACGAGTGCAGACAGGTAGATCGTCACCGAGTCCGGTGCGTGCTGGTAGGCATCCGGCTGCCAGGTGTGCAGCGGGAACAAAGCGGCCTTGATTCCCAACCCGGCGGCGATGAAGCCGAAGCTCGCCAACACCAACGGTTCCTCGTACAGTGATCCCGCCTCTGCGAGCCAGGTACCGGCCCCCCAAGTCGCCTCTCCGGCGAGGATCACCGAGAGATCGATCATGTTCAGCGTCCCAGTGCGGAGGTAGAGGTAGCCGACGCCGAGGAGGTACAGCGAAGCACCGATCGTTCCTAAGAGAAGATACTTCAAGGCCGCAACAGCGGCTGGAGGCGTCTTGCTGCTGGCAACGAGGGCGTACGCCGTCAAGCCGACGATCTCGAGGAAGACGAAGAGGTTGAACAGGTCACCCGTCAGTACGACGCCCATCAGGCCGCCGGTCAACAACAGGTACCCCGCGTAGAACACGTCGCCCCGGGGACCACCACGGCGGGCAAACGCCAACACAGCCAGTGCAACGAGTGCGATCAACGCAGCGAACAGCGTCGACAGCGGATCGGCGATCAGCTCGATTCCGACCGCATAGTTGACGCCGTCTGGACGGGCCAGGGAGTCACCGCCGATGAGATGCACGATCCGTTGGCCGTCGATGTAGACTGTCCAGGCGAGAGCGGCGGCGACAGCACCCTCGACTGTCAGCCCGACGGCCGCGACCGGCCACCCGAGCCGGCGGTCGACGAGGACCAGCCCCAGTGAGGCGGTCGCTGCGAGGATCGGGACCACGAGTAACAACGCAGGGAAGACGGTAGCATCAATCATCGGCGCGTACCTCCTCGATGACGTCCGCTCGGAACGTGCCGTACGACGAGTAGATGCGCACGATAAGCGCAAGCGCGACGGCGGTCATCGCGACACCGACGACAATCGCCGTGAGCACGATCACGTGTGGCAGTGGGTTCGCAACTGGCGTTTCACCCGGTGTCGAGGACACTACGGGGACCGTTCCGTCCGCGACGAACGCAGCGCTGATAAACAGCAGGAAGATCGCTGTCTGGAACAGGTTCATACCAATCACTTTCTTGACGAGGTTTGGACTCGCGATGACGATGTACAGCCCAATAGCCATCGACGCGGCCGTCAACAGGTACGTATACCGGGTTGCAACCAACTCGATCATCGGTCACCCTCCTCTAGTTCGCCTGAGAACCCGGTAGCGATCGTAAAGAAAAGTCCGATCACGACACCAGCAACGATCGGCGCTATTCCGCCGATCTCGACGGCTTCAAGCCCCCACTTCGTGTCGATACCAAACCGATCCTCGAAGAACGTGTGGGCCAAAAACCGTTCGCCGGCGAGCAGCGGCACCACGCCGACGAGGGTGAAGACGGCGGTCCCACCGGCGGTGAGTGCTACGACGGTCCGGTTTTGGATCCACGCCCGTGTCGGTTCAATTCCGTAGGCAAAGGCAATCATCAGTACCGTCGCCCCGACGAGGGCGCCCCCCTGGAAGCTGCCGCCGGGAGTGTCAGCGCCGTGAAACAGGAGGAAGATCCCGTAGGTGAGCGCAAACGGTGCCACGACCCGGACTGTCGTCATGAGGACAGGACTTTCGACATACGTGTGGCCAACGCCGCTCTCAAGTTGTCGATCCGACCCCTCACTCACGGGTGAACACCTCCAGTCCGAGGACGAGTAATGCGGCGACACCGGCAGCGAAGACGACGATCGCCTCCCCGAAGGTGTCGAAGCCACGGTATCCAGCCAAGACGGCCGTCACCGCATTCCTGACTCCGGTGTCGGCAATGGCGTTTGCAGGATAGTACTGTGAGACCGGCGCCGACCAGGCCCAGGCAGATTCGGCCCCAACGGGAGGGATGTCGACGACACTGAGTGCAACCACGACAAAAAAGCCACCAGCGATCCCAGCAGCCGGCAGATTGATGCTTTCGAACCGTCGTTCTGTGCTCGGGTGTGTCGTCTTCGCGACCGTCAGTAACAACAGCAACGTCGTCACGCCGGCACCGACTGCGGCCTCGGTCATCGCAACGTCTGGGGCCAACAAGAGTGCATAGAACAACGCCATCCCGAGGCCGTAAGCGGCGAAGACGACGATCACGGCGACGATATCCCGCAGGAGTGCAGTGAACAGTGCCGTCACGAGCACGAACGCCACCAGGGTTGCCTCGACGCCTGAGATAGGGCTGTCGGCGAACGGCCCCGTCAGGAGATCGATGGCAGGCCCGATCATTCCTGATCACCGTCTGGAGCCTCACTTGCGAGGGCAGTATCGTCACGGGGGTCATCGGCGCGCCAGTACGGAATCTCCTCGTCGTTGGCTGCCCGTGCGATTGCGTGTGCAGCTGCTGGGTTCGTCACGAAGATGAAGAACAACAACAGGACGATCAACACCGTCTGTGCCTGGACGCCGAGTGCAACCGCGACGGCCGCAAGCACGAAGCCTCCACCGAGGGTGTCGGTCTGTGAAACGGTGTGTGCACGGGAGTAGACGTCCGGAAGTCTGAGCACTCCGATCGCGGAGACAACCGTGAAGAAAGTCCCAGCAAGCAGGAAGACGATGATAACGATCCCGGAGACAGACACGGCCGTGCTCATAACACCCCCCCACGGTCGACGGTAAACTTTGAAATGGCAATCGCCATCAGAAAATTCAACAGCGCATAGACGAGTGCCACATCGAGCAGCGCCGGAACATCGAGGCCAACCGACAAGAGAGCAAGCACCACGACCGTGTTCGTCCCGAGGACGTTCACTGCAAGCACACGGTCCTGCAGCGTTGGCCCGGCGGCTGCCCGGTAGAACATCACCACGGCGAGGAGGATGAACACACCGGCGACGACCAGAAAGGCCGCCTGGATTGGCTCAGCAATCATCATGGAGCCTCCTCCTCGTCGGTTGACTCGACGGGGTGGACGTCGTCACGCTTCGCTGGCGATGCAACCGGCAGTGCTGCGCGACCGCCAAAGAGAAACCGGACAGCGTTCTCGAGGGTCCCCTCCTGGATCCCGTCGTGGGCCCACGGAGTCAGCGTATGGACGAGTAACTGGCCGTTGTGGGCACGAACCGTGAGCGTTCCCGGCGTGAGCGTAATGCTGTTTGCAAGCACCGTCGTGGGCAGTGGGGCCCAAAAGGAGGGCCGGTAGACGACCATTTGCGGGGAGATCGGCAGCCGTGGGTGGAGGATGATCGTCGCAACCCGGATGTTCGAGACGAGGATCTCCTTGAGTAGGTAGGGAATATACACCAGTCCTCTGAGCAGCCGCAGTGGCGTTTGCCACGTGGGGTCGCTCCGGAGAGAGAGCCGGCCGAGGCCGACGGCGACGATCAGGCCAGCCATCGTTCCTGTGACGAGATCGAACGTCGACAACGTGCCGGCGAGGGTCTGGTAGAACAGAAAAGACAACGTGAACAACGCCCCAAGGCGTCGTGGTGTCGTCTGTCCCAACAACGAAACCGATGCCCGTGTCCGTTGAGGTGCCGGTTCGGTGATCGGAAGGCCACGCTGACGGAGCTCTTCGGTAAGTGGTCGTAACAGCGGAATATCCAGGTGGGGATCGTACGCAGGATCGAGGAGGATTTGATCGACCTCGTTGGCGGTTACCTCGGTCGAGAGGAGATTGGCAATATCGTCGGGCGTAGAGATGTACTCGTCGGTCCCGATCCGTGCAGTCTCGATCGTCACCTCGTCTGTGAGTTCTGCGAGGTCCTCGATGAGCCACGACCGGGCCCGTCTGAGGAGCGTCGTCGCCTGGCGCTTGGCAGCACTGCCTACCGGGTCCGCCGTCGGGTCCGGATCAATCACGACGAACCGGACGAGTGGCGTACCAGTAGCTCGGTCTGCTTGCCGAAGCCGGTTAGCCACCGTCGTAACCGTCTCCCGGAGCCCCCCTGAGTCAGAGACGGGCACTAGAAACCGAAGCTCAGCCATCGAAATGTCACCTCCTCAGTCGCGGCCACACGGGCAAGGCCATGTCTAAGATGATAGCGTATCATAGTATAGGATGCAGGCCTACGAAAACAATTTCGTTCTTACCTGCGGAGTCGTGCCGCGAGCTCGTGGACGATCGTCTCTGCTACTACCGGCTTCGGGCCGGAAACAGGGATCGTCGTCGCACCGTCGACGAGAGTCGTTTCCGCCTCGTCGGCACCCATAACCGATGGTGCATTCGCGACGACGAACGCGGCGTCGACGCGGGTCTGAAGCGCCCTGGCGGCCTCGACGACCGCCGAATCGGCGTCAGGGGTTGCCTCGGGAACGGCCGCCGTTTTGAATGCAACGAGGGGCAGCGTCGGGGCGGCCTCTCGAACCGTATCGAGTAGCTTCGGCGTCGGCGTCAACGACAGTTCACGTGGGGGCCCGGAGGCGAGTTTCTCTGCCGCCGGCTCGGTCGTGTAGTCGGCCAGGGCAGCAGTCGAGACGAGTGCATCCGCCTCGGCGTGGCGGTCCATGACAGCGTCGATATACGAGGCAGTATCGGTTACAGTCACTAGGTCTGCGTACGGAACCTCTGGGTCGTCGGACCGTGGTGTGAAGGCCTGTGGTGAGTGCGGACCCACTGGACCGTGAACGAGGGTCACCGTGGCGCCGGCGACGTAGGCGGCTTTGGCGATCGCACGCCCCATCCGGCCCGATGCCCCGTTCGTCAGGACTCGGACGGGATCGATGGGCTCGGTTGCGGCTCCTGCGGTGACGATGAGAGTGGTATCCGCAAGCGGTTGGTCGCCGGCGGCGCGGGCCGTCTCGGTAACGATGGCGTCGATGGTGGCGAGTTTCGCCTTTCCCTCCTCGCGGCGTGCCGGAACGATCGAGATCCCCCACTCGTCGAGGCTCGTGAGCGCAGCTTCGATCCCTGGATGATCGTACATCGGCTCGTGCATTGCCGGCGCCACGACGATCGGGAGCCCGGCGCCAATAGCTGTGGTCACCGTCGTCGTCACAGTCGTATCGTCGATTGCGGCGGCAATCTTCCCGATGGTGTTTGCGGTCGTCGGCGCGAGGACCACGGCGTCCGCCCAGCCGTCGCGTCCACAGTAGGCGACGTGTTCGGTCTCACCGGTGATTTCGGTGACCACCGGCCCGTCGGTCGCAAACGACACCGCCCAGGGGTGGACAATATTCGTTGCAGCCTCTGTCATGACGGCTCTGACAGTCGCCCCGCGCCGGCGCAGCTCGTGGGCGAGTTCGACCGTTTTGACCGCGGCGACACTCCCGGTGATCCCCAGGACGACGTTCGTGTCGTCTAACACGGCCTGTAGTACCGGCGGTGGAGACAAAAAGCCACCGTGAGTCGCCGGCGGCGATACGGGACCGACGGGACCAGCGCGGACGCTCCACCGACACCCAGTAGAGTGCTACCACGCCGAGACCGACACGCACAACTAGGCGGCCGGGTGAGTGAACAGTACAGATGTCCGTCGTGACGACACTCCGACTCGAGAGTGGCGACCGGCAGGTACTCGAGTCGGTCGTCGAGGACTTATGCACGACGGCCCAACAGAAAGGCGCAGAGCTCAACGGACCACACTCGTACCCGCCGAAGCAACAAGGCGTTCCACAGTACGAGGATATCGAGGGTACGGCCTTTGGAACCTGGGAGTACACCATCTACCGCCGTGAACTGTCGATCGTCGGCCACGACGCGCTGGCGAAGGAACTCGCGCAGTGGTCGTTTCCAACGGCAGTACACGTCGAACTCGAGTTGTCGCCACTGGGGCACTAGCCGGTCGGGGCAGCCGTCGGATCCTGTCCCCGGGCTGGGGCTACGGGGTCCACCACGGTGGCGTTTGACTGGAGAAACAGGCCGACGCCGGCTTTCGAACCAACGTCGAAGTACCCGATGAGCTACACATCCGCAGTCGGGCGTAACACGCCCAGACAGGCGATGGAACCACGTTGTTCGCCTGTGGATACTGGTAGTTTGTAGTTGTGTTGTCAGTTGTCAGGCGTGATAACGAATGGGGCCACTGGCGTGGGCTGGTGTCGATCAGTCGACTGTCTGTGAGTGGATCCCAGCATCGGTCGTCTGGGGGCCAGACGATCGGGGTAACCGCAGCCGGATCGTCGTACCGTCGTCGGTGTCGACAGTGATGCTCCCATCTGAGTACTCTGCCATCCAGTGGATCTGCCACAGGCCGATCCCGCTGCCGTGAGTGACGCTGTCGAGATCGACGTCACCGGTGAGGATCTGAGAGTTCACCGGGTCGATACCTGGCCCGTTGTCGCTGACGGTCACGACGACGACCTGGTCGGACACTCCTGTCGTGACGGTCACTCGTGGGCTGGCTGCGTCGTTGTGGATGATAGCATTCTCGAGGAGTTCAACCATTGTCTCCTCGAAGATCGAGACGACCTCGACGGTCACGGGGTCGATGTCTTCGAGGACGACTTCGGCGGTGGGGTGGCGTGCCTCGACGGTGCGGGCAGCCCGTGTGAGCGTCGGTTTGAGTGGACACGGCTCCGTGTTAGGGCCCGCACGGACGAACTCGTTGATCGACCGAGCGTTGTTCGCGTTGCGGAGGAGCCGGTCGGTCGTCTCCACGATCTCCTCGACAGCGGACTCGGTGGCCGGATGGGCCTCCCGAAGCGAGGTGAGGAGGCCTTTGATGATGTTCAACCGGTTTCGGACGTTGTGTCGGAGAATCCGGTTCGTCACCTGCAGTTGTTGTTCACGCGCCAGCCGGTCGGAAATGTCACGACCGACCCCGACGACGACCGGAAACTCACCGGCGGTCGACACCGGCGCGAGGGTGAACCGGTACGGAACGGCGCGGTCCTGTCCGTTTTTCAGGGCGGCCTCGACGGTCGTCGCCTCACCGTCGACCACAACCGACGCTACGGCCTGATCGAAGCGATCACGATCGGCCGCATCGAGCAGTGTGCGAAACCGGAGGTCCTCGAAGTTCTCGTGGCCGACGACAGACACGAGCTCGTCGTTCCACCGGAGGAGGCGCTGGTCGTCTGTGATCGCAACGAACACATCGGGTAAGGCTGCGAGTAACGACTGGGTGAACGCGCGGGCTGTTTGGAGATCTTCCTCACGGTTTCGGCGTTCGGTGATATCTCGGCTGTTGACGACGATGTCGTCGACGACAGAGCGGTCCGGGCGGCCCGAGCTACGGGACTGAAACCACCGCCAGTTTCCGGCAGCATCACGGATCCGGTACTCGATCGTCTTTGGTGTCGTCGCCTGTTGGACCTCGTCAAGAAACTCACGAACGGCCGCGCAGTCGTCTGGGTGGATGTACGGAAATGCCTCTTCGCCGTGCATCTCGGCGGGAGCGTAACCGAGGATGCGTTCGATCGATGGGCTCTGGTAGCTGATCTCGCCGCCTTCGGAGATGACAGTGAGGACACTCGGCGAGTCCTCGACGAAGGCCTGGAAGCGTTCGAGTTGCTCCTCGTGGTGTGTCACGTCGGTGTATCTCGTGAAGGCGTACCGAATCTCATCGCCCGTGGAAGCGGTCACAGGAACTGCCTGCCACCGGAACCGACGGAGACCGTCGACGGTCTCTCTGGTCAGTGTCCGGGTGAGAGATTCGCCGGCGGCAACCTGTTGGGTCAGTGAACGAGCGGCCGCCTCCTCGTGGTCCGGAACGACGAGTGTGTCGATACTCGTTCCGAGGACAGCCCCACGGTTGGGACCGAATGTCTCGGCAAACTCGTCGTTCGCGTCTCGAACGATCGCTCCAGTATCGGTGAATTCGACCCACGCCACAGCATCGTCGGACCGTTCGAACAGCGCCCGGTAGCGTCGATCCGGGTGGGAGTGGGTGGCGGGGTCGGCTGCTAGGAGAGTCTCGACACGGTCGACAAGCGCCTCTATGTCGTTGTCGGGAACGTACGCATCGATACCCCCGGCGACGGCTTCACTCGCGAGATACTCTGACCCGGTGTCTGGGAACAAGACCGTCCGGACCGGCGGCAATTGCATCTGTGCCTGAATCAAAAAGGAGAGGCCATCGGCAGCAGCGACTGTTTCCCGTGTAATAACACACGCAGGGGTCGTCTCCGCGAGTGTCGAAGAGGCCGCCTCGGTATCAGGGGCCGTCACGACGTCGACGGTGAGAGCCGCCTCGAGTCGAGTTACGGCAGGTGCTGTCGAGGCATCCTCAGCAACATACAGGATCGTCGGGTCGTTCATTAAATACCACTGCTACTGGGGTCTGAAAGTTGGTAACGCCCTAACGAGTGGCGTCACCAGTAAAAAGAGTGTTGGTGAGGTCACCGAGGCGGGCGGTTCGTGATAAGGCTGTAGACGATGGACAGAAAGCCCATCGACATTAACCCATACTGCACTGCAAGCAGGACCCGTGGTGCCTCGAACCCTGAGAGATAACCGCTGATGACTGTTGTCACAACAGCTGCGACGATCAAGGTGAAGCCAATCGAGAGATGGAACATCTCCCGCCGACCGGTCCGCCAGTAGGCGTTTGCCGAGAGGCCGACCATCGTCACGCCAGCGGCCGCCGAAACGCCGCCGAACAACAGGTACCCCATCTCAACGGAGGTCATTTTGCCTTATCGTAGCAGGTTGACTGCCTCGTCATCATCGAGGATGTCTGGGACCTAGAAGGTGGCGAAGGTCTCGCCACCGCCG
>OBKM01000962.1_pt1 | contig 12746 bp, 21 predicted proteins | sample 1519691 | NCBI WGS metagenome assembly OBKM01 (sample SAMEA37050418, study PRJEB22526) | metagenome | biome: saline pan; feature: lake; material: water | place: Egypt | collected 2015 | depth 0.5 m
CCTGGTCGATGGACGACACCCCGGTCATTAGCAGCGGCACATGGAGGAAGGGGAGTGTTTTCACAACTCGAGTGCTTCCGATTCTGTGCCCTTCTCGGCAAAATATCCTCCGTAACACCCCGCCTGCAAGGTGCAACGACCCGGTTTTGACGGTATCTTTTTCCGCCGACAGGCCTAACCGGAAGTATGCACTTAGAAGAAACCGACACCGGCGAGTACCGCGTCTGGTTATCCACTGACGATATTGACGAGCTCCTCGAGGCGGCCACCGACCCGACACACGAACTTGCCTACGGGCTCGGGGTGCGTTGCGGGCTTCGCAGCCACGAAATCACGGCCGTCGAACCGTCGCATCTGAAAGAGGACGACACGATCGGCCACCTGCTGCAAGTCCCCCAGGGGAAGGGATCCAAGTACCGGGAGACACCCGTACCCAGCGAGCTGGTGACGCAAATCAAGACCATCGCGAAATACCAGGGCGAGGGGCCGATCGTCGACGTCTCGACGAGGACACTCCGTAACTGGATCGAACGCGACCGCGCCGCGTTGGCCGAGCAGACCGACGACGACCGCTGGTGTTACGTCAGTATGCACGACCTGCGGCGCAGCTGGGCCGGCCAGTTACGGGCTGCTTCCGTCGAGCCGCCGGCGGTGCTCGAGTGGGGGGGCTGGAGTGATCTCGATACCTTTCTGAATCATTACCGGGGCATCGGAGTCCCTGAAGTGCAAGCCGAAGAACGCGCAAAGGTGAGCTGGTTGTGACTGTGGTACATGATACATAAGTATTAAGTCAAAGTGGTACCATGTACATCATATGGAAGGGTTAAACCGACTGGCAGACTTGATCGCAGAGACAACGGCCGCCCGAGGCGTCGACGCCTTCGCCGTCGAGGAACGCGGCCTGTCAGCAGCCGAGTGGGCAGCGATGACAGACCGGGACCGCTCGACCGTCGCCCGGAACGTGCGCCGGGCTCAAACCAACCAGGCAGCCGACCTCGAACTATGACCGACGAACACCACGAACTCGATCCGGGCGAGGACGCAGAACGAACCAAACACCGCGCCGACCGCGACAGCGACCTCGAGGGCAGCGATCGGTTCGTCGACGATCGCGACACCGACACCGAGACAGAACAGACCAAACTATTCACCGACGCCGAGCTCGACGCCGATCAGAGAGACCTCTCAGAACTCACCGAGTCGTCATAGCTGGTCGAGCGTCTGCTGCCCGTCGCGAGGCTTACTGAACAACCCGCTGTTTTCCCGGTCGATAAACGGATCAAGGACCTCCTGACCCTGGAACTGCCCCGTATGCGGATCGCGGTAGTTATTCGCCGCCGGTGCCGGCTGCGGTGGTTCAGCAGCGAAGCGCCCGGTCGTGTCGAACCGGACGATATTGGCTTGCCGATACCCCTGGGCGGGGTCGGAGGGCTGTAAATCACCCCAACCGCCCGGCGCCGTCGACGGTCCCGTATCGGATAGTTGACCCTGTTGCCCCGGCGGGTCGTGGCCGCCGCCGCGGCCGGGACGCTCGGGCTGGCCCGTCTCCGACACGTTCGGCGCAAGACCGGACTCCATCCCGAACTGTCCCGGTTCGGGGCCACCCCACCCGTCGCCGACGCCTGGGATGGCAAACCGGCCAGGATCACGAGCTGCCTCGAGTGGGTCGGTCGTTTCCGTGGCGCCGTTTGGCTCGGCGAGCTGGTCGGCGAGCCCCCGCCGAACGAGATCGGCGTCTGACCCGCGCAGCTCTTTGCCGTTCGTATCGGCAACGTCGAGGTCGAAAAGATCACCGCGCAGCTCCCGCTCGTCCTCAAGGAACTCGATCGCCGACTCGTCTTGCTCGAGAAGGGCGGCCTCTTTGGCCCGCTCAACGTTTTGGTCCATCCCCCGCTCTGCCTGGCGACGAAGCCGGGCGCCGCCGGTCTCATCCTCCATATCTGTCCGGTCGCCTTCGATCCCGGTCCGGTCGACGCCACGCTCGGCGGCGGTCTGTTTCTTCTGTCGGAGCCGTCGCAGCGCACCATCAACGCCACCGCCGGGCTCGTAGTAGTCGGTCCACTCGGTGACGCCACGCTCCTCGAGGGCGGCCTTCGCTCGCATCGCGGTAAAGCCGTGCTCGTTCCAGTCAAATGCGGTTCCCTTCTCTAATGATTCGCGTTCCCCTGGGGACAGCTCGGACATTTCGCCCCGGCGCACGTCATCGCCACGGCGGTCGGTGAACCGCTCGTTTTCGATGCGATCACGGACACGATCCGGGGCATCCTCGTCGAGGACGACTGTCAACGTTCGACCGTCATCCTCGTCAGCCAGGTACTCCTCGAAAGCATCGCGGACTCGCTTGGCCGATGAATGATTTTCAAATGGGAAGCGACGCATACCCGGCGGTTCTGATTGAGTAGGCTAAAACGAGGGGATATGTTTAAACGGTCTACCGATGTTCGGGGTACACTGCGGCGAGGACAGCTGCCCGCAGCCCCGGCGTTATGATAATTCTAAGCCAGCAGATCACAACCGCCGCCGCCAACGCCCACGCGATGAGTATATCGACCCCGTGCTGAATGAGGTACCGCTGAATGAAGTACCAAAACCACCCCGGCACCATCACGTAGAGGGCCGCGGTCGTGTGCTGCTCGAGCGTCATCTCACGCCGCATTTCTCCGGGGAGTTCCTGGGTTTTGGTTGCGCGTACCTATATATAATATAATACTGCTGTTGTTGTTGTATTATTATATTGTCAGTTCGTCGGGTCAGGCACGAGATCCCGGTACTCACCCCGACGCCACGCACGTACCTTTTTGCCGACCCACTCATCGCCGTACTCAGGGAGGACGTGGGCAACCCCCTCATACGTCGCCTCGGGGTTTTCTTCCCACGGCTTGTACAGTCTGAGCGCTGTCTCGATCCGGTCGCGCCGAATCGCCTCGTCTTTGCTGATTTCATCGCTGTCGTCGTCATCCTCCCGCAGCTCCCCAGCGTCGAACTCGTCCGTCTCGAGGAGCTCGTCCTTCTGTTCCTCGAGGTAATTATAAAACCGGTCGCCGTGGGCGTCCATATTCGGGAATTTGATGCGTCGTGTGTTGTCGCCGGGACCGAGCCCTTTGTTTTTCACCGCCACGCCGGACCCGGCGCTGTTGAACGGGGTCGTCACCTTGTACGTCCGAACGTACCCGATTGGCTGCTCGAGACACTGCACGCGGTAGTCAGCATATTTTTGGAGCCGAGTATCTGCCTCGTTCCAGTCGGGTAGTGTGGCGATCGTAATCACCCGGCGCTTGCGGAGCAGCTGAAAGGCCCGGCCCATATTCACGTTTGCACCGGACATTGCCCGCCGGGCGTCCCCAGCGCCGCCGCCTACGAGCTCGTCAGGAACGAGCACACTCGGCTGGTGGCTGCCGGGCTGCTCCTGGTACCGGCGCACGTACTGCGGCCCAGCGATCATAAAATCATCTTCCTCGAGCTCGTAGTCAAACGCCTGGGCGAATAACCGGGCCAGGGCGACAGCTGCGCTCGTCTTGGCAACGCCCTTCCGAGCGTTCTCGGCGTCGACAAAGATGATCGCGCCGCCGCTTCGCTTGCCATACACGTCGTCCATAACCGCCTCAAAAAACTCCGTGCGTTCAATCGGGATCGTCTGGTTCTGTGTCATCCTCGGCACTCACTAAGTGGGCATATTTTATTTCACCGTCAGCGGGCGATACGTTCGGGCTGGCCGAAAAGTCGAGCTCGTGGGCAATATCGTCGAGCTGTTGGGACACCTCGAGGAGCCGGGTCGCGGGGACGTCGAGGACCGCCGGGTACGTTTTGAATGTCGTCCCTCGGTTGAGTCCGGCGGCGTCGGCGGGTCGACGGGACTTTTGCCCCAGTCGCCCCCTGATCTCGCTAATATCGGGCCAGTCGCTAACCTCGTCGCGAAACTCGCGGAGCACATCCCAGTAACTGACAACCATCTCTGCCAGGCGGATTTGTGTCTGCTCGGTGGCCTCGCCGGTCGCTAGTTCTGCCCACATCACATTTCGCACCCGCTGCATTTCTTCTCGGGTTTCGGCGATAATGCGGCGCTCGGGGCGCCCGCCGCTCGTGTCGTCACTGCTCGCCATTGTCCGGTTTAATCAGGAGCCCATCGGTACGCAGCTCAACGGTCACGTCGTCGCCGTTCGTTATGTCGTGGTAGTCGGCTGCTTTCGCTGGAATATTGGAATACACCGACTGGTTTACTTCCTGCACTATCCGAGACCACTCGAGCAGTGCCTTCTCGTTGTTTTGCTCTGCACGTTCGACTGCGGCGCTGGCGAAAGCAGGATCACTCGGCATACACTCCGGCCGTTTCGTCCATCCCTCTTATAGTTAAACCAGTGTTTGAACATACCTCGAAAGGTAGGCCGACCATTATTAGACAGCCACCCGCACCCGTCGCCTATGGCTGTTGCTCAATCAGCCAGTTACGGTATCGACAACGAAACATACGGCCCGTCACCGGGTGACCAGAGCGCCCCATCGGCAAGCAGCGACCGCGGAACTGCCCGGAAGGCGATCGACGTCGGAGCTGCCACGGTTACCAGGAGCGACTACGCGACCGCCGGCGTGATGCAGACTGTCCGCATCCTCGGCGGCGCGATGATCGGGATCGCGGTCTTGGTGGTCGTTTTGAACGAGGTCTTTAGCCTTGAGGCGATCAACGGCACCGAGGGCGAGTTTTCGGGTGTCGTGAGCTCCCTCACTTCGACGGGCAGCGCCGCGCTCGGGCTGCTTGTGATTGGGCTGCTGGTCCTTGCAGCCAACCGTGTGATGGGCTTTTTCGGCGGTAACGGCTTCTAAAACAACCTTCCCACCACTCCCATACCGAAAGCCATGCGAGGGTCACTGTACGGCATTATTGTGCTGGCGGTGTTCGTGTCGCTGCTCCCGGTTGTCATCCCTGAGTCGACCGACGACGTTGGCGATGGGGTGCTTACTGTCGTGTCGCCGCTGGCCGAGTTGCTGCCGGTTGTGATCCTCCTGGCCGTTGTGGGGCCGCTGGTGGCCTACTTTATCGACGATATTTGAGGATGTTCCAGGCACAGTACCTCGCGCTGTTCGCTTTCGCGGCCGCGTGTACGTTCGCGTGGCTGTACCTCGAGCGGCGAGTGCTTATTTCGGGGATGACTGCCGCCGCGGGGTGGCTGACACTCGCGCTTGTCGGTGCCGACGTCGAGACAGTTAGCAGCGGCGAAGTCGTCACAGCCCCGGCGCCGGATCCGCTCCGGTGGCTGTTCGCTGTGCTCGGCGTGTTGTCGGTGCTTGCTGTTATCCTCTACACCGCCGGTGCGTACCCGCCCAGAGACCACGAACTATGAACCAGGAATACGCCCAACAACGACAGCGAGAAACAGAGGAACAGCTCCACGCCGCAAGCCAGCAAGAGGCACTGCGGCAGCAGACCGAACGACAACGCCAGCAGCTCGAGAACGGCTGGTTTTTGAAAGAGCTCACCGACGTCGATCTCGACAGCGAGCTCGCCGACTGGATCCAAGAGGAATACCCGACGTGGTTCTCGTCGATCCGGGCGATGAGCGAACGCCCCGATAACTGGGGCGAGATGGCCGACCTCAAGATGGGCAACCGTCGCGAGCGAGCGGTCGCGGAGCGGACCCCTGGCCGGTTGCTTCGAGACCGGCCGTATTTGTTGGCGATCGCTCAGGGAGAAAACTCGCTGCAAGAACTGCGGGGGGCGATGACCTCCGACCAGCGCCGGCTCACCCGTGGGGCAGCCGACGTCGCGGCCGACTTAATGGCGCTGTCGACCGATGGCGAAGGTCTCAAAGCGGTGTCCACGGCGACGACCGAGACACACGTCAAACGGGAGGACGCCGAGGACAAAAGCGCAAAAAAGCGCATCGCGGGGGTGTTCCGGTAAATGGCTAATTTATTCGAGCGGGCGAAGGCCCGCGGGGCGGACGTCGGGGCAGCCATACGCGACTACACAATCTTGGGCGGTATGGCCGCCGCCGGGTTTGCCGCGGGCCTGGCCGGGTCAATCGTGCGAATCACCCCGAAAACCGGCGGACTGTTCAAGAAGCTCGCACTCGGCGCCCTCGAGCAGTATCATAAGAAAGCCGGCGGTGACGCGATCGGCCTTGTCGCCCTCCCCGGCCAGCAGCTCGATGTGGTGCCGGTGATCTACCGGCCACCGACCGACGCCGAGGACGATGAAGCAGCCGGCTGGGTCGCAAAAGGAATGAATAAGAGCTGGAACGCCGGCAGTGAGGGGCGGGTCGTCGACCATCTCGGCGACGTGCCCATCGTGGCCCTGGATCACGACGACCACGCCGAGACGGGCTGGTTGGCGCCACGCATTTCGGAGGCGATCGAGCTCGATAACTACGACCCAATTTTTACCGAGCCTGATTTTAACGTCACTGTCGACGCCGGGCCGGGGGCCGCTATCGCTGACGGCGGGTATGAGATCGAGCTCGAGGAGCCGGGTCGGTGGATGGGTGACGCGGTAATCGACCTCGACAGTGGCCCGAACCACGACGGGATGCGGATCAGTTTCAGGAAGGCCACAGAGTGGCGAGCCGAGACCACGACGACCGAGGAGATGGCCCGTCAAGAAGAACGGGGATACTACCAGGGGCTTGCCCAGGGAGACAGCGGCCCGAGCGCGGTGAAGATCCTTCTCCTCTCCGCTGCGATTATTCTCGGGACACTGGCGATGGTGTTTGTCGTGCCCGAGATGATGGGCTCGAGCCTGGGCGAAATGAATCCATTATAAGCCGATGTTTGCCGATTATCTCCGCGCAGCGGTCGCCGTGGCCGGAGCAGTGCTAATCGGCTGGGTCGTGAATTTCGTCGTCCCGTTTTTCCTCCCGTTTCTCGGTGCCGAGGATGAACTACTGTACCAGTCCTTCGCCGCGATCGCCGAGAACGCGACGTTTATTATGCTCTTAGCTGTCGGCTTCGCGGTTCTCCATCGGTCCCTGATTCAAGGCCGACGCACGGGGGGTGTTCGGCGATAATGGTCCACGTATGGCGCCGGTTCGGGGTCGCACTGTTCAGTACCGTCGGGCTGGCCCTTGTCGGGCTGATCTATCAAGAAGTGTTTACCCAGCTGTACGGCCACGCCACCGGTGGGCAGTTCAGCTCGCCCGTCGTGTGGCTCGATCAGCTGATCCCGATGATTGTCGTCACTCTCCTGGTCACGGTGTGGGGCTGGACCATTTACGGCGCCGTGACACGCCAGCGAGCAGTCGAACGGAGGCGAGTTCAATAATGACAGACAACACACCCGAATCAGACGGATCGACACACAACCGCCGCGGGATACTCCTTGCCGGGCTTGGTATCCTGAGCTGGTCGGCGATCTCGAGTGCCACGGCAGCGGAGACGCCAACCGGCACCTTCCCCGTCGCGAGCGATGACCCGCTGCTTCGTGTGCGGGCCGACCGGATCAGACTCGTCGGTCGGAGTGGTGACCCCTCGAGCCCGGACGACGGTACCCTGTGGTACCGGGAGGATCTCTAACGATGGCATCAGGAACAGTCGGCGCCGAGCTGTGGCGCACTGAACAGCTGACCCTCGAGGAACGGACAACCGACCCGGAGGAGACGACCGAGGGCGCGGTCTGGGTTCGGACGGACATTGCTCCGGCTCCCGACCAAATCGCCTCGCTGTGTGTCGACCGTGGGGATAGTGTCGCAACCGTGCCGGTGTACGACCTCGACGCCGACACAGAGGAGGAGATAGCGCAGCCCCTTCGCCTCGAGGTCGACGGTTCGACCGGATTCGTTCCCTTCCTCGAGACGGGCCAAGGCGCCGCGTGTCCGTATCTCAGACAACAACACGGCGGGGAGACACTCGAAGCCCACGACAACGTTATTCTCGACGGGAACGACTTCTACGCGATCGGTGGCCGGGACGGCTCCGACACAGTGGCGACGACGTACCGATATAACGGCGTCGGCTGGCTCGAGCTGGAGCCGGCGCCAACGGCCAGGGACAACACCAGCGGGGCGATGGCAAACGGAGACGTGTATGTAACCGGGGGCTGGAATAGTGACGAATCCGAGAGAGTTGCCACCGTCGAGAAGTTCGACGGGACGACGTGGACCACACTACCCGATATGCCGACGCCCAGGGACGAGCACGCGACCGTTTCCGACCAGGACGGCAATATCTACACGATCGGCGGGACGGTGGACGATGGGGACGGCGGCGAGTCGGAGACGGCAGCGTTCGAGAAGTTCGACGGGGAGGAATGGACCACACTGCCCGATATGCCGACACCGCGGCGGTCCCTGGCCGCAGTTTGGGACAACGAGGGCGACCTTTACGCGCTGGGCGGCGAAAACGACGGGATACTCGATACTGTCGAGCTGTGGGACGGGGACGGGTGGACCACGGAGAATGATATGCCGGTCGGTTTATCGTCGAGCGCTGCCGTAGTTGACTCGGTAAATCAGCTCTGGTTGTTCGGCGGGAATGAGGCGGACGGGCCCGACGTCACGGATAGCGTTTTGAAGCTGTTCCCTGCGTTTGGGATGTGGTACGAAAGGCCTCCGATTACGACACCGCGACGAAACCACGTAGCAGTAGCCGCGGGAGACGGGCATATCTATATGATCGGTGGCGAGGACGAGGATTTTAATCCGATGGCCTCCGTCGACGTTTGGAACCACGGAGGCGCTCAGGGAGACGAATATTACCACTTACTTGATGAGGAGCTGCCCGAGTCGATCAAGCTGCACGCAGGCGCCGGGCCAGGTATGTCGTAACGATGCGTACCCGAAACCGTACTGTCGTGACAGCTGTGATCGCCGCTTTCTTATTCGTCGGTGTCGCCGCAGCGACCGGTCTGATCGCTGGGCCAGGGGTAACATACGAAGCCGACAGCGGCCTCACTGTCACGGTCGCAGAGCCCCACGAGCCGGGGCTGGGCAACCCAACCCCTGACAGCACCACAGTCGACCTCGAGGACGTGACCGTAACCAGTACCGGCGCCGGTGTCGTGACGATCGACCAACAACTGGGGACAACGACGGACATATCGGCGATCGACCTCGAGGGCGAGACGGTGACGGTCGACCCGGTAGATAAATCGCCGATCGACCTCGAGGGCGGGATCGACGCAGTGACGTACAACGCACCGGCCCTCGATGCCACCACGACCGCGACGGTGACGGCGAGCAGCGAGGGGACGGTAACCTTCCATAACCTCCCCGAGACCGACCAGATTGTGGCGGCAACCCCTGGGGGTACCATCCTCGAGACCGGGGACTACGACGGCGATGGCGCCCTCGAGGTAGTCGTGCCCGAGGGGACCACCGAGATACAGCTCCTTGAGCCGGACCCGGCGATCGACTCAGTTACGCCCGTCGACGGTGCGGAGCTAGATACGCGGGACGTTGAGCTGACCGCGACGGTGGGATCGCCGAACTTCCCAACAGACAGCGTAACCGTCGAGTTCGTGGTTGACGGCGAGGTAATGGCAACGGAAACGACCGAGGAGAATACCACAGTTAGCACGACGGCCTCCTTCGACGGTGGCGGCCAGTACGAGTATTTCGTCCGTGTGACCGACGCCTTCGGGGTCGAGCGAACGACGACGACCAGGACGGTCGGGCTGCCGGCGACGCTGTTCGTGCGCGAGGAGACGGACCCGGAGGAGCCGGTTGATGGCGAGGAGCTGACGGTTGAGTTTTTCCCGGAGGATAATGATACCGTCGTCGAACGGACTACCGAGGGGGAGGAAATCGACTTGACCGGGCTCCCGCTGGGTGAGACGTTTGCCGTTGAAACGACCGGCGGCGCAGACACGGATTACGTTGCCCGCCGGGTACTGATCGACGACATTACGCGCCAACAGAGCGTGTACCTGCTGGATGAGTCCACCCCACACGCGAGGGCATCCTTCGAGCTTGCGGACCAAACCGGGAACTTCCCGGCCGAGGACACTCGGCTGTACGTTGAGAAGCCCCTCGAGCGGGACGGAGAGCGTGAGTTTCGGACGGTAAGCGCCGATACGTTCAGCCCCGGTGGAATGTTGATAACCCGCCTCGAGGAAGATACCCGGTATCGGTTGCGGATCGAAAACCAGCAGGGAGATACGCGAGTGCTGGGCGACTGGCGAATGGGAGACTCGGATACGGTCGAGGTTCTCCCGATCGGGGAGACGAGCCTCGCCGGTGACGTTGACCCCGGCGTTTACGTCGACGTGTCAACTCGCCCGCCGGCGACCGACGCGGACCACGACACCGAGATCGTCGTCGAGTACCTGGACACCGCCACCGACGTCGACACCGACACCCTCGAGGCTACCGTCACCGTCGACGGCGAGGAGCTGCACAACATTACCGAAGCGGGCCCAATTAGTGAGTACCGGGAGGTTATTCCCGTCGACGCTGACAACTGGGACCCGGATACACAAGCGGCCGAGGTCACGGTCGAGGTCGACCGTGACGGTGAGACGGCCACGTTCGAGCGCACGCTGGGCGAGCTGCCCGACGTCTTTGCTGACGTGCCGATGAGCAGCGAGACGCTTGAGCTGCTTGGCTGGATCGCACTGCTCGCCATACTGGGCTTGTTGGCGGTCGTGTCCCCGGTCTTGGCGGCGATCGTCGGCGCCGGTTTCGCCGGGCTCTTGTCGATCGTCGGGGTCGCCCCGATCCCGATGGTAGCTGTCGGAGTCGCCGGGGGGATCGGAATTATGTACTCGTTCGGAGGAAACTAGAATGAGAACGCTACCAGTTATTGGTTTCGTGCTCGCCTTCGGTGTCGCCTTCGCGATGTTCAGCGGGTCGGGTATCGGGACCGCCGTATTTGGCACCGACGTCACACAAGCCGACCAGGGCACCGCAGAACAGCTCGAGGCGCTGGGCGAGGACGCCGGCGCCGAGGGCGATCCAGAGCTCGCCGGTGACGTTGCCGGTGACGACGAGCCGACGGTGATCGGCTTGGCGCTTCAAGCCGGCCAGTTCGGCGTGTCACTCGTCGCCGCTGTCGCTGTGCTGCCGAACACACTGATAAATCTCGGCTTCCCCGCGTGGTTTGCTGTTCCCCTGGGGATGGCCGCGCAAGTAATCGCGTTCATCGGACTCGCTCAATTCGTCACCGGGAGGGAGTGGTTATAATGGCAGACAACGACCTCGAGGACGCACCGGTTACCTGTTTATTCGAGGATGAGACGACGCTCGCAGAGTGTACCGTTGACGGCGTGTTTTCAGCCGGCCCGTCGCCCTCGTTGATGGGTCTGCTTATTGGCGGTGTCGTGCTCGTATCCCTCTACGTTGCTGGTGGCCGTGATATTGTGGTCCCGTCAGTCGCGACGATCCTATTCGGGGCCTCCCTGGTGTCGATCCTCCCGGCACAGTACCAGTACGCTGCCGTCACGATCGCCGTGCTCGGGACTGTCGTCGCGTTCCTGGCCGCTTGGCGACGGTACACCGTCCGGGGGGGTTTCAGGTGATCCGGCTGGTGAGTGTGCTCTCGTTTCTGCCGGCACTCGCCCACGAGCTGACACACTACGCCGTGGCTCGAGTCCACACCAGTAACGCTCGGATCCGGGTCGAGATCACTGGCGCTAAAGCAGTCGCCCAGTGGCCGCCACTTGAGTCGGCCGTGTGGCGGTTTCTCGCCTTTCTCGCGCCGTCACTGTTCGGCAGTCTACTCATCACTGTGTGGCTTCTTAGCAACGCCACAATCGACGGCTGGCGGCTGATTATGGCCGTTGGCTTGGCCTTTTACACTGTCCCCAGCCCGCGAGATGTGACCGGGGCACTCGGTAAGCAAGAGGTACAAACAGCTGTATAAACATCAGATTGGGATTAAGAAACAGCGAATAACAAACAGCGGTATGGACCGGCGACCAGACATAACAGACGACCCGGATCCGTTTCAGGACGACAGTGGCCGGGGTAGTCGTGACCCATCGGACGACGGGGCGAGTGGATCAGATCGAGCTCGAAGCCGTCAGCGCACACGCGACACTGGCGACTCGACGACCGACGAGGACGACGACAGTGGCCGGGGTAGTCGTGACCCATCGGACGACGGGGCGAGCGGTGATAGCGAGGACGTCGGCACGGGCAGCGAGCCGACACCCTCCAGCGACCAGGAGGACGACCCCAGCGTTGTACCCGGCCCGACCCAGTACGTTCGGGACCGGCTTGACTCGGCCAGTGAGACGCTCGACGATCGAGTAATCCAGCCCATCGAGGAGGGGATTCAGGAGATGGACGACCCCCGCGGGACCGGCGTCAGTGTCGGCGGCGCACCGCTCCCGGCGACCGGGGCGCCCGTCCGCACGTCCGACGCCGACGCCAGTTTTACAGCCGGGGCCCTCCGCGGGGCGGATCCGGCGGCGATCGCGAGCGATGCACTCGGAGCGTATGGAGCGGGGTTGGGGTTAGCGATGACTCCGACTCGCGAGCAAGCCGAGGCGGTCAGCGACGCCGGCGGCGAGGTCGCCCGCGAGTTTGTCGAGGGTGCCCGTGAGGATCCATTTCAAGCCGGCGGGGCCCTCCTTGGCGGTGGTGTGATTACCGGCAGCGCTGTCGCGGGAGCTCGAGGACTGCGGCGCACACGCGACGGCACAGATCAAGATGCACTTGCAGCACAGACAGACACACCGGGGGAGCGACCGCAAACGTTCCCCGACGCCGACGAGGTGGCCGGGATGACGATGGACGATATGCGGGCGTTTATCGGCGATGATCGAGCGATGGCCCAGATGTCACGCCAGCGCCGCCAAGACGACAGCCGGCAGACCC
>OBKM01000963.1_pt1 | contig 12732 bp, 17 predicted proteins | sample 1519691 | NCBI WGS metagenome assembly OBKM01 (sample SAMEA37050418, study PRJEB22526) | metagenome | biome: saline pan; feature: lake; material: water | place: Egypt | collected 2015 | depth 0.5 m
TCGACTGCTCGTGATAGGTCTTCGTTGAGAGCAGGACTGTGATAAGTTGGGGACCGTGGTTCGGGAGGTGCGGGGCTCCAAGCACGAGCATCGGGCGTCCCTTCTCTGAGAGCGGATCACTCGCCCAGACGATGTCGCCGCGATCCAGGTCCTCGAAGGCCGTCACTGTACTCGATCCATCTCGTCGGTCTGGAGTTCCTCGAGCCGCTCCTCACCGTACTGGTCATCCGCCCTCTCGTGGTGGCGGTGGAGCCGGTAGGCAGATTGGAGCCGTTCCGTGTCGTCCGTGATCGCCCAGTACGGGCGCTTGTGACGGACGAGGCCGCGGTCCTTCAGTCGCGAGAGGATCGCACTGACAGCGTCCGTCTCCAGCCCAAGTCGCTCGGCGATCGTCGCCGCCTTCCACGCACGGTCGTCATGCGTGTCGAGAAACCGCACGATCCGCTCGGTGTCGTTCCGCTCCTCGAAGTCGTCGGGATCGGCGTTCTCAAATTCGTCGATATCGATGGTGCCGCTCGACATAACCTAGTGTTGGGAGTGTTGGAACATAGTTGTTTGGCATGTTTGTTACCGTGGATGGGGCGTTTCCGTGCCCAGAAATACGGGAGGGAACTCACTCCGCTGGCGTTGCGACGAGATGCTCCTCGAGGTCGCGCGTCCAGTACGTCGCTGGCCCGCCCGGACTACATCGCGCGCACAGCTGTAACGGGCCTTCGAGGTGGCCCAGCTCGACGCGAAAGCGCGTGAGCGCCGCGAGGACGTCGACGACGAGCCCACAGCCGTCGCAGGCGTGGTGATCGCGCTCCTCGGGATCCGGCCGCTCTTGGACGGCACAGTCGACACAGATTGGGTGGGTGACCCGTTCGTCCTGTCCCCACGTATGCGCCTCGCCCATTTCTGTACCAGGCGGCGCATTGCAGAACGCACACCCGGAGAGTGTCTGTTGCATCAGTTGTCCTCCGCGTCGGCGTCGGTGGCGGCCTGCCAGCCGCGATGGAACACGGCGAGCTGGGTGATCGAGTCGAAGGCCTCGTCACTCGGCCCGTGAACGAGGACGCGCTGGTCGGGGACCGGCGTCACCACATCGTCCTCGATGAGTTCATCAACGAGACGGCGGGCACTCCGCTCGTCGACGTCCGCCGTCGAGACCCGGGCCGCATCCCGGTCCTGGGCAACGAGTTCGGTTTCGAGTCGTTCGTAGTCGTCTGTCGTATCGTCGAGGATATCAGGTCCAGTCATGGAAGCTCACGCTCTGGACGCGCTTCGAGCGCGCCTCACGCCGTCCGGCGCAGACAAACTCACTGGTGGGAGCGTGCCGACAGGCGGGTGACTGACTCGGACTCTCGCCATGTCGCTCTTATGTAGACTTGCGGAAAGACCCGATAACGAGACATTCAACCGCTGTCTCGACAGATCCTCCGGCGAGAGTGAGTGATCGAACGATACCGAAGGTGTGAGCGGCCTGTTCCAAGCCCTGCTTGGACAGGCCGCGGAACTTCCGCAGCCACGGCTGGACGATCGAAAACAGGCACTCAGCTTGGTTGATGTGGACTCCGTCGGGCGATACGTATCTCTCTTTGTGGATGACTGTTCGGTGGGTCCGATCCATCTCTCGGTACGCTTGGAGTCCATCAGTCCAGACCTCTCCCAGCGGCTGGGAGAGGTCTTTAGCCTCCTGAATCACTGGCTCAAGATCGTCTTGATAGTCGATTCCACGGTGTCCACGAATCACGCGAAGTGAATCGCGGCACGCCGCGACGAGCGTCAGCTGATCGCCGTGACGCCCCCTCCAGCGTGAACGGCCAGATCGTGACGAGCCGCCGCGAGAACGGCTGTTCCGCGGCGGCTCTTGTCCTTTGTAGCCCGAACAGACCCTGCCAGATTCGTCGACTTGCGTTGGTCCATCGATGATCTGGTCGAGATGCTTCCAAACCGCGGGGAAGCCGCGCTGAACCGCGGCTTCCACCTCTCGAATTACTGTGTGAACGGTTTTGTAGGCTCGATCAAGGAGCGGCGCAATCTGGTTGATACTGAGCAGCGTATCCGCGTAGAGCGTGAACGCGAGAAGTATCTCGCCGCAGGTGAGATGCTTCTCGTGGAACGGCGTTCCGTAGGTGTAGGTCGGCTTGAAATTACAGTCTCGACACCAAATGCGGTCGGTATTCTCCCACGTGACGATATGCTGATTCCCGCAGCGTGGACAGGGTGAGCTCTCCCAGAACTTCTTGAGTCGCCGCTCGATGCGGGCATCGAGCGGCTCCGTATCGATCTTGATGATGTCTAACTCGATCAACTGCTGAAACAGACGGCCGAACGCTGTCTCAGTGGAAGACATACCTCCCGATTACCTGCGAGTTAGTGTAATTATGCGGACTTTCCGCAGCTCTACATAAGAGCGGCTTTGATTAACCAGCATAGACGGCAGAAGCGTCTGGTGTGTTGGTTAAGTCATTTCGTCTTTGTGTAGAACTGTTGAAAATCCTCTCGACAATGAGGGTCTGTCCTTCCCCCGTTTCCGAAGCCTTTGGTGACAAGAGATAGCGGGAACCCACACGCCACTATTTCCGAAGCTATCCACGAGAAAAGAAGGGGCCACAAAAAAGCGGCATAAATAGTTGAGAGTCTCATCGATTAACTGGATTCTGTTGTCCTCGATACAATATCTATTTTCGACGTACTGCCCCGACGACGAACTGGCCTCGACAGGACCGTCAGCAGATTGTACGCAATCGCGTCGGTGGTTTGAACACTTGAACGAGTGGTGTGTAAGGTCGACATCTGGTCATCGGAGACACTTGAAGACGTGGTGTGTGTATGAGATCGGCTGGGATTTCAGCCTCGATCGCTGTCGGCGTACAGCTCGAAACACTCGAAGCGCCGGAGGGTGAGGACAGAGACAAGCGAGGTGCCGTCGCAGAGGCCGGTGATCTACTCCTCCCTCCCCGGTGGTTGGACGACATCTCCGAGGGATTGGACCAATTGGATCCCATTATCGTAGTCAGTCGTCACCCGATATCCTTCTTTGGAGCCTGTCATAGAAACCATCTCATAGCTTGAGCTTCTCGCGGCCAGGGTCGTCTCCCCGCTCGAAGTTGGTGATTACAACGACGAGACGGAGACACAGCGCAAGGAACACTTGTGTTCGTGCGTGGACGCGGCCTCGGGCGCGGATGTGCCAGAGGCTGCAGTCCTTGACCGCATCGTTGGTTCGTTCGACTCCTGTCCGGTGATTGTACGTCTCGTCTAAGATGGATTGCTTGAGCTGAACCTCCTCGCTGTGTTCTTCGATACGGTCTTCTACTCTGTACTTGATGTCTTTCGGGTCATCAGTGTTTCGCGGATTGTACGGGGCGACTGGCACGACCCCTGCGGCCAGCAGGTGGTCGTGCCAGTCGAGGATATCGTAGGCGCTGTCTCCAAGCATCCAGATCGGTGTATCGACGGCGAGCGCGTCACGCGTGACGCGCATCGCCGTCTCCTGATCCGCTTGCTTGGTTTGCGTGAACTCCGCTGCTATCGGAATCTTTGCGCCAGTCGAGACAATCGTACAGCCGAAGCCGTAGTAGTACTCCTCGGCTGTTGGGTCGTAGTTCCACGAGGCGGCGTCGTTGTGCTGGATCGCTTCGATATGAGTTGAATCGATGGATTACGTGGAGTCGAGCAGGCCGCGGGCGGCGGCCTGCTCGACGAGTCTGTCGAAGACATCGTCAACGACGTGTTCGAGATCAGTGAGAAACCGATCAATGGTGTCTCTGGACGGCGGTTTGTCGAGTCCGCAGTAGTACCAGACAAGGCTATGCTGGAGTTCTCGTGTGATCGGACGAGTGCCGTAGACATCCCCGTAGTAGCAGTGTAGAAAGCCGCAAAAGAGGTCTGGTGGTTTGTGAACTCGTGTTCGCCCCCGGTGAGCGGGGGCGAACACTTCGTACTCCAGTAGAAACTCGAAGTCGAGATGCTCAAACAGCGGAACCGTCTCGGTAGCCGCTGCATTCAAGAACTCGTCGACCGAAGCTTCGTTTTGCAGGGTTTTGGAGCTTGTAGACACCGTCTCCAAACCCTGCTGCTTCGCACGTGAGGCTTTCTATGACAGGTTCTATTGCGTGCTGGTTGTCGCTCATAAGGTTATAATTAGAGTAATATTATATGCGATTGCCACAATCGACACAGCCGTAAGTGGTAGATACCCCAATAATCTTACATACATGGGTGGAAAGTTGAATTAGCACAATAGTTAGCTGCAAACTCGGTTACTACGCTAATCATGAGAATAGCTATTATTGAAACCAAGAGAAGACCTTGTATAACCCCAAATATATTCATAGCTCTAAAGGCGATCGGATTCAATTCTACGATGCCAGGGAGCGTTAAAGCATAAGTTGTTATTGCCACATCTACCAGTTGAGTTACTATAACCGCACTAATTCCGATAATACGTTGACGTCTTTTGGTCTGATCTGATATATACTCAGCCCAACGTAAATATACAAAGTGTTTTTTGATTTTCATTAGTAGAACAAAATTCTATCACTTAGAGACAAATTATATTTTGTTGGCTTACATTATGATACACTTTCAATAGGTAGGTCATTTTTTGTCCTCCCGCTGTGTAGCGTGAATATTCGGTGAATTAACTCTTACCCGTGGCGAACTCATATTGGAGTCCTCCTGCCGACTCCGAGAGTTGTTATCAAAGGATCTTATAATAACCTGCCTGTCCGCGGTTAAGACCACAACCATATTTTCCCACTTAAATCGTAGCGTCCCCGCTGCTGGTGGATTACGTAAAAAAATATTAATAAGATCGCAGTTAATACGATCATTTAGAACAGGTAGGCTGCTCGGGCTGTTCCCAGTATGACTAGCGGCTACATTAATGAGAAAATCTAGGGGCGTTTCGGAGCTATCTTCACAGTAATCCTGTTTTGTTATTCTGGTCACACATTATTATATAGCGTTCTAGAACATATTTCTATTCTATCATTAAACACAGAATAAGCTTCAACTCAAGTAACCCGCTTTATTGACTCCGTTGCTTCGCTGAGTCCGATGATAGCGTGATATCATTGCTTGAGAGCCTGTTTGAGGTTGTATACTGTGGCGGTCACCACGAATTCGCGGAACTCGCGGTACCATACGCGAGGCGGGATAGAAGGGTCGAACCGACGCTTGATGGCCGAAAAGTCTCGGCCATCCAACGCCGGCCGTATAGCCCGCTGTCCAACAGTGCGTTGTGCGCGTGACCGTACTCAGTGAACAACCGGTGACGCAGCAGGGGCTGGACGCCCCCTGACCGAGGGGTCCCGGAGAAATTGGTCATCATAGGGCTGTGTTGAATCGCCATACGGCAGCGAGGCAGGCCACTAAATCAAAGGAGTTGAAGCGGGAGAATTCAGTTGTTCATGACCCAAATCTCCCGCTTTATCGGGGAGGTTGTGCCGGTTGCTCAAAGAGTTACTGGCGATGGGGGGTGAATCCGCCGCCCCAGACGGTGGCGGCGGATTCGCCGACTACGCAATTGTTTCACTCCACTGTCTGCGGATTTACCTCGATACGTCGTACCTCATGACGATCGACCTGCTCACAGAGATGCCACAAATAACCGGGGAGATCGGCCTCAGCGCGGTCGATCTCTCCGTGCCGTCCACGTTGTGTAAGGCGTTCGACCGGATCAGTATGAGCGTCTGTTGAGTGCTGCTGCGCCAGTCGGCGCAGCTGCACGATCTCTCAGAATACGCCGCGATCGACGCCACGTCCTACGATCGCTCACCAGCGAGCCGTCACTACTGTCAGCGAATTAGCTACCGCGTTCAAAAGCTCAAAGTCACGAAACTCGTCGATACAGCGTCGCAAGCCGTTCTTGACGTTCACTGCTCAACGAATCGAGAAGGAAGCGACGCAGACCTCGCAGAGCAGATCGCCCGCCGGAACGCGGGCGATCTGCGGTCTCTCGCTGCGGACAAGGGCTACGACAAGCAATCGGTTCGCGAATCCCTTCGTGAGCTCGGAATCAGACCGCTGATCAAGAACCGCATCTTCGCACCGTACGACTATGCGCACAACGCTAGAATCGACGATACTCGCTACAATCAGCGCTCTATGGCCGAAACCGTGAATTCGGCCGTGAAGCGCTCGCTCGGCTTCGCCGTGCGAACGCGGTCATGGTTCCGTGAGTTCCGCGAAATCGCGCTGATGTGTCTCGTCTATAACATCAAACGCTTCGTCAAACAGTGAATTCCAACGCCTTACAGCGATTCAACACGGCCCTCTGGAACGACTATTGACTGTTAGAGAAGCGTACTTCGAAGCGAGCACCGCCAGTTTGGCTATCAGAAATCTTAATAGTCCAGTTGTGCTGTTTCACAACTCTTTGAATAATTGTAAGTCCGAGTCCCGTTCCTTCTTGAGCGTATGTTACTCCCAAGTCGAATACCCTATCGCGTTTATCTATCGGGATTCCGTCACCATTGTCTTCTACATAGAATCCACTCGAATCGATCGGACCAACGGTAATTACAGCGTCTTCGCCAGCATGTTCAACAGCGTTACGGAAAAAATTCTCAAACATCTGGTATACTTGAGATTGGTTCGCAGTTACTACCGGCATAGAGTTATCAATATTTAATACAGCTCCAGCAGTATCAGTAATAATCCACGCTTGATCCGCTACTGTTGACAGGTCAACTTGCGATTTTTCTGTATCCATTGACTCAATACGGGTTAATTTCATCATACTGTCAACTAACTGATTAGTACGACCAATGGCCGAAATGATACGATCTGAATATTGTATAACGTTTCCTTCTTCTTTGCCCTTCTCAATGGACATTTGAGCGACAGAGAGTGGACTCCGGAGGTCGTGAGCAAGGATACTAGAAAATTCTTCAAGACGTTTATTATACTGTTCGATCTGATTTTTCTTTTCTATCAGTTCAGTCACTTCACGAAACAGGATGATATATCCTAATACCTCATATTTTGAATCCTCAATCAAATCAGTGTTAATGACAAAATGACGAGCAGTACCATTCCGGTTAATTGTGGCGTTTATACTATTTTCTGGGTTATCAAGTGACCGCTGGACCGGCTCATGTACAGATTTAAACGATGAGTCAATAGTCGATATCCCCTTATCAACTTGGTCATCAGCTAACTCTTTTGCTCTGTCGTTATAATAGACGATATGATAGTTGTTATCTAAGATAATCACTGGATCAGTAATAATGTCGGCAATTTTCACACGGCTAGCAGGAATTTCTTTGAACAGCTGGTAACGAGTCACTCCGATTGATAATCCAACGGCAGTTATGGCCAATGAAAAATCGACAGGGTTCCACACCGGTGAGACGACTCCAGCAAGCAATAGTATAATTGCCCCCAGCGGTGCTAGAGTACTGAACAACATTATCCCCAAATGACTTCGATTCACACGCTCACTACCCAAAATATAATGTCGTACTAATATTATGAGACCACAGATAACAATAGACATCATAATAAGAGAATAAATTTTAAAGACTACATTTATGTTTCGTTCTAGAGCTACAAATGTGTTAAATTGAAAGGTGCCGATAGTATGCGGACCAACCTCTACAAGCCCGCGAGATTCGTACAAGAGCTCTGGGCGAAAAAATAACAAAGTGTTAAGAAGGAAGATATGGATAAAACAAGTAACAAATATGTGCAAAAAGTATTTATCTTTATTACTGTAAGCAAATGAAATAGCAAGAACTGAATAAGAAATAATTGGTACAGCAGTAGCATTTACAATATTTTTTCCTAGCAATACTACTGTTTCGTTAGTGACTACGCCAGTGAAAAAATTAATTAACTGCCATATTGCGATCCCGAATAAAAAAGTCGAAAGCGCGAGGATAGCCGGCTGCCGGTTGCGCCGTACATACATTCTCACTGTGTAAACGAATATAAATGCTGAAATAAGGAACACAATCAAAAAGATAGGCAGCGACGGAGTCAATTGAAACGTGTACATTGTATCAAATATATCTATTAGCTAGCGTGGGCGAGTTGACGGTATGCACTGCTGAACACGCGGCGATATCCAGTCCGGTTCTGTCTCTCGGCCTGTTGTTTCGGTTGGCGGTAGCCGATTGCGAGCGTGGGGCTGCTGCCACCGACCTGTTCAGCGAGGTGGGCGGCAGACTCGACGCTGGCACTCTCGTCGGCGTCGAGAAACAACAAGCGGTCGAAGGAGGTAGCGAGACGGTCGAACGCACCGGAAAGCGCCGCTCCCTTTCCCTGTCGGTCAGGCGGCGGTGAGACGGTAGCCCCGGCCTGTTCGAGCCGGCGAAGTTGCGGGTCGACGTCTTGGACACCGTCGAACGGAACGTGTATTCGACCGGGATCGAGTTGCGTATCGAGGGCCTCAACATACTCGCTCAGGCGGTCGATTGGTGGGCGGTAGGCTGGCAGGACAATAGCGAGGTCTGTCTTGTCTGGCATCGGACTGTGAGGGTGTAGACCCGGCGCGGGTCGGTGTGAGGTGGGTGGTCTGTCGTCGGTACGTTCAGGCGAACAGTCCAGCGAGCACCCGCACGGCGGCGACGTTGCTGCCCCACTCTCCGATCATATAACGGATGTGTCGCCAGCCATCACGGAAACTCTCCAGTTTCGCGTCTCCGACACGCGGGTGGTAGGTGATGGGCACTTTCTCTACCGAGAGGTCTTCGCGGGCGGCACCGATCAGCATCTCCGGGGCGAACTCCATCCCGGTCGTCTGCGGGTCCGTCGCATCGAGCTCCTCGCGGGTGAACACGCGAAACCCGGAGTGTGTGTCCGAGAACTCGGCGTCGAACAGCGTGTTCAGCATCCGCGTCAGCATCGGATTGATGACATACCAATGAATATATGACATCGCACCCTAAAGAATCTTGCCATCGAGGCGGGAGCCAATTACCATGTCAGCATCTGTCTTCAGCATCGTTCGGATGAGCTTCGGCAGCTCGGTGAAATCGTAGGTCGTGTCGGCATCGCCCATTACGATGGTGTCTCCGCGTGCTGTGTCGAACCCATCGAGATACGCCGCATCGTAGCCCTTGTGTTCGAGTTCGGTGACGATCGCCCCGTGATCCCGGGCGATGTCGGGCGTGCGGTCCGTCGAAGAGTCTGCTACGACGATTTCGCTCGGGAGCCCGAGTTCCCGAAGTGCGGTAAAGACTGCCTGTAGCACTTTTTCGATGGCTTCCTCCTCGTTGAGCGTCGGGATAACGACCGACACGGTCGGGTCGACCGCCGACATGGGGCCGCAGAGCGTGAACTGACCGCCGTCCGATCCGCTGACGCTCGCACTCGTGTCGCTCGTGTCGGGAACAGTCGGTGTCTCGGCCGTTGGGGTGGCCGCGTCGGTACCAGACGGGTATTCGGGGGTCTGCTGCTTCAACATACCCCAACAGAAACAGGGCGTCTGTATCTGGAGATGTTACCCTCAGCCTCACACGGGGGTGTATGGTGGAGACCACCCGCTGAACGAGGGCTACTCAGCCATCCGGGAGACAGAGGTGGACAGCGGTTCCGTCACCGGGTGCTGACTTGAGCCAGATAGCTCCGTTGTGGTACTCGACGATGCGCTGGCAGAGTGTCAGCCCCATCCCCGTTCCGTTCTCGTTTGTCCGACCGAGACGTTCGAACACGTCGAACGCGCGGTCGGCCACGTCAGCGTCCATCCCGATATCGTTGTCCTCGACGCGGATGTGGTGCCACGAGGTACCTTCATCGAGTGCCACCGGCTCAGGTGGGTCGATGTTGGCGATAGGCCTGCCGGGCACGATGCTGATGCGGGGGTTCGCGGACTCGTTGTACTTCAGGCCGTTGTCGATGAGGTTCTGGAACAGTTGGATGAGGAGTCGCTCGTCGCCACTGACCGTCGGCAGTGCCTCGGTGGTGACCGTCGCTCCAATATCGTCGATCCGAACCGTCAGATTCAGCTCTGCTTTCTCCACGACCGCATCAAGCGAGATCGGTTCGAGGGCACCACCACGGGAATCTACCCGCGAATACTGGAGCAGTGCGTTGATCATCGACTGTATCCGTCCCGTCGCCCCGACGGCGTCTTCGATGAGCGTCTCCGCCTGTGCGTCGAAGGTTTGGCCCTCGTCGTAGAGATCATCGAGGAGGGTGAGGTAGTTGCTGACCGACCGGAGCGGCTCTTTCAGGTCGTGTGAGTCCGCGTACGCGAACTGCTCCAGTTCCTCGTTTGACCGTCGAAGTTGTTTGCGCGTCTCGCGAAGGTCGGCCTCGCGGTCTCGCCGCTCGAGCTCGAAACTGAGCCACTGCGTGAGGAGCTTCACGAACTATAATTCCTCTTGGGTGAACGGCTCGTCGCGGGGCTCACGATGGGTGAAACAGAGCGTTCCGTACACCTCGCCGTTGACTTCGACACGTTTACCGACATAACAGGAGAGTCCTAACTCTTCGTATACAGGGTCGTCACGCCACGTTTCGTCGGCGTCGGTAACACTGACCGGATCGACCGTCTGGACGGTCTTTCGACAGTACGTCTTCGAGAGTGGCTGTTGCTCTCGCGTGTCGAACTGCGGATCGCTACCCGTTGCGGCGCTGATCTGGAAGCCGCCGGTGTCGAGGTCGGCGCTGGTATCTATCGTCGACAAGAACGCAGCCTCCATACCGGTTCGACGGCGACCGATTTCGAGTACTTCCCGTATCTTCTGCTCGAACTCTACGTCCTGTCTGGAGGTAACACTGAGCAGATTGCGAACGGCGGTCTCTCGACGGGATTGGCGTGTGATGTCTCGGTACATCCATAAGTTCGCCTCGCCGTCGGGCAGCGTGTACGGGACGTAATCCCGCTCTAGCGTCCGCCCGTCGGCGATTTCAAGTGGCTCTTGTGTGACTGGATCACGCGTTTCGATGAGACTGTCGAGTCGAGTGAGAAACTGCTCCGGTGTATCGAACCGATGTTTGAGATCATCGGCAGCAGCTTGACAGTCCACGCCTGTGAGTACCTCTCTGGAGACATCCATCTCAAATAGGTCCAGCAGGCGCTGGTTGACCGTGAGAATGTCCCTGTCCGGGTCCTCAACGAGCACCCCACTGGGAGAGTATCGAGGACCGTCTGAAGAACGGTGTTCGTGCGCTTGAGACGAGTTTCGCGCTCGACGCGGTCGAGTGCCGCCTCGACGTTCGCGGCGAGAATCTTGGCCGAGGCAACATCCGCCTCGGTGAACTCGTCGGGTTCGGTCGAACCAACGATGACAACTCCGTGGTCGCCGAGTGGGACATACAGTTCACTCCGGACAGCCGTCCCCGGGTTCATGACGCCGTCGTCATCCCAGACGTCAGCACGAAGGTCGGCATCGCCTGACTCGTACGCAGTCCACGCAATCCCGTCACCAGGGCCGATAGCGGGCGGGTCACCGATGGCGTCCTGAACGCGGTCGGACACTGACACCGGGACGAGTGTATCTTGGGTAGGATCGTAGAAGTGAATCCCGTGTAGCGGGTGTCCAAGCACCTCTCGTACCGTATCGCTGGCGCTGTCTGCAACCTCGGTTCGTGTCGCAGCGGTCATCAGTTCACGAGTGGCCTCGTGGAGACGCGTAAGTTGTCGCCGACGGGTCTGTAGTCGCTGTTCACGCTCAACCCGTTCGCTGATGTCACGGTCGAGGGCGATGAGACGAGTTTCGCCCCCGATTTCCGTCTTGCTCACCCAGACTCAGTACATCACAAAGCCGGTTAGTTGAGACGTCTGCTTGCTGAAGGTGTGTCTAATACCAAGCAAGCAGACGGTGAAATCCACGAGGACCAGCTTCTTAACTTCCTCGTCAACTCCCTTGACGAGGAAGCCACCCTCACACTCGCTGAAAACGCCGACATCGATGCTGAAGACATCTACGAGGACCTCGGTCTCAACGCTCTGTGAGAAAAGCGAAGATGCCCCCACGAAAATTCGGTTCTCTACCATCTCCGCACCAAATTCAACCTTGAGACGCTTGAGCAAGTCGGAAACGCGCTCCTTCAGAAGGACGTTCTCGACGTCCTTCCCCAGCAGGTGGAGGTCGTTTCAGACCTCCACCTGCGGCCCTACTACGGCGACGAAGATGGGACAGACGGCCTGTACCACTCACAAGCGAAGCGTGGAACGACTGCGTTCCACGCCTACGCCACACTCTACGCGCGTGTGAAGAACAAACGCTACACGCTGGCGGTGCGCCGTCTCGAAGACGGCGACAACGCCAGCAGTGTCCTCGCAGAGTTTCTCGGTATCCTCGACGGCCTTGACCTCTAATGAGTACGAAAAGTTTTGTTAGTTAAGCTTGATAGAGGAGTAATGGAGCGCTCACGTCGGAAGGAGATTGAGCATCACTTGACTGAGGAAGAAATCGCTGAACCGCTACGTGAGGCTGAGGACGATCACCACGTCCGCCGTCTTGGGTTCTTGAAGAATCTCTACCATGGCGACTCAATTCCGGAGGCCGCCGACCGCGAAGGTCGGTCGGCCGCCACCGGTGGTCGCTGGGCGGATGCCTGGAACGAGGACGGCTTAGAAGGACTGATGCCGAGTTTCGGGGGCGGCCGGCCCCCGAAACTCGACGAGGATGAGCAAGAAGAGCTGGTCGAGATGCTTCGTGACGGCCAACCGTGGAAATCACAGGAGATTCAGCATCTTCTTCAGGAGGAGTTTGGCGTTTCCTACAGCCCAAACCATCCGTCTTTAGTTAAGCCTCACACCTCGGTTGTGTAGCGGTAGCGAGCGTC
>OBKM01000964.1_pt1 | contig 12721 bp, 16 predicted proteins | sample 1519691 | NCBI WGS metagenome assembly OBKM01 (sample SAMEA37050418, study PRJEB22526) | metagenome | biome: saline pan; feature: lake; material: water | place: Egypt | collected 2015 | depth 0.5 m
CGTTTCTTGGGTATTGGAGCAACCTACTTATGCGAGTAACCACAATCGATAGTAATGAAAAATCCTCGAATCACCCGTCGAGTGGGACTGATACTGCTACTTGCCGGCGTTGGTATGTTGACTGCCGGTGCAACCGCTGGATTGCCAGGGTTTGTGGCCGAAGATCAACCATCAGGAGATGCGATTCTCGATCAGGTTGAAACGACGTATGATAGCGCGGAATCGCTCACCGGAACGGCAACAGTTACTGTCACCAACGAGACAACGACAACAACTGCAACCGTTGAGTACGCCGCCAAGGAGTCGGACAAGGTCGCCTATACGGTGAGAAAAGACGGCAAAAGCTATGATGTCGGTTCAAACGGCAGCGTTGGATGGGTTGATGGAGAAGGGGGGGCTTATGCCCGTGAACTTCCCACAAAAGGTGAGATTGATGGCGAGGAGTTCGGTGAGTATGGAAAAGCTCTTGAGCCGATCTCAGAAGGGAATATCAGTGCAACCCTCGTTGATACGACTGAAGTAGATGAGGAGACAGTCCACATTGTTGATCTGGAGCCAGCTGATGAGACAACACACTCGGCAACCAGCACCCTATGGATTGATACCAAGGATTACAGCGTTCACCGAATGTCAGCCACAGACGGAACAAACAAGACAACAGTTGAGGTAGAGGAAACCCAGTTCAACGTAAGCATCCACGATAGCACATTTAAGCCGCCGACAGAGCGAGTATCAGTAACAACGACTGAAATGTACGAATCCTTCGATGCCATCCAGTCCGCAACCGATCTTTCACTGCCTGAGCACGATGGTGAGTTTGTAGAGGCGACACATGTGAGCCGTGCTGAAGACGACGTGATCGTCCAGCAGTATGAATCTGATGGAGGTTCAATATCGGTAATCACGGCGACAGGTACAACGAGTTACGTTGAACAGATCGATGCTGAGACCACTGTCACGGTCGATGGTCAGCCGGCAGATGCCGTAGAACAAGATGGTCAGGCAACGGTCGTCTGGAGTGAAGATGGGATCACAACCGGCGTTACTGTTGAGGGAACAGTTGAGGACGCAACCGCCGCCGCTGGTGGTTTGTGACGATTGCCCGTACGCTAATCAACACTAGGCGAGCGGTTCCCAATCAAAAACCTGAGTCTGGTATCAGCCGTTGTGTGTTTTGAGACGCAAGCTTTCGATCTGGGAATGACTACTTCTTACCACAACGGATTTACTCGCTGCTACTGTGTTACATGTATGCGACTCCCAGAGACACGCGATCTGTTTGCTCGAAAACTTCAGTTCCCAACCACCCGGGCGACCGTCTTGGAATCGGTTGGCGATATCGAACTCAACGCCCCGACCGGCGAGAATCGAACGATCGGTGAGGTGATAGAGCGGTCTGAGACCGAAGAGTTCGACTCAGCCGACAGCCTCTACGGAACTTTAATGACCTTCGTTGGTGAGGAGTTTATCGGACGGAAGTATTACGATGACCGAGGCGGTATCGGCCGGTCGGATGCTGACGATCAAGAGGTGAATTTCTGATGAGCGTTACCCTTGTCTCCGGTGTCACCGGCGTCGGTCTTTCTAGTGTGTGTCAGGCCGTCAGAAGCCGATTAGACGATGATTACAAGCTAATTAACTTCGGCGACGTGATGCTCGAACAGGCCGCGACCAGTGGGGTGACAACAGAACGAAGCGAGTTGGCATCGCTCACGCAAACGCAGACACGCCGTCTGCAACGCCGAGCGGGTGAGTTCGTCGCCGACGAAGCCACCCAAACAAATATTATCCTTTCAACATCACTCGCTGTCGAAACCGATACTGGGTATGTCCAAGGGCTTCCTGAGGAGGTGTTACATGATGTCTCACCAGAGGCGTTCATCTTAGTTGAGGCAGAGCCGGAGACGATTATCTCTCGCCGGAACGACAGCAGTCGAGGCCCAGAATCAGTAAGCCCGCGTAAGATTGAGTTTGAACAGCATCTGAACCGTGCTGCCGCATTACAGTACGCACGCGATCAGGATGCTCCGATCCAATTCCTCGAAAACGAAAATAGTATCGAGGAGGCAGCAGAGAGAATGGCTCAGAACCTCTAGCAGCACGAATACTGAACATTCGATTGCCGGTTTGATCGGTCACACTCGCCTTCTATTGGCAGTTGTTTCTCTCCACTATCATTATCGGCAACTGTTTTCAGATGATTGTTCTGTAAAATCGGTATTTGCGTCCGCCATCTTCCTGCGGCTACCTAATACAGCGAGAGAGTCCCGCCCTTCCCGTGAGGCGGGAGCGTTCCGACCCAGTCGGAACCGGACGCCGAACAGGGCGTTGACAAATCGCTACGCGATTTGTTCGCACACCAGAAATCTCCGATTTCTGGGGACGTCACCAGAATCCGACGGATTCTGGTTGCCCGCCAGACGGAGTCTGGCGACCGGGCCTGAATCGCGTGCCTCCACTGAACCATCTACCGCACCGCTGCCAGTCCTGAGTCTCTAACGTGTCGAGTTTCAAGCAATTCGCTGAACGGTTGGCGACGACCGCCGAGGAATATGGAATATCCGTGGAAGTTCGGTCAGAGGCGTGGACAACTGAAGAGTGTCCACAATGCGGTTCCACGGATCGAATGCACCAACATGGGGACTTGCTGATGTGTCAGTGTGGGTTTGAGGGCCACGCGGATCTCTCCGCTTCGGAGACGTTCTTAGCCCGGCAGACCGAGGATGCAGTCAGGCCGATGGCACGGCCCGTGCGGTTGGAGTGGGACAGCCACGAATGGCTGGAGGCACCACCCTCTCACGAAAGTCCCAAACAACAGTGCACAGACCCGAGTACCGTCAACAGCGACGGGATTATTGCCGCCGGGGAATCGGCTTAACAGAGCTGAGACTCCCACGGACGAAACCCCGTCGTTCTACGACGGAGAGGATGTCACCTGTATGCCTCGAACTCCTTTCCAAAGAGCGCGAAATACCCCACTCCGACGAGTCCGATGACTGAGGCGAGGCTGAATGCGACTTGCGGCGTAACGTAATCCCACAACAGTCCACCGAGGAGACCACTCGGAATCACCACTGCTCCACGCACAAAGTAGTACGACCCCGTCACACGACCACCCGCACCCTGTTTGGCGGGGCCGACAATCAACGCCTTATGCGCTGGTAGGCCGGCAAACCGTAGTCCAGAAAACCCAAAGAGTGCGATCAACACCCAGACGTTCTCGGGTGCGAAGATCAACAACACCGGAAACGCCGCGTAGACAAAAAACCCGGCTCCGACAATCGGTTTTAATCCGATCCGTTCAGCCAACTTTGCGACAGGTGCCATCGTCACCAGCGCGACAACCATCTCGATGCTCACAAGCACGCCAAAGAATGCTGCAGGCCCAAGATTGAACGTGCCCACAGCGGGAAGCGACACTGTCCAGCCAATCTCCATTAGCTGTGTAATAACCAGGATGAAAAAGACGTAGACCATCCCGTTGGCGAAGCGGACGAACGTATCAGCAACCAACAGCGGCCGGAGCGGTGCCGGCAACGCCCGCAGATCATCAGCGATCTGGCCGAAGCCCTCGAACTCGTCGCCAACGGTGTCCGCATCGGTTTCGTATAGCACATGCTGCACTGCTGTTCCGAGCAGGGCGACGACAATCCCAATAGCGAGCACCCACAGGAAGCCGGGCATGAACTGGTCGGCAACGAGGACGGCAACAATCAGTGGTGCGAGCAGAAACGCCGTTCGGCGAAACGTTTCGGTGCTCGCAAACCCGGCGGCCAGCCGGCTCGGATCGGTGGCCTGCTTGACAATCGCGTAATGGCCGCCGATGCCGAATGATTTCCAACACTGGGCAAACAGCAAGCCAACAAACACCCACACCCAGGGTTCGATGGTGAGGACGCCCAGCTCAATCGTAGGCACAAAGGCAGCGGCTAGCCTAGCCAGATGCCGAAGCCAACCGCCGAAAGCAATCCAAAAACCGTCAGCGCGTATCGGGAGCCAACACGGTCGGAGATAACACCGCCGTAGTAGGGATACACCGCACCGATAACGTTGCCAACGGTGCCCCATACACCGACAACGACGCCTGTCGCACCGAGAAAGACAAGATACTCCGAGAGAAATCGGTTGGTCATCTGGAAGCCGAGGCTAAAGGCAAACATCGCCAGCGAGAGCACTAACACATCCCGTCGCAACGAAAAGAACTGGGCGAATGTTGCTACTGGCCCTGTTTTGTCGGCCTCAACTGTGACCTGTTCCTTTCCCATTGGCGAAGCGTTGTGACTACGGTCTCATTGCACTGGCGCATCCGATAGCTCCGAGTAGCGTGGTTGTCCTGATCAATAGAGCAACTCGTCATCGTTATCAATCATATACAGCGTTCTGGCTGCGATATTGACTGCATGGTCGCCGACACGTTCAATATCTCGGACTGTCAGAAATCCGCGTGAGGCGTCGGTGATCGCAGCCGTCTTCGCCGAATCATCATCGATTGTCGCATCAGTCAACAGGGTGTGGATAATTGCTTCATTCGTCTCTTCACAGGCTGCATCCAGCTTGTCATCACGCTCAGCTATCGCTCGACACGCATCTGCGTCAGTCTCCTCATATGCCGTCATTGCCGCAGTGACCATCTCGGCTGCATCGCCACCAACTGTCTTGATATCAACGGCAGGATGGATCCCCTCGTGATCGGCGCGGGTGTAATCAGCGAGATTTGTCGCCAGATCGGCAATACGTTCGAGATCAGTGATGATCTTAAATGAGGCAGCAATCACCCGAAGATCGCTGGCAACAGGCTGTTGGAGCGCGATCAGTTCGGTACAGTGACCTTCGAGTTCAAGATACAGTTGGTTGATCTCCTCATCACCGTTGATGATTTGCTCGGCCTGCCGCCGGTCGCCGTTCGCTGCTGCGGTGATCGCCTGTTCATATCGGTCGACGACGAGGTCAGCCATCGAACAGACATCCGCTTTGAGTGTGCTGAGGTCTTGTTGGTAGTTTTCTCGTGGCATTATCCGAACTTTCCAGTGATGTAATCCTCGACACGTTGGTCGTCAGGATCTTCGAAGATGGTGGTTGTATCGTTGAACTCAACGAGTTCGCCCCCGGTGAGGAAGACTGCCGTTTTATCGGAAATGCGGGCTGCTTGCTGCATGTTGTGGGTCACGATAATGACAGTGTAATCCTCCACTAACTCATCGATCAAATCCTCGATCTTCGAGGCTGCAACCGGATCAAGCGCCGAGGTTGGCTCATCCATCAACACCACTTCTGGATCGGGTGCGATAGCTCGGGCAATACAGAGTCGCTGTTGTTGGCCGCCGGAGAGATCCAGCCCCGAGGAGTCGAGTTGATCCTTTACTTCGTCCCAAAGCGCGGCTCCCCGCAGTGCGCGTTCAACATCTTCATCGGTTGCGGATTTGCCCTGGACTTCGAGCCCGTAGGTCACGTTGTCTCGAATCGATTTTGGAAACGGGTTTGGTTTCTGGAAAACCATCCCGATCTTTCGGCGGAGGGCAACGGGGTCGACATCGTCGTCGTAGACGTTTTTGTTTTTGAACCGAACGCCGCCGTCGACGCGGCAGACATCGATCTGGTCATTCATTCGGTTAATACACCGCAGGAAGGTGGATTTTCCACACCCTGACGGGCCAATAAGGGCCGTTACTTTGTTTTCGGGAATGTCGATAGAGACATCCTTGAGCGCCTGATCATCACCGTAGTAGACATCAAGATGTTGTGTCTCGATGACTGTCTGACCAGGCCCTTCAGTGCGGGTGCTTTCATCGGTCTGTACCTCTGTCGTGATGAGTGAGTCGTTCGTGTTCTGTGTTGCCATGTTAGACCTCTGTTTCGTACTTGTTTCGGATATAGATCGCAACGCCATTCATCGCCAACAGGACGATTAGTAGCACAACAATACCCATTGCTGCCAGCACGTGGAACTGTTCTTGGAAGCGGAACGCCCAATCAAAGATTGTGACTGTCAATGCGGCGATATCGTCAAGGATTCCAGTTGGGACGTGCCGCGCACTCGCAATAGCACCTACCATCAGCAATGGTGCAGTCTGTCCCCATGCGTTGGCAATAGAGAGAATGGTTCCAGTCATGATACCCGGCATCGCAGTCGGTAACACGACTCGGCGGATGGTCTGCCACTGTGTAGCACCGGTTGCGTATGATCCGCGTCTGAGGCTGTCTGGCACTGCACGCAATGCCTCCATCGCGGAGACGATAATAATCGGTAACACGACCAGTGCGAGTGCAATCGCACCGACCAGAATGATTCTCCCCAGATCCGGTGGGCCGTTGATCAGGAGACCGAAACAGACCAAGCCGTAAACAACCGACGGCACTGCGGCGAGATTCGCCAAATTGACTTCGATCAGTCGAATCAGGCGGTTGTCTGGTGCGTACTCTTCGAGATAGATTGCCGCCCCAACACCGATGAAGAATGTGAGTATTGCAGCCAGTACAATCAGGTACACCGATCCGATAAGTGCTGCATACGCGCCTGCTTGATCTGGATTGACCGATCCGGTGCTGGTCAGGAAATGAACAATGCCAATTTCGAACTCGGTAACACCCCGATATGCCTCCCAAAATACATCCGCAATAAGAAACACCAAGGCAGCGAGTCCAAGAACCGAAGAGATGAAACAGAGGCCGTGGAACGCACGACTCTTTTTGTGTTCCCATTCGAGATCCATCCCGCCAAATAATTCGTCAGATGATGGAGTGCTCATCGGTACTCCTCCCGGTAGCGTTGTTTTAGACGCTCGTTCAGGACATTCATCGCCAGTGTGATCAGAAACAGGGTGAGACCAACCGCGAAGAGACTCTGATACCGAATGCTACCGACAACAGCTTCACCACGGACAGCATCGACCATATACGCAGTCATCGTCTGGATTTCCAAAAACGGGTTCAGCGTTATCTGCGCTGTGAAGCCAGCTGCAAGTGTGACAGCCATCGTCTCACCAATGGCCCGCGAAATCGCCAGAATGTACGCCGCAAAGATGCCCGAAACCGAAGCTGGAAGCACAACATCCACCGAGACATCGAACTTTGTTGCGCCAAGAGCGTAGGCACCATTTCGCAGTTCATCTGGCACGGCATTCATCGCATCCTCACTGATCGAGGCCACAATGGGTATCGTCATGATACCGACCACAATCGCGCCTGCCGCAACGTTTGCAGATCGTGTCTGGTATCCAAACAGCTCTGCCAAGGGTTGTATCAGCCATGGCGTGATGAAGGAAATGGCGAAAAAGCCATACACAATCGTCGGAATACCCGCTAGCACTTCGAGTCCTGGTTTGAGATATTTTCGGACATTCTGGCTGGCATACTCCGAGAGAAAGAGTGCAGTCAACGTTCCAATTGGGATGGAGACGAAGGCTGCACCGACTGTGATCATCAGCGTTCCCCACACCAGTGGGCCAATCCAAAAGCCGGGGTTGATAGCGTGGCTTGGATCCCACCGCTCGCCGCCAGCGAAGAACTCGGTGAATGAAATTCGCTGGCTTATACTTCCCTCACCGATTATCGAACTCAGAATTCCGGTAAATCGCTGGTCGAAAAAGAAATGTGTTGCTTCATTGAATAACACCCAAAAAATAGCAAGCGTGACGAGAAGCGTAAACGCGGTACAGAGAAATAACACACCGCGAACAAGGCTGTCACGTCGCTCATCAGCCTCAACGCGCCCCTCTGCTGCAGTTATTTCTGACTCGGTGTCGGTACTCATTGCAAGTGGTTAGACCAGTTCGTCAAGTTTATCGTGATTTTCTTCAAGTGTCTCGTCTGGCGCGCCGAAGAAGCCAACTTCAAGCGCGATATCTTGCACATTATCGAAGTAGAATCGGGCAAAGTCAACTACAATGTCGCGTTCTAACGCATCATTGTTATAGAATGTAAACAGTGGTCGTGTCAGTGGCGTATAGTCACCGGCGTTGATATTTTCCACAATCGGCTCGAATGCCTCGTTTTCGCCGCGGTCTTGAATCGCTGCTGCGTTGACTTGATCCTGATTTTCCTGCCAGTAACTCCAGCCGCCGAAGCCAATGGCAAACTGATTTTGCGAGACGCCGTCGACGATTGCAATTGTCTCTTGGCGCATCGTAATTCCATCCTGTCGGATGCGACCGGCTTCCCCGTTAATCGCCTCGGTGAAATAGTCGAACGTTCCGGAGTCGGTATCTCGGCTCCAGACATCGATTGGTTCGTCGGGCCACTCCGAACGTACATCGCTCCAGGTGTCGACCTCGGACTCGAAGTCATAGATTTCCTGAAGTTCGTCGACAGTGATTGAGTCGACCCAATCGTTGTCCGGATGGAGATACACTGTCAGTGCATCTTGGCCGACAGTAAACCGTGTGTACTCAATGCCGTTGTCCTCAGCCCGAGCAGCTTCGTCGTCTTTGATATCCCGACTCGCATTTTGAATATCTGTATCGCCCTGTGTGAACTCCTCGAATCCGGCACCTGTTCCAGGGCCGCGGACGTTGACAACAGTATCCTCATTCTCATTCTCAAAGGCCTCGCCCACTGCGTCGGTAAGTGGTCGAACCGTATTCGATCCAGAAGCTTCAATCGTGTTCTCTTCGCCGCCCTCACCGCCGAGACAGCCAGCGGCTGCAAGAGTGACTGCGGAGCCTCCAGCTGCGATGAAGCCTCGTCTATTGAGTGGTGCGTCTGTCAGTCCGGATGGTGTTTCGGACATCACCAGATTCTAATCCAATAACTCCTAAATACTCTGCTAAGAGACATATCGAGTGGCATATACGTCTAATGAGTGCTGTATAGCAATATATAGATGCGGGATAGAGCCAGTGTTATAGTGAACAAGATCACCCGAAAGCGACCTGAAACGCGCTACAACACAAGAACCGAGACGCCAGCAATTATTGCATGTCAGCAAGCGATACAACACAGTCAGCATCTAGACTAATCCACTTGGTTGTCTGTCTGCTCTCTTCTGCCGCGGCAGGAAACACAGTGATTCTATCCGACCCATCGGCCGTTGAGTCAGTTCGGTAGTAGAGTGTTGGTTTACCAATGATCGTATGTCGTTGGTGCTCCGAATCAGTCGTCATCAACTAACCCGCGTGGATAGCCAATATAGTGTTTTTATAATAGCTGTATATATCAGTATATCAACTATCGAATTCTGACCAACTCGATATGACGGTACTTACTGGCCTGTCAGGTTGTGTGATGGCGATGGCAGGAATACCAAGCCCAGCAGACTAGCGAATCGATTCCGTGAATCTCACCACACGCGCCCGCAAGTAAGAAAATAATTTATCTTAACCCAGCGTGATCCGCCGGATCTATATATTTCTATATATGACACTGTTTGTTTTTGTATTAATATTTGATATAAATACTCTAATCTACCATCTTAGACCTTCTAAAACAAATATAGAGCTGACTTTTATATATCTGAATTCTACATAGATGGCTAAATTTATATCATGAGAGTACCCAGTACAGATATGGAAACGAGGAAGGTGCAGGTGACCGGGGGGTCGACATACACAGTCTCAATTCCGAAATCGTGGGCGACCGAAAACGATGTCAGCGGCGGGAGTACGGTGGCATTCTATCCCGAGGATGACGCGCTGTTCATGATGCTTACAGATAACGATGAACAGACCGAGGGTCGGTTAGATATCACAAACCTCGATGATGCCAAACTGGTTCGTGCGGTGATGACAATGTACGTCAGTGGCTTCGATATCATCACTCTGGAGGGATCGAAAGTCACCAACGAACAACGCGCAGCTATTCGAGAAGCTACCCAGAGCCTTGTCGGACTTGAGGTCTTAGAAGAGACCACAGACGAAATCGTGATTCGGGATCTGCTTGATTCCTCAGAGCTGTCGATCCACAACGCTGTCACCCGCATGCGACTGATCGCTGCGTCGATGCTTGAAGACGCGCTCCGGGCGTTGCGAACGCTGGATGAAGACCTTGCGCAAAACGTTATCAACCGCGATGACGATGTCGACCGCCTCTGGATGGTCGTCTCCCGGATTTTCCGATCAACGCTTCGAACCCCGAAAGCGACCAAAGAGTTGGGCCTGCCGCGGGAGGTCTGTTTTGACTACCATTCGAGTGCCCGCCAACTCGAACGCATCGGCGACCACGCCACGAAAATTGCTCACCTCACACTCCAGATTGATCGGGAGCTGCCTGACTCCGTGCTTGATGCAATTGACGAACTCCACGCCGAGGTCGAGACGGTTATCGACGGGGGGATGGATGCACTGTTTGCAGAGGACAGCGACGAGGCAACCCGGCTTGCGAATACGGTTCGGGAGCAGGTGCGAGAGATTGATTCGACAGCACGGAAGATTGACGAACAGCTGCGTGAGCTTGATCCAGCACGCGCACAACTGGTCGGACTCATTGTTGACTCAGTCTCCAGAACGGCCGACTACGGCGGCAACATCGCAGAAACAGCCCTCCAGAAAGCTGCACCATCGCCCTAATCTATTGGTTGCTATATATCACTCATACCAACGTTCTTGGTAGCTGGTTGTGACGACATATCTATGGCAGAATCTGTTGCCGAAACCGTCCAGATCGGGTTTGTCTGTGTCCAAAACGCCGGCAGAAGCCAGATGTCAACAGCGTTTGCCGAGCGGGAAGTAACCGAGCGTGAGCTTGGTGAAACGGTGTCGCTTGTAACGGGTGGCACCGATCCGGCTGAGCACGTGCATACAGAAGTGGTCGAAGTGATGAATGAGATCGGGATCGACCTCTCAGATCGCACTCCACAGCACGTTTCGACCGAGACGCTCGAAGCCTGTGATGTTGTAGTGACGATGGGCTGTTCTACGCTAGAGCTTGGGACAGATAGCGTCGAGATTCGAGACTGGGCTCTCACCGATCCTGATGGTGAGGGTCTTGCTTCGATCCGAGCAATCCGTGATGATATCGAACACCGAGTCGAAGAGCTATTTGATGAGATCGAGTCAGAGATTTCGCAGTAACGCTTTCAGTATGGAATCTGATCGCTCTTGTTGGGAGTTAGTTATCAGCTGCCTCTATCCGGTCAAGAATTAGTTCGGCAACTTCGACTGCGGCCAGATATTCGTCCTGATCAACGCCAGCTGGCGGCTCCGAGTTACCGTGTTCAACCAACTGCTCAAGATATGCTGGATCAAGTTCAGCGAAGAGACTTGGATCTAGCTCCTCGTGAATAAATGCCTCTGCAAGGGTGCTCAGCTCATTTTCGCGGTCTGCATCGAAATCAAAATCGTCTGCAGTCTCCTCAGAGTCTGCCATTGATACATCCAACTTGTGGCATAGCTCATATTACGCTCTTTGTTTTTCGCTGCGAATGGGCTATTCGCACTACCATTATCCATCGCGGTCGATCCAATCGGTTAGCTCTGAGATCGGGGCCAGCCACCGGGGAGATTGGGTTTGCCCCAGTTCGGCTGGTTCAGTCTCCACTGACCGCTTCCCCCTAACTTAATACACACAAGGATTCATCAATAAGTATGCAATCGCGTCGAAAGGTGCTCGCTGCCACGGGGGTTGCAATCGGGCTCGCAGGGTGTGCTGAATTCACCGAAAATGTTGAGACTGGATCGAATGGCACAAATGAGGGAATGCGAGATGAGGTGATACTTGGCGATGTCCTCCTCCAAGGCACTGATAGTGAGGACACGCAATCAGTCCAAATTGCTGTCGAGGGCGATTCCGGCGTTGTCCACCTCGATACGTATGCCGTCGAACCGGGCGACAGCGCCGTTACAGTCGACAGAGAGTGGGACGACAACCCAGCCGAGTATACAATCAATATCCGGGTCGATGGCGAAGACCGAGAGGAGATGAATGTGCGCGACCAGACAGGGTCTGGTCACGAGTGTGTGGATATGCTCTTCCTCATTGCTGAGGATGGATCTGTGAGCGTGTGGGATCGAGCCTGCGTAGATCCGCCGACTGATGATGACGACGAGGAAGATGACAGTGACGATGAAGACCACGACGACAGCGAGGACGCTGATGATAACGGGGACAGTGGCGATGATGAAGACGCCGACGGCGACTGATCGGCAGCTCTCTCTTTATTTATCAGATATAGAATTTCCGATAAGGTGGTATCGAGTGATATATCTGATTCTACACTTCGCTAACAGCCAGAATAGGTCAATTAGAATCTCGAACTAACTATCGACAGTTGCTGCATTTACTGGATTTGTTATCAATAGTAATAATTTAATCCGGAAAGTTATACTCTCGACCTCACAATTAAATATATACTCATGTACCACATTATAGGCGAGATGACACGGGACGATGAGATGACCCTCATACATCCCACATCCAACACCGTGTTTCGGGTCGTTGGATATGAGAACAGCAGCCTTCGAAACGAGCTTGCAACCGCAAATACCGGAAGCGCGGTCAATGTTCGGCTTAAAAGGGTTGGATCGGAGGCGAAAGAATATGTTGCTCACCGGGCGTCTGAGCCGCTTTCGATAACGCGTAATCCGCCACGGAATATAGAAGAACGAATGAGAGCCGCTGACGCCTCAACGTTTGCTTCAGGAAACCCAGCTGTGGGTTCAGAGAAACAAGAACAGGCAGATCCACGGATTGCGTAGGAAACGCTGAGCCGGGTACAACCGGGTAAAGCACCGGTCATTATAGAAAGGCAAGGCGAATACACCCGCCTTTCCGTGAGGAACGAGCGTTCCGA
>OBKM01000965.1_pt1 | contig 12705 bp, 12 predicted proteins | sample 1519691 | NCBI WGS metagenome assembly OBKM01 (sample SAMEA37050418, study PRJEB22526) | metagenome | biome: saline pan; feature: lake; material: water | place: Egypt | collected 2015 | depth 0.5 m
GAGCCGAACTCGGAGCAGACGGTAATCGAGCATCGTCTGTACGCAGAGTTCGAAATCGTGCCCTCTGCGGACGTCGACTGTCCGATCGACGAACTCGACGGCGAGGTCACGAACATCAACCAGCAGTTCGTCGGCGATGACTGCCATACGGATACGACCCTCGCCCCAGCCGAGAAAAACGCGGACGCGGACGCCGACACCGGGATCGTCCACTCGAAAACCGAGCTGGATGCGATGTGTCACTGCCCCGTGTTTCTGGAGTACGACTGCATCCCGCAGACGACCGCGTTCAACGAGGATAACCTGATCGTCGAAACCTATCTCCCGGATCGTGAGCGACTCACCGAACTGATCGAGGCACTCAAAGAGACGACGGCGGGCGTCTCGCTCCGTCGACTCACCCGGATCGACGACGAGGGAACCGACCGCTCGAACACAGTCGTCCTCGAGTTGTACGATCTCACCGACAAACAGCGCGAGGCCGCAGCGAGAGCCGTCGCGGCGGGCTACTACGAAACGCCACGCCAGGCGACTGTTGGCGAACTCGCCGACGAGCTCGATATCTCGAAGTCGGCGATGTCCCAGCGGCTGGCCGCCGTCGAATCGAAGCTCGCCGTTTCGGCGTTCCGCTGACTGCGTAACTTAAAACACTGAATTGTTGAGCCACACACCAAAGCCACTGGTGTCCGTCACGTTCTTTCATACGGCGTCGACTGCGGGACACACGCCTGCGGGATACGACACACCACAGAGGGATTCAGTATGGAAACAGCATACACCTACGAGATCGAGTTCGACATCCTCCGGTCGTCACGGACGGCCTACGAGCAGTGGCTCGCACAGAACGCCATACAGTGGGTGAGCCACCAGGCGGTGACCTCGTTTGCCGTCGAGCAGAACCGAAACGGCCTGTCGCCGGAGATCAGGTTCCGGTTCGGCTTTCGGTCGCTCGAACGGTGGGCGACGTTTACTGACAGCGAGATTCACCAGGAGGCGACCGGAACGCTCCGCGACGTAACCACGGGACTGTCGGGGACGCTCTGGGAACAGGGCGGCATCCGGCTTGACGCCGACACCCCGAGCGCCGAGAGCCAGCCCGCCGGGGATCTCTCGGTCGACGATCCGGTGATGGACGGTCCGTGAGCGTCGGCGTTGGCGCGTCGACCCCCGTTGCGCCGAAGAGTCTGTTCAGCCGGTGGCTGACCGGGCTGGCCGTGTCGGTTGCGGCTGTTGGGTGGATCAGTCGAGTGTGGTCAAGAGAGGCGAAAACAGACTGCGGCCTCAGCAGCTGCCGCCGGCACCGCACGCGCTACCGTAGTCGACGCCGGTTTCGCGACTGATCGCGTCGTTACACCGCATCAAAAGCGAGTTGAACTGAAAGCGGCTCTGTTCGCGCTGGGCCTCGTGGAGTGCCTCGCCGAGTTCTTCGGCGGCTGCCAGCACCTCCTCGTCGGAGCTGCTCAACAGCAGCCACCTCCCGACGACTGGGCGAACTCCATGCCGAGTGGCTCGCTGATGGCGCAAAGAACACCAACTAAGTCAGCGTCCCGTGTTGTCTGTGCGGTGTTCGCTGATTAGCTGATCGACCATGCTTGCGTTCTTTTCGCGGCGGCGCTCGGCAGCGCGCGTCTCCCACTCGGCAATCAGTTCCTCGATCGCCGATTCATCGACAACGGCCAGTTCGTCGATTTCCCGAATGGTGACCGACTCGGCGGGGCCGACGGGAACCTCGGCCTCGAACAGCACCTCGTCGGCGACATCCGAGAGCGAGCCGTTGCGAATCACCGCCCGTGGCTCGATGTCGGCAACTCGTTTGGCGGTGCTCCGACCGGCGCCGGACGCGTCGCGAAAGTACAGGATGTCACCGCTGGTGAGCCCGACCGACTCCTCGGCGGCGTCGAGCGCGCGGTTGGTGAACTGCTCGATTGGCTTGACCGAGAGCAGGCTTCTGTCACCCGCAACGTCGTCAAGGTGTGAGTGATCGAGCTTCCAGAGCGCTTTGAGCCGGTCGAGTTTCGCTTCGAGCCTGTCGGCGCGCTCGCGAGCCTCGTCGCGCTCGCGTTCGAGGCGGTCGATTTCACGGTTACGCTGGGCGACCTCGCGGCGCTCGCGGGCGCGCTGTCGTTCCGCACGTCGCGCGTCCGATAGCGCCTCTTCGTACTCCGCAATGGTTTCATCGCGTTCGTCGAGTTCCCCACGAAGTTCCGAAACGTGGGATTCGAGCCGGTCGACCTGCGTTTCGAGCTCGCGAATCCGTTGTTCCTCGTCGGTGAGTTCGCGTTCCTCGTGTTCGGGTGCTGGTTCCTCCTCGCTCTCCTCGTCCGACAGCGCGCGCAACGCGGCTTCGACGGATGCGCCGCCGGCAACAACGTGGGCGATCACCTCCTCGCGGTCGAACTGCGGCGGGGTTTTTTCGGCGATTCGGTCGAACTGGTCTTCGTGGTCGTCGTAGGCGTAGAGTGCCGCGGCCATCGCGTCGCGCTCGTGGTCGTTTTCGAACTGGTGGTCGCGACAGCGATGCAGTTTTTCGTCGACCGGAATGTCGCTCGGCGGCGTCCACGCGGTCGCCTCGAAGCTCCGGCGGAACTGCTCGACGGTTTCGGGCATCGACGCCACGTCGGCCGCGACGATGAGCGGTCGCCCGCGTTCGATAAGCCACTCGATGACGCCCGCGGTGTCGACCGTTCGACTCGAAAATACATCGAGCACGCGACCGTCGAGCGAGACGACTGCCGCCGCCGTCGTCGTTCCCGGGTCGATGCCGACGATCACGCGGTCGCGACGTTTCACCAGCGGCTCGTAGCTGATTCCGTCGCGCTGCTCGCGTTCGATCTCGATGCGCGTATCGCCCGCACGACGGCTCGAAAACGGCAGTTCGTCGGGCGTCGCCTCGACGGTGAAGAGTGCGTTCGAGTAGCCGCCGTACTTTTCAGTGATCTCGGTTTCGTACGGGAGGTTCGCGTCGTCGAGTTTCGATTCGACCTCGCGGGCGAGTTTTTTGACGTTGCCGTGGATGCGCCGCGTGTAGCGGTCTTGGCTCCAGCCGCCCTTGCCGGTCGAGCGGCCGCGGGCGACCTTGACGGTCGTCGTGTTCGTAAACGCCGAGACCTCGCAGCCGACGTTGGCGGCGGCCAGCCGGGCGGCCGCCTCGGCTTCGGCCATCGGCTTTTTGTTGTAGGGAACGCCGTGGCGCGCGGCGACCCGCGAGAGCGGTTCGGGCCGTTCGTCGCCGGTTACCTGCACGAGCGTCGTTGTCGACGGCAGCGAGCGGAGAAAGCCGACGAGCTCGTTTTTGTCCGCCGCCAACTCGTAGGCGTTGTCGGTGGCGACCATCGCCGGCTGGTCGCGGTCGATGAGCCGACACAGCTTGCGAAAAGAGACGACATCGCGCTCGATCTGGCCGTCGTCGAGAACGACGAGCGCGTAGGCGGGTGCGTCGCCACGGATGTCGCCGCTTTGGATGTCGACGCCGAAAATCGGCGCGTCGATCGCGGTCGTCCGAACGGTCACACCTGTCGTAGTCGCGCCGCAAATAAATAGGCCACGCCGGTCAGCTACGTGGTATCGCCAGCCTCCGGAAACGGAATCTCCAGCCGTTGGCCGTCGTTCGCAACGAACACCTCGCCCGAATACGACTCGCTGGCTTCGCGGCGAATCCGATCCGCATCGCCGGGATACCGCGAGGAGATGTGGGTCAGCGCAAGCCGTTTAACTCCCGCACGCGCGGCGATTTCGCCGGCTTCGCGACCCGTCGAGTGGCCCGTCTGCACCGCGCGGTCGGCGTGGTCGTCGCCAAACGTCGCGTCGTGAATCAGCAGATCCGCATCGCTGGCCGCGCGCACGGTCGACTCGGTTGGGCGGGTATCGCCCGTGTAGACGACGCGCCGGCCGGGGCGTGGCTCGCCGACGACCTGCTCGGGATCGATCACGCGGCCGTCGTCGAGTTCGACCGACTCGCCGGCGTGCAGTCGGCCGTAGGCCGGGCCGGGCGGAATATCGAGTTCGGCTTCGGCTGTCTCCCGGTCGAACCGACCGGGACGGTCGTCCTCGACGAGCGCGTAGCCGAGTGCGGCGGTTCGGTGGTCGGTCTCGAACGCCGACACCGCGTACTCGTCGGCTTCAACGGCGATCTGACCGGCGTCGACCGGGATAACCTCGACACGAAAACTCGGCGAGTGCCCGCCGACCGAACACAACGCGTTGATTTCGTGGTCGGTGCCGCGCGGGCAGTAGATCGACAGCGGCTCGGTTCGCCCGTTGAACGACCAACTCTGGAGAAGGCCGGGAATGCCGAGAATGTGGTCGCCGTGGAGGTGCGTGACGAAAATTGTGGACACCGAAAACCCGGTTCCGTACCGCATCATCTGGCGCTGGGTTCCCTCGCCACAGTCGAACAGCAGCCGGTCGCCCTCGCGGTTGATCATAATCGCACTCGGCGCTCGCTGGGTCGTCGGCACTGCCCCGCTCGTTCCGAGAAACGTCACGCGTAACGACATGGCCGACAGTCCGGAGGCGACGACTAAACCCCCTTCGGAACGCCGACCGCAACACGGTCGACGAACCCGTGTGCAACGCCACTCCAACCGACCGATTCTTTTCGTCCGCCGTAGTAACGCTGACAATGGACGCACCGCTTTGGATCGACACCCACGCACCAGCGCTCGCCGACCTTCCCCAATCCGGGGTTCGCGACCGACTCGGCCGGGCGGTCGGCGAGCCGATGAACCTCGTTATTCAGGGGCCGCCGGGCGTCGGCAAAACCGCCGCCGCGCGGGCGCTTGCGGCCGAAATTCACGATGATGTCGAGAGCGATCTGATCGAACTCAACGTCGCGGATTTCTTCAGTCGAACGAAAAAGGAGATTCGCACCGATCCGCGGTTCGAGTCGTTTCTGACCGGCCGCAGCCGGATGGCCAAAGCCGACATGATCAACCGCGTGCTGAAGGAGTCGGCGAGTTACGCGCCCGTGTCGGGCTCGTTCAAAACGATTCTCCTCGACAACAGCGAGGCGATCCGCGAGGACTTCCAGCAGGCGCTTCGCCGCGTGATGGAGCAACACCACCGGACGACACAGTTCGTCTTTACGACGCGCCAGCCGGCCAAACTCATCTCGCCGATTCAGTCGCGGTGTTTCCCCGTGCCCGTTCGCGCACCGACAACCGACGAGACGATTGCGGTACTCGAACGAATCTGCACCGTCGAGAACGTCGCCTTCGACGACGCCGGCCTCGAGTTCGTCGCCAGCGCGGCCGGCGGCAACCTCCGTGAGGCGATTCTCACCGCCCAGACGACCGCGACGGGGGCCGACGAACTCACGATGCAGGCGGCCTACGAAACGCTCGGCGACCTCGGGAACGACGACCAACTGGCGGACGCGCTCGGCGATGCCCGCACCGGCGAACTCACAAGCGCACGCAAAACGCTCGATACGCTGTTGACCGACGAGGGGTACGACGGGCAGTCGTTGCTGACCGAACTGCTCGGGGTTGTGCGAACCCGTGCGGACTTCGACCGCGACGAGGTCGTCAGACTCCACGCGCTGGCCGGCGAGTGCGACCTTGATCTCACCGAGGGACTGGACGACCGACTCCACCTCACGCACCTGTTGGCCGCGTGGGCCGACGGCCGGGACGAACTACGGGCGAGCGCCTGAGATGCGCCGGCGCGTCGGTTCCATGTGTCGTCGTCTGTCGGCGGTCGTTCCCGACCGCCTCCCGTACGCCGTACGCCCCACTGCGTGGCGGTATTTTTTCGGCTGTGTTGTCGTCGCGGTTCCGGCGGCAGTGGTGTCGCCACCGGTGGCCCCGCTCGCGCTCGCGCTCGGTGTCGGGACGCTCTGGTTTCATCGGGATCCGGAACGCCAGCCGCCCGCGTCAGGAATCGTCGCACCCGCCGACGGCCACGTGTCGGTGCTGCGCGAGGAGGGCGACCGCCTCCGGATTGGCATTTTCATGAACGTCACCGACGTCCACGTCAACCGTGCGCCGGCCGCCGGTCGCGTCGAGCGCGTCGAGCACCGACCGGGCGCGAACAGACCCGCATTTTCGAAGGAATCGGACCGCAACGAGCGCGTCGTCATCGACTGTGGTGAGTACGAGGTTGCACTGATCGCCGGCTGGTTCGCCCGGCGTATTCATCCGTCGGTCTCGGTCGACGACACCCTGGTTCGAGGCCAACGCATCGGCCACATCTCGTTTGGGAGCCGAGCGGACGTGCTCTTGCCGGCGGGCTACGACCGTGATGACGTGCGCGTCGAATCCGGCGATAGGGTCACTGCTGGCGAGACGATACTCGTCGACGTGAGCGGCGACTGAACCAACGTGGCGTCACCGAACGCGCCGCTGACGACGGGAAAGAAAAATCGAGCCGACGAGGACGAACCGCAACCGCCCTACCACGGCTCGTTTTTGACGCCGAGCGCGTAGGCGATGATGTTGGTACCGACGTGGAGAACGGGGGTGATAACGAAAATCACCGCAAGCACCGGCAGGGTAAATGTCGCCAGAAACCAGTCGGGCGCGACGACGAACGCCAGCAGCAACGCGCCGACGACGAAATCGAGTTGATCGAGACCGGGAAACGCCGCGCCGCGTTCGCGACCGCTGCGCCGCTTGATGAACGAGGCACCGATATCGCCGAGCATTGCGCCAAGCGCCAGTCCGAGCGCCGCGTGAATCGGGAACGTCGGCAGCGAGAAAGCAAGCGATGCCGACACAGGGGCGTTGATCGCGTTGAGCACGAGCGCGAGCGCGACGCCGACGAGCGTCCCGACGGCGGTTCCGCGCCACGTTTTGCCGTCGCCCAAGAGTCGGCTGTCGCCGAGCATCCGCCCACCATCGATGGGACGGCCGCCGCCGGCGAGTACCGCCGCATTGTTCGGCACGTAGGCGGGCACCATCGCCCAGAGCGCGGTCGCAACGAGTGAACCAACCATACGCACCCGAGCGCGTTTGGGGGCTTAATTCCACCCGATCTCTCCGCCGATCCGTGAAACACCACACGGGCTACAAAAACGAGGTTCAAGAGCTGTCGACGCCGAACAGATCGGGTCGACACCGACGCGTGCGTACCACAAGAAACACAGCCACCGCATCGACCCACGCAACCTAAGAGCCTCCATACCGTAGCACCGCTCGAATGTCAACGTGGAAACGTGATATCGCCAGCGGCCTCGTCGTGATCCTCCCGCTCGGGGTGCTTTTTTTCGTCATCAACTGGCTCTACGTCCGCATCGTCGGGCTGCCGCTGATTAGCAATCTCGACTTCGCACAGCTCGGTATCCCCGCCGAACTCGTTCCGCTGGCACGGATTTTCGTCGCGCTCTCGCTGATTTTGACGCTCATTCTCGCGGTCGGCTACCTCATGCGGACGACCGCCGGCCGGGTGTTCGAGGCGATGCTTGATGACACGATCAATCGCGTTCCCGTCCTGCGCGTCGTCTACAACGCCTCAAAACTCGCGGTCGAAACCGCCCTTTCGGGCACTGACGACCTCCAGGAGCCGGTTCGTCTCGAAGTCTGGCCAGGAATTCGGATGACGGCGTTTCGAACCGGCAAAAAAACACGCGACGGCAAGATTGTGCTGTTCATGCCGACCGCCCCAAACATCACCACCGGCTTCGTGATGGAGGTCGAAGAGGAACGCGTCGAAGACACCGGTGAGCGGGTCGAAGAGGCGCTCACACGCGTGCTTAGCGCCGGATTTGCGGAGTCGGCCCACCAAATTCCGGTCGAAGAAGAGGAGAACCCGGCGCGACGCGACGACCACCCCACACGGGTCACGACGAACGCCGCGACCGATCGGTCGGAGTCGGCCGAGTGAGTGTCGGCCGCGTTAGACGTAGGTGAACCAGTCGTCGTGCGCGTCGGTTTTCCGCTCGACGAGTTCGAAGAAGGCCGACTGGAGATCCTCGGTGATCGGCCCGCGGTCGCCATCGGCGATCTCGACGTTGTCGACCTTGCGAATCGGGGTGACTTCCGCCGCCGACCCGGTGAAAAACAGTTCGTCGGCGGTGTTGAGTTCGCCACGACTGATCGTCGCCTGATCGTGGACGGTGTACCCCTTTTCGCGCGCAAGCGTGATCACGGTATCACGGGTGATGCCGTCGAGAATCGACTGTGAGAGCCCGGGTGTAAAAATCTCGCCGTCGCGAACCAAAAACAGGTTCTCGCCGGGGCCTTCGGCGACCTGACCCTCCTTGTTGAGAACGATCGCCTCGGCGTAGCCGTTGCGTCGGGCCTCCTCGCCGGCCAAGAGGCTGTTGACGTAGAGGCCGGTTGTTTTGGCGTTCGTCGGAATCTGACTGGAGGCGTACTTGCGCCACGACGAAACCATCACGTCGATGCCGTTTTTGAGCGCCTCCTCGCCGAGATATGCGCCCCACGGCCAGGTTGCGATGGCGACATCGGTCGAACAGCCGGTCGGGCTAATGCCGAGGCTGCCGTAGCCGAAGTAGGCGATCGGCCGGATGTAGGCGCTCTGGAGATCCTGGCGGCGCAGCAGCTCGCAGGTCGCCTCCGTAAGCTCCTCGCGGCCATACGGAATCTCTAGCTCGTAGGGCTTGCCCGACGCAAAAAACCGGTCGAGGTGTTCTTCCCATCGAAAAATTGCCGTTCCCTTTGCCGTGTCGTAGGCGCGTGCGCCCTCGAAAATCCCGGTTCCATAATGCAGTCCGTGTGTCAGCACGTGCGTCGTCGCGTCCTCCCAGTCGACGAACTCACCGTTTTTCCAGATCGTCGAAACCGAACCCGCGTCGCGCATCTCGTCGAATGATGCCATTGGTACTCTGAACTTCGCCTACCTGTTCTTAACAGTTTGCAACTATTGACCATCGGAGTTGGCCCCAAACCGACGGTTGGTGCGACGCTGTGGCCGGTTTCGACCGTCTAACGCGCAGCCGGCGGTGCAACTCAGCCCAGACGGTCGACCAGCGCCGATCCTTCGACGTACACTAATCCGTGGCGCGCTGCGTAGGCCGCGGCATCCGCCGGTGACCGTGCGCGGCCCGTTGTATCGTCGAGCATTTCACAGACAACGGTGGCCGGCGGTTGGCCGGCGACCTCGGCGAGCGCGAGCGCGAGTTCGGTGTGGCCGAGTCGGTCGGCCAACAGGTCCGGTGCCGCCCGCAGCAGATGAACGTGCCCCGGCACCCGAAACGAGTCGGCAAAGGCGTCGCTCGCGTCGGAAACGCCGGCCGCGTTGTCCTCGGCTGCTTCACGAGCGTCGTTCTCGGCTGGATCACGGGCGTTGTCCTCGGCTGGATCACGGGCGTCGTCGACTTCGACCGCCGCAGCTGCCGCGCCGAGCTCCGAAATCGTGCGCGCGCGGTCGACATCGGTGATCCCGGTGAACGTCTCGCGGTGGTTGACCGTCAGCGAGAACGACGAGCGCTCGTCGTACGCGAGGTCATGGTCGGCGGCAGCCGGATGGTCGAGGGTGTCCTGTAAAAACGGCAGCCCGAACGCCGCACAAACCGAATCCGCGAGCGCGACACAAATGAGCCCGCCGGCGTCATTTCGGAGCCGCGAAACCGCCGCGGCGTCGACAGCCGTGGCCGGATAAACGATGTCGGTTTCGCCCTCGCGGTCGGCAAAGTCGTGGATCAACACCGGGTCGCCGCGCGAAAACGCTGCGATAGCGTCGTCGACGGCTGTTGATGGCGACGCCGGCGCGTGCTCACCGTCGGTGTGGTCGGTGTCAGTGTGCGGATGGCTCATTTGTCGAGTTCCTCTGGAGATGGATCATCTGCGGTGAGTGCAACGTCGATTGGTGCGCCGTCTTCGAGGCCGAGTTCGTCGCGGAGTTTGACCGGCGCGATGAGTTCGAGTTTTTCCTCGTCGTGGTGGGTTCGGTCGGGGACGATAACGTGTGCGGGCTCGAACTGCTGGTCGCCGGCGACGACGCGAGCGGGGTAGCAGGTTGCCGCGCCGAAGGTTCGGTCGTCGTCCTCCCAGCTATCGATCGGAACCGACTGTTGGGCCGAAAGCGCCGCCCGCGAGCGAACGCTCGCCTCGTCGAGTTCGAGGTTGAGCGTGCCCGCAAACGGCGTGTAGCCGAGACGGCTTTCGAACTGGCGCTGGTAGCCCGACAACGAAATGTAGTGTTTGCCCTCGCCCATTCCGCTTGTCACCGAGCCGGTCAGCGTGAGCGAGCGCTCGGCTTCGAACAGGTGGCGATAGTCGGCGTACTCCGCGCGGAGCGCGCGCTCGCCGGCGTCCGTCAGCGCAATCCACTGGCCGTCGGTGACGACATCGCGGTCGATGTAGCCGCCCGCTTCGAGCCGCTGGAGACGACGCGAAGCCGTCTGTGTGGACACATCGAGGCGGTCGGCGAGTCCCGAACACGACTCCTTTGTTGGGCCGGCAAGCCCGCCGTCAAGCGCGATGAATTTCAGCGCGAGCAACTCGTCTGCGCCGAGCGTTTGGGTGGCCGATTCTGACATACTTGAACGTAGTCGTGATCGACGGATAAGTATATCGGATATGGGATGCATCTCAAAAGTGTGATAGACTGTACGAATCAAGAGCGTGCCCTATACAACAGAGTCGGGTTGGTTGAATATAGTGGCGTCGGTAGATAGAAATGAGAACTGCGGAAGATTCGGCCGACGACCGGAGATGAATAGATGCATGGCTTGCACCCAGAATACTAAATACGACGGCGAGTAGAACTGTATTCCATGCAAGCGATTGATCTCTTTTGTGGCGCTGGGGGCTTTAGTTCGGGCTTCGAACAGGCCGGTGTTTCTGTAGTCTACGGAGTCGACAGTTCGGAGACGGCGCTTGCCACGTTTGTGAATAACCACGAGGGAGCCGGGATCCACCACGACATTAGCAAGCAGGTTCCCGACGAACTGCCGGAGGAACTCGCAGCGTTCTCGCCTGACATTATTTTTGGTAGCCCACCGTGTAAGGGCTTCAGCGACGCCCGTGGCGCTCGGCAACTGGATGACGAGCGAAACCAGCTTGTCTTTTCATTTATTCAGTGGGTCGACTATTTTCAGCCAAAGTATGTGATGATGGAAAACGTCGCTGGAATGACGACGATTAGCGAGGCGTTTTTACTGGCGATCAAAAAGGAGTACCGCGATGCCGGATACCGGGTAACCTGGGAGACGCTCAACGCGGCGGATTTCGGCGTGCCACAGACGCGGAAGCGAGTGATTTATTTTGGAGTTCGAGACGACCTCGACATCGAGCCATCGCTTCCGAGTGCCACACACAGCGAGTTGGCCGAGGAGCAACGCACGCTCGACGGGAAACGGCCAAAACGCTGGACGACCGTAGCGGAGGCGCTTGAAGATTTGCCGGAGCCAACAGAAAATGGAGTAGTCGACTTACCACCATGTTCGGCGTATCCGGAGAACGAGTACCTACGAACGATTCGAGATGGGGCCACAAAAACGTGGAACCACATCGCAAAACAGCCTGCAGCCGACGCTGACACCCAGCACATCGTCGAAGCGTTACAGCCGGGAGAGATGTACCGTTCGAGCCGGTTCGGCGACCGCTACCGGCAGGTGTGGGAACTCTTATCGCACCGATTTTCGGCTGTCGAACGCGATGCACTCCGGTTTATCGCACGGCATCGCTCTCGAAAAGCTTTCAGAATGAACGGAAAAGCAGTCGGCGCGGTTCCAGACCGCCTCATTGCAGACCATCTGCAACACGACGAGGACGCGGTACTGACAGCACTCACACGGCTCCATGAGGAGGGGTGGATACGGACGGATACCGATGGCGAGACGCTCGGCTATGATCTGAACACGAAATCGGGTATCCGGCCGCGATATATGCGGCTTGTGCCCGATGGGCAGTCAAATACCATTCTTACGACCGATTTCTCGCCGCGTGACAAACTCCATCCGACAGAAAACCGTGGGCTGTCACTCCGTGAAGGGGCACGAATTCAGAGTTTCCCCGACTCATTCCGGTTTGTTGGAACGTTCGATGAGATCGCCAAACAGATCGGCAATGCCGTGCCGCCGCTTATGGCACGGCAGCTAGCCGCACACATTATCGACATTGAGGAGGGACTGACCCAGCCACAATCGATCGATCACTCGCGATAACGCATGAGTCACCCATAGTTAGCCGACATCATCACGGGAGTTCTAGCGAGTGCAACCAATTAGGCGGTATATTCGGTGAGAAACCGGTTGAGAGCCTCCTCGTCGGTTCCGCCGTACTGTTCGGCCCAGTGAGCCTCGAGTTCGGCTTGTTTCGCGGCGATAACCTCGGTGAACGTCTGGTCGAACTCGTCTTCAAGACGGTGTGAAATTCGGTCGAGTTCGTCGACAAGGCTCGAATAGTAGTGTTCGTCGCCCGAAAGAAACTCCCAGAAGGACGCACCTATCAGTGCCTTATCCGAAAACTCGGTGAGATTGTTCTGTATTTGGTTCGAAATCTGTGTTTCTCGGCCGTAAGTCATACCGAGAACACCGACAGCGTCGTCGTGTTTGTCCTCAATTCGATCGATCATGCGGTTGAGTGAGTCAACCATCCCGACATTCATCGTGTTTGGCCCGGATTTCACCTGAATATAGTAGGTTCGACCATCTTTGTCGGTTCGCAGATCGAAGGCTTTCCCGCCAACACGAACGTTCTCGCTTCGCGGGATGTCGGTTGCACCAGCAACTCTACAGAGGTCTTCAACGGTGCTCGATCCCCAGGATGTGACCACAGATCGCGTCACGCGCTGGTAGAG
>OBKM01000966.1_pt1 | contig 12697 bp, 10 predicted proteins | sample 1519691 | NCBI WGS metagenome assembly OBKM01 (sample SAMEA37050418, study PRJEB22526) | metagenome | biome: saline pan; feature: lake; material: water | place: Egypt | collected 2015 | depth 0.5 m
TCAGCTTCATGGACGCGAATCTCAGCTTGAGGGACGAGGACGGAATCGCCGTTGGTAGCTTCAAGAGCTGTAACCAAACCAGTTACGGAGGCGTTGATAATCTCGTCCTCCGCTGCCGATTCCGTTGGGGATTCGCATCCGGTGAGGCTCGATCCGACAGCACAGGCGCAGAGGAGCCATGTCAGCAGAAAGCGGTGCGGGCGCACAGAGTGGATGCCCATCGGAGCAGCGTTGAAGATGGAAGCGTTTAACAATTAAAAAACGAGGCGAACGGTGCATTGTGCCCGGGTAGGAAGGACGCTGCGGGGAGGGGCGTAAGAAGAAAGCGCGTGATACTTTCTGCGGGGAAGACGCGGCTCGCTTTATAAATCGCTTTATAAACAAGCAAATTGGATAGTCTATGCCCATACGTATGAGCGATCCCAGCCGAAGACGTTCGCGTGCAGTAGGCGCGCTCTGCCTCGCCCTTGCGCTGAGCCTGATCTCAGTCAGTGCCCCGGCCCAGGAGGCCGGAACCATGGGCCTGGGCGATTGGCCGGCTGATCTGGAGTCGACCGCGGAGGAGTGGAGCGAGATCACGCGCACGCTCCCATCGCTCGATACGCTCCACGTCGACTACCAGTACGCGGCCCGCGCCAACGCAACCGACCTGTCCTTCGTCCTGTCATGGGCGCCCGGCGAGACGGTATGGGTCGACGGAGAAATGCGCGCGACCCGTGATTTCGACAGGCCGATCGTCTTGACCGATGTTGAATTGCAAGCAGAGGTGGCCGTTGAAGGAGAGGCCGTCGCCGAGATGCTCATCGGTGTTGACGACATCCGGCTCGAGCCGCGGCCCAGCGTGTATGCGTTTGAGGCGCCGGACGTCGACTATGCCGATCTTTTTGTCGACACCTCTGCGGAGTCGGCCCGGGCGCTGGCCGAGGCTGGATTTACGCTGCGCAATCCAACGCTTCGCTATGCCGTCTTTACATCGGAGGAGGCCGGCGCGGCTGACCTCCGCCCGCGACCGCCCGTCGAACGCACCCCGGACCGCGGACCTCGGGTGCGCGGCGGCATCGGAACGACGATTCGCATCGGCAGCGGTATCACCATTACGGATCGCGACCGCCAGCCGCGCGGCGATACGATCGGTCGCACTGGGGACCGGGAGACAGATGCGCGGGACGAGCCCGAGAGGCGCGACGAAGACGGCGCACCGCCACGTGAGGAGCGCGATGGTGGGGAACGTGACGACGGCGACCGCGAGCAGCCACGCGATGGGGATCGAGGAGAAGACGAGGGCTCCGGTGACGACGACGGCTCCCGCGCTGAGGGCATTACGGATCGCCTGACGGGAGATGATGACGATGACGACGACGCGTCGCTCGTGCCGGCGGCGCTCATTGGCGTTGCCGCTGTGGGAATTGCTGCCTTTGCGGGAGGCACTATTGGCTACTCCGGCACGGGGCGCACGCCCATCGGTCTCTCCTCCGGCTACACGTCGCCCAAAGGGGGCTTCTGGCTGCAAGGCAGCGTCAATCGGGCCGTGTTAAACGATGGCCCCAACCAGCGGCTCGCGGGCCGGGCGCTCGTGTTCTACGATTTTTTCGACGCGCCTGTGCAACCTGCCCTCGGATTAGGCGCCGTGGCACGCACGAATGACGGAAACGGCATCACCGTTGACGAAAGCGTATCCGTAGGAGCCGTGGGGAACCTCGGGCGGGTCGTGCTCATGGGAGGATGGGACTTCAACCAGCGAGCGCTTGAATTTGGCATCGGCATCAATCTCCGATATTCGTCAGACGACCGCTAGTGCAGCGTTAGCCACTATTTGAGGCATGCGAGCCTCCTGGGTGACGCGGGTTGCGTGATGCGGGTCACGTGATGGTCGAAATCCCTCACGCTCCCACGCTTCACGCGCTACGCTTCACGGATCCGTAAGTGGCAACATCCCTCTCGTCCACGTACCACGGCGGACAATCTACTAATCAGCCATGCAAATCCACGTTGTCACCACGGGGGGAACGATCGACAAGGTATACTTCGATGCGAAAAGCAATTACGAAGTGGGGGATCCGCAGATCGACCGGATGCTGGAGGAAGCCAATGTAACCTTCGATTACGAGGTCACCACGCTATTTCGCAAAGACAGCCTCGACCTCACCGATGCCGACCGACAAACCATCGTGGACCATGTGCGTCGCATCGAGGAGCAGCGCGTCGTCGTAACGCATGGCACGGACACGATGGTCGACACAGCACGGGCCCTGGAGGCGAGTCTGGACGATAAGGTGATCACGCTGGTTGGGGCCCTCAACCCATCGCGCTTCCGCAACAGCGACGCGCTCTTCAACGTGGGGTTCGCCATGGCCGCTGTGCAGACGCTCCCGCCGGGCGTCTACATCACCATGAACGGCCGCATCTTCGAGCCGGACGACGTCCGCAAAAACCGCGACGCCAACCGCTTCGAGGCAACGTGAGAGCAGTCAAACGGCAGTGGGACTGCGTCCTTCGTCATGACGGATTGAGCAGCACCGGCCGCCTTTTCGTGCTGCCCGTCCCCCCACTCCGGCGCCCATACTGCTCGTTCCCACGCTCCTGCGTGGGAACGCATCGCCGCGAAGCACCACAGGCATGACCGACGGCCCCTCCCGCATCGCTGCAGGCTGGCACCCGGTCGGCGTTTTCGCGGGCCGGCACCGGCCGCGGGGGCGGCCCATGCGGTCGCGTGCCCACGGAGAACGGGGGCACGAGAAGACAGGCAACGGGGGAATGAACGGACACGACGGAAGCAGCGCCGCAAAGAATTCCCTTCTGAACGATTCCTGTGGGTAGCGACAATACCCATCTCCATTCATGACTGTATCCAGAAGCAAAAAACGCCAACAAAAAAAGAAGCCGGACCGCTGGGCCCGGCTTCCTGGCGCTTTGGCCTGTACACAAGAATATTCTATGTTAGGGCTTCTCCGTCGCCTCGAAATTTGCTCGCTCTCCAGAGGGCGTGCTGATGACTTTCGTGATATTCACGGTAAAGCTCTTCTCTCGCTCTCGGCTCCGATCATACAATATGCCGGTGAAGGTCGGCTCCTCTTCGGTGTCCTCAAGGGATTCGAGGGATTCGCCGTCTTCACTGAAAAAGACGCCTTGGTAAGCTTTGCCGTACACCGTCTTTTTCGAGTACGCGAAGCCTTGTCCTTCAAAGTCATTCAACTGTGCTTCGTGGAGATCGTAAAGGCTCATAGGATGCGTTAGGGTCTGTGGCCAGGGGGTTATGAGATGAGCGAGTAATCAGGAGATACTTCCGGATCGCTGCGTCTAATACATCGTGTTATATGATCGGGAGCCGAAACAGTTCGGGTTCGTCGCATGGATCCCCCTTTAAGCGGCGCTGAGAAAGGGGAGACACTTCAGACTCATCGGGGCATGGCCGGAGCGGATAACACATTTCGAGCAGAACAGGTCGAACGCGCCCAGCAGGGCGACGAGCAGGCCCGGTCGGAGCTGCTGACTGCTCTGGAGCCCATCCTCCGCGGCTACTTCATCAAGCGAATTGGTCAAGAGGCAGCCGTCGATGACCTTGTCCAAAACACGCTCCTGCGCATCCACGAAGGACTCGCCGACCTGGAGAAACCGGGAAGCCTGAAAGCCTTTGCCATGAAGGCGGCGATGTTTGAGCTGCAGGACTACTACCGCGGGCGGTACGATATGAAAGAGCAGCTCTACGATCCCGAACTTGAGCGCGAGCGATCCGACGCGGCCGGCGAGTCGCTCGCACACGTGGACGTCGATCGAGCCCTTGATATGCTTCCGGATAAGACGCGCCGCATCCTCGAACTGCGCGAGTACGGATTCAAGTACCGGGAGATTGCCCAGATGGTCGACCTCACCGAGGCAGCCATCAAGATGCGCGTAAAGCGGGCTTTCGAAAAGCTGCGCGACGCGCTGGCCGCCATCTGCGCCCTGCTCCTCCCGTTAGGGTTGTGAGAAGTGGCGGAAGAGGGAGGACCATGTTACTTCTTTGCTATATGCGGCGACTATGTAGTGAGTCGACGGCAAAATCAGGTCGTCTCCACTGACATTTTCATGCATAAAGCACAATGAAGTCCATCTACGACGCAATCATTCGCTACGACGAGCTCTCTTCCGACGAGCGGGAGACGCTCCATGAGCAGCTGGCCGAAGAGCCCGAGCTGGCACGCGCCTTCCAACAGTGGCAGACCGTGCGTGCGGCTGTTCGCGAGCAAATGGAAGACCGCTGGCCCGACCGGCATCTGCTCGTGCTCTATGCCCTCGCAGAGGCGCGTGGCGAAGAGATCCTCACGGCCGACGAGCGCGACACCCTGGAAGCTGCCCGCGAGGAGATCGAGCAGGCGCTACAGGCCCATCCGGCGCTGCGCGACGTCGTCGACCATATCCAGGACGAATGCGACGCCTTCGAGGCGACCTGGGAAGCGCACACGGAAGGCGCCGCGACCACGGAAGAGCCGACTGCAGCTCCCAACCGGACGCCCGAGCCGGCTGCGGATCGCGCTCCCCGACGGGGGGCGGAGCGAACGCCGGACGTGCGCGTCCCATGGCGTATTGCGATCGGAGCCGTTGTGGTGATTATGGCCGTGCTCGCGCTGTTCTTCATCCCGCGCGAACCGGACGCGACGGTCGTTGAGACGTCCGTGGGAGAAACCGCCGAGCTTGACCTATCCGAGGACGCCACTGTGCGGCTGGCTGAGGATTCGCGCCTCTCCTACGTGGAAGGAGAGGAGCACCGTCCGACCCTGGAAGCAGGCGGCGCGTTCTTCGATGTCGGGCCGGCCACCGATGACTTTATCGTAGAAACCCCGACGGCACGTACCGTCGTGCTCGGAACGCAGTTTGGACTGGAGGCCGATCTGGAAGGCACGCGTGTTGTGCTCGCGGACGGCCGGGTGTCCGTTGTGGGGTTAGAGCGGCCCGACGAGTCCGTTACTCTGTCGCCCGGCGAGGAGAGTCGTGTAGAAGGGGGCGCCGCACCCACTCAACCCGAGCCTGTAGACGTGACGGAGGCGCTGGAATGGACGGGGCTCTTCGTTTTCCGCGATCAATCCATGCAAGCGATCGCTGACCGGCTGAGTGGTCGGTACGATGTGCGCATCGAGGTTGCATCCGCTCTGCGCGAAGAAACCATAACAGGTACCTTTGATCGAGAGCAGCCCGTTGATCAGGTGCTCGACGTACTGGCCGCCACACTCAACGCCGACGTTGAGCGTCCGGAAGAAGGAGGCTATCGAATCGTGGCCGTGGAGTAGAAGACGGGATGCGTAGGTTTGCCGACCTTGAATCGACCTGAGACGCTGAAGGCCTGCATTCGTCCGGCGTTTCGTCTCGCGCTAGCGAGGGCTGAAGGTCATGCCCGTGGTACTGGGAGCGTTACAACGTCCTGCCGAAAATGAATGTCCAGGATCGTATCTGAGCCTGGGAATAACACCCTCCGCCGCGAGGCACGGCACCTCCCTCAAGGGAGGAGTTGGTTGGTGCCGTGACCACAAGGTGGGGGCGGGCTCCAGGTAAAGCAGCTTGGAAATGCGAGAACGAAGCATCCACTGACCGCCTCCTTGAGGGGGCTGTCGCGGAGCGAGGGCCGCAAGGTTATGCCTGTGGTACTGGGGGTGTTAAGCCAATCTGCCGAATATGACTGACGGACCGCGTGTCGGCGATCGACGGTGTAACAACCTCCGCCGCGCGAGGCGTGGCATCTCCTCCAGGGAGGAATTGGAGGGGCACCGCAGGGAGGCTGCGTGCCGCACGTGCCAACGAACGATGTACGGTCCCACCTGTACAACGTATATTACGCAATGACCTTCACAGCAGGTGGCTCGGCACGTGCGATTCTGGGTGTGGTTGCTCGTCGGTATGATGGCGCTCGCTGCCTGGCCGGCCATCGGATATGGGCAGGATATCCGGCTTGACGTGCAGGCCGAGCCGCTGGAGCATGCCCTAGGTGAGCTCCGGTCGCAGGCGGCTGCGGATGTGGTCTACGCGCATCGTTTGGTAGAAGACGTCACCGTCTCCTGTCAGTACGACGGGAACGAAGTCGCCGACGCGCTGCAATGCCTGCTCCAAGCAGTCGACCTGGAGGCCGAACGCGTACGTCAAGGGCAGTACGTCCTTGTGGAGGCTGACGACTCCTCTGCTGCGCCAGAGGAGACTGAGCCTGAGCCAGAAGGTGCAATCTCGGGATATGTTATCGACGCAGAAAGTGGGGAGGAGCTGCCAGGTGCGCACGTCTACATCCCCGAGCTCCAGGCCGGCACGACGACCGACCAGGCGGGTCACTTCACGCTCGCATCGTATCCGGAAGAGGCCTATGAAGTGCAGATCTCGTACATAGGATTCGAGACGCGCGACACAACGCTGGCAGAAGGCAATAGTCCTGTGCGTGTGGCGCTGGAGCCGACCGCCATCGCGGGCGGGGACGTTGAGGTTGAAGGCGAATCGCCGAGCACAGCCAGCAGCGAGCGCGTTCCGGGCATGCTCGCCCTCGAGTTGGACGAGCTGGATCGGGTACCGTCGTTTGGAGAACAAGACCTCTTCCACGCGCTGCGCTGGACCGCCGGCGTCCGCCGGTCGGGAGTCATCAACGAAGGGCTGAGCGTGCGCGGCGCATCGCCCGACCAAAACCTGTATCTGCTCGACGGCGCGCCGGTCTACCATCCGTGGCATGCCTTCAGCCTCGTCTCGGTCTTTCAAACCGGCACGCTCGAGAGTGCCGACCTATACCGCAGCGCCTTTCCGGTGGAGTACGGCGGGCGCCTGTCGTCGGTCATGGACGCGCAGCTACGCGGCGGAACGCAGGAAGAGACGCGCGCAACAGCGGGCATCAGCGCGCTGAGCGGGCGGTTCATGGTCGAGACGCCCCTCTCGGAGTCGACCTCACTCATGGTATCGGGACGGCGCTCGCATCTCGATCAGGTCATCGGGCGCGAGCATCCCGTCGAAGATGCAGCCGGACGCCGTGACACGCTTCGCACCGGCTACTACTTCTACGACCTCAGCGCCAAACTCACTAGCCGGATCAGCGAGCGACATAAGCTTTCGGTAAGTGCCTACCGCGGGCGCGACGACCTGGATCTGCGGCTCCCCTTCGACCTGTCGCTCGACTTCTCGTCGTGGCTCCGCCCGGCCGACCTCTTCTTCGAGCTGCGGCAGGATTGGGGCAATCAGATCGTCAGCGCACAGCACGAGTACATGGCATCTGATCGCCTATTCCTGACGACGACCGGCTACTACTCCGGCTATCGGGCGCAGGAGGGGTCGTTCGTTCAACCCACCGGTACGGCATCGCTTACGTCCGACTACGAGGTGAAACTGGACGACGGAGGAATAAAACTCGACGCCGACTACCACCACTCTGCCTCCCATCAATTCCAGGCTGGTGTGCAGGCCATGGCCCGGCGGTTTCGAAGCACGCTGCGCTCCGACCTGCAGCGATCGGCCGCCGATGGGGTGCAGATGGAAGAGGAAAGCAAGGTCCGACCGGTGGAGCTGGTGGGGTATGTGCAGAACATATGGAATCCTACTCCCGATTGGGAGGTGCAGTCGGGCGTCCGGCTGAGTTATTTCTCCAGCGGAGGACACATGCACGTCCGGCCGCGCGTGAACGTGCGATATACCGTCCATCCCGACTACCTGTCGCTGCGAGGTGCTGTGGGCACGCAGGTGCAATATCTCCATCAGGTGCGAGACCGCCATTCGCTGGCATACGACCTGGTGTCGACTCGCTGGATTCCAGCCAGCGGCGCTATCGATCCCGCGAAAGGGGCGCAGGTGTCCATCGGCGCGCAGAGCGAGCCGTGGTCGGGGGTGGTGCTGGAGGCCAACGCACATGCGCGCACCTCCAGCCAGGCACTCGTGCCGGAAGATCCGTTTCAGACGAAAGATGGACTGGAAGGGCCCGGCATCGAGATGGGCGCCCTCATGGGACAGTATACGCCCGCATCGGAGCGCGCATACGGTATGGAGATTAGTGCTCTATTCGAGCGCGGCCCGTGGCGCATGCGTCTCGAGTCGGCGGCGGCTCGCACGCTCGTGCAGGCACCTGCGCTGGACGGCGACCGATACCGGCCCGCCGATCTGGACGTGCCGCGCTCGTTCCGAGGCATCATCGGGTGGGATCGTAACGGATGGACCGCTTCCCTTGCCGCCGAGGTGCGCAGCGGATACCCCGAATCCGAGCCGACCTCCCAGTATGAGGTGGGCAATCCGGTTGATGGAGAGACCGTCACGTACCTGCATCGGCCGTTCGTCAACAACGGGCGGCTGCCCACCTACGCCCGCATCGATGCCACCATTGGGTACCAGTTCCGGCTGATAAATGTGGACTGGCAGGCCAAAGTCAACATTTACAACGTAACCAACCGAGACAACGTCGTGAGCCGCCGTTTCATTCCCAACGACGACGGAATGAAGGTGAACCGCCGCCACGGGCTGCCGATACTGCCGCTGTTTGAGATCGAAGCGAACTTCTAGCCGCATTGCGTGCCGCCCAATCCGAAACCCCGAGACTATCTATCGAGCCATGATGACTGCTCCCTCGCACATGTGGAGAGGCGCATGGAAGGCGGCCCTGATACTGGTCGGCCTCCTGATCCTCGTGCAGTGCGATATCGTTGAGGTTGCGGAGGAAGAGCGCCTTGTCGTCGAGGCCTTTCTTCCGGTGGGCGAGCCCGTAGAGACCGTGACGCTCCGTCGCACGCAATCGATTGGAACGGCTGACAGCCTGCAGGCGCCGGTAGACGATGCGACAGTCACCCTGCGCGTGAACGGAGAAGCTGTTCCCTTTGCGCCGACCGATGCCCCCGGCCAGTACGCGCCAGAGCGCACGGTTGAACTAGCGGCCGGTGACGCATACACCTTCGAGGCGGAATGGCGAGGAGAAACAGCCCGCGCTGAGGGCACCGCGCCGCCGCCCATCAGCGTCGACGACACCCAATTCAGCATGCCCGATAACGCGCCGGTAGAGGCCGTCGATGTCAGGGAGCCGCGGCGCGACTCGCTCGATATTCCGGCGGAGGAGGGCTACATCTATCCGCTCGACGTGACGCTTGCCTGGGACAACGCGGACGCGCCGGACGAGCACTGGATCCACACGCAGCTCCAAACGTCCGGGCGCGATGAGGCCGGCGTGGTCGTTGATCTCTTCCTGCAGCCCGAAGAGGTGTTTCCGGAGAATGAGGCAGCAGGAGATCTCGACCGGTCGACCTGGACGGGCGTTTATGCCGTTCCAGTCGATACGAGCGACAGCCCACTGCCTGAACACCAGCTCCGCGTGGCTCTAATTCGAGGAGGGGATGAGTATGCCTCCTTTGCGTCCACCCGTGACGACCCTGATCGGCGAGAGCCGCAGTCAAACATAAACGGTGCGCTCGGCATCGTAGCGGCCGTGGCGGTAGACACGCTGCGGATGGATGTAAGCGAGGATCTCTTCGCGCCATGAATCCCCGGACTGGACCGCTCGTACATGAATCGACCGACACTCTGGAGACGAACACGCTGTTTTAATGGAAGAGAAGCCGCTACAGGCGGGGGAAATCACACAGCTCACCGAGCAGACGCACGACTCCGATCGCATCTCCGTTTTTATCGACGAGGAGTTTGCGTTCGGCGTCCATAAGGATCTGGTGCTGAAGCACAGTCTTCACACCGGGCGTGTGCTGAGCGTTGACGAGCAGCGCGCACTCATCGAAGCCGACCAGGTCATCAAGGCCAAGCAGCGCGCGCTCAACTATCTGGCGCACAAGCCGCGCACGAAGACGGAAGTGCGACGCAAGCTGCGCCGCAACGACGTGCCGGCCGTTGTCATTGACCAGGTCATCGACCGGATGGTTGAGCTGGGCTATCTGGATGACCAGTCGTACGCGCAGGAATACGTGCGGCGCCGATTTGCCAGCAAGGGGTACGGTCCCATCCGTATCCGGTCGGAGCTGAAAAAACGTGGCATCGATCGCCATCTGGCAGAGACAGCGATCGAAGAAGAGTTTGCAGAGGTCGATGTCGTCGAGGCGGCCCGAGAGGCGGCCGAAAAGCGATGGGCGCGCCTGAGCGGCGAGGAAGACCCGCGCAAGCGGCGAGACAAGCTCTACCGACACCTGAAGCGCCGTGGATACACGTACGACACGATTCGGATTGTGATCGAAGAGATCGCTGAAGATCCCACGGTGTGAAGAGGAGACACGCTGTCGTCCAACAGTCTGTATGGAAGAACCCACCCGCGACATAGTCAAAACCCAGGGCAACGACACGCCCCGCCGCACGGACGGCGAGACGGAGCTGGCAGCTCCGCCGCGTGAGCACGGGCCAATGCCGGATCCGGAGGGATACACGCTGGATCGCCTAGTCCGCTACCTCTTCATTGCGGCTGGGCTCGGAGCCGTCGCGTGGACGGTCTGGTATTTCATGGGGCTGGTGCTCTACATCCTCGCCGGGTGTGTGATTGCCTACCTGCTACAGCCGTTTGTGGATCGCCTGCAGAGCTTCGGGCTGGCCCGCGTGCCGGCGATCCTCGTGACCTTCTTCCTGCTTTTCCTGGTCTTCTACTTCGCTATTACGTCCGTCGTCCCTTTCTTCACCCGGCAGGTCGGCGACGTGACGCAGCTCGTCACGCTCGACTCGCTGATTGAGGTTTCCCAGTTCCTCGAAAACCGCATTCAAGAGGTCGTGCCGATCGAGCAGGGCGTCATCGTAGAGGGCGTGCGGCAGACCGCAGAGTCCCTCGTGCGCGGTGATCTGGTTGGGGGCGAAGACGTGGCCCAGACGATTTCGTCGCTTGTCTCCGTATTCACGAATATCCTGTGGGCGGTCGTGATCGTCCCATTTGTCACGTTCTTCGTGCTCAAGGACGGGACGCAGATTCGGCGCAGCCTGCTCCATCTCGTGCCTAATCGCTACTTCGAGATCACGCTGGCCATCATGGAGAAGGTGGAGACAAACATCGGCCGCTATTTCCAGGGGCTCGTCGTGCAGTGTTTCTCGGTCGGTCTCGTCGCCACTGTCCTGCTGTACATTGCGGGATTGGAGGATGCGCTTGCCGTCGGCATCTTTGTTGGATTGGCGAACACGATCCCTTACTTTGGTCCGCTCCTCGGATATATTGTGGGATCGCTCTTCGCCATCGTGCAGACGGGCGATTTTTCGCTCGTGCTCCCGGTAATTATCGCGATGGCGTTTACCCAGCTGGCCGACAACGTGCTCTTCCAGCCGCTCATCTTCTCGCGAGCGGCTCGCGCGCACCCGCTGGTTATTCTGTTCGTCGTGCTGATGGGAGCGCAGCTGGCGGGCCTTATCGGTATGCTCGTGGCGATTCCCCTCGCGACCACTGTTCTGGTAGTGATGCAGCAAGTCGTGTGGAGTTTTCGCAACTATCGCGTGCTTCGTGGCACGTCCACGTAGCACATTTCTGCGCCGTACATTTCAGTTCGAGTCTTTCTGAATTGATCAACTTCCGGTTCCATGACAACACCATCTGTTCCGCGCGCCGCCACGTCTGAACTGGACGAGGCTGTTGATGCCGTTCGGGCGCGTACTGATCAGCAGCCCCGCATTGCTCTCGTGCTTGGCTCCGGGCTCGGCGATCTGGCCGAGGATGCGCAGAACGCGACGGTCGTCCCGGCCGATGACATTCCGCATTATCCGCAGTCGACGGTCGAAGGGCACCACGGCCGGCTGGTGTTCGGCACGCTCGAAGAGACCGACGTCGTCTTCGTGCAGGGCCGCGTGCACTACTACGAGGGCCACCCCGTGCAGGCGCTCGCCTTCCCCGTGCGGCTCGTGCATGCGCTCGGCGCCCAACGGCTGCTGGTGACGAACGCTGCGGGCGGCATTAATCCCGACTTCGAACCCGGCACGCTGATGCTGATCCGCGACCACATCAACTACGCGTTCACGAGCTCGCGGATCGGCGGAGGACGCTCATTTCGGGAGTATCCGGGTGCGCAAGACGGCACAGCACACACTCCGTACTACGATCCGGACTGGATGGACGAAGCGGAGGCCACCGCTCGGGAGATGGGCATCGAAATGCGGCGCGGCGTCTATATCTGGAGCAAAGGACCGAGCTATGAAACGAAAGCGGAGGTGCAGGCCTTCGACCACCTCGGCGCTGACGCCGTTGGGATGAGCACAGTGCCAGAGGTGATGCAGGCCCAGCAGCTCGGCATGCGAGTCCTCGGCATCTCCACGATCACGAATCCCGCGGCCGGACTGGCCGGGGAGCCGCTCGACCACGACGACGTCCTGGCCGTCGGAGCCCGCATGCGAGACCGACTCGCCCAGCTAGTACAAGGCATCGTCGCTCGGTTGTAAACCTGTAAGAACCTGTTTCAATTTATGTTTTCGGGCACCCCAAGAGCACTTCCTCGCTGCGCTCAGGGCGCTACGAGCGGCTTCGATGGACTGGGGCCGGAGGTCATGCCTTTGGCGCAAATCACCCCCGATCTCAGTCCGTAGCCCCACTACGCCCCTCGATCGTGGTCCGATTTTCGCCACATCGCTGCTCGCTCTCGCCGTCGAATCCAAAATCAAAACAGGTTCTAAGCCCTGAGATCTGCCTTGACGCGGCTGCCACCGAGTCGGGGGGTTCTTTTAGGTGAAGTTTTTAGGTGAAGTCAACTCGAGATGTGGGACGTGACCGCAATCGTTCTCCCGTTCCAGCAATCCTGGTATTCCCGCCTTCGCGGGAATGACG